>Ga0136560_1000259_pt1 | contig 25270 bp, 17 predicted proteins | sample AntRauMeHopE1497_FD_104925 | JGI IMG/M metagenome (GOLD analysis project Ga0136560, IMG submission 104925) | Saline lake microbial communities from Rauer Islands, Antarctica - Metagenome Hop E1 #497 | ecosystem: Environmental > Aquatic > Non-marine Saline and Alkaline > Saline | place... | reverse complement strand
GCCCATGCCCTTGAAAAAACAAATTAAAGGCGATGTGAGCTACGAATTTGAGGTGCTTGCCAATGTGGATTCCGTCTTTTTGGATGCCCATAACATGGATTTTGAAAAGGTGTATTTGGATAATGCAGAAGTACCCTTTTCAAATGATGGAAAAACCATAACTATAAAAAAATCATTTAAAAAGCGGAAGGCGCACCAGCTGCAATTGGAGTATGTAGCTACGCCCAAACAGACGGTCTATTTTGTGGGCAATTCGGCTCCGCTCAGTGACCAGATGGCGGTAGCTGAGCATAGTCGAAGCCAAATTTGGACCCAAGGCCAAGGAAAATACACCAGTCATTGGTTACCCAGTTTTGATGCCATGGAGGAAAAGGTGGAGTTCGATTTGAGCATAAAGGCACCTACCGAATTAACGGTAATTGCCAACGGAAAATTGGTACATCGCCAAAAAGAAAAAGATAGTTTGGCTACGTGGAAATTTGATATGAAGCAACCCATGAGTAGCTATCTTTTAGCTTTTGTAATAGGTAACTATAGCAAACAGGAACTAGTTTCAAATAGCGGTATTCCCATAGAAAATTATTTTTATCCAAGGGATAGTTTACGGGTAGAACCTACCTACCGCTACACCAAGGAAATATTCGATTTTCTGGAAACCGAAATCGGATTTCCTTATCCGTGGCAGAATTACAAGCAGGTTCCGGTGCATGATTTCCTGTATGCCGGAATGGAAAATACGGCAGCCACGATTTTTTCGGACGGATTTATGATCGACGCTACCGCCTTTGTGGATAAGAATTATGTGAACGTGAATGCCCACGAATTAGCGCACCAATGGTTCGGGAACTTAGTGACAGAAAAGGACGGAAACCACCATTGGCTGCATGAGGGGTTTGCGACCTATTATGCCTATTTAGCAGAAAAGGAAATCTTTGGGGATGAACATTTTTATTGGAAATTATACGACAAGGCGCAGCAGCTTCAGGGCTTATCCGAAAGGGGAGAAGGGGAAGCCCTGTTAAACCCCAAAGCAAGCAGCCTTACTTTTTATGAAAAAGGCGCATGGGCCTTGGTAGCGCTACGGAATATGGTTGGGGACGATGCCTTTAGAAGAGGCATAATCAAGTATCTGAAAAAATACCAATATAAAAACGCAACGGTTGCACAATTTTTGCAGGAGATGGAGGAAGCCGGTAAGAAAGATTTATCTGCCTTTAGTACCAAGTGGCTAGTGGGTACCGAGTATCCCATGACGGAGGTAAAGTCGATGTTGAAAAGCAGTGAGCCTTCTTTAGCATTGTTATTTGAAATGGAGGGAAGAATTGAAGACGCACAAGTTAAGGATATAGTTTATAAAAGTTATTGGGACGCCACGAGTTCCGTTCATTTTAAAAAGCATTTGCTGGAAAACTATCAGGGCAACCTACCCATTTCCCTTATTCAGAAAGCATTTGAAACGGACGCTATTACGATCAGGCAAGCGCTGGCGGCTTCGCCCTTGGATTTATCCAGTTCGGATACTTTAAATAAAGAAATTAAACATAGTTTTGAGTCGCTTCTTGCGGATAGGAGTTATGTTACGCAGGAGTTGGCCTTGATAAAGCTATGGAGTACTTTTGAAACCGATAGGGGCAGGTATTTAGATGCATTGGAAGATGTGGTGGGCTTGCCTAATAAAAATGTTCGCTTACTTTGGTTAACATTGGCCTTGGTAACACCGGACTATAAGATTGCGGAGAAACCAGGTTTTTTTGGGGAGCTTAGTTCCTACACCGGCCCAAACTATAATCCCGAAATAAGGCAAACCGCTTTTCAATATCTAAACGAGATTGGAGCGCTAAACAAGGATGTTCTAAGGGAGGTGATAAAAACCACAAACCATCATTCTTGGCAATTTCGGAACTTTGCAAGGCGTTTGTTGGACGAACTATTGAAAGAGCAAGGGATTAGAATACAATTACAAGAAATAGCTAAAAAACTAAATGCCAATGATTTACGTTATTTTAATACAAAACTTAACTTAGAATGAGAGCATTGGTCATTTCAGGTGGTGGAAGCAAAGGAGCCTTTGCGGGAGGCGTTGCCGAATTTCTTATACGTGAATCCGGTAAAAAATATGATATTTTCGTAGGCACTTCAACCGGTAGTTTATTGATATCACATCTGGCCTTAGGAAAACTGGACAAGATCAAGGAGATTTATTCCAACGTAAACCAAGACACTATTTTTAATAATTGTCCCTTTATCGTTAAGAAAAAGTATGGTGTAGATGAAATTTCCATTAACCATTGGAACGTTCTCAAAAACTTTATTGCCGGTAAACAGACCTTTGGGGAGAGCGAAAACCTCCGGAAAATGGTAAGAAATAGCCTTACGGTGGCCGAATTCAACGAACTTAAAAACGGGCCAAATGACGTTGTGGTAACGGTGTCCAATCTGTCCCTGAACCAAGTGGAATACAAGTCGATAAAGGAATGTACCTACGATGAATTCTGCGATTGGATATGGATATCCTCCAATTACGTGCCCTTTATGAGTCTGGTGCGGGTAAACGGTTGCGAATATGCCGATGGTGGTCTGGGAAGTATTGTTCCCATTGAAGAAGCCATACGCCGTGGTGCCACGGAAGTCGATGTGGTAGTACTGCATACGGAGGTAAACTATCTGAATAGAATGCCCTCCAGAAATCCGTTTGAATTGCTTACCACCATGCTAAGTTTTATTCTAGACCGAATTGAAAATCAGAATATACGAATAGGGAAGCTGGTGGCCAATCAGAAAGACGCCATCATCAATCTGTATTATACCCCTACCGTTTTGACTACCAATTCCTTGATTTTTGATAAGGTCAAAATGACCCTTTGGTGGAAACGCGGCTATTTGTATGCCAAGAACAAAAACGAGGAAACGAATCCTATTGCGCCCAATGATAACGAGTGAAATAGTCTGTAAACGGCAGAGGGTAGTTGGTAGACGTTAGAGGGTAGATGGTAGTGTTGGGTTTTGAGAAGTTAGATTTGAGACTTTAGAAAAGTAAAAAGTGAGAAGTAATTAGTAAAGCGTGTTCCGTTAAAAGTCATTTAGAGGTTATTGAGGCTCTTGTGAGGAGCGAGACCTGTTTTGAAGTGGTGTGACTTAAAAATGAAAATTCCATTTAAAAAAAAGCATTCTAATAATACAATCTAAAGTCAAGTAACTTACAGAGATTGTAATGCTTTTGAAACATCATTTCCACGACTTCCTTAAAATCATCATTTTCTTGGTACAGACCAAAAAAGATTCTGTCAATAGTACTTGTGCTAGAAATTTCGCTACGATTAGATCCATAACCTGAAATAGCTCGCGCGCCGGTAACATCTAAAAAATACTGTGATTCCTCATCAGTTAGGTCCAAGATTTTTTGGTTAGCAAAATGTATCACTTTCCCCTTCATTTTACCTTCAAAAAGTTCCGCTATCTCCTCTATGCTGTAATAATAGTCATTAATCAGGATGTTATTCGGCTCTCCTGGCATAACTAGGTAGATAATCTCGTAATCTTTAAAGTTGTGGTCGTCATATAGCAAATTACTTAAGCTTTCCTCTAAACCTTCAATGGTGTCACATGCTTTGTAGATACTCGCAATATTCTGCTTTAATGCAATATCCTCCAAGATTTTCATAACCTCGGTTGTGTTGGCACTATCTATATCTGGAATGGCTTCTAGACAGAAAATAAATTTTTCCGTCTCTATAACCTCTACTTTCAATTTATTCATAGTCTGACAAAACTCTTGTTTTGGACTGTGTTTAACAAGCAAATTATTAAAATATTAAGAATAGGGTATGGACTTTTATTCGTTTGATTAAGCTTTAAAAATATAAGTAAGTAGCTCTATGTCTTAATAAACGCTATGCCCAAATATCTTGTGGACATCAGGAGAAAATAAGCTCCCAAAATTTTTAAGACAAAAGTGATATTTATAAAGTTCGGGCAACAGTTAGGTCTAAGACTTTTTAGTGAAGCGCCTTTACCGAAATGAAGCCCTTTGCGGAATGTAGGGGAGTGGGCTGAGCGGCAGATGAAAATTGGCCTTACGGTTTCCAGTTATAAGAACAGAGTTTAGCACTTGAATTTTTTCTATATAAAATCAAAAATAACCTAATGGCCAAAGGCCAAAAGTCAACGGAAACTGAAGTGAAATTTCACTTTTCTAGTTGAGTTTGACACTTGAACTTGAACCTTCCTAGAGCAGACTTGTATTTTTTTTTTTGTGTTTGTATTTGTATTTGATTCCCTCTTTGGGGGCTAGGGGGCTTTACCAAAGTTCCCCAATTTCTCTTTTCACAAAGGATAACGCCGTAGAAGACGGAGAAGATTTCTCCATGGTTTCGGTTAGGATGTCCTCCCTTAATTTATCGGCAGTTTCGGTTTCGCTCATGGCAGCTTTACGAATCATCTGGATGGTGGCACTTTTTGCTGCTTTTATGATGTTCCAGCACTCGTCCGTCATGTAAATCTGTTGGGACAGGTTGTGGTCAAATTCCGTTTCAATACTTTTAATCAGCAAGTTTTCATAATCGGATTTATTGCTGGATAGGGGAGCCACGCGCACAACTAGACTAGGAATGGCTATACGTTCCAAAAAAAGCGCCATGCGCTCGTAGGCTTGCATTCTTACCGGTAATAAATCTTTCTGGGAATCTTTATGTAATAAAAAACGTCTTCTACCTTCCTCATTGTTCGTGTGCAATCTAAAAAAATAGAAGGCAACCGCTCCGGTTACTATGGAGGGAAATGTATAGGCGAAAAGTTGTAAAATTTGGTCTGAGGTCATCTGTAAGCTTTTACGTTATTAGTTAGTCACTCAGATTCTAAAACGACCATTTTCCTCAATTATTATATGGCTTTATCGATGAAATACAAGTTTATTGATTTTTCATATCGTCCTTGGCTTTATCATAAAATACTTTATAATCGGGATGTATCCGTATTTGAAGCGCTTCGGAAAATCCCCCATCCCTTGCTTGAACATTTATGCGGCTGCCATCTACTGCATGGGCTGCAATAAGTTCATTGGAAACTGCTGCCGCTTGGTTCAGGCCAACATTCAATTCGCCTGTAATATTCATTCCTACCACTGTAATCGCTGCATTGGGATTCGCAGTAATGATATTCGCTACCTTTTCCAATAATACTTTTGATGGTTGCAACAAGGAAGTGCCCAATCCGTCCTTAAAGAAGAAATCGAGCTTTTCGGAGATGATGACCACGCCATCGTTTACCTGTACTTTTGCATTTTCCCCTAAAGTCCTTTTAACATTGGTAAGCACTACCAGTGCAGTAGAATCCGCACTGGCAAAACTTCCGATGATACTTTTTGTTTGCGCCTCCTTGCGTGCCAATGTTGCCAAGGTTTTGTTGATGTTTTCCGTGTTCTGACTAGAAAGTGTAGCAAAACTGTTTAGGTTTTTCATCAAGGTGGCGTTTGCATCCTGTAGTCCGCTTACCTGGGACTGTAGTTCCTCAGCTTTTAAAAGGCCGATTCTTTCGCCTTGTTTGGCATCGGATACAATTCGTTTAATGGAATCCAATTGATATTTAAGCTCCTGATTTTGGGAAATCAGTTCACTTTTCTTTTGCCCTTGAAGGGAAGAACATCCTAATAGTAGCACGGCAGAAAACATAAAAATTTCCCTCATAAATGGTAAGCATTAAATTAACTATTTTTTCAATATCAAATATACAACGATTAACCTTTTGGTTTCGTATCCAGAAGCGGAGTTTGGTCGCTATTCAAATAATCGATGCTCATTTCTGTCAACGTGCGCACCCCTAAAAGTAAATCGCTATCGTCTATTTTGAAGTCGGGCGTATGGTGTGGGAAAGACTCGGTATTTCCTGGTGTCATTCCTCCTAAAAAGAAGAAAAAACCCGGTGCTTCCCGCTGAAAATAGGAAAAATCCTCTGCACCGGTGACGGCCTTTTGGGTACGTACGTTTCCTTCTCCCGCAACGCGTTTTATCGTAGGAATCATTTGTTCTACCAACTCGGGATTGTTGTAGGTAATATCCGTTGCGTCCTTAATTTCACAAGTAGCCTCACCTCCGTAAGCTTTGGCAATGGTAGTTACCATCTCTATCATTCGCTTGTTCAGCTTGTCTTTCATATCATAATCCAAGGTTCTTATGGTGCCGATCATCTCCGCATCTTCGGGGATGATGTTAAAACGCACACCACTTCTTATTTTTCCAACGGTTATCACTGCAGCTTCATTGGTGAGGTTTGTTTCCCTACTAATAATGGTCTGCAGGCCATCAATAATCTTTGCGCTGATCAATATGGGGTCAACACCGGACCAAGGCTGGGAGCCGTGGGTCTGCTTTCCTTTTACTATGATTTTAAACTCTTGGGCTGCCGCCATGGTTCCGCCAGATTTATACCGAATCGTTCCAATAGGGGTCTGGGAATTTATGTGCAGGCCAAAAATGGCATCTACTTTAGGATTTTTCATAACCCCTTCTTTCACCATAAGCAAAGCGCCACCTTCTTCTCCCGGTGGTGGACCTTCTTCTGCAGGCTGGAAAATGAATTTTACCGTTCCCTTTATCTTGTCCTTGTTCTTGGACAGTACCTCCGCCACACCCATTAAGATGGCGGTGTGTGTGTCGTGTCCGCAGGCATGCATAACGCCTACTTTTTCGCCCATAAATTCTGAGACTACGGTAGATTTATACGGAAGGTCGTTCCTTTCCGTAACGGGAAGCGCATCGATGTCCGCACGCAGTGCCACTACTTTTCCGGGGGTATCGCCTTTTAAAAGACCCACTACGCCGGTATGCGCCACACCGGTCTGTACCTCTATCCCTAAAGATTTTAGGTGTTTTGCAATTTTTTCGGCGGTTTTAAACTCACGGTTGCCCAATTCGGGATTTTGATGAATGTCCCTTCTCCATTCTATTACCTTATCTTCAATAGCCTTATAATCGCTATCCAAATTTGGTCCTTGGGCGTTTGTGTTAATCGCAAAAACCAGTAACGCTAAAAATCCTAGGTGCTTCATAATCATATTGGTTTAAAATTTTATCAATCTGTAATTATCGTCCTGTAAGTGTATCAATGCGGTCATGGCGGAGAGCGAAATTTGAACACCGTCTATAAGGTCTTCCTTAGGAAAACCTCTGGAAAGAGATGACTGTCCGCAGAAAATGATATCCGCTCCGGCGTTCATCAATGCTTTTATTAACCCTTCGTTGGGATTGGTTACACCGTATTTTGCCTTGTAGGAGTCGGAATGGGAGAGATCTTTCGAGGCTTTGTTGTGCACCACCAAGGCAACCTTTAACTGTTCTAAAGGAACACCACTCTGCGCATGCATGTTTAAAAAGCGCGCTGCGGTTTCTATACTAGTGTTTAGTTGAGACGGGTCTTCCGGGGAATCCATAATGTCAAAAACGGCCTTATAGGTTTTTGTGACATCGGTCTTAAATTCGGGATTGTCAATTTCCCAAACCGTCCCGTACTTCTTTATGATGGGTCCGCTTTGCTTGTTCTGTGCCATTGCACCCACTGGCAGTGTGGTCATTAAAAGCAATAACAAGGATTTTTTCAATGTAATTTTCATTATGTTCCGTAAAATCGAAGGATAAATATATTCAAATTGAAAGGAATTACCGCTTATTGTTTATAATTCTGAAAAACATCATTTCTACTATCCCAAGATAATGGCTAAATTCACGCTCTAAAACCAAGAGAAAATTGAGTACTTTTTTAGATGTATTGAACGATGCGCAACGGGAGCCTGTACTTCACAAAGACGGCCCGCTCATGGTCATTGCCGGAGCGGGCTCTGGCAAGACAAGGGTGCTTACCTATAGGATTGCCTATTTAATGGAACAGGGCGTGGATGCCTTTAATATTCTTGCGCTGACCTTTACCAACAAGGCCGCACGTGAAATGAAAAAGCGGATATCGGAAATGGTGGGCGTATCGGAGGCTAAAAACCTATGGATGGGAACCTTCCATTCCGTTTTTGCCAAATTACTTCGTTATGACGGGAATAAGCTCGGATTCCCGAGTAATTTTACGATTTACGATACCCAGGATTCCCAGCGATTGATTTCTTCCATCATTAAGGAAATGGGGCTGGATAAGGATATTTATAAGTACAAACAGATTCAAAACAGGATATCGTCCTTTAAAAATAGCTTAATTACAGTAAAAGCCTATTTTAATAACCCCGAACTTATGGAGGCCGATGCCATGGCAAAACGGCCAAGGGTAGGGGATATTTACCAAAATTACGTAGACCGTTGTTTTAAGGCGGGTGCTATGGATTTTGATGATCTGCTGCTGCGCACCAATGAATTGCTGACGCGCTTTCCGGATGTGCTTATGAAGTACCAAGATCGCTTCCGCTATATTTTGGTAGATGAGTACCAAGATACCAACCACTCCCAATATTTGATCGTTAAGGCCTTGGCGGACCGGTTCCAGAATATTTGTGTAGTGGGCGACGATGCCCAAAGTATTTATTCCTTTAGAGGTGCCAATATTAGTAATATCCTGAATTTTCAGCGCGATTATGATAACGTAGGTATGTACCGTTTGGAACAGAATTACCGCTCTACCAAGAATATTGTAAACGCTGCAAATTCCATTATTGCAAAAAACAAGGACCAATTGGAAAAAGTGGTCTGGACGGCCAATGATGACGGTGCTTCGATTAAAATACACCGCAGTATTACAGATGCCGAGGAAGGTAGGTTTGTGGCGCAGTCCATTTGGGACAATAAGATGAACCTACAAATGCATAACGGGGAATTTGCCGTTTTGTACCGTACCAATTCCCAGTCCCGCGCCATAGAGGACGGTCTGCGAAAAAGAGATATTCCGTACCGTATTTACGGCGGACTCTCCTTTTACCAACGAAAGGAAATAAAGGACGTACTGTCCTATCTTCGCCTGATCGTCAACCCTAAGGATGAAGAGGCCTTAAAACGAATTATCAACTTCCCCGCAAGGGGCATTGGCCAGACTACGGTAGATAGGCTGGTGGTGGCGGCCAACCATTATGGGCGGTCCATTTTTGAGGTTATGGAGAATATCTCCAAAATTGATCTAAAGATAAACAGCGGTACAAAACGAAAGCTGGAGGATTTTGTGACCATGATCAAAAGTTTCCAGATCATGAACGAGGGCGCAACGGCTTTTGAAGTTTCGGAACATGTGGCCAAAAAGACCGGATTATTGCTGGAGTTCAAAAAGGACGGCACGCCGGAAGGGATAGCCAAAATGGAGAATATTGAGGGACTCTTGAACGGCATCAAGGATTTTGTGGAAGGGCAGGTCGAAGTGGTGGATGCGACCGGCAGTCTGAGCGAATTTCTAGAGGACGTTGCCTTGGCTACCGATCTTGATAATGATACCGGAGATGATGACCGCGTAGCCCTAATGACCATACATTTGGCCAAGGGGCTGGAGTTTCCCTATGTGTATATCGTAGGCATGGAAGAGGATTTGTTTCCCTCTGGGATGAGTATGAATACCCGAAGCGAACTGGAAGAGGAACGACGCCTTTTCTATGTAGCCTTGACACGTGCCGAAAAGCAGGCATACTTGACCTATACCCAAAATCGATACCGTTGGGGTAAATTAATAGACGCCGAACCTAGTCGGTTTTTGGAGGAAATCGACGAGAAGTATGTGGAGAACCTAACCCCTGTAGATGGTGGTTATCGTTATAAATCATTGATCGATGCCGATATTTTCGGAGAGGTCGATAAAAGTACGCTGCGTCAAAATAAACCGGTAAAAGGAACTCCGCCCAGTGTAGGACAGCCCAATACCAACCAACTGAAAAAGTTGCGAAAAATAAAACCGCAGTTATCCCAGCCCATTGCAAACACAAACCAAATAGATCCTAATTTGGCCGAGGGCTGCGTCATTAACCACAGCCGTTTTGGTAGGGGCCAAGTACTAAAAATCGAAGGTGTGGGTAATGATAGAAAAGCAGAGATTAAATTTGATCAAGGCGATGTGAAGAAACTTTTATTGCGCTTTGCGAAGTTGGAGGTGGTTTCTTAGGGTCTGTTTGAAATAGTCAGGTTGCTTCATCAGAGACCCTTAAAGGGCCGTACACAGTGGACATAATTAGAGGTACAATCATGTTTAATGAAAACCTGAAAATTTTGATAAATTTGTTTTTTTCTTTGCCTAGGCAAAGGGAAAAAGAAAGAGAAAAAAACTTGGGCTTTTATTTGGCAGGAGTATAACTACTATTGTAACCAAGTAAATTATATAAAGGGCAAGCGCTAGAAATTCAGTGTTCGCCCTTTCTGCTATCCCATAAAAATGCCATTCAAGAAGCTACTCCTTATTTCAGGTATAATTGTCCGCTTGTTTGCCCTATATCCATTGTTCAAATATATTTTTGACTACCAACAATTATCGGAGTACGGACAAGGCTATATTTGGGGAAAAGTGTTTTTGCTCCTTTTTGGTTTGGTATTAATCGGTACCAGCAGATTTAAGCGGAAAGCTGCAAAATGATTTAATATTCCAGTAACCTCTACTTTTAGGTTTTGACCTGTTGCTTAAGTACTCTGACCCTCCGTTTTACTTCTTAGATTATATAAATAGTTAGTCCACCCAGAAAAGTAGCTTCGGTTTAAATTAGCGAAAAATAAAATTTCGATATTATGTAAAATATTGATTTGTAACTGATTATAGGTCAAACTGATTCGAGGATATGAACTTTTTAACTCTTTTGCTTTTAACTTAAGTTTATAGACTAGGCTTAATAGTTGAGGCTATTTGGCGACACCGTCTAATTTCAGTCTTGTTTTTACTATATTGTGTCAATAAACGATAGAACTTGGCCGAATTCATTAAAATATACGAAGAGAATCCCAACCCTAAAGAAATAAATAGGGTAGTGCAGGTATTGCGTAAAGGAGGTTTGATTATTTATCCTACCGATACCGTCTATGGCTTGGGCTGCGATATTACCAATACCAAGGCGCTGGAGAAAATTGCCCGCATCAAAGGCGTTAAACTGGCCAAGGCCAATTGGTCCTTTATCTGCGCAGATCTTAGTAATCTTTCCGACTATGTCCGTCAAATAGACGCCGCTACCTTTAAAATCTTAAAAAGGGCATTGCCAGGCCCCTATACTTTTATTCTTCCCGGAAACAACAATTTACCCAAGGATTTTAAAAAGAAGAAAACTGTTGGTATTCGTGTGCCGGACAACGCCATTGCAAAAGCCTTGGTAGAGGGTTTGGGAAACCCCATTGTTTCCACCTCCATACGAGACGATGACGATGTTTTGGAATACACCACGGATCCCGAGCTCATTTTTGAGAAATGGGAAAATCTGGTCGATATTGTTATTGATGGTGGCTACGGAGACAACATCGGCTCCACCATCATTGATTTATCCACTGGCGAGCCCGAAGTGATTCGTGAGGGAAAGGGCAGTTTGGATATTATTTGATTGCGCCAGATTCTTGATATTATGTACTTTGTTATTGTATTGCTTAGTGTGCGAGATGAAATAAGCCCTTAGCAGAGGCTAATGTGCTTCCGTACAATTCTTTATGAGCGCTTATTTTATATGAACAATAATCTGGACAAGCTGGCCTGACAGGAGAAACCTAATTTGTCGTAATCAAGTTTTTTACACACCCAATACCGGTATACGTAATCTTATCAATTTTCAGTACAAGGCCAAAAAGCAAAAATAATGTTACGTTGAGCCTGCCTGCAGGAGACCTATCGAAACACAGGGTGCCACATTACGGTTTTAGGCCAAGGCACAACAAAAAAAGCGACCCCATCAGGAGTCGCTTTCATCATTATAATAATAAGTTCAGTAATTACTTTCCGCCGATGGCGGGATCTTTCATTCCTTCTTCGATCATGCTATAGAACTGGTCGATTTTTGGAAGTACCACGATACGCGTTCTTCTGTTCTTGGCTTTTTCCGTAGAAGAAACTGGTATGTACTCTGATCTTCCGGCAGCAGTCATACGCTTGGGATCTACATTGAAGTCATTTTGCAAGATTCTTACTACTGCGGTAGCACGTTTTACACTCAAGTCCCAGTTATCCAACAATACACCGCTCCTATACGGAACATCATCGGTATGGCCTTCTACCATAAACTCAAAATCTGGCTTGTTGTTTACCACTTTCGCTACTTTTCCGAGTACCTCTTTAGCTCTGTTGGTAACGTTATAGCTTCCGCTGCTGAACAATAACTTATCGGAGATGGAGACGAACACCACGCCTTTCTCGACACTGATTTGGATATCCTCGTCATCCAAGTTGCCCAAAACACCTTTTAAGCTCTGTACCAAGGAAAGGTTTACAGAATCCCTTCGGGTAATGGCATCGTTTAATTTACGAATGGTCAAGTCTTTTTCTTGAAGGCTTTCCAAGGACTTCTCTAAGTTTTCGGCCCCTTTTGTAGTCAACGTGGTTAAATTGCCCATGTTGTTGATCAAATCTTGATTGTTGGCCTTTAAGAAGGTATTTTGATCTTCTAAAGTTTGTAGTCTGGACGTTGCCGTGGCGGTTTCCTCTAAGCAATCGTTTAATTTTACCGTAGCGGAATTTAATAAATCCTGCGTTTCCTTTTGTTTTGACTCAAGGTCCGCAAATTTCTTCTGTGATACACAGGAAGATAATAAAAGCGTCGCACCTAGACATCCTAAAATAATTTTTTTCATAATTGTGAACTGTTATTAATTGTTTGTTATTTACTAAATTTTGTGGTAACCAAGCTCAAATTTATATAATTTGCGATATGTTAATTCGTATGGCTCGTTAATATTTTACTAAATTGTTAAAATCCCTTACCTGATTTACGAAATAGGACCATACTATGGATGTTGTAGTGTAGTATTTTAATATAAAATTGGCTTTTTCCCGCTTCTTTAGCATTTTAGGGCATTGTCTATAAAAACTAAGATGCGCCCTTAAAATAGCAAAACAGTGCTTAAAGCGCAACTGAAAAATAAAGCGTGCCGCCGCTACGCCATCTAGGAGCAGCCTTATAAAGATAATGATAAAAGCCTTTCGTCTGGGAAGGTTTTTTGTAATGGAAAATAGCGAGTTCCTAAAATTAAGGTAGGTTTTTTTCGGATTCATATTGCTAAGGGTGGAACCTCCCAAATGATACACTTTAGAACCGCCCGTGTAATATACTTTATGTCCTTTGTTCTTGGCCCTCCAGCAAAAATCTACTTCTTCTTGGTGCGCAAAGTAATCGGCATCAAAACCTCCCAAGGATTCAAAAACCGTCCTTTTTACGAACATACAGGCGCCTGTTGCCCAAAAAATCTCTTTGATATCATCGTACTGTCCGGTGTCCTTTTCTATGCTTTGAAAAATCCTTCCCCTACAAAAAGGATAGCCCAATTGATCTATAAATCCTCCTGCGGCACCGGCATATTCAAAATGATCCTTTTTCAAAAGGTCCAGTATCTTTGGCTGAATAATGGCGGCTTCCGGAAGGCTTTCAAATGCTTCTACAATAGGCTGAAGCCAATTTTCACTTACGGCTACATCGGAATTCAATAAACAGAAAATATCCGCATCCACGTGTTGCAAGGCTTCATTATACCCTTGGGCAAAACCTCCATTAACGCTGTTTTGAATAATTTTTATGCTTGGGTAGTTTTCTTTAAGAAAGGGAATGGAACCATCGGTAGAAGCGTTGTCGGCAACATAGATATCAGCCTCGGAAGAATAACGTACCACAGAGGGCAGGAAACGCTCTAAAAGCACTTCCCCGTTCCAATTGAGTATGACGACAGCTATCTTCAAAACGATGGCAAATTAACGGCTAAATTCAGGAATCTCCCTCAAAAACTGATATTTTTCCTCATTTTTAAGTAATTGGCAATAATAATGTTGCAATCCATTGGTGACCATTAAAAAGGTAGCATCTAAATTGAAATTGTAACTGGCTATCTGGTCAAAGGTTTTCTGCGTGATCGCTATTTCGGGCGCTTTGCACTCGACCAACAAATGGATACTTCCGTCGGTATTAAAAATAACAACATCATAGCGTTTCTTCAATCCGTTCAATAGGATCTGTTTCTCTACATTTACGTGGCTTAGGGGATATTTCTTATCCTTTATAAGATACTGGACTACGTGTTGCCTCACCCATTCTTCGGGGGAAAGCGAAACGAATTTTTTCCTCACCAGGTCAAAGATAAAGGGCTTATTTTGTCTATTTTTGAGCCTGAAGGCGTAACTGGGAAATTGTAACGGTTGCATGGCACAAATTTGATCATTTTTTTCCGAATGGACGAAGTACTACAAATTGTTAACGATATAGGTAAAGGCACCTTAAAGCCCATCTATTTTTTATATGGGGAGGAGCCGTATTATATAGATAAAATTTCCGATTTTATTGCGAATACGGTTTTAACGGAAGAGGAAAAGGGCTTCAACCAAATGGTACTCTACGGAAAAGAAGTAACCGTTGAAGATATTGTGGGCAACGCCAAACGATACCCCATGATGGCGGAGCATCAAGTTGTTATTGTAAAGGAGGCACAACACCTATCCCGCACTATTGAAAATTTGGTTTCCTATGCCAAAAACCCTCAAACAACGACCGTTTTGGTCATTTGTTACAAGTATAAAAAATTGGATAAACGCAAACCGCTTTATAAAAGCGTAAAAAAGGATGGCGTTGTTTTTGAAAGTAAGCTGCTGCGGGATTATCAAATGCCCGCATGGATACAAAAAGCAGGAAAAAACATAGGTTTCTCTATCCCCCAAAAATCGTCCATGCTTCTAGCGGAACATTTGGGAACCGACCTGGGCAGGATTACCAGTGAATTGAACAAGCTAAAATTGATGTTGCCCCAAGGCACGGAAATCACACCTGCACACATAGAGGAGCATATTGGCATCAGTAAGGATTACAACAATTTTGAACTAAAGAAAGCCATAGGGGAGCGCAATGTATTAAAGGCGACGAAAATTATCACTTACTTTTCCCAAAACCCCAAGGACAACCCTTTTGTTCTTACCGTTACCTTGCTCCACATGTTCTTTGCCCAGTTGCTCCAGTATCACGGGCTAGAAGACCATTCACCAAAAAATGTGGCCGCAACCTTACGCATTAATCCCTATTTTGTAAACGAAATACAGACCGCCGCCCGAAATTTCCCTATGAAAAAAGTGAGCCAGGTTATCTCCCATTTACGGGAAATGGATCTGAAAGGAAAAGGAGTAGGGGCAACCCAGATGACCCAAGCCGATCTTTTGAAAGAGCTGTTGGTAAAGATTTTCTGAGTTTATTTCCTGTCGATACTGAACCTTCCCGGACCTAACAAGGCTATCGTTATAAAAGCGACCAAGAACAATAAGGCCTTTTCTTGGGTGCCAAACGGATCTTCGGCGTGTACTATAAAAACGGCAACAATCATAGTTATGGCGGCGGGAATACTTACCAAACGCGTTTTGTATCCTATAATAATCAATATAGGACATAAAAACTCCCCTATTACGGCAAGGAACAACGAAGGAGCGGCACCAATACCAATAGGATCTGCAAATTCTAGATCTCCGGCGATCAATTTCTGTAATTTGGGCAAACCATGGGTAAGCATCATGGCGGATATGGAAATTCTAAAAAAAGCGAGTCCAATATCCTTAAGGGGGGATTTTGTCATGTTATTATTACATTAGGTGGTCTAAAATTATTGAATTTTTATTGTTTTTCTAGAATTATCTGCAATTGATTTAAAAGTTGCGTGCTATTATCCAGATTGAAGTACAGAGGAGGCTTTATTTTAAGGACACTATCGTAGGGGCCATCCGTACTTACCAGAATAAAGTTTTCTCGCAGACCGTTTTTTATGGTTTGGGCCAAAGCGGTATTAGGGCTTCCGTCTTGCGCTATTAATTCTACCCCTAAAAATAATCCACTTCCCCTTACATCCCCAATTTCGGGATGTTCTTTTTTTAGCTCTTCGAATCGGTATTTTAGAGAGGTGCCAATTTCCAGCGCATGGGCTTGTAGCCCATCTTGTTCAATGACATCTAACACGGCTTCTCCAATGGCACAAGAAACGGGATTACCTCCAAAAGAGCTAAAGAATTCCATACCGTTATCAAAACTTTCCGCTATTTCACTTGTCGTCACTACGGCACCGATGGGGTGTCCGTTGCCCATGGGCTTTCCTAAAATGACCATATCTGGGATCACATCATACATTTCGTAGCCCCAGAAATGCGAACCTAGGCGTCCAAAGCCTACTTGTACTTCGTCACTGATACAAACTCCGCCTTGCACCCTGATTTCTGGATAAATTTCTTTTAGGTATCCTTGGGCCAAAGGTACTTGTCCACCGCAGCCCACAATAGGTTCCGCAATAAATGCGGCAATGTTTCCGTGTTCCTCCGCAATCTGTTTAATAGTGATTTTGGCATAGTGGTCACTGGCCTCGGACTCCGTTTCAAAACCGGAGTTATAGACCTTGGGCATGGGTGTCTGTAAAATATATTCGGCTTTTCCCTTTCCGCCCTTGTGGTCGTATTTATAGTGACTCATGTCTATGCCGTTCTGGGTATTGCCGTGGTAGCCGTGTTCCAGTACCATGACCTTGTTTTTTTTGGTGTGGGTCTTGGCCATTCTCATGGCGAGATCACTTGCCGCACTGCCGGAGTTTACAAAAAATACCTTGTTCAGATGTGGCGGGAATTTGGACAACAGTTTCTCCGAATAGGACAGTAATTCTTCGTAGATATAACGGGTATTGGTGTTTAAGCGTGCCATAGTGCCTTGTCCCGCGGCTACTACTTTGGGATGGCAATGCCCAACCTGCATAATATTGTTATAGGCGTCCAGAATGGTATTACCGTCTGTATCGTACATAAACTGAAAAGCGGAACGCGACATTTGTATCGGTCGTTTATAGCTCAGTGACAAGGCCGTACCTATGGTTTTATTTCTTCTTTCCAGTTGCTGTTCCAAGGGTTGCTTTGGCGTTTCGGCAAAACCACAGGCTTTTCTAAATCTGTCTTTGGCTCGGATAGGATTTATGCGCAGCCATGTCCGTAACAACTCCCAAGCGGGCCGCTCACTGATAGTGATATACTCCGCATCCGGTTTTAATTTTTTGGTATGGGCGGAGTTGCATACACTTGTGCAGAGGCGTGCGGCGACTAAATAATAGAGGGCATCCAGTTCTTCTATTTTTACGGGAAGCACTTTATGATAGGCCGCTATAACTATTTCTGCCACGGCCAAGGGTTCTTCCTCCTGTAGCATGATGTAGGTAAGGCCTATGGCGAGTTCGTTGATGAGCCACGTATGGCACATATCGCCAAAATCTATACATCCGCTTACCTTCCCCCGGGTAGTGAGGACATTCCAATCGTTGGCATCGTTATGAATGATGCTTCTTCGGAAGGTATGCCGAATAGGAGTGATGTGTTCATCAAACTGTAAGAAAAAATAACGCACTAGATTGCGGTCTTTTGCATCCGTAATGTCATCCAGATATGCACGGTTATTTCCAAAATACTTTAAATCCCAAACAGTTTCCTTGGCCCTTAATACGGCATCGTAGTGTCCGAGTATGGTTTTGTCGATAGTGGCCAAAGCCTTGCCAAAAGAAATTAATAAGGATTCATCCTTTGGGGTTTCGGCCAAAAACTTACCTTCTATAAATGGAAGTAATCGGTATATAGCGCCATCCCTGACGGTAAAAGCTTCTTGTTCTAGATTGATGATACTTTTTGGAAAGCTGATATGGGGAATTGTATCCAGCTTTTCGGCAACACCGTCTTCCGCTTGGAGCAAAGCCAAGGTTTCTTCCGAGTAGCGATATTTTTTTAAAACGAAGGTGCCCGAGACTGAAGTTACCTTAAAATTGATGCTCTCATAGCCTTCCAAGGAAAGAAGGGTACAATTGGCAAGTCCGTAGTACTGCTCCAGAATCGAATTCATCCTATCCTAATTTTGCTCGTTTGGAACAAAGCTAGTCCAAGAAATTGAAATAGGGCAATGAACGGTTTGTTTTGAGGGCAAAATATCTTTTGACCTAGAAAATAATCCGCTGTTACCTCAACTTCGGATAGTCATCAGGATTGGCTTCGTGAAGTATGCCATACACTTTCTCAAAAATATCCTCGGCGTTCGGTTTGGAAAAATAGTCCCCGTCCGTGCCATAGGCGGGCCTGTGGGATTGGGCACTCAAGGTCTGCGGTGCACTGTCCAAATAACGGTAGGCCTTTTGTTTTTCAACAATTTCGTTCAGCAGATAGGCAGAACATCCGCCCGGAACATCTTCGTCTATAACCAACAGGCGGCTGGTTTTTTGTACGCTTTTTACCACATCCTGTTTAATATCAAAAGGGAGTAGGGTCTGTGCATCTATGATTTCCGCATCTATACCTATTTCCAACAGCTCTTTTGCGGCCTGTTGCACTATTCTGAGGGTAGAACCGTAGGAAACTAAGGTAATATCGGCACCTTCCTTGATGGTTTCCACGACACCGATCGGGGTTTGGAATTCGCCTAAATTGGTAGGCCTGGGTTCTTTTAATCGGTATCCGTTCAGGCTTTCTATGACCAGTGCGGGCTCATCGCTTTTCATTAGGGTATTATAGAAACCGGCCGCCTGTGTCATATTCCTCGGTGCCAAAATGTACATGCCCCTAAGCAGGTGGATCAGACCGCCCATTTGGGAACCGGAGTGCCAAATACCTTCCAACCGATGGCCCCGGGTCCTTACGATCAATGGCGCTTTTTGTTTTCCTTTGGTGCGGTACAATAAAGTGGCCAAATCATCGGTCAGGGAGGACATGGCGTAAAAAATATAATCCAAATACTGAATTTCCGCAATGGGGCGCAGTCCTCGCATGGCCATACCTATGCCTTGTCCTATAATCGTAGTTTCCCGTATGCCTGTATCCGCGATTCGGGTGCTGCCATATTTTTCCTGTAAACCTTCCAACCCTTGGTTTACATCACCTATGGTACCACTATCCTCTCCAAAAATAAGGGCGTTTGGATTGTTCTGGAACAGCTGGTCAAAATTATCCCTGAGGATAACGCGCCCATCGACATTTTCCGCGTTTTGGTCATAGGTAGGTGCAATCGCAGGTATGTTCGTAGCCCTGTTTTCGTTGGGACTATATAAATATGAACTAAATTTCGGTTGTACCTTGGTAAGGAAATTTTGCGTCCAATCTATCAACGCTTTTCGCTCGGCGGAGGATTCCCCCAACAGGTAGCGTAACGCCTTTCTGGAGGCTACCGCTAGATCCTTCATAGTAGGTTCCTCTACCGCGATAAGATCATTTTTGATTTTGCTCAAAAACGTTTTGTTCGGACTTTTGGCCGCCACGGCATCCAGCAACTGTACCAACCGCTTCTTGGTGCTAATATTGTCCTCTAAAAATTCGGTCCAAGCCTCTTTTTTCGCCTCTCTAACGGTTCTCTTTACACGCTTCTCCAATTCATCCAGCTCCTCCGATGTAGCAATGTTGGACTCTAGTATCCATTCCTTAAATCTTTTGTTACAATCGTTATCGCGTTCCCATTCCAAGCGTTTATCATTTTTGTAACGTTCATGGGAACCAGAGGTGGAATGCCCTTGGGGCTGGGTCAATTCCGTTACATGGATAATAACGGGTACATGTTCCTGTCTGGCAATATCGGATGCATTTTCGTAGGCATGCATCAAGGCGGTATAATCCCAGCCTTTTACTTTTAAAAGCTCGTATCCCTTATCGTCTCCGTCTCGTTGGAAGCCGGCAATAATTTTTGAAATATCTTCTTTTGTGGTATGGTGTTTTGCCGGCACCGAAATTCCATATTCATCGTCCCATACGCTCACTACCATAGGCACTTGCAGTACCCCTGCCGCATTAATGGTCTCCCAGAACATGCCTTCGCTGGTGCTGGCATTACCAATGGTGCCCCAAGCGACTTCGTTGCCGTCATCGGAGAACTTGGCGTTGTCCATTCCTTTTTCCTTTCTGTAGACCTTTGAGGCCTGCGCCAAGCCCAACAAGCGGGGCATTTGGCCTGCGGTACAGGAAATATCCGCGCTGCTGTTCTTTTGTTTGGTCAAGTCTTTCCAAGTTCCATCTTGGTTTAAACTATAGGTGAGAAAATGTCCTCCCATTTGGCGACCGCCGCTCATGGGTTCCTTCTCCATATCGGTAGTGGCATAAAGCCCGTGAAAAAAGTCCTTTGGTTGCAATAGGCCCAAAGCCATCATAAAAGTCTGGTCGCGATAGTAACCACTTCTGAAATCGCCATTCTTGAACGCTCTGGCCATGGCCAATTGGGGAAGTTCTTTTCCGTCGCCGAAAATACCAAACTTGGCCTTACCGGTAAGGACTTCCTTTCTGCCCAAAAGGCTACAGGCCCTACTAATGAAAGCTATTTCGTAATCCTGGAGTATTTGAAACTTGAAATCTTCAAAGGAAATATCATTGCTGGTTTTGGAAGAGACGTTCATAAGTTATATTGTGATTGTTACAAAAATACCTAAACAAAAGCATTTTTGCAATGTTAGAACGGCAATAATAGTTGAGATATTAGTAAGTTTAAGAACAAAAAATTATGTAATTACTAAAATTTTATCAATAATAGGGGTTTTAATTGCGGATATGGAACCTAAAACCACGTTCTAGTAAATAATCCCGTGAGGGTTCTTGGACTGACCGTGATAATAAAGCGGATTTTTTCATCATAATTCTGTTGCCCCACTTCCCAGCCGTTGTTGGAATATACCGGAAAATAAAGTTCAAAAAAATCGGTCACTAGATTTAATCGAACACCCGAATCGTAAACGAACTTTGTTCTGGAACCGGTATTTTTTACCAAACCGGCATCGCCGTACAGCTCTATCCATCTCCAAAGATTGAAACTTGTATTCACGGTAGTCATCCAATTATCGGAAAAGCGATATTGCTCGTCCAAAAAGGATTTGAAGCCGCCTTCCGCAATAATAAGCTGTTGGCTGTAGATACCGGAATCTTCCGATCTTCCTAAATAACCGTAGTCGAAAAGATAATCTGTAGGACGGTCCAAGGCGAAATTAAAGAAATTGGTATCTGTCCTATTGCTCAAAAATTTTCCCGCAAAGAACCTGAGGTTGAACTGCCTGTTGCTCTCAAACAGCTTCCTATACTCATATTCAAAGGCTATTTTACTAAAATTACCGGCCAATTGAAAGTCAACCGACCATGAATTGTAATCAATGATACCGTTGTGCCTGTTAAGGTATCGGGCATTGAACACGCTATAATCCGGATTTTCCGAGTCGTTGGCCAAATCTTGAAGACTTTCATCAAAATCCCGAAGGATATTGATAAATCTGAACGATAAGGTCTCACGCTTGTCCGAAAGTAGGTCATCCGGTCTCCAACCAAAACTTATGGCAGGCGTTACGGCGGTGTATCGGGAGTTTACATTGAAATGGGAAGTAGAGGCAGATAGCCCATAATTGGAAACAAAAAGTCCAGTTTTGTTCAAATATTTACGATAGTTGAATTTTCCGTAGCCCACAAAAGCGTTCTCTCTAAAAGAATAGGAAGGAGCAAAATCATAAATAAAAGGGCGTTCCAAAAAGGTTTTGTTGTAGAGGCGCATACCCGGAGTCCACCCGTCATAAATGTTAAAATTGAGTACGGGAACATAAAAAACTTGGTTGTAATAGGGGTTTTCGGAATCCTTAAAGAAGGTAAAATGTAACTTTTTGTTACTGGACAGAAATCCGCCCAGTGATTTCCAATTATCACGTTGGTTGAATTCCGGTATTTTTTGGTCGTAATTCAACACCAATTTATCCTCATCGTTATTGGGAATGGTAAAAGTCTCCAAGGTTGCAATATCCTTGAACCAGTATTTGGAAATTACAGAGTCATTTTTTAGACCGAACATGGAGATAGGAACATTTGCGCCATCTTTATTCTTGATACTTACATTCAGGGAATCCTCAAATTTTTTAACCTTTTTAATTTTAAAATCTATTCTCTTGTCCGAGGCAACGTAATCCTCAAAAAACCAATTGATATCTTTTCTGGTAGCTCTTTTTAGAATGGACTCAAAATCAACAACGCTGACCCGGTTTAATTGGTAATATTTGAAAAAAGTTTTAAGACTTTCGTCCACCTCATCCTTTCCTATATAATTGGCAAGGTATGCTAGCCCCAGCCCTGCTTTATATCTATTGGCTATTCTTTGATTAAATTTAATAAGGGAATCGTTGGGCGTATTTAGCGCTTGGTCCAAATTACTTCTCGCAGTAAGATTATACAGAAAGGCGTACTGGTCATTGAATTCCATTTTAGCCAGATTAAAACTGCGCAAACCCCAAATATGGGATAAGTTCCCGAACAATCTTTGGTCTGGATAGTACTCTTCCACATAGGCGATCATAAGGTAGTTGGCAATGGCACTATTTAGCCACTGTTCCTGTCTAGGGTCTAAAAACAGGGTTTCCTTGAGCATACTGTTCAAAGCGGTTTTCAGAAATTTCATTTCAAACTGAAACTGCTGCTCGTAAGGTCTTATAAAAGAAGGCAACTGATTTAGGCCATACAGCGGATCTTTATTATAATCAATTTCACTGACCAATAATTTTTTATGGGGATAATCTCCCAAATTCTTATGAATAAAATCCGTAATTCTATTTATACTAATTCCTTGTTCAACAGGACTGTAGCGTGGTGCGGAAAGATCCGTTTCAACTGTTAAAAAAGGCGTTACGTGCGTTGTGAAATCTTTGGTAGTCCTGATAATCAATTCCGCACTTCTTTGTTTTTCTCCCTTTAATTGCACAAATTGTCCGTTGGAAAATGTGGCTTCGTTCAGTTTATCCAGATTGGATGTTAAATATAGGCTATCCGGATACGTTAAATTGATGGTAGTCTTGGTGATATTGGTGTAAAGGTCCTCTAAATCCTTATTGGAATAGAGCTTCCATTTGCCGTCATAGACCGCTGGGGTCAGGTACCAATCCTTTAAATAATAATTACCTCTTTTGTCATAGCCATAGGTAGTGAACTTATCTTCGGGTAACTGAACTTTATAGGTGATGAATATTTTGGTGGACGTATTGGGCTTAAGTGGTTCGTTCAACCTTACTTTTAGGATATCATCACGATCTGCCCGATCCCATTGAAGTCCCTTATATTCGCTATCCACAACACTAACAATGGTAGTGTACCCTCTTTCGCCTTCCTTTGCCAGATGCAGGCTTCTCTTGAATTCTTGGGCAAAGCGTTTGGCAAGTCCCGTATTTTTATTGGAGTAGGCATTGGCCCAATCGTTAAAGTAGAGGATGCCCAGATTGTAACGTGAGTCGTTGTAATAGGTAAACTCCTGTTGAATATCCAATTCTTTGGTATATTCGTTTAAGTCCACTGTTAGTTTGGTTTCATATTGGGCAAAACAAGGTATGGCCGCTCCGAATAATAGGAGCGGGCACAATATCTTGGCAATGTGTCCAAAAGTTTTCAATGCAACGATTAAAAGTTAGGGCTCAGGGCATGTCCTTTGTAAAAGGAATCGATAATTTCTACGACTTCATCGGGCGTATCCACAATTTTGACCAAGTCTAAGTCCTCTGCGCTAACATTGCCTTCCTTCAACATGACTTGTTTTATCCAATCCATGAGTCCTGTCCAGAATGCGCTGCCCACCAGAATTATGGGGAATTTCCCTATTTTATGGGTCTGTATCAAGGTAATGGCTTCAAAAAGTTCGTCCAAAGTGCCAAAGCCTCCAGGCATGACCACAAAACCTTGGGAGTACTTTACAAACATGACCTTTCTTACGAAGAAATAATCAAAATCCAGACTTTTATCATGGTCTATGTACGGATTATCATGCTGCTCAAAAGGAAGGTCAATATTTAGGCCTACGGATGTTCCTCCTGCTAAATTTGCGCCTCTGTTTCCGGCTTCCATGATACCTGGACCTCCTCCTGTGATGACGCCATAACCTGCCTCCGCAATGCTTTTGGATATTTCCACCGCCAATTTGTAATACTTGGCATCCTCCTTGGTCCGTGCGGAGCCAAATATGGAAATGCAGGGCCCTATCTTGCTCATCTTTTCAAATCCGTTGACAAACTCGCCCATGATCTTAAAAAGGGCCCAGGAATCGTTGGTCTTAATTTCGTTCCAACCTTTATGATGTTTTTCTGCTCTCATAGTTTACGTACTAAAGTATAGAAACATGCATCGGGGGTCTATTCTGGTTTTGCCCGATGCCGTTTATTTGATATTCATTTCTTTTTTCAAAAACGCTGCCGTGTAACTTTTTTTATCCTTAATGATTTCCTCTGGCGTTCCTTTGGCCACTAATTTACCTCCAGAACGCCCTCCTTCATAACCGATATCTATCACATGATCGGCCAACTTTATGACATCCAGGTTATGTTCGATCACCAAAACGGTATTTCCTTTGTCTACCAGTTTGTTCAATACATCCATTAACACCCTAATATCTTCAAAATGAAGTCCGGTCGTAGGCTCGTCCAAGATATAAAATGTATTGCCAGTATCCCTTTTAGATAGTTCAGTAGCCAGTTTTATACGTTGTGCTTCTCCTCCGGATAGGGTGGTAGACTGTTGACCCAAGGAAATATATCCCAAACCTACATCCTGTATCGTCTTTAATTTCCGATGTATTTTAGGGATAAGCTCAAAGAACGATACCGATTCATCGATGGTCATGTCCAATACATCCGCAATAGATTTACCTTTATAGCGTATCTCTAAGGTTTCCCTGTTAAAACGCTTCCCGTTGCACGTTTCGCACTCCACGTACACGTCTGGCAAAAAGTTCATTTCAATAACCCTAAGACCCCCTCCTTGGCAGGTTTCACATCTACCGCCTTTCACATTAAAGCTAAAACGTCCTGGTTTATAGCCTCGGATAGCCGCTTCCTGTGTTTTGGTAAACAAGGAACGTATTTCGCTGAATACGCCGGTATAGGTAGCCGGATTGGATCGGGGTGTCCTCCCTATCGGTGATTGGTTAATGTCAATGACCTTGTCTATATGTTCCAGTCCCGTAATCTTTTTATAGGGCATGGGTTTTTTAACACCGTTAAAATAATAGGCGTTCATAATAGGGTAGAGGGTCTCGTTGATCAAGGTAGACTTGCCACTGCCCGATACACCGGTAACCCCGATCATTTTACCCAAGGGAAATTCTACTTTGATGTTTTTTAAGTTGTTCCCGGTACAACCGCTAAGTACAATCTTCTTTCCATTGCCCGTTCTACGT
>Ga0136560_1000258_pt1 | contig 25287 bp, 20 predicted proteins | sample AntRauMeHopE1497_FD_104925 | JGI IMG/M metagenome (GOLD analysis project Ga0136560, IMG submission 104925) | Saline lake microbial communities from Rauer Islands, Antarctica - Metagenome Hop E1 #497 | ecosystem: Environmental > Aquatic > Non-marine Saline and Alkaline > Saline | place... | reverse complement strand
TTCGATTTTGTTATAGTTATCCCGATAAAATAATACTTTCTGACAAACGTGTTACATTGAAGGGGTTAAGTATATGCTAAATTGCAAAATAAATTACAAAGATAATTAACACTTAAAATAAATTATAATATGATGCACGTCCTTGAGATACGATAACAAATTTTGTAAGTTAAATAACTAAATAACCTGAATTATGACAAAAAAACTATTTTTATTAAGTATTTGCTTAGCCCTCGTGGCTTATGCAAATGCACAATCGATTCCTGTGAACGGAACAGTTACCGATGCTAGCAACGACCCATTACCGGGTGTTAATATTCTTGAAAAAGGAACGACTAATGGAACACAAACCGATTTTGACGGTAATTACACAATCGATGTTGGAAATGATGCAATACTGGTATTTTCATATCTTGGTATGAAGACCCAGGAAGTGATTGTAGGAAATCAAACACGGATTAACCTAACCTTAACGGATGATACTTCCCAATTAGATGAAGTTGTGCTTATTGGTTATGGATCTATGAGGAAAAGTGATTTGACAGGTGCAACATCCAAAATAGAGCTAGAATCCAAAGCAACAATTCCTAATACCTCTGTAATGCAGGCGTTACAAGGTTCAATTGCCGGTTTAAATGTGGGTATGACTACTGGAGCAGGAAGTGAGCCTAGCTTCACTATCCGAGGGACACATTCTTTGAGCGCAGGAAGAAGGCCACTCGTTGTAGTGGATGGAGCTATTTATGAAGGGCGGTTGACTGATTTTGCTCCTAATGATATTGAGTCAGTTAATGTTTTAAAAGATGCCAGTTCCGCGGCAGTTTACGGTTCTCGGGCTTCAAATGGCGTTATACTGATTACTACAAAGATGGGGACTACAGAAAAACCACAATTCAGGTTAAATACTTATGTAGGTGTGAATATTGTCTCCAGAATGCCAGAGATGAATGGTCCCGAAGAGAGAGTTCAAACTTTAATAGATATAGCACAGGCAGATGGTAATCAAAATCCGGTAATTGAAAATTTATTCTTTGATCCAGGTGAATTGGATAACTTTCAAAAAGGTATAACCACCGATTTGGATGATATATTCTTAAATACCGGAATAGTCCGAAATTACGAATTGAGTTTTTCAGGGAGGACTAAGTCTACAAATTATTTTGTATCTGGTAATTATTTGGATCAAAAGGGTGTTGTTTCAGCCGATTCTTATAAACGCTATGGTTTACGTGTTAACCTGGAAAACACCATCTCTGATTGGCTAAAAATCGGTATAAAGTCCAATTTTGCAACTAACGACTTTTCTGGTGTCGGAATAAATTATATTGATTTTGGTTTTGCAAGTCCATTTTCTCGCTTAAATGACGATAATGGAGAAGAAATCAGATTTATTCAAGGCGACCGGCTGTTTTCTAATCCTGTAGAAAGGAATCGAATTGATGACCTAGATAGGGAATACAGCCTTTTTGGGCTTACTTATGCAGAAATGAACGCTCCTTTTTTAAAAGGGTTAACCTATAGAATCAATTTTTCTCAGAATAAACGATGGACTGATAGGGCTAGCTTCTTCGGTTTCGATACTTATTCGGGAATAGATAGAAATGGATTCGGAACGAGAACCAAGAATGAGAGGTCTGGTTATTTGTTAGATAATATTTTGTCTTATGAGAATTCTTTTGGGAAACATTTTTTAAATATGACCTTGCTCTACAGTAGAGAAAATAATAAATTTTCTAATTTTTCAGGAACTGCTACTGGATTTGCGAATGATTTATTAGGTTACAATTTTTTATCAGCAGGAAGAACACAGACAATCGCGACTAGTGCATCAGATAATAACGCTTTATCTCAAATGGGACGATTTAATTATAACTATGATAATAAATATATAGTAAATGCTACAGTACGTCGCGATGGGTATTCTGCATTTGGAAATGATCAAAAGTTTGGAATATTCCCGTCATTTGGGTTGGGCTATATTCTATCAAATGAAAATTTTATGAAGCAATCTGAAGTTATTAATAATCTGAAATTCAGGTATTCTTACGGTGTTAACGGAAACCAGGCTATCAGTAGTTACTCTACACTTGCAAGAGTGGGATTCTCCAACTATTTTAGCGGGGAGGAAACAGCAATTACCCAATTTGTGTCCTCAATGGCGAATAGTGAATTAGGATGGGAAACAACTGCTTCAAGCAATTTCGGATTGGATTTTGCAGTCTTAAACAATCGTTTCACTGGAACAATAGATTACTATAGAACAGTTAGTTCAGATCTTCTTTTGGTAAAAAACATATCGAATATGACTGGTTTTAGTTCAATTGTTGACAATATCGGTGAAATGAAAGGTAATGGACTAGAAGTTACCCTTAACTCAGTGAATGTTAAAAATCAAAATTTTACATGGACTACAGATCTTGTATACTCTCGCACAAGAGATGAAATTACCCGCCTCTATGGCAATGATTTTGATGAGGATGGCATAGAAGATGATGATCGACAAAACAGATGGTTTATTGGTGAGCCGGCAGCAGTGGTTACGGGATATCAGCCTGATGGTGTGTGGCAATTGTCCGATGAAATTGCAGGATTAATTCCTGAAGGGTTTCAGCCAGGAGATTTCCGCATTAAGGATTTAAATGAGGACGGAGTACTCGATAATGAGGATGCTCAAGAAGTATTTGCCTATTCCAGTCCAAATTTTCGGATAAGTCTTAATAACAACTTTAATTATAAAAGGTTTAGTCTTTCGGTATTGCTTAATTCAGTTTGGGGAGGAAATGGATTTTATCAGGGTAATAATACACTTAATCCCCAAAATACAAGTTCATTATTCTGGGCTCCTGAAAGAGCAAATATACCCAAGGTTCCTTATTGGACTCCAACTAATCCCACTAATGAATACCCTAGGGTAAATTATCAGAATCCACTCAATGTTCCCTATCTAAGGGATAGATCATTTATCCGGTTACAAGATGTTTCTTTAGCGTATGACCTTACTGGGTATGTACAGGGATTTTCGTCATTACGCGCTTATGTAAGCGGAAAAAACCTTGCTATTTGGGCCAAGGAATGGTATGGTTATGACCCTGAGACTGGTGTTGGAATTGGTGGTGTGCCCTCTATGGCTAATTTTGTTTTTGGTTTACAGGTAGCATTTTAATAGTTTAATTTAATAACAAATCATTATGAAAAAATTTAATAAGCAAATAATAATATTATTGCTCGCAGTGATAAGCTTAAATTGTGATGACTCGGTTTTAGATGAAGTTCCATTTTCGATACTTACGCCTGAAAATGCGTTTGTAACTAAAGAGCATTTTGATCAGGCTGTATGGGATATACATCGTTACATTAGAGACGGCGTCTATTTCCGAGGAGATGGATGGAATGGTTTTCCTCCAGGTAACGAAGGTTTTTGGACAGGTACCGACCTTGCTTTTAACGGTGAAGGGATAACTAACGCCGTCTGGCAAAATAATATGGGTTTATATATTGATGCAACTTATTTTTATGATCATTACTATATCATGTTTTATAATTTAGCAGCAAGGGCAAATGTTATTATTTCGAGGGCAAATGCACCCGAGTCTCAATTATCGGAAAATGATAAATCTATAGTTATAGCGCAAGGGAAATTTTTCAGGGCATATGCTTTCAAAACCTTGGCTAACTTATATGGTGGAGTACCTATTATTGATAAGGAAATAACCACTCCAAAAGATGATTTTGTAAAATCAACAAGGTCCGAAGTATATCAATTTGCCGCTGCTGATCTGGAATTTTCTAGTCAGAATCTTCCACAGGCTGCGGATCCAAACAATGCTAGAATAACAGCCGGAGTGGTAAACCATCTTCTTTCAGAAGTGTACCTCGCAGATGGAAAATGGGATAAAGCCATTGAGGCTGCATCGAGAGTAATTGATGACCCACAATATAATCTAATGACTCAGCGGTTTGGTGTAAAAGCAGATCAACCTGGGGATGTGTTTAATGATTTAAGTAGAAAAGGGAACATCACTAAAAAAGAAGGTAACAGTGAAACAATTTGGGCTTTTCAATATCAATTTAATACTATAGGAGGAGCTGGTAATTTTATTTGGCAATTATATAGTGGTGAAAGATTTTGGGGCCCACGATATTGGCAATTATTAGATCCCGATTTAAAGTCTGGCACAGTTGCAGTTGATAGTCTGGGGAGAGGCCAAGCTTGGGTTCGTCCAACTTATTGGGCAAGCACTGGTGTTTATAAAAGTACTGACTGGAATGATATGCGTAATTCAAGATTTAATATTCGCAGAAACTTTTTTTATAATAATCCTACATCAGAATATTTTGGCCAAGAGATCACTCTAGATAAGCTGGTTGAGCCTTCTGATACTCTGATGAAGTTTTACCCAATCATTGTTAAAGTGTCTGATTGGCCAGATACTGGACGAGTTTGGGAACAAGCGCAGGTGGATAGACCTTTTGCTGTATATCGGCTTGCTGAAACTTATCTTATAAGATCTGAAGCGTATCTAGGAAAAGGCGATGTTCAGAATGCTGCAAATGATATTAATGTTTTAAGAAATAGGGCTATGGCAACACCTGCCCAGCCCAGTCAGGTAAATATTGATTATATCCTAGACGAACGTTTGCGTGAATTAATTTCTGAAGAGCTGAGAATGATGACTTTGCGCCGTTTAGATTTATTATTGGATAGAACAACCAGGTACAATCCAATAACAGGACCTCAGATGATTCCGCGTAATAATACATGGCCCATTCCACAGCGTCAGATAGAATTGAACAAGGGAGCGGTTATAGAGCAAAATCCAGGTTGGGAATAGAGTTTTTTATATATAGTTAGTTGAGTTAGTTGAGTTAGTTGAGTTAGTTGAGTTAGTTGAGTTAGGGTCAAGGGGGTCATTCCCCCTTAGGCTCTTTTTTTTACGAATTTTCAATTACATGAAAAGCATATTCAGTCTATTTGTCATAATGATTGTTTTTTTGTAATCGGGTTGTTTAGATGGAAAAAAATTGCAGTGTCAAGTGCAGACAAAATAGCTGAATAACTTCCTCTTTTACGCCTTGAAAAAGATGGTGAAGAAATTGTTCTGAACTCGCCTTTGGGATTAAAGTGCAAAGAAAAGGCATTATAAAAAATTACTTGTAGGTAAAATATAATGAATCAGATCAAAAAATAGAATTTTTGTTGGATAGTGGTTGTCTTGTTATTTTTTGCCACAATGGTAAATTATTCGGCCTTTTTTTAATGGGAATACTTGCCCCGGTTCTTGAAACCGAAATTGGCTGGTCGCAGGAACAATATGGACATATTATTGTAAATTATCAGTTTGCCTATGCAGCAGGAACTGTATTAATGGGCTATGTAATCGTTAAGTTCGGAACACGTTGGGGTTTTTATTATTGCAGTAGAACTTTGGAGTATTGCAAGTATTACATATCATCCTTTGTCGTGGTAAAAAGCAGTACTTTTTTAAGTGTGTCGCCTGTTGTGAATTATCAAGAGTTAAAGAAATTACAAAATAAGCATAACCAAGTAAATTATAATATGAAACTGAAACTTAGTTTTTTATTCATCTTCATTTCAGTAGTATCGTACGGACAAAATGAAGAATATTTTTTCAAGGATTATAAGGTTTTGTGGGATTCTCCGTCAGCAAATTCTTTGGGTTCCATGCCCGCGGGCAATGGCGACATCGGAATTAATCTTTGGGTTGAGGAAAACGGCGACCTGCTTTTTTACCTTTCAAAAACCGATGCTTGGAGCGAAAATGCGAGATTGCTAAAATTAGGAAAAGTAAGATTGTCCCTCTCACCTAATCCTTTCAAAACAGGAGAACCTTTTACCCAAGAATTGATACTAAAGGATGGTGTAATACAGATAAAGGCCGGTAGGGCACAAGAACAGGTTTCTATTGATGTTTGGGTAGATGCCGATCATCCGGTAGTGGAACTGGATGTAAAAAGTGCGGCGCCAATTGCTGCCAAAGTTACCACAGAGCCATGGCGTACAGAGCGGCGGCAGCTTGGCGGCAAAAAGGAAATATACTCTGCGTATGGTTTAGATGGAGGGTCATCCGTTTTTGTGGAGAAAGATTCCATTTTGGAAGATAACGACGACGGGGTAATATGGCTGCACAGGAACGAAAGATCTATTTGGAAGGATAATTTGAAACTACAGGGGCTTGAGAAATATACAAGACAAGGTAACGACCCTTTGCTTCATCGTACTTTTGGCGGATTGATCCGTTCAAAAGAATTGGTGAAAGCTGACGCTGACGAACTTAAAACGGCCAATGCCCTAAAACAGTTTTCCATTTCGGTTTATGGGTTAACGGCTCAGGCCAAAACGGTAAAGGAGTGGACACAACAAATTAATGAATTGGCAAATAACATAGCGCTGCTATCAAAGGAAAAAAGGTTTGCCGACCATAAAAACTGGTGGGCCTCTTTCTGGAACCGGAGCTATATCCATTTGGCCACCAGCGATGAAATTGAGAAGGAGAAATTATATAATGTAGCGAGAGGGTACGCCCTGCAACGGTATATGAATGCCTGCTCCGGAAGGGGAAATTCCCCCATTAAGTTTAACGGCTCCATATTTACCGTTGACACCAAAAACCTCGATAACAAATTTGGTGGTTTTGATGCCGATTACCGGGAATGGGGCGGTCCGTACTGGTGGCAAAATACCCGTTTGCCCTATTGGTCAATGCTCGAAGCCGGAGATTTCGACCTGATGCTGCCACTTTTTAATATGTATAAAGATGCACTGGCTGTTCGCAAAGAGGCTACCAAAATATATTATGGACACAAAGGGGCATTTTTCCCCGAAACCATGTATTTCTGGGGAACATATACAGACTCTAATTATGGCAGGGACAGGTCTGAATTGCCATTAGGAACAACGGAAAACAGGTTTATTAGACAATACTGGCAAAGTGGTCTCGAGATATCTTTAATGATGTTGGATTATTACGCATTTACTAAAGATGACAAAACACTTAAAGAGACCATCCTTCCTGTAATAACGGAGATCATTAATTTTTATGACAACCATTGGGGACGCGATGATAATGGTAAAATCCTATTTGATCCGGCAATGGCACTTGAAACCTATAATACGGCAGTAAATCCGTTGCCCGAAATAGTTGGGATAAATAAGGTTTGTGTTGAATTGTTAAAGTTACCGGAAACAGCGATCAACAAATCTCAGAGAAAACAGTACGAGAGACTGATCACGGAATTACCTGAAATACCAACGCGGGAAGTAGATGGGGAAATATTATTGGCCCCGGCCTATGAATACAGTGGAAAGCAGAATATTGAAAACCCTGAATTATATGCAATTTTCCCTTACAGAAGGTTTGGTGTTGGTAAGGAGAATATTGAAATAGCAAGAAGGAGTTTTATAAAAAGGGAATCGCGGGAAAACCGTGGATGGCAACAACATTCAATTAAGGCGGCGTATTTGGGCTTAACAGAAGAAGCAGCTAATTTGATGGCGCAGAATTTTAATGCCAGTACAACATCCTATCGTTTCCCGACCATGTGGGGGCCAAACTATGACTGGACTCCAGACCAGTGCCATGGTTCTGTCGCCATGACAGCCTTACAACGTATGCTGGTACACTATGATGGTGATGAAATCTATCTTTTTCCTGCATGGCCAAAAGAGTGGGATGTAGCGTTTAAACTTCATGCTCCCCACAATACGACCATAGAAGCGACCCTGAAAAACGGTGAAATCACACAGTTAAAAGTTACTCCTGAGAAACGGGAAAAAGATATTACCATTAAATTAAAATAACATTCATGAAACTAAAATTCGTTACAACTCTTTTTTATACAATTTGTTTAGCAGTAGTTGCCAATGCTCAGGATATTTATGTAACCACAAACGGAAACGACAATAATTCGGGTACTAAAGAAAAACCTGTTGCTACATTAGAGGCAGCGCGCGGTTTAATAAGGCATTACAAGTCAATAAATGATTTGCCCAAAGGTGGAATTACGGTGTGGATAGCCAGTGGTCAGTATGATCAAAATAAACCTTTCGTTCTAAACGAGAACGATTCGGGAGAACCAGATGCCCCGATTGTTTGGCGGTCATTACCTATGGAACAGGTTAAGGTTACAGGTGGGAAAAGTATTCCTTACGAAAAGTTTAAAAAAGTTACGAATAAAGCCATTCTCAAGAGATTATCGGAAAATACAGCTCGAAATGTGATGCAAGTAAACCTAAGGGAACTTGGTATTTACGATTACGGAGAGATTAAACAGTATGGTCATGCCATGTCGGTTGTTCCCGCGCCGCTTGAGGTCTTCTTCAATAACGAGGCAATGACCCTGGCACGATATCCAAACGAAGGATATATAAAAATAGGAAAAGTAATAGATCCCGGTTCAGTACCACGAATTAGTGATTACAGCGATAGAGGAGGAATATTCGAGTACACCGACCTTAGGCACGATAAATGGTCCGGACAAGAGGATGTTTGGTTGCAGGGAACTTTCATGTATGGATTTGCCGATGACAACATTTTGGTTGAATCCATTGATACTAAAAGGAAACAGGTCAAACTAGCCAAGCCGTCCCTCTATGGAGTGGGCAGTGAGCGCGATTTTCGGCACTATGTTGCCTATAATATTCTTGATGAATTGGATAGCCCCGGAGAATGGTATGTGGACAAAAAATCTGGTGTCCTCTATTTCTGGCCTCCAGAAAATATTGATGGAAGTTCCATCATGGTTTCCGTTTTAGAAGACCCTATTATTTCCTTAGAGAATGTAAGCTATGTAACTATTCGAGATTTAACAATTGAAGTAGCAAGAGGAATTGGTGTTTATATGGAACGTGGAACAAATAATTTGATCGCTGGCTGCACCGTTAGGAATGTTGGTACTAGTGGTATTTTTATGGGACAGGGAGCGCAGCAAACTTTTCCTTTTGTTACGCATGATGATTATGAGGGCGTACCCGTATCAGGACGCATAGGAAATCTGCAAAACCATATTTATAAATATACGGATTGGGATCGCAAGGCCGGATCAAATCATGGTATATTAAGTTGTGACGTTTACAATACCGGAAGTGGTGGGATCTATTTAAGTGGCGGAAGTAAAAGTAAATTGATACCTGGAAACAATTATGTAGAAAATTCTAAAGTGCATAATTATAACAGGCGAAATAAATTTCTATGGTCAGGTATTAATGTTGATGGTGTTGGAAATAGAATCTCCCATTGTGAAATTTTTAATTCTGAATGGCAGGCGATTTATGTTCATGGGAATGAGCACCTTTTTGAGTACAACAACATTCATCATGTAACATTAAATTCTGATGACACTTCGCCTTGGTATATTGGTCGTGACCCCAGCGATAGGGGAAATATTATTCGGTACAATTACTTCCATCATTCTGGTAATCCCGATCGTATGAACATGGGAATCTATTGCGATGATGCAACTACAGATGTCTTAGTCTTTGGTAACGTATTTTATAAGATGAACACAAAACATGGTGTGCTGTTCTCCAATAGTGGTTGGGATTTAAAAATGAAGAACAACATCATTATCGAACCCATTTCGTATACCGCCGCGATATCGGCGCATTATTATACGTGGGACAGTGGAGGAGCGCCTGCCATGTTTGGCGAGAACGGACTACTAAGAAGGCGCCTGTTGGAGAATGTAAATATTTATCAAAGCCCTTATTCGGACAGGTATCCTGAATTAATGAATTACTTAAATCCTATTGTAGAGGGAAAGGAATGGGAAGGAATGAGGGCAAGACGTAATATTTTGTCAGAAAACCTTATTGTAGGAGGGGCGGAAAATCCATTGCATTTAATGGGCGGAGAACATGCCCAATGCGAATATGTCAATAATTATAGAACAGATGAAGATCCCGGCTTTGTTGATTATCAAAACGAAAACTTTAATCTTAAACCAGATTCTGAAGTATTTGATAGGATTCCTGGATTTAAAGCCCTGCCATTCGATAAAATGGGGTTATATATAGATCAATATAGAACAGGTTTAAATGAGAAAAAATAGAAACAAAGTACTATGCTGAAATATCAAAGAAGCACTATCATTTTTATATTCGCAATGCTCTTTGCCCTAACGGTTGGGGTACAGGAAGTTATTATAGGTAATTCAGAGTAAAATTTCAAAGAAGAGTACAAATCAAAAGGAGGGAATCCAGAACCAAAACAATGGCCTACCATTGTTCAAGGGTTCAAGCCACTAGATAGATTTTTTAATGCGATAACTTTTGAAGTTGAACCAAGAGGCGGCTGGATGAGTAATCTTGAACATTTTATTCCAAAGGAAGGCGAACCTTTAACAAAATAGGGAGAATTAATTACGCTTTTCGAAGGAGCCAATATGACTATTGAAGAATAACAGGAAAAAATTAAATGATATAAATCATTTCTCGTTAATCTAAATTGGAATGATGAAAATTTAAAAATTATAGATATGAATTTAAAGCTATATGTACTTGCTATTCATCTTGCTTATGGCCAGTAATAGCAAACCTGACCAAGACGGAACGGAAAGTGTTATCCAAAAAAGTTTTGACTATTATTTCACCTGTAATCTGCAAAACAACGAAGATGCCATCTCTAAATATAAGCAATATCATAGCACAGAAGGGATTTGGCCAGAGGTTACTAAGGCGGCAGAAGTGAGTGGAGTGAACAAATTACAGATATATATACAAGCTACCAGGCTTGTTATGATAATTTCATTACCTGAATCCCTTTCTTTCGATGAGTTTAATCAGAGATATGCCGAGTCTTCGCCAAAAATAAAAGAATGGGCTGATCTTATGCGGGTATTTCAAATTGCACCTCCAGGGGCGGAAGAAGGAAAAATATGGGTCAAAATGGAGAGCATTTATGATTATCAAAGGTAGACAGATGGTTTAGGTGTGCTTTAAGAAAAGGCAACCCCTATAGCAGCCAATCTTGTACTTTTTCTAGGGTCAATGATTAGTATTTGTTTACTTCTCAAGATTGGAGCGCGTGACTTTTGGCCCCATCCACTGCTTTTATCATTCTTTATTTTTGTTGGTTTGATTGTTATGAGCGTACTTGTTTCTTTGGTGACGATTAAGGAATATACTGGAAGTCCATTACCGAAATTAAAAGAGACCATCTTAAAAAATGAGGGGAATAAAACGGTTTGGGCATTATGGGAAATTCTCTCAGTGGTAATGATCATATTATATATATTCTTTAATTGATTTTAAATGAAAGAAACAAAAAAACCAACATATCGTAAAAATGAAACACCGGTCGGATTGGTGCTTGGTGCTGCAGGATTAGGAGGAGTATGGGGAAGTATAGATCCTGATGAATCTATAGAAACGATTTTATACGCCTTAAAAAATGGTATTTCTAGAATAGATACTGCACCGGCCTATAGCAGGTCTGAAGAATTGGTAGGAAAAGCCTTGAACCAATGGATGGGGGCTAGACCTTTTGTGAGTACCAAAGTAGGCCGTTTGAGAGGTGAAAGTGCCGCTGAAAGTATAAACAATTATGAAACGGATGTCATGAAAAAGAGCGTAGCTCAAAGTATGGAGTTGCTAGGTTGTAAAAAATTAGACCTTCTTTTTTTACATGAAGCAGAAAAAGTACCCTTAGTCCAAATTCCTGAAGTTGTTTCTTTTTTAGTTGAATTGAAAACAAAGGGACTTGTAGAAAAAATTGGTTTTGGTGGGATGCCACCACCAATATATTTTGAATATATCCAACAAGGTTTATTCGATGTAATAATGGGCTATAATAACCTGGATGCATGTTGCATAAACGGCATGGAGGCTGACATCCCTTTTCTTACTAAACATAATAGGATAATTTATCAAGGTAGTCCATTACATATGGGATTATTGGGAAATAGGTTTGAGAGGTATACCAAAGAAAAGCCAGAATGGATGCCACAACAAGCTATTGAAAATGCACGAATTACCTCTAAATTAGCGAATAAATATAAGCTTTCATTGCCTTCTTTGGCGCATCGATTTATTTTGTCTCTTCAAGAGGTAGATCACATGGTTTTGGGGGCTAAAAACATGGCTCAATTACAGGCAACATTAAATGATTGTTCAAAAGGAAAACTAGAGGAAGCACTTTTCAATACCATAATAGGACAGATACAATGAGAAAATTACGAGCTATAGATGAGGGCGCGAATTCAGTAAATATTGCTGATGATGAAATGGTAAACATTAAAGAAATTCATTTAAGAAGCGTTACCCCCATAACGTTTAAAGTACCTTTCTATGATGCCACCATGGGACCGTTTGCTTGTTACGCACCGTGTTTTTTAAAAATCACGGATGATGAAGGTTATTCAGGAGAATGTGAATTTCCCGGACTCTGTTTAGACATATTGAAATCTATTTTTCTGCCCATTTTATTGTACAGTCCCAAAATGACCTATTCCGACCTCTATCACAAACTTTTTTGGAATATCCGCAATGAAGGCTTTAGAGGAGGAGCAGCAATGGCACTTGGTCATTTAGATAGAATTTTTTATGATTTGTTTGCTAAAAGAAAAGGTTTGCCCGTATATAGGTATTTGGGAGCAAGCAATTCGGTAGTTAATGCATATGGCAGTGGATGTGGGGTTAACCTCAAAGGCACCCAATTGCTAGAAGAATGTCTGTCATTTAAAGAAGAAGGTTATGGTACCCTCAAAATGAAATTTTGTGGTTTTGACACAACCATAGCTGAAGATATAGAAAGGATTGGTTTTGTAAGGAATGCCATTGGTGCGGATATGAGCTTGTCTGTAGATGCCAACCAATGTATGGATTTGGATAGAGCAATCACTTTTTCCAGAGAAGCAATTTCCCTGAATCTTGCATGGCTGGAAGAACCTATTCATTCAGCAGCACTTGTAGAAATCGAAACCTTGTGTTCAGAAACTTCGATTCCTATTTCTTATGGAGAATCAGAGCGTACGGAAAAAGTTTTTCCATCACTAGTAAAAGCAGGGGTAAAACACCTACAACCTATAGCAGGACATATCAGTAGTACAAAAGACTGGCTATCCATAGCAAATCTTGCAAAAAAGGAAAATCTTCAATTTAGTTCTGGAGGCAGCTCTTATTATAACGCTCAGTTTGTTGCCGCTGCTGGAGATGGAGCCTTATTAGAATTTTTAAAACCGGTTGTTGGTTTGTTGGAGTCTATTGCCTTGGTTTTTCCTGAAGTTAAGAATGGTCAGTTTCTACTTTCCGAAGCGCCGGGGCTTGGTGTTGTAATTGATTGGAAGCGATTGAAAAAGGAAAATAAAATAACCATAAGTAAAGTTTATCGTTGAAGAATATATATTGATGATAAGTGTAGTAGTAAGCATCCAAAAAGACAAGAAAAAAGAATAGAAATGGATTAAAGAAAGACTTACATGAGTCCATAATTAAATGGCCATATTCTAACTAAAACGGGAGTTGTGAAATGCTTTAAAATAAGTTATAAAAATGAAAAATTGGAAAACTGATAGTGAACTTTTTCAAATAGTTAAAAGGGAACTATTCCCAGCTTTGGTAGGTGATGTATTGGATAAGTTGGGATACATTCACCAGTTTGTCTCTCCTAATGTAAAACCCTTACGAAATGACATGGTTGTTATTGGCAGAGCAATGCCGGTGTTGGAAGCAGATGTATTTGCAGAACAAGTAGCTGGCACAAAAAACACTTTAATGAGTAAGCCATTCGGAATCATGTTTGAGGCATTGGATAGTTTAAAGCCAAATGAGGTGTATATATGTTCAGGGTCTTCACCAAGGTATGCACTTTGGGGTGGGCTTATGAGTATGCGTGCGATTAAACTTGGAGCTGCAGGTGCCGTTGTAGATGGATACTCCAGGGACACAAATGAAATTGAAAATTTAAATTTCCCTACATTTTCACTTGGCACCTATGCCCAAGACCAAGGACCAAGAGGTAAAGTAATTGATTACCGCGTGCCCATTGAGTTTAATGGCATTAAGGTAAATCCTGGTGATATCGTATATGGCGACCGTGACGGGGTCTTAATTATCCCTCAGGAGGTAGAAGTAGAAGCTTTTGAAGGAGCTATTAAAAAAGCACGAGGAGAACAATCCGTTAAGGAGGCTTTGGAAAATGGAATGAGTACTGTAGCTGCATTTAAGAAATTTGGAATCATGTAGTAAATATGAAAAATCCAATTGTCAATAAAAATTTTCTACTACAAACTAAAGTAGCAAAAACACTATATCATAATTATGCATCTAAAATGCCTATTATCGATTACCATTGCCACTTATTACCAAAGGAAATTGCAGAGAATAGAGTTTTCGAAAATTTATCCCAAATTTGGCTAGAAGGCGATCATTACAAATGGCGTGCTATGAGAGCCAACGGAATTGGAGAAGAATATATTTCAGGTAAAGCAACGGATTGGGAGAAATTTAAAAAATGGTCGGAAACGGTGCCATACACGATGCGGAATCCTTTATATCACTGGACACATTTGGAGTTAAAACATCCTTTCGGAATAAATGAACTTTTAAATCAGCAATCGGCAAAAGAAATTTATGATAGAGCTTCTGCAATGTTGAGTACTGGCGAACTCTCCGCTCAAAACATGATGAAGCGTTTTAATGTTCAAAAAGTATGTACCACTGATGACCCTACAGATTCCCTTAAATGGCATCAACAAATAGTTGAGGATAATTGTCAGATAAAAGTATCTATGGCTTGGCGACCTGATAAAGCAATGGATGTAAGGGATTCGAAAAGCTTTAACGGGTATGTGGGAACTTTGGAAGCGGTTACCTCCAAGACTATTGAATCTTATATTGATTATTTAGAGGCACTAAAACTCCGCCACGAATACTTTCACGATCATGGTTGCAGATTAGCAGATCATGGATTGGAATTTCCCTTTCCAGTAGATACATATACTGAAAAGGAAATCGCAACGATATTTCTAAAAATTAGATTAGGAACAAACCTACCAGAAGGAGATCAGCGAAAGTATATGAGTGCCATGTTACATGAATTTGCGGTTTGGAATTTTGAAAAAGGTTGGGTGCAACAATTCCATATTGGAGCATTGCGGGATGTGAACACTAAAGGAGTACGCAACGTAGGAAAAGCATGTGGGTTTGATTCTATTTCTGACTTCAGCTATGCTGTCTCTATGGGGAAATTTTTTAACCAACTGGAAGAGAGTAACCAGTTAACGAAGACTATAGTTTACAATTTAAACCCCAAGGATAATGAAATGGCAGCTTCCATGATGGGTAATTTTCAAGACGGATCGACACCGGGTAAGATGCAATTTGGCTCTGGATGGTGGTTTTTAGACCAAAAAGATGGTATGGAAAAACAGATAAATACACTTTCAAATCAGGGTTTATTAAGTCGATTTGTCGGCATGCTAACAGATTCACGTAGCTTCTTATCCTATTCAAGACATGAGTATTTTAGAAGAATTTTATGTAATATAATTGGAACAGATGTTAAGAATGGAGAGCTTCCAAATGACATTAAATTACTCGGGCAAATGGTTCAAGATATTTCTTACAACAACGCTAATAACTATTTTGATTTTTAATACCAAAAGTTAACTGATTATGAATACTATAGATAATATTACAAATTTAACCAATAGGGTAGCCTTGATAACTGGGGGAGGTTCTGGCATTGGTCTTGGAATAGCAGAACAATTTATAAATCTAGGGGCAAAAGTGGTTATAACTGGCCGTGATCAGAAAAAATTGGAAGAAGCAAATAAAAAACTAGGGACAAATTGTTTTTTTTATTGTAATGATGTAACCCAAAAAAACGAACACAAAAATCTTATAACCGATATAGAAGAAAAAATAGGTCCAATTGATATTTTGGTAAATAATGCAGGTCGCCATTCAAAAAAGCCCTCTTTAGAAGCTACTGATAAAGAGTTTCAAGACGTAATGGATATCAATGTCAATAGTATTTTTGCACTAACAAGGACGGTTTTGAAATATATGATACCTAGAAAAAAAGGGTCTATTATAAATATTAGTTCCATGGCGGCAATTTATGGGATACCTCTAGTGGTTGCTTATAGCAGTTCCAAAACAGCACTTTTGGGAATGACAAGAGCCTTGGCTTCGGAATATTCACATACGGGTATTCGATTTAATGCGATTGCTCCAGGGTTTATAGAATCAAAAATGTTTCGTAATGCCATGGCACAAGACCCGGAACGTGAAAAAAAGATACTATCAAGAACACCTGCTCAACGATTTGGAGTGCCATCAGATATTGGAAAGGCAGCGGCATTTCTTGCCTCGGACGCTTCAGAATTCATTACCGGGGTTTGTTTGCCAGTTGATGGAGGAAACTCTATTGGATTTTAATTGAACCCCGATAAATTAATGTCAAAATTTAAAAAAATAGTAGCCAGTGTACTACCGGGAATTTTCCTTATCGGGTATAACGTAGGTACAGGCAGTGTTACTTCCATGTCCAAGGCAGGTGCTAATTTTGGTTTAGACTTGCTTTGGACCGTACTCATTAGTTGTAGCGTAACCTACTATCTTATTTTATTGTTTAGTCGATACACAATGGTTACAGGTGAAACCATAATCCAGGGAATAAAAAAACACATTCATCCAAGTATCGCCATTATTTTAATAACAGCATTATCGGTAATTATAGTAAGTGCATTAATGGGGTTGTTAGGTATTCTTGCTGATGTTTTAGAAGTATGGTCTAGTACAATAATGAGCGATGGCATTTCCTCGCTTACGTGGGCAATAGTTATAGCTACAGGTATCTATATATTGCTTTGGATAGGGAATTATGCTTTCTTCGAGAAAGTATTGGCGGTATTCGTTGCCATTATGGGTACAGCTTTTATCGCGACCATGTTCATTAACTTCCCATCCATAAAGGAATTGGCTTCTGGCTTAATACCTTCATTGCCGGAAACTGCGGAAGGGAGCGATAATAGTCCTTTAATTATAATATCGGGAATGGTGGGCACTACGGTTTCAGTCTTTGCCTTCATTATACGTTCTCAAATAGTAAAGGACATAGGTTGGAAAATGAAGGATAATAAAATACAGAAACGAGATGCCATGATAAGTGCATCCATGATGTTTTTTATTAGTGCGGCAGTCATGATAACTTCAGCCTCAACGTTGCATGTACAAGGATTAACAATGAACAATGTTGCCGAAATGGTACCATTGCTTGAACCTATTGCTGGTAAAGCCGCATTGGGTGTATTCGTCATCGGTATCGTGGCTGCTGGATTATCATCTCATTTACCCAATTTATTGGTAATTCCATGGCTAATCATCGACTATAAAAATGAAGAAAGAAACACACAGACAAAAAAGTATAGAGTCATTTTGTTAATACTTTCCGTAATAAGTGTTTTTGGAGTCGTCTTAGGATTTAAACCTGTTTTTGTATTAATGTTATCCCAAGCATGTATTGCTATTGTGCTTCCCATTACTATTGGGTGTATATTTTACCTCACAAGCAAAAAAGCATTGATGAATGTCCATGTCAATAGAAATATTGATATTATTTTATTCAATATGATTTTATTTTTTTCAATTTATGTGAGCAGTTTAGGGATTAAAGGATTAATTATAGATTTGGTAACAATTTAAAATAAAGAAAATGAAATTAGGATTTGGCTTATACAAACATATGCTCAATGAAGAGCATTACAGATTTGCGAAACAATGTGGAGCAACTCATATTATAATTCATCTTGTGGATTATTTTGGGCATAAAAAAAACAAAGAAAATGCAAATCAGCCCATTGGTGAAAGTGAGGGGTGGGGAAAAGCTGGAGATGGGAAATTATGGAGTTTAGAAGAGCTTTTAAAAATAAAAAAAGATATTAATCATCATGGGTTAGAATTAGAGGGTATTGAAAATTTCGATCCTGCCATATGGCATGATATATTATTGGACGGTCCAAAAAAAGAGGAGCAGATGGAACTTGTCAAGGAACAGATACGTATTGTGGGAAAGGCCGGAATTTCAGTCTTCGGATATAATTTTTCTTTGGCAGGTGTGTCGAGCAGAACCGCTGGTCCCTATGCACGTGCAGGTGCTGAGTCGGTAGGGATGGAGGGTAAAGTGGATGAAACTCCTATTCATAACGGTATGGTATGGAACATGGTCTATGATGAGAATGCTCCTAATGGATATATTCCCAAAATTAGCCATGAAGAATTGTGGAATCGCCTACAATACTTCTTGGATGCTATTATTCCCGTAGCAGAAAAAGCCGGGGTGCAAATGGCAGCTCATCCCGATGACCCCCCAATGCCTTTTCTTCGAAATACGCCCCGATTGATATATCAACCAGATATGTATCAGCGATTGTTGGAAATGAATTCAAGCACAAGTAATGGGCTTGAATTTTGTTTAGGGTCAATTGCGGAAATGACAGAGGGCGATGTGCATGAAGCAACTGACATATATAGTAAACAAAATAGAATCGCTTATATTCATTTCAGAAATGTGGTAGGTAAAGTGCCTAACTATAAAGAAGTCTTTGTTGACGAAGGCGATATTGATATGATACGAATCATACGAATACTAAAAAAGAATAATTTTTCGGGGGTACTTATACCAGACCATACACCTCAAATGACATGTGATGGATCGTGGTATGCCGGTATGGCGTATGCCATGGGATTTATGAAAGCAGCAATAACTATAGTGGAAAATGAAATATAACGGTTTTAATTTTTTAAAATTGTTTGCAATTCATGACTCAACCATGAAATTGAAAAGTATAGTATCAATAAAATTTGAATCTTTAATAGAAGATTACTGGCTTTCTGCATACTGCGGCGATTGGTAAGAATGAAGAGCAGATAAAATAAATATTAGCACCAATCGAGCTAGGTTAGTTGCTAAAAAAAAATTCTATATCCAGAGTTAGAAAGTAGAGATAATATTGTACAAATAACTTCAAAGAACATGTCAAAATTCAGTTTAAAAAATAAAACGGTGTTGGTCACCGGAGGCGGAAGCGGCATCGGAAGGGCTATTTCTAAAGTTTTTGCAGGGCAAGGAGCTCATGTCCATATTTTGGAAATGAATCCCGAAAATGCAAAAGACACCTTGGCAGAAATTAAAAAAACCAATGGTTTAGCAGAAAGCCACGAATGTAATGTTGCCGATCAAAAAGGCGTGAATAACGTAGTGGAAGCTATTTTGAAGTCAGGAAATATAGATGTTTTGGTAAACAATGCCGGAATCGCACATGTCGGAAATATTGAAAACACAATGGAAGCCGATATGGATACGATTTACAATGTGAATATTAAAGGAGTCTACAATTGTATACAAGCTGTTATTCCTGGAATGAAAAAAACAGGTGGCGTCATTTTAAATATGGCCTCAATAGCTTCTTCGGTAGGGATTTCTGACCGTTTTGCCTATTCTATGAGTAAAGGAGCTGTGCTTACCATGACGTATTCCGTTGCAAAGGACTACGTATCGCATGGTGTTCGGTGCAACAGTATCTCCCCTGCTCGTATCCATACCCCTTTTGTGGACGGGTTCATAAAAGATAACTACCCCGAGAACGAAGCAGAGATGTTTGAAAACCTTTCTAAGACACAACCAATAGGACGCATGGGCACCCCGGAAGAAGTAGCCAATTTAGCGCTCTATCTATGTTCGGACGAAGCTTCCTTTATCACGGGTTCGGATTTCCCAATAGATGGTGGATTTATCAAACTAAACGGTTAAAAAAGAAAAATATGAAATTAATACGATTTGGAACAGCCGGAAATGAAAAACCGGGGATTCAATTAGCAGATGACACGTGGCTAGATATATCTGCCTTTGGAGAAGATTATGATGAAGGTTTTTTTGGTGATGAAGGGCTTAACAGACTTGAGACGTGGTTAACGACAAATCAAGACAAGTGCCCTAAGGTAAACAAGGAAATACGTCTGGGGTCACCTTTGGTAAGGCCTTCAAAAATCGTTTGTGTTGGATTGAACTATGCACAGCACGCTGCCGAAAGTGGCATGGTAATCCCTAAAGAACCTGTACTATTTTTTAAGGCGACTTCCGCTATTGTGGGACCTAACGATGATTTAATCATTCCAAAAGGAAGCGAAAAAACTGACTGGGAAGTAGAATTAAGTATTGTTATAGGCAAAAAGGCCTCCTATGTTTCCGAGGCGGATGCATTTCATCACATTGCAGGATATGTATTGCACAATGATTATAGCGAGCGTGCTTTTCAATTGGAAAAAGAAGGACAATGGTGTAAGGGCAAAAGCTGCGATACTTTTGCTCCCATTGGTCCGTTCATCGCTACAACAGATGAACTAAAAGACCCTAACAACTTAGATCTTTGGTTGAAACTGAACGGAGAAACAGTGCAACAAAGCAATACCTCGGATTTTATATTTAATATTCAAGAAGTTGTAAGCTATATCAGTCAATATATGACATTACTGCCAGGTGACATCATCTCTACCGGTACTCCTTTTGGTGTAGGCTTAGGTTTTAATCCACCAAAATATTTAAAGCCCGGTGATGTCGTGGAATTGGGAATAGAAGGTTTGGGAAGCTCTAGACAAGAAGTTAAAGCATATCAATAATAAAGTTAGATAGTCATCAGCATTTTTGGAATTATGACGCTAACAGGCATAGTTGGATGGATGACGCAATGCTGCCGCTGCTCAAGGATTTTCTGCCAGACGATTTACACCCGCTATTACTAGAACAGAAAATTGATGGTTGTGTAGTTGTACAAGTAGACCAAACCGAAGCGGAAACATCATTTTTATTGGATTTGGCTGCCAAACATACCTTTGTAAAAGCTGTTATTGGTTGGTTTAACCTACGTTCGGACAACATAGAGGAACGCTTGGTGCATTTTGCCAAAAATCCGAGTTTTAGAGGTGTTAGGCACATCCTGCAGAGCGAACCAGACGATTTTATGTTAGGCGAGGCCTTTTGTAACGGCATTGCCAAATTGGAGCAGTTTGAGCTCACTTACGACATTTTGATTTTCCCAAAACAGCTGAAGAACACCATTGTTTTTGTAGAAAAATTTCCGAATCAAAAATTTGTTTTAAACCACTTGGCCAAACCAGATATAAAGTCTAAAAAAATTAAGGAATGGCAAAAAGACTTGAATATACTGGCCCCACATCCTAACGTGTACTGCAAAGTTTCGGGAATGGTGACTGAGGCGGATTGGATAGATTGGAAAGAAAAGGATCTTACCCCATATCTGGATGTTGTTTTCGAAACTTTCGGAACCAACAGAACGATGTACGGATTGGATTGGCCCGTATGCCTTTTAACCAGCGGATATGAACGCGTTTTTAATAGTGTAGAAAACTATATAAAACAATCAACTTAGGCATCTAAGCACTAATATTTTTTATAAGGCATGGCGGCGTGTTTACCATGCGCAGCATCAGGTTGTCGAATATGCCCTCCTTCATGAAGCTCCGGTTGAACCTATAGCAGTATTCGTCAAGATAGTCCTGTAGATGCTCCACATGGTGGTGCATTCCCCTTGGCCAGGCCTTGAGCATCATGATCGCCCTGTGCAGTTCGGGGAAGTTGTCCCCTTTCTTTCCCGAGGGAACCCGTTCCATGTTCCTGAAATCCTTTTCCAACGGCCCGTATCCCGACCATTGGTCCGTGGTCACCTTGGCGCGGATATCGATGTGGTCCTTCATGAAGCCCCCTAGGGATGCGGCATCTGCGTGGGGGAATACCCTTGCGTAGAGCCAGCTTACGCCGTTGCCCTTTTTCTCTATCCCGGCCACCACGAGCTTCTTGTCCGCGTTCTTCCTGTCGCGGACGCCCTCCTCCTGCCGGCCGAAGACGGTCTCGTCCACCTCCGCCGTGCCGGTTATGGGATGGTTCCCCGAGCTCTTCATGGCCTTCATTACCTTCCTCTTGAACCTCCGGCAGGTCTTCTGTCCCAGTTCCAGCTTGCGGGCGAGCTCGGTGGAGGAGAAGCCCTTCTTGTCGGTCGATAACAAATAAACGATCCAAAAGGCCTTGAGCAGATCGAACTTTACCTTGTGGAAGAGCGTACCCGCGGTGGGAGATTCCACATAGCGGCAACGCGTGCACTGCCTCGAGTGCGCAGAAGATCCTTCGCGATTACTGCCATGTCCGCACTTGGGGCATCTGTAGCCATCGCCCCATTTGCGCTCGGCCAGGTGCGCCAGGTAGCTGTCGGTGTCCGGGAATTTCTTCTGAAAATCGAAAAGGACATGCTTTTGTATCTTTGCTCCATGATGTGAATCTAAGTTTCCCCTAATTTAGGGCTTGCTGATTTTGTTAGGAGTATTTCATTAGATATTTACGATAATGCAGATTAAAAATGTGATTAATCCCAAAAACAGAAGTATCCCTAAGGTCGGTTCTTGTTATTTTATAGCTTGCTGTCCTCTCCTGATGTATTTACAAATTTCTAATTGTTGGACTTGCAACAAAAAAGTGGACAATTAGATAAGAGTCATGCTGCTATTTGTTGATTATACATTTCGTTCTCAAATTCTTCTATGGTTTTATACCACAATGTAGAGTGCATTTTTCTTCTGTTGTACCAAGTTTCTATCCATTGGAAAATAGATAGCTCCGCATCGAACCTAAGACCATAATCATGTTTGTATACCCATTCAACCTTTAAGCTCTTAAAAAAGCTTTCGGCGACTGCATTGTCCCAACAATTTCCTTTTCTGCTCATACTTTACTTTACCGTTCCATCATAACTTTTTAGGGTATTGGTAAATCTGTGACCGGCATATTGAGATCCCCTATCGGAATGAAATATGAGTTCTTTTGTTATATTATTGGACTTAACGGCCATATGCCAAGCAGGGATTATAGTGTCACCTGTATTTAAGGTTTCGCCCATCGACCACCCTACGACCTTCCTATGGAACAGGTCGATAATCACAGTCAGATACATCCATCCCTGTTTAGTCTCTGTATAGGTAATATCGGACACCCAGACATGGTTCTTTCTAAAGACCGTTAAGTTCTGGTTCAAAATATTTCGGCCCAACGGATAGTTGTGCCCCCTGTCCGTTGTAATCCTGAACTTACGCTTTCTTCTGGCAACTCGTGGTCTGGAAACACGATATCCCTTTTTTGAGAGCTCTTCTTTGATCCTTGGTGCCCCATAACTCTCGAAGCTATCTTTGAGAATATCTCGAATTACCGACGATATCGTTTGGTTTTCTAACCATCTTTTGGATGGTTCCCTGCCTAACTAATGATAATAACTGCTTCTAATTAAACTTGAACATTCTGCACATCTTCTGAAGCTGGAAATTTAAATTTATGGTGTTTTATGAACCTATATTTTTCCTGTCGCCCTAGGAGAAGATGGCTATCGCCTTTTTTAGCATATCACGTTCCAGTTCGGCATCCCTCAATCTTTTCTTCAAGTCGGCAATCTCACGTTGCTCGTCCGTAAGTTTCGGGTTCCCCTTGCCCGGAAAACTGTTCTTGCCATAGGCTCCCGATTCCCTGCGCCAACGGCTCAATACGGATGTCGGTATATTAAGCTCCCTGCATATTTCTACAACGCTGCCAGGTGCGTAACTGAGTTCCACAGCTTTTTCCTTAAAAGCTACGGTGTAATTTCTTTTTTCTCTTGATAATTTTCAAAGTTAATTTAAACAGCTAACATGCTCTTAACTCTAAGTCCAGTTAAATATAGTAAGTCCAGGTTGCCGTTTTCGGCGTCATGGAACCCAATAGATCGATGTCGGTTTTCCCAAGAACGCCGGACAGTAGGATAAGGTCCAAGTTGGCGGTCGATACTCTGACCGTTTCAAGGATCACTTCCAGACGGCTGGCCTTGGCTATGTTGGACTGAATCAGCTTGGAGTCCATACGGATCTTCTCCCCTTGATATTGTGCGCCTTTATCTGTTCCCGTATGGTGCAGCGGAAAGCCTCCGGGACAAGGTCCAGGGCATGTTCTGAGCTGTATACGGCCAGCCTCCTGCGGAACTCGTAGTAGGTGGATTCCACCGGAACGTCGTCGCCGATGCGGTACAGGCCGAGCGCCCTCATGCAGCGCATGTTGAAACGGCAGTTGTCGTAGAGCTGTTCGTCGCTCCATCCGTTGCCCTCCTTGAGCACCATCATCGCCAACAGGACGCGCAGCGGGGAGTTCGGGCGGCCGCCCTCCAAAAAGAGCGGTTCGAAGACCGACTCGTCCACCCTTTGGGTGACCTCACGAAAAAAAACGTTGTGCCACGAAGCGGGGTCGTCGAGTATCGAAGTCTTACGATCGGACAGCTGCGAGGTAAGGTTCTTGAACATGTCGATCTGAGGGGACGGGATTGTTTTGAACATACATAAAGATAGCGATTTAACACGTATTTATCAAAAAAAATAACATGGTCTTGTCCCGAAAAAGGGACTTTTCGGAGTGGACTCAATTTTTAGCACTTACCCCGGCCGGCCCTTATGGGGCTAGCCTAACCACTTTCTAAGAAGGTGTAATTTTTACTATCCATCCTTTGTGGGTAGCTTGCACTAATTACCTCATAATGGTTATATTTTCTCTAATCCCTAAACCATTGAAAATCCCTTAATGGCATCTATTTGCGCATCAAAATATTTTTGTCCAAAATGTGCTCTATGTCCTCATCGGTCAAATTCTGCTCTCCCAAAAGCCAAGCATCTATTGTCTCCTTGTCAAAAAATTTTTGACGAATATGCTGGTTATTTCCCATAGGAATCAACTTTAGTTGGGTTAGTTTATAAATCTTGCTTTTTGAAAGCCCGGTATAAGTGGCTAGATCATCAATATTCAAAATCTTCTTGTTGAAGGATAAAAGCCTTTTTATGTCCTTTAATAGTTCTACAATATTGTTATCCTCATTCATGATATTACATTTTATGGTTCGTTCCGAAATGTAATTAGATGAAATTAAAAATTGAAGTGATTACTGACATGTCAGGGCAAAAAAATCAAATGTCAGTCAGAAACTTGAAGAAATCATCAATATGATACCGAAATTCTTTATCGGGGATATTGTCACTAAAGGCACTTGTCAATCCCTTTTGAGTAATCAAGTTCCCTCTATTGTAGATTTTACTTGAACGTTCAAAAGAAGTTAAGGTAAGACCTTTTTTAAGCTGTTTAAATTTTTCCAAAAGATATTTGAGTTCCGATAAATTCATATTAAAATGAACTACGTCTTTGTGTTTATGGAAGTCTAAGGTAAAGACATTAAAAAACTCGTGATAGTCTGTTA
>Ga0136560_1000257_pt1 | contig 25319 bp, 11 predicted proteins | sample AntRauMeHopE1497_FD_104925 | JGI IMG/M metagenome (GOLD analysis project Ga0136560, IMG submission 104925) | Saline lake microbial communities from Rauer Islands, Antarctica - Metagenome Hop E1 #497 | ecosystem: Environmental > Aquatic > Non-marine Saline and Alkaline > Saline | place... | reverse complement strand
CTCGTCGTCCGACTCGCTCGATCGGCTGGCCGACATGTCAGCCAGCGCGCCTGCACCCGCCCCCATCCCTCGCCACACGACGGACCCCGGGGCCGGCCGGCCGGCCCCGCCTCCCCCCCGTGCACCGCCCAGCTCTGCCTGGCCCGTCGTGGCGTCGCTCGGCCCTCTTCGCAGCTCTGCCTCGAGCCGCAGCCGCATCGCGCGCATGCCCTCGAGCCAGCCGTCACCGTCACCTCCCGGGCCGCCGCCGCTGCTTCCTGGTCCGAGGGCTGCCTCGCGGGTCCCGGCCGCGGCGCCGGGTCCCGCCGCGGCGCAGTCCTCGCTGTCGCTCCCGTCGTCCGGCCCGTCGGCGCCCTCGGCGTCGCGGTCCAGCGATCCCGCGGGCAGAGCCGGCCCGAGGGCCTCCTCCTCCCCGTCTCTCGACACGGGGAAGGATGCGACGCCGCACACCGCCTGGATGCAGCGGCAGCGCTGCGCCAGCCGCAGCGTCTCTGCCGCGGCGAGGAGCGTGCGGCTGCGGCCAGGCACCGCGACCACGAGCCAGGGGCGGGTCTGCCCGGCGAGGAGGCGGGAGACGAGCGACGCCACGTCGCTCCGGTGCGCGTGCTCCCGCATCGGCGCCGCCGCGCCCCGGTCGTCCTCCCCGCTGCCGCCCTCCGGCCGCGCCGCGGTGCGTGCCAGCCCGCGGAGGAGCGACGACACGGCCCTCGCGTCCGACGAGGCCATACCGCCGCCCCACCGGGGCCCCGCCCCGGCCTCGTCGCCCCGGCGCGGCGCCCCCTCGGCCACGACCCACAGGGAGCCGCACCGCCCCGTGCGGCGGTCCAGCGCCCGCAGCTGGACCACGACCGACCACTGCCGACAGGACCTGGACGACCCGGAGCACGGCACGACGTCGGCGGACCGGGCCAGGCAGCCGCGGAGCGCTGCCTCGGCGTCCTCGGCGCTCGTCACCCGAACCGACTCCAGGGTCCCTGGGGCGGCGCCGCCCTCCCCCGGCGCTGCCGCGTCTGCCACCGCGCGCCCCGGCCCCCCGCGGCGCCCTGGGTCCAGGAGCCACGCCTGCGTGGGTGGCGCCCCCTCCGCCGCGAGCCTGACCAGATCCCGCGTGTGGGGCCCCAGGCACTCGGCGCAGGACAGAGCCAGCGCCCAGCGGTGGAGCGGCACGGCCCCCCGGCGGCGTCGCGACTCGTCGCGGAGGGCACCGCCGATCCGCGAGTGGAGGGCCCGCAGGACGGAGTGCAGGAGGCCAGGCCGGTCCCCGGGAAGGCCGACGACGGCCCACGGGGAGAGGGTGCCGCGGCCGCCGCGGGCAAGGATCAGGCCGGACCGGCCGGCTGTGCACCAGTCCGCCGCCTCCCCCGCAAGCGTGTGGGCCATCGTGATGTCGCCACGCGGGCTGGGGACGGCCAGGGACACGCCGTACGTACGGGCCGGGCGCCACTCCCTCGGCGTCCTGGACATGCCTCTCCCCACCGTCACGGCAGGGCCCTCAACCAGCTCACGAAGGGTCACGTCCGTGCCCGTATCCTCGACGACCGCCGAGCAGGTGCCGGGGCCGGCAAGCTGCTGCCTCTCGCGCGGGTCGGCTTCCACCACGCGACAAACCGTTTCGAGCGCGGCGATCTTGAACGCCCCCGCCGCCACTGGGCCGGCGCGTGCGTCCAGGTGGACACCATCCTCCGTCGTTGCGACGGGGCCGGCGGCTTGCATGCGGTTCGGGCCCCGCCTGGCGCGCCCCGCCCGTTTGCCGCCCGCGGCCGCGTCGCAAAGCCTGGCCCGATCGCCGCGGCGGCACGGGGCGCCCGCCCTATGCTGTTTGAGAAGTGTTCCCTCCGGAATCACCCGCGAGGGGTGACCGTGGATGGCTGTGTGCCGTGCCATGGGGTCCGCACCGGGAATCGCAGAGCCGCCCGGCGCGATGGGCGCTCCGCCCGCCCACACCGCAGCCCCAACACTTTCGCGGGGCGGAGAGCGCCGAACCGTGTACGCGCGCTCGTGATGTCGGGGAAGCTCAGCAACCGCGGGAAGGCACGGGCCAAGGCCCTCGTCAGGAGACTTCTGCGGCACTCGTCGCGCATCGACACCACGGGCGGCACTGCGCCCTGGACGGCGTCGATTGTTGGGATGGCACGTAGCGTTGAGGCCGGCGGGGCCTCCAAGGCGGAGGTTCGCGCCTCGATGACGGCGGCCGCGGATGTCGCGGCTGTTTTCGATGCCGTCCGTGAGCAGCACCGCCTGCTCGAGCGCTATCACGGGGGCGATGTGGACAGTACGGACTACCGCGCCAAGGCCGCGGCCCGCGTGGGCCTGTCCGTGCCGGCGGGCGTGCCCCTGCAGGCGCGGGACCTCGGCGCCAAGTACTCCATCGACGGCATCCTGAAGCGCGCCGAGGGCATCGAGGGGATGAAGCAGGAGCTCTACGGCACCAGGTCTCGCTCGGGGGCGAAGCGCGGCGCGAGCGACCCGGACGACATGAGGCCATGACCATGTGGGGCCGTCACGGCTCGAGGGGCCGGGTCGCCGGATTGCCGGATTGCCGGGGCGGGGGCGCTGCGTGGGCGGGGGGAAGCGGGCGGCTATGCCGGCGTGTGTGTGTTTGCGGGCGTGCGCGCGGGGGCGGCTCGGGCCCCGGAAACCGTGCTTCGTTTCGGCCCCGGCATCGCGCGAGGCTGCCCCTGCACGCACAGGGCTGTCGTCCGGCCGCGTGTCACGGCGCAGCCGCTCCCCGCCCCGCTGAGCCTCGTCCTCCCGTGCCGCGCCGCCACGAAGCGACGGCGCCGTCCTCCCCCTCATCACCCCACGGCCTCGTCCAGCAGCCCGAGCAAGTCCTCCTCCCCCTCATCACCCCACGGCCTCGTCCAGCAGCCCGAGCAAGTCCTCCTCCTCCTCGTCGCCGGCGCCCGACGCGGCCGCTGGCTCGTCCAGTCCGAGCGACTTGGCCAGGTCCGCCATGGGCGACGACGACGACGACGCGTTGACGACCACCACCCCGCCGCTCTCGTCGTCCTCGCCGCTCAGCGGCGGCAGGTCCTCCTCCTCGTCCGGGAAGAGCAGCAGCGACATCGTCTCGCCGCGGTCCACGCCCATGCTCCCGATCAGCGTGCCCAGCAGCGCCAGCCCGGCTTTGGCCGCCTCCTCCGACACCGCCGTCGCCTCCGCCGCCACCGGTGACCCGTCGGGCGAGTCCGCGCCGGCCTTGGCGCCCGCCCTGCTCGACGCCGCTGCCGCGCCCTCGGCCGCCGCCGACCCCGGCTTGCCCCTGAGCGCGTGCGGGATGCCCCGGAGCTTCGACCCGGTGGCCGTGCTGCTGTTGGGGCCGGGCCACGGCTTGGGCTTGGTGTCGTCCACGTCGCTGTCCTTCCGCGACCGGCGGTCCCGGGCGTACATGTTCAGGCCCAGCAGCGACGTCCCCGAGCCCAGGGCGATGGTGCCGTCCGCCCCCAGCGTCTGCGCCGATGCCACGGTGCGCTCCGCCGACACCGCCCCTTCCGCCCCCATGTACCGGATCCCGCCCGGCGGCCTGAACCCTGGGCCCATGGGCCCCGCGACGTTGACGACAAAGGTGCCGTCGAGGTTCTGCTGCAGCTCCTGGAGGAAGATGGAGACCTTGACGCGTCGGTCCTGGAAGAAGCGCATCAGCGTCAGCCGCAGCTGCCACGCCTCCCACGGCGACAGCGCGCCGTGCTGTGCGTTGAGCCGGGACTCGAACGACTCGAGCAGCGCCACGGCCGCGGGCTCCGTCGCGATGCCGCGGACCAGCCGGATGTGGTTGCGCGTCACGTCCAGGATCTCCTCGGGGCAGCGGCACTGGGTCACCTGCTGCTTCAGGCCCATCGTCATCAGGTCGTACAGCTTGTCCATCGAGCTCTTGTTGAGCCGCATGATCGACGAGTGGGCGAGCTTGTTGAAAACCTCGCGCGTCGCGAGGTCGCTGTACACCTCGGTCGGCTGGAACAGCTTCTCCACGAAGGGGTCCGCAAACATGGCCTGCACCACGTCGCACAGAACTGCGACGGGAACGGGCGAACGCGAGGCGGAACGCTACGCATTGTGGCAGCGGGCTCCGAGCCGAGCCGGACGCTCCGGACGGGCCGGTCGGCGGACACCCGCGCATGCCGAGCGGATCCGCGGCTGGGCGTGGGGGCGACACTGCCGGCGCGAGCCGTCGCGGGGCTCACCCTTGGTGGCCTTCGCGGCGCTGATCGACTGCGCCCGGAGCCGCTGCTCCAGGATGTAGATCATCTCGCCCCCCATGTTCGCGACCAGGATTGGCATCGCCATCAGCCTGCCGCGAGCCATGGCCGCCGACGGGCCTCGATGTTGGAGTGCGCGGCGCCGGGCGAGTCTGACCGCTCGCGGCAGGCTGTTGGGTTTTCGATGGTCGGGTTGGGATGCTCTGCTCGGCGGTTTGCCTGCTCGCTTGTTCCTGCTGTTGCAGGCCTTGCCCTCCACTTTGTAGAGAGGGCCTACAGGCACACAAGCTTTGAGCCATGAAAGGCCTGATGAACAACTAACGGCGGGCTCCACTGCCCGAATGTTTGTGTGATGACCAATATCTAACAGAGCCCTTGTTGGTGTTTGCCGGCCCCCCCTGGCTACCACCGGCGTTGATCTGGGGTCATGGCTGCGTCTGGTCCGTCTTCCGAGGTCGCCAACCAGTGGCGGGGCATGCGCCAGCGGGAGCAGATGCTCATCCAGCGCCTGACCGAGCTCGAACAGCAGCTGAAGGAGCACGAGTGAGCCAGACGGAAGCACCCGTGCGGTTCGCCCGCGCCCGGCAGCCGGCGTGAAAACGTGCCAGGCAGTGGTGGCGTGGTGCCCGACGGATAGCTGCCGCCCCGCACGCCCCCCGCAGGATCACAAAGGAGGCGCTTGAAAAGCTGCCGACCGACAGGAAGTGCTTCCACCTGGTGGGCGGCACCCTGGTGCCCCGCACGGTGGAGACAGTGCTCCCGCAGGTGTCGACGACGCTCACCAATGTGAGGCTGCGGGCTGGGAGGCGCGCGCCGAGCCCGCGCTTCGCCTGCCGACGGTTTGCAGCCCCCGAGTCGAGCCCCCGCCTGACCCGGGCCCGACCTTGTCTACTTATACGCTTGGCTCGCAGCTGACTACGGTTGTTGCGGGTGTGAAGGAGCAGCTGGGAACCATGGCCGGGGAGCGGGCGGCGTTTGAGGCCAAGCATGGCATCAAGGCCAGCTCGGCCGGCGCCGCGTGATGCGTGTGCGCGTCCTCGTGCATGAAAGCGGGTGTTGGGTGCGCGCCCCGCGATCCGTCCACACGCCGGCCGCTCCGCTGCCGGGCCCGGGGTCAGATCTCGATCTCGATGTCGAACTTGTACTTGAGGAGCACCGTGAGGGCGCCCAGCAGCATGAGAACGACCTCCTTGAGGCTCTCCAGGGTGACCTCCACGCCCAGGAGGCGCACCGCGGGCTGGGCGCCGGTGAAGAATGTGGCGAGGAGGCCCTTCTCGGCGTGGGAGATGGGGCGGAAGGCGGGCGAAGTGACGATGGCCATGGAGGCGTCGCGCTGGAAGACGTGAAACCGCTCGGCGACGAGGCCGACGGCGAAGAGGGGCACGAGCATCCACGCGGAGAGGAGGATGAGGGTGACGTAAGTCCAGGACTGCGCCCCGGGGGAGGACGCCGGGTCTGTCTCCAGGATGTCCACCACCGTGACGAGCAGCAGCACGAAGCTGAGGAGGACACAGCCCCCGACCGGGCCGGAGAAGGACTCCGTGACGCGGAAGCTGTAGTGCGCCGCGGCCTGGAAGCCCTGCAGCAGCGCGTCGGCGCGGGCGGAGGCCACGCCGACCATCTCGTCGTCCGAGTGGCCCCGGGCAGACACGGCGTCGTCGGCGACGTCCTCAAACACGGCGCAGTCCGCCGCGCTCGGCCCCTTGGCCTTGTAGAAGCTGCCGAACGGCGTGCCCGGTTTCGTGTGGCGGCTCGCCGCCCCGGCGTCGCCGGGTGTCGTCGCCGCCGCCCCCGGGCTGGCCCCGCCCTCCTCCGCGATGGCGTCAGGCCAGCCCGCACCTCGCAACGCCTCGGCCTCCGCCTTGGCCTCCGCCCGTGCCGCGGCCTCGGCCTCCACGTCGACACCCTCTCCTGCCCGGAATAGGTCGTCGAGCCCGAGCCTGCCCCCCGCGGCGAGGTCCTTGTGGTTCGTGTGCCTCCCCTCGTGCACGAGCACCGCCTCCTCCGCCCACGACGACGTCTGCAGGGTCAGCTCGTCCAGCATCAGCCTCCCCTCGGCGCACACCAGACCGAAGCCGCCCAGCCCCATCACGCCGCCGACCAGCGCCGCCGCCTGCAGCGCCAAAAAGGCCGCCCCGAAGATCGGGCCGAGCCCCGACGCCCGCAGCGCCGCCTCCCCGTCCAGGTCCCCGAACCACCCCACGGGGCCCCACACCTGCGTGCCCGACGCGGCCAGCAGGCCCGCCAGCAGCAGGCCGCACCCGAGCAGAGCTGTCGTGAGGTGCCACTTCCCCGACGCCCAGGCGAGGTCGCGGAGGCGGGAGCGCTGCGGGGCCTTGAGCGGCCGCGCGGGGGCCTCGGGGACGCAGGCACGCTCGCCCATGGCGCCCCCCGCGCCCGTGGCGGTGAGGACGGAGGAGCCGGCGCGGGATGACGCCCACTCTGCCGCCGCGTTGGCCTCTGACGCGTCGGTGCCGGACGACGTCGACGCCGCATCGTCGCGCCCGCTGCCGCCCGGCGCCCCCTCGTCCTCGTCCTCCACGCTGAGGAGCGTCTGCCCGCCACCGAGGCGCCGGAGCAGCCGCACGCTCGTCTCGAACTCGGCCGCGCTTCCCGCCACTGCGAGCCAGGGCATGCACAGCACCAGCGTGAACGCGACACCCTGCAGCCCAACCACCGCCGCCGTCGAGCCCTCCAGCCCCGCCCCCGCCTCCTGCGAGCCGGACGCCGCCACCGCCATGACCACCCACATCGCGGCGTGGGCGACAAACACCGTGGTCCAGGCCCAGCGGATTGCAAGCCCCGAGCAGCACCCGCAGCACACCTGCCGCGCGTCCTCGTCCTCTGCGGCGACACCTGAAGCCGCGAGGCACCATCGCGCCGCCGCTCGGGCGGCACGGCCACCGGCGCCGAGCCTGGGCAGCGCCTCCGTCGTCATGTGTCGCTTCAGCACGGTCTCGTGCCGCGCAACGCTCTCCCCGTCGTCCTCCGCGGCGTCCTCGCAGGGCGACGGTGCGTGTGCGGCACCCGGCGACCGGAACGAGCGCGGCGCGCCGAGGCGCATCGACTGGGCGCTCTTGAGCCTCCGGCTCGACGCGCGTCCCAGCCGCGGCGCGCCGCCCGGCGAGTTCGTCGCCAGCAACGGCGCCGCTGCATCGGCCGCGGTCAGCGCGCGCCCGACCCCCCTGCGTGTCGGCGGTAGCAGGCCGTACAGGACCGACGAGCGGGAGTAAGGGGCGTCGTCGCGATTGAACACCTGCTGGCCCCGCTGTCGTCCACGAGGGCCCCGCACGCTGGCGCAGGCGGCTTGCTGCAGGTCAAGCGATGTCAACATCGATGCGCGGTCGCCACGGGCCTCGCGGCCGCGCGCGGAGTGGCCGGCCGGGCTCGCCCGCAGGGCTGCCTTGGACCTCGTCGCGTGCCTCGGCAGGGCCGTGCACACCCCGAGAGCATCGTGGCGGCTCACTTGTGACTGCTGGCACCATTGTTCCGGCGGCCTGAGCAGTGGCTTCGGACGACCTCGTGGTGGTGCCGCGCAGGTAGCCCGCGTGCGGCTCGCGCCGGCGGGCAGCCGGCGATGCGGCCGGCCACTCCTCCGCCACCTTGCACTCCTGACCAGTCAATACGGGCGCTGCGGCTGGCGCTCTTGCTCGCGTCCACTCCGCGGCGGCGAGCGGCAGGGACCAGCGACACCAGCCGGGAGCACCCTTGCGCCACCGGCCCGGGACGCCCGCCGTTCGACCCCATGGGCTCTTTAGGAGGGGTGTGTGCCAAAATTTCACCTGTCAGCGGCCGCTGGGACATGGCAAAGGCGGCAGCCCGGCTGTTTGCGCTCATGCTGCTCGTTGCCGCATCTGCAGTGGGTCTGCTAGCTGCCCTGACCTGATCTGAGCGGCGCCACAGGTCGCGCTGCGTCCATGCTATGAGTGGCACTGATTCAGGCAGCGCGGAACAGCGCTTCGCTGGTGCGGGCACGAGAATCACTCAAACGCGTTGTCAAGGTCGTCCGTCGCGTCTCTGGCACCGCCCCCTCCGCCACCCCCGGCTGCGGCTCCCATGCCACCGCGCTTGCCGACGTCCTGAAGGGCCTTGCCGCCCCCCCTGGCGTCCTCGTCCCCGCCTGCAAAGATTCCGTCCATCCCGAACCCGCCGCTGGGCGCCGCGGCTGCCCGCTGGAACTGCACAGGGCCGTCCCTCGCCGGGGCCGCCCCGCCGCCGCCGCCGCCCGACCCGAGGCCGGCCCCGCGCGGCCGGGCCGCCGGCGCTCCTGCCCCGACGCCCTCAAAGTCGTCCCCGCCGGCGTCGGCCCCGGCGGTGAAACCGCTGCTGGCGCCGTCCTGAAGCTTGGTCAGCGCCTCGTCCGCCTCGGCGGCGGAGGGCCCCGCCTTGCCCGGCCTGTAGATGCTCGACACGGCCTTGGAGCGCCAGGCGCCCGAGTAGGCGTGGTCGGCGTCCTCCCCGCCAAAGCCCGAGCCGACTCCGCCGCCCCCCGCGAACAGCCTCGTGTCGAAGGCCGCCTCTCCCTTGAGGGACTGCCCCGCCTGCATGCCCAGGGCGATCTTCTCGCTGACGTCGCGGTCGTCCCCGTCGTCCCCGCGGCGCTGTCTCTTTCCCGATGCCTCCATGCGGAGCTCCCGCTCCCGCTCCCGCTTCCGCTCCGCGCGCAGCCCCTCGCGCTCCGCCATGCCCGGGTCGGCCGACGGGGCCGCGCCCGCCGCGCCGGGCACGGCCCCCGCGTGCCCGGTGTCCCACGCCGCCGCCACCGCGTCCTCCGGGGCGGCCGCCGCCGCCGCCCTGGGCACCACCCCCGTCCTCTCGAGCCTCGCCCTGGCCGCCATCTCCCGCAGCTCCGCCTCCTTCCCCTCCTTCTCCTTCACCGCCAGCCGCTGCTGCAGCTTCGCCCTCGCCTCCACCTCCTTCCCCGCCAGCGCCTCGGCCACGTCCAGCTGGTGGGCCAGGTCCGCGTGCCGCTCGTTCGTCACCGTCTCCTGCAGCCGCCGCCCGTCCGCCGCCATCCGCACGTGCAGCGGGATGGTGAAGCCGTGCGCGTTCTTCCAGTTGGAGATGGCGGGAGGGATCGTCCAGGCCTGCTGGTCCGCGGCCGACACCTTGCCCGCCGGCGCGTGCTGCACGGGCACCGGGTCCTCGGGGGGCCCGCCGGGGATCTTCTTGTGCGTGTGCCTGGGCGGGTCCAGCGGGTCCTGGGGCGCCTCCACCACCCGCACGAGGCGGTGCTTGGCCTCGGGGTTGTACCCCGCCGCCTCCTCCGACGCCGTGTACTGCACGTACTGGCTCTTCGTGTGGCGGTCCCGGGACTGCGTCGGCATCTGCACGCCGCGGCCCATGGCAGACGCTCTCTCCACGAGCGACTGCAGCGCCGCCTGTGTCCGAGCGAGGGTCTCCTCCTCCTCCTCCTCCGACGGGCGCTCCAGGGCGGCACCGCCGCGCCGCTCCACCACGTCCGTGAAGCTCGCAAACACGGTGCGGGACCCGCCACCGCGCACCACGAGCGCGCTGTGCGCCGCGCTGCCAGTCGAAGCGTCGATCGGCACCGCCAGCGCCTTGGACCGCGGCCCGCCGGCCGGGTTCCCCATGTTCCGCGGGTACTGGAGCATCGCGATCTCGGGGAAGGCCCCGCCGTCGCCGTAGTCCTCCGGGCCGCGAGGGCGGAAGCCCTTGCGCTGCCTGTACGGGGGAGGCGCCGGCCCCTCCCTGCGCATTGCCATCTCGGCCACGGCTGACGAGGCCCCCGAGTCATCGTACACCTCATACACCCTTGTGGGCTTGGGAAGCAGCCTGCGGGGCGCGTGTGACGCAGGGGCAAACAAGGTCACCAAAGAGCTCGGACGGGCAGCAGCGCCGCGGAAGGCCCGGAGCCGAGCCCGCCGCGCGCGGACGGCGCTCACCCTGCCAACGATGACGACATGCCGGCCCGCCGTCAGCGCCGTGTCCGCCGCCAGGCTGTGCGTGGCACAAACGGGACGCCCCGGAGGCTCTGCTGAACCCTACCTTTTTGCGGCCGGCCGGGACAGAGCACCCGTCGCCCAGCGAGCGGCACCTTGCGGCGCTTAGAAGCATGGTGAGGCCCGCCGCGCGAGACATGTCACGCTCGCATGTCCTGATTGCCAGCGCATGAGCTCGTGCCGGTCCGGTGCCGAGGGCCGGCGCCGCCCCTTCCCAGCGAGGCACCGGCGTCGCCGGCTGATTCGCCGCCGCGCCCGCGGCCTGCCCCCGTTGCGGGCGGCTCGGCACGGCCGCCCGCTCCACTCCCGCGATAGCGTTTCTTTCCGGCGCTCACGCCAGACCACCTGGAGCGCGCGCGGGCGGTGCCTGCCGCCGGGTCTGCGCACGTTGTCGATCCACCGTCGTCCGCCGACATTACGCACTCCCTGCTCCTCTCCCGCAGGCCGATTCGTCGCCCCGCCGCGTGAAGCGCGGTCGCGATGACGATGCTGATGAGAGCTCCGCCAGGGATGCGGCGCCCCGCAGCGTCCTCGACGACCGGAGCTCCCGGCGCCTGCGCGACGACGAGGAGTCCGAGGGCGAGGACCTCATGGACGACGCCAAGATGCGCGACGACTACCGCAACATCGACGAGCTCGACCAGTACGACGCCGGGATGCTCGCACGGGACGCCCACGTGGACGTGGACCACGACGCGAGGCACGCGGCCGACGCCGAGATGGCCAGGCGCGACGCCGCGCGCGGCCTCCGCCCGCAGGGGCTCGATGACGACGACTTTTTCGACGAGGGGCAGGAAGAGACGTACCAGGCCCGTCAGCGCCGCCTCAAGCGCATGCGCCGCGCGGCAGGCGCCGAGGAGGAGGAGGAGGAGGAGGTGAGCGGCAGGACCCGGCGGCCCGCTGCCCGCCCCGCACAGCCCCGGCCACCATCACCGCACCCCGCCTCCGCCGTCTCCCCCTTCCCGCCCCCTCGCAGTACGCGGAGTTCGACCTCGGCACGTACTCTATGCCGCTGCGGGAGTGGATTGCGCAGCCGCAGACCCGCGACGAGGCGAGGCGCCGCTTCCGCTGGTTCCTGGACAACTTCACCGATGCCAAGGGCACCAACGTGCACCAGGAGCGCATCGAGACGATGTGCGCGGAGAACGGGCAGTCCCTGGGCGTCTCCTACCTCTCCATGACCCAGGCCGCGCCTCTCCTGGCGGTGTGGGCGGCCGACGCCCCCCGCGAGATGCTCGAGCTCATGAGCGAGGTGGCCAAGGACAAGGTCCTGTCCATGTACCCCGACTACGAGAGCATCCACGACGAGGTCTACGTCCGCATCACCGACTTCCCCATCCTCGACTCCCTCCGCGACCTCCGCCACGAGCACCTCAACGTCCTCGTGCGCGTCTCGGGCGTGGTCACACGCCGCACCGGCGTCTTCCCGCAGCTCAAGGTGGCCCGCTACACGTGCACCAAGTGCAGCAACGTGTCGGAGCCCGTCGTGGTCGGCCGCGACGGCGAGGCGCGCCTCGGCGCCTGCGCCGAGTGCCAGGCCCGCGGCCCCTTCGCCCTCAACAGCGAGCAGACGGTGTACCGGAACTACCAGAAGATCACGCTGCAGGAGGCCCCCGGGTCCGTCCCCGCCGGCCGCGTGCCCCGCTACAAGGACGTCATCCTCCTCGGCGACCTCGTCGACGCCGCCCGCCCCGGGGAGGAGGTGGAGGTCACCGGCATCTTCTCCAACTCGTACGACGCCGGCCTCAACTCCCGCCAGGGCTTCCCCGTCTTCGCCACCGTGCTGGAGGCCAACTGCGTGCGGAAGAAGAGTGACGCCCTCGCCTCCCGCGGCCTCACGGACGAGGACAAGCGGCAGATCGAGGAGCTGGCCCGGGACCCGACGGTCGGGGAGCGCATCGTGCGCTCCATCGCGCCCTCCATCTTCGGCAACGAGCACGCCAAGCTCGCCGTCGCCCTCGCGATGTTCGGCGGCAGGCAGAAGGACGTGTCGGGCAAGCACCGCATCCGCGGCGACATCAACGTGCTCCTTCTCGGCGACCCGGGCACGGCCAAGAGCCAGGTCCTCAAGTACGTCGAGAAGACGGCTTCCCGCTCCGTGTACAGCACCGGCAAGGGCGCCTCCGCCGTCGGCCTCACCGCCGCGGTGCACCGCGACCCCATGACCGGGGAGTGGACGCTCGAGGGCGGCGCTCTGGTCCTCGCGGACCGCGGCGTGTGCCTCATCGACGAGTTCGACAAGATGAACGACTCGGACCGCACGTCGATCCACGAGGCCATGGAGCAGCAGTCCATCTCCATCTCCAAGGCCGGCATCGTCACCTCCCTCCAGGCCCGCTGCTCGGTCATCGCCGCGGCCAACCCCATCGGCGGGCGGTACGACCCGTCCAAGACCTTTGCCGAGAACGTGCAGCTGACCGACCCCATCCTGCAGCGCTTCGACATCCTCTGCGTGCTGCAGGACACGGTGGACCCGGTGAGGGATGAGGAGCTCGCTCGCTTCGTCGTCGCCTCGCACGTCAGGTCCCACCCCGACGCCGCGGCCGACGACGCCGACGCCGCCGCCGGTGTCGCGGCTGGCGCGGCCGGCCCGCCCTCGGCCGCGCGCACGCCCGGCCGCGCCGCAGGCTCCGCCGACTCTGTCGCGTCGCCCGGCCGCGCGGCGTCGGCGTCGGCCTCCTCCTCCTCCTCCTCTGCCGCGGACGACTTTGACTCGGCGGGCGACGGCGCAGCCACGGAGCACGGGAGCCCCCCGAGGCCCGCGGCCCGCGGCCAGACGGCCCTGGACGCCGCCCGGCGCCTGACGGACCCTACCCTGATCCCGCAGGACCTGCTGCAGAAGTACATCGTGCACGCCCGCGCCACCTGCCGCCCCTCCCTGACGGAGATCAACCAGTCGCGCATCGCCAAGCTCTACGCGGAGCTGCGCCGCGAGTCCGAGGTCAGCGACGGCATCCCCATCGCGGTGCGGCACATCGAGTCCATCATCCGGATGGCCGAGTCCCACGCCCGCATGCACTTCCGCGCCGTCGTGACGGACGCCGACGTCAACATCTCCATCCGCACCATGCTCGAGTCCTTCATCCAGGCCCAGAAGTTCAGCGTCATGCGGCAGCTCCGCCGGCAGTTCTCAAAGTACCTGGACTTCCAGCGCGACTTCCGCCAGCTCCTCCTGCACGAGCTCGGGGGCCTCGTGCGCGGCCGCACCACGCTCGCGAGCCTCATGCGCCGGGACGCCGAGGCCGAGGCCGCGGGCACGGCGATGGACCGAGACATCACCGTGCCGGTGAAGGAGCTGCGCGCCGCGGCCGCGCGCTACGGCGTCGCATCGCTCGAGGACTTCCTCGCAAGCTCCGAGTTCCGCTCCCACGGCTACAGGCTCGACGGCGCGTCCATCGTCAAGCGCCTCTGAGGCCCGCGCCGGCGCCCCTCCCGGGCGCAAGGGTGTCAGCCCCGACCCGACTGATTCGTGCGTGCGTGTGGTGTGCTCGCCAGCCCGCGCCCTGGTGCCAGTGGAACCCCCGCCACCGTTTTGCCCGAAGCGCCCTGGCCCGCACTCAGCCGCCTCGTCCGAAGCGCGACTGACGACGCACATTCTGCCCCTCGCCACACAGTCGGCCCCTCGCAACAACACTTTCGGCCCCTCACCGCCAGCTGCGACCCCTGAAGTCCCTGCTGTCCCAGCTCCGCCGGGGCGTGTGCGTGCGGTCGTGACCCGGAGCCGCGGGCGCTGACGTCTGCCTGCCCAGCGCCGGGCCGGCTGCCTGCGCCCTGTCCTCGTCCCGTCCCGGCGTGTGCCCCTGCGCAGGGCCCGGGGCCGCCCGGCCCGGCGCGTGCGCGAATCCCGCCCTATCCCCTCCTCCCGCGGCGGCGGCCGCGGCTTCTCTTGCCGACCGGCTGACGAGGCGAATGCCGCCGACTACGGTCCTGACGCCGGCGCCGCGGGGGGCGGTGCCCCATGCGCCGGGGGACGGGCCGCTCCCCGGCGGCGGTGTGGGGGCTGCCATGCCGCCGTGCATCCCCCCGTGGTGGTGGGTGGTGCGGAGCGGCGGGGAGGGCGCCGGGATGCGGTGGTGGCCGAAGGCGGCGGCGGGGGAGAAGGCGGCGGCGGCGGCGGCGGCGGCGGCGCCCGGCCGGGGAGTGACAGAGGGGGAGGGCATCGGGGCGCGTGGGGACGCCACCGGCAGCGAGGGCGGGACGGTGCCCGTGGGCGGCACGGGCTGCGACGAGGCTCGGCGCAGCCCGATGGGCGGCGGCGCCTGGGGCTTGGAAGGCTCGGCGGGGGCAGGGGGCCCCGCCTCGGCCGGCAGCGACGGCGTAGACGGCGGCGGTCTGGACGGTGCAGCGGTGCGTGCCGGGCTGCTCGGCGGCGGCGGCGCCGTAACGTCCGGAACGGCCTCGATCATGCCCGCGCGCCCCTTGCCGCGGATGACCGCCTTGAGAAGCTGTGTCAGGGCCTTGCGCTGGGTGCGAAGCGCCTCTGCGTTCGCCTCGTGCCGGCGCAGCACCTCGGTGAGGGCAGTCACGCGCATTCGCTTCACCGCAAGCTCCTCTTGCGTGGGAGCGTCCGCCTTGCTAAGGTCCGACTCGGCCCGCACGAGGTCATGGAACGTCACCGTCTGCTCGTCTGTGCGGGGAACGGCAGCGAGCGGGGCGGCCGGACGGGAGGCTTGGCCTCTTGGCAAGCTCGGCCTCGGCGGCGCCCCGGAAGCTCCGGCGGGCCGCCCGCGCGATGCCATGCGGCCCTTCTCACCCTGTAATCTGACCCGCACGACCTTTCCGTGCCGGTTGGCGGCGATGCGGGCCGCCACACGCTGGCGGAGCTTATCTTCGCCCGGGCAAGGGTTGGCGAAGAAGTCCCGGCTCACGCCCCTCAGGGAAAGCTCCTCGCCCGTCCACATCAGCAGTAACCCACCGCCTGTGCGGGCTCGCCCAGTGCACGCCGGTGACGCGGGCTGAGCTTGACAGAGCGATGGCCCCGAGGCTTGATCCGGCGCAGGCACTCTGCGCCCCCGCCGCGACACCGCGGGGACGCCAGCCGGTGCGCGCGCTTAGCGATACAGGGCAAAGGAAGATGGGCCAGGTCCTGCGCCGGATGAGGCGGAGACGGTCGCCCAGCGGAAGGCTGGAAACGGCCACAGCATCGCCGCTGGTTGGCGCGGGGCGCTCCGGAAGCAGCGGGGCCTCGAGCTCCCTCGCGGGTGTCAGCATGCCGATGCGATTTACAATCCTGTCCGCGACGATCCCGGGCGTTCCAGCGTCCCAGCGGCTCGGGGTAAGGATCTGGGCTTGCTCGGGGCTTTTGGCGTCTGCCAGGGCGCCCATCGTCGAGGCGCTTTCGCCCGGAAAGGCGCCCCAGTCCGGCAATGGCGGCATGAGCAGGTCGGCGCGGGCTGCGGCCGCCAGCCACGGCTCAGCAACCACCGCGATCCGGTCGCTGCTTGACGAGTCCAAGTTTACCAGGCGCGAGATCGGCGCGCTGGAGCCCGTTGGCGGGCTCGGGGAGGGGGCGGCCAGCTTCACGTGGGCCTCTGCGATGCACGAGGACGAGAGCGCGTGGACGGTGCTGCTGTTCGAGCTGTGGCCGGCGGAGGGGCCGTCGCGGTGGCTCGCGGCGCTGCCGGAGTGGTTCGCGGACGGTGCCGAGGCGGCCGCCGCGAGGGCCGCGAAGGGCACGCACGGGGCGGACATGGGGGAGGTCGGTCGCTTCGCGGGCTCGCACGGGGAGGCTACGCTCGCCGGCCTGGCGGCAGGCGACGCCGAGTCGCTCGACCCGTGCTACGGGGCGTCGCTCAGCGTCGTGGCGTCGTCCGAGCGCGGGGCCGGGGCGCCCGCCGTGGTCCGGCAGGACAGCCTTGCCCGCTCGCTGGTACGCAGCCGCGCCGCGCCGGCCGCGGACGGCGGCGGGGAGGACGAGGGCGGGCTGGAGGAGGGGGGGGCTGCCCCCGAGCGGGAGGACGGGCTGCTGCACCTCACGGTGTGCGACCACTCGCACACGCGCTACTGCGACCGCACCCTCCGCGTGTGCACCGCGGAGGACCGAGTGCGGGAGGGCAACGCCGTGCGCGTCGACGCCACCGGCATCGTCGGCACCCTGCAGGCCGGAATCGAGGCCGCAGCGCGCGGGGAGCCCGGCGTCGACCTCCGCTGGTTCGCCTCCGTCACCGACGCCGAGGCGGTGCGGGCGGCAGAGCCGGGGGGCGGCCCCGAGGACGACGTCCCCTTCCTGGGCCCCGAGACCCGGGTGGTCGGCGGCGCGGCCTTCCTGCGCGTGAGCCGGCCCGCGCTGCCCGGAGGCCCCGTCCCCGTCCTCGGCGAGGGGGAGGAGATCCCTGAGGAGTGGGCGGCCGTGCTCCGCCGAGCCGGCATCCCCGACGGGATGCCGCACCTCCCGCTGCGGGCCGTCCTGGCGGCCCACGCCGCCCTCGTCGGGCAGGTCGGCTCTGCCGACGACGTCCGGCCGACGTTCAGCAGCGCGGGGGCGTGCGCGGCGTGGCTGGGGCTGCTGCTCCGGAGCTGGTCGGACCCGTCCACGCTGGCACTGGAGCCGGCGCTGGTCGGCCGGCGCATCGTGTGCGTGGCGCGGCAGTCGGGGGACGCCCCCGCGAGCTGGGTCTCCCCGGAGTGGGGTCCCGTGGAGGCCGCGCCGCCCCGCTGCCGGGAAGTCTGGATCTCCGGGGAGGCGGCGCCGGGGCAGCGGCTGCAGGCACAGACGTGGTACTGGGGCGGCCGCCCCGGGCCGTGCACGTTCCACTGGGTGAAGGTGTCGGAGGACGGGGACAGGACCACGCTGGAGCCGCGGGTGGCGGGGGAGGCAGAGGGGGAGGCAGCGAGGGAGGACGGGCAGCCGGCGGACGGGAGCCTTGTGGCAGTGCTGCCGGGGGATGTCGGCTGCAAGTTCAAGGTCACCGCGGGGCCCACGCGGTCGGACGGCATGGGTGCCGAGCGGACCAGCGCCCGCCCCAGCAAGCGCGTGGCCTAGCCGCGACGCCCCTCTCCTGTGCACAGGCCGCGGCGGTATGCCGCCGGCCTGCATGGTCTCGCGCGCGCCTTGATGGCCAGCAGGCCGCCGCGCCGCGCCGTGCCTGGCGCGGTATTCCTAGCATCGGGTCCGATTCCATGCAAGGGTGCGCTCACACTGTTCGAAACACACACAGAAAGGCAGCCGGGCTCGCGGCGCCGGCTCAGAAGCTGCCCTGCGTCGGGTCCCGTCCGGCGGCGGAGTCGTGGGCGAAGCTGTACAAGCTGGCGGAGGTGTGGGCGCGGTTTCGCGGGTCGGGGAGGGAGGCGGCCCAGGCGGCCATAGCAGCCGCCTCGTCGTCCGGCTCAACGGGCGAGACCGGGGCCGGGGCGCGGGGCTGCGGGGCGGCGGGCGCCGCGGGCCGGCTCCACGCCCTCGCGGCAGAGTCCTGCGCCGGCGTGGTCAGAGAGCGGCGCCGCGGGGGCGGCAGGGCATACATACCTCCAGCAAAGGGGCCGTGGCTCCCCGCTCCCGTGTCCCACGCATAGGGCGTTGGGCCGAGCCCCGCGGTCGAGTGCACTGACACGTGGTCGTGTCGCCCCACCGCCGGGGCGGGGAGCGGCGCCTCGCCGTCCAGAGTGGGCAGGCCGCCGCCGTGCCCCCCGCGGGGACTGCCGCCCAGGGGGTGGCGGTGCATGGTGAGAGCCGGGTTCTGGTCGTCGAGGAGGGAGAGGGCGGCGAGGCGGGGGCTCAGGCCCAGACGGCCCTTGGAATCAGACAGCATGCCGCCGTCACCGCGGGGCGAGAAGCCAGTGCCCCCGGAGAGCTGCCCCTGCCGTGGCGAGAAGCCGGTGCCGATGATGTGCCCGCCAGCCGTCGGCACGCCGCCGCCGCCGATGCCGCCCCCCGGGCTGCCCGGGGCCGTGAGATCCCGGTTGCGGAAGTCCGCCGCGGCGTCCATAGCGGCGAACTGCTCCATGCCGAGCTCCAGCGCTCCGGCGGGCAGGGCCATGGCCAGGGCGCTGTTGCCGCTGCCCCCCGTCTCCGAGGCGGCCTCCTCGATGCGGTCGCGCGCCGCCCGCGTCGCGGCCTGCTGCGTGACCCGCTGGGACGCGGAGAGCCGGCGCTGCATGGCGACACGCATCATCGCGGCGGAGTCTGACCCCGACCGGCGGTGGCGGACGGTGCCGGCGGACAGAGCGTGCTCCGACGGCGTGTGGGGCCCCGTCACCAGGGCGGCGCTCGAGGCGGAGTGATGGTCTCTTCCCGGGGCCGCGAGGGGCCGCTGGTGCTCTCCGGGGAATCCGACGTCGACGGGCGAGGTGGGGACGGAGCCGACGACGAGGCCGGCAGGGGCGTGAGCGGGGCTGTGAAGGGACCTCGGGGCGGGCGCGGGGCCGTGGGCTTGGGGCGGGGCAGGGTGGCGGTGGAAGTGGCCGCTGCCGTGGGGGGACCGCGGCTCCGAGAAGCGGGGGTGAGAGTGGGCGGCAGAGCCGGCCGACGCGGCGTAGTCGGCCGACATGGCCGACGCGGCGCGCAGAGCGTCCTGGCTCGCGAGGGCGGCGGCCCCGTCCCCGGCGGCGGCGGAGCCCGGGCCCGAGGCGACGTGCGCGCGCTGGACGTGGGTGTCTGGGAGGAAGACGACGGAGGCGGTGCCGCCGGAAGGGAGGATGACGGTGAGGGGCTGGCCCTGGAATGCTCCGTGGCTGGCGGCGGCCTGCATCACGGCCGGAGCCTCGACGGCGGAGGCGGTGGAGGGGAGGGTTACCATGGCGGAGAGGCCGGGGGAGTAGGGGAGGACGACGTGGCTGACCGAGGGGGCGGAGGGGACGAGGAGGTCCGACCCGTAGCGGGGCACGGGGGTGCCGGGGGCCGGGGCGGGGACGAAGGGGGCGGCCGCGGCGGGGTGGCCGGGGGGGAAGCCAGTGGGGAAGCCGGGGGGGGCGCCCATGCCCGCGGGCTGGGGGTAGCCGTACAGCATCGCGTCCGGGGCGATGGCCGCGTGGCCGTAGTGGTGGGGGTGATAGTAGGAGGGGTGGGACGGGGCGCCGAACGAGGGCGGCGCTCCGGGGTAGCCGGCGGGGGGCGCGGCCGCCGAGGCGTGGGCGGGCCAGCCCATGGGTGCGGTGGAGGCCCATTCGGCGGCCGACGCCGGGGCGCCGCCGGGCATGCCCACGCTCGTTTCGGCCGCGAAGTCATCAGCCCTGGAGCCGCCCTGCCGCTTTTTGCGGCCGTCGCCCTGCTTGGGCGCCGCGGGGACTTCCGTGGCAAGGATGGGCCGGCCCGCTGCGTCGATTCCCGTGAGGATCGAGGCGCGGGCGAGAAGCCGCAACTCGCCGTGGGGTTCCAGCGACACCCACTCGTCGAGGATCCTCCCGTCGCCCGCCAGCCGGGAGAGGGGAAACACCGCGCGGCCTAGGGGCCTCGGCGAACTGCGTGGCAGGCAGAGGGGCGTGAGACGCCACGTCGGGGTGGGGGCAGGGGGAAAAGGGAGGCTGCCCGGCAGCGGCTGAGCCGACCCGATTGCTGTTGCCTGGGTACTGCAACGCGCTCCGCGACGGTCCGACCGGCGCTGGCCGCGCGCAGTGAGCGTGTGCTGGGGCGCCCCGTGGAGCCGGACAGGCGAAGCATGCCCGAGACGCGCGCTCTCACGTGTCTTCGGGCTCCGTGCCGAAAACGGTCAGCACGACGTGGCCCGAGTGTCTGCGAAAAGCCGGCTCAGGAGCGAGAGGACGACCCATCGCACGGGGCTGGGCCGGCGCGGCGGCGCATGCGCAGTCGTAGCAGCCGGTGAAGGAGCATACTGGGCGCGTGCGGTGCGGGTCACGGCCTGGCACGCGAGAGGATCTCAGGCCTCACAGCTGTGGGACGTCCACGAAAAGCGGCCCGCTCTCCACGGCGAACCAATCTGCGGCAGGGCTTGTCGGAACGGGTTCGGTTGGCAGCCGAGGGCAGGCCGCGGAGCGGGGCCGCGGTCCGCCGCGGCCCAGGCTTGCGCCGAGCGGGACGATGGCCACGCGCCTGGCGAGCCACCTCACCTGGGGTCCAGCCGCCTCTCTCGTCCGGCGGGCCTTGCATCACGACACCGAACGCAGAGAGCTGCACGAAGCAGGATGCTACCTTGTCCGTGCCGACGTATCGAGCCGAGAGCACCGAAATCTGGACGCACCGCGTTGCCTCCGCAGACATCACCCTGGGCATCATGGCGGCCGCGGCGTGAGGCCGATGCAACAAGGGGCGATGCGGGGGCGGAGCCGCTCGCAGCGGCCGCTGTATGGAGTGCGAGGGCTGAAGGGCGACAAGGCCGGTGGCAGGGCGGCGAGTTCGACGGTCCGCCCGAGGTCACTCGGCCGGTCGCGGATGTCGGCGCCGTTCCCCAGGCTTCGCTTTGCCATTGACAGGGGCGGGACGTTCTGCGATGGTGAGCCGCGGCGCGCCCCGCGAGGCGCTGTCCGCGCGGCCTGGTTCGTGCTGAACGCCTCCCCGCCCCAGCCTGCCCGCCGTTGCCTGGTCGCCGCGCGCAGTCTTCTGCGAGATCGAGACGACGCCGGGGGATTACACGCACCGGGTACTCAAGCTGCTGAGCGAGGACCCGGCCAACTACGAGGACGCCCCGCGGGAGGGCATCCGCCGCGTGCTGGCCGAGGCCACCGGCACCCCCGTTCCCAAGGGCGAGCTGGTTCCCACCGACCACATCCGCAGCATCCGCATGGGGACGACGGTGGCCACCAACGCGCTGCTGGAGCGCAAGGGCGAGCGGACCGTGCTCGTCGTCACCTCTGGCTTCCGCGACCTGCTGCACATCGGCACGCAGGCCCGCCCGCGCATCTTCGACCTCGCGATCAGGACCCCGGACGTCCTGTACGAGGAGGTGATCGAGGCGGACGAGCGCGTGGTGACCGCGCCCGGCGAGGGCAGCGCCGCGGAGCCCGGCCCCGTTGTCGAGGGCGTCAACGGGGAATCCTTCGTGGTCCGGCGCCCGCTGGACGAGGAGCGCCTCCGCGGGGAGCTCGCGGCGGCGCACGCGTCGGGCGCCCGCAGCGTGTCGGTGGTCCTGCTTCACGCGTACGGCTGGCCCGACCACGAACGGGCCGTGGGCCGCCTGGCGAGGGAGGCCGGCTTCACGCACGTCTCCCTCTCCCACGAGGTGATGCCCATGGTCAAGGCGGTGCCGCGGGGCACAACGGCGTGCGTGGACGCGTACCTGACGCCCCACATCGACCGGTATCTGCGGTCGTTCCAGGCAGGCTTCCGCGGCGCGCTCTCGGGCGTGGAGCTGCTCTTCATGCAGAGCGACGGGGGCATGACCGACGCGCGGGGCTTCTGCGGCCACCGGGCCATTCTGTCGGGCCCGGCGGGGGGCGTGGTCGGGTACGCGCAGACGACGACGGGGCCAGAGGAGGACGACGCCGACGCCGCCGACGGGGCCGCCCCCGCCGCCGCGCACGCCGTGGTCGGGCTGGACATGGGCGGCACGTCCACGGACGTGAGCCGCTTCGACGGGCGGGATATCGAGACGGTGTACGAGACCACCACTGCGGGGGTGACGGTGCAGGCGCCGCAGCTGGATATCCACACCGTGGCGGCGGGCGGCGGCAGCCGCCTCTTCCTCCGCAACGGCCTCTTCGCCGTCGGCCCGGAGTCCGCGGGGGCCCACCCGGGCCCCGTGTGCTACAAGAAGAGCGGCCACCTTGCCGTCACGGACGCCAACGCGGTGCTGGGCCGCCTGCAGCCGGCATTCTTCCCCGCCATCTTCGGGCCGGGCGAGGACGAGCCCCTGGACGTCGACGGCGCGCGGGAGGCCATGGCAGCGATGGCGGCCGAGGTCGCGGCGTCCGTCGCCCCCGCCGCGGCCTCGGCCCCCGCCGCGGCGGCCATGTCACCCGAGGCCGCCGCCCTCGGCTTCCTCCGCGTCGCCAACGAGGCCATGTGCCGGCCCATCCGCGCTCTCACCCAGATGCGAGGCCACGACGCCGCGAGGCACACGCTCGCGTGCTTCGGCGGCGCCGCCGGCCAGCACGCCTGCGCCATCGCCCGCACCCTCGGCATCCGTCGCGTCTTCCTCCAGCGTCACGCCAGCATCCTCTCCGCCTTCGGCATCGGCCTCGCCGACGTCGTGGAGGAGGGGCAGGAAGCGTACCCAGCCGCCCTCGCCTCGCCCGCCGGGGAGGACGGCGCAGGGCTCGACCCCGACGCCGACGTCGCCGCCGCGGTGGCGGGTCGCGCCCGCGCCCTCGCCGACGCCGCCTGCGCCCGCCTCGCCTCCCGTGGCTACCCCCCCGACCGGGTCCGCGTCACTGTCTTCGCGAACCTCCGGTACGAGGGCACAGACACTGCCCTCATGGTGCCGTGCTCCCCGCCCCCCTCCTCCCCGGCGCACGACGGCGACGCCTCCATGTCCCACGGCGACGCCACCGGACCCGAGGCCGAGGCCGCCCGCCGCCGCGCCGTCGCCGCCGCCCCCGCCGCCTTCGTCGCCACCTACGCCCGAGAGTTCGGCTTCACCCTCAAGGGCCGCCGCGTCCTCGTCGACGACGTCCGCGTCAGGGCCGTGTCGCCGAGCACCACCATCCACCGCGACCGCACACCGCTGCGCGACAGGGCCCTCCCGGCGCCGAGCCGCGTCGCCCAAGTCTGGTTTGGCACCGAAGGCGCCCGCCCCTGCCCCGTCTACGACCTGGCCGCACTCGGCCGCGGCCACACCCTCACGGGCCCCGCCCTCCTCGTTGACCCGACGTCGACCGTGCTGGTAGAGCCGGGATTCCGGCTGTCCTTCTCGCCGTACGGGGACATCGTCCTCCGCGACGCCGCGGCCGCGGCCGGCCCGGGGCGGTCCCCGGGCGCGCCCGCCGTGGCGGACCCGGTGCAGCTGTCGGTGTTCGGCCACCGGTTCATGGGCATCGCGGAGCAGATGGGGCGCACGCTGCAGCGCACCTCCATCTCGGTGAACATTAAGGAGCGGCTTGACTTCAGCTGCGCGCTCTTTGCGCCCGACGGCGGCCTCGTGGCCAACGCGCCGCACCTCCCCGTGCACCTGGGGGCCATGTCCGAGGCCGTGCGGTGCCAGCTGGAGCGGTGGGGGGACGACCTCGCCGATGGCGACGTGCTGGTGTCCAACCACCCGCAGCTCGCGGGCGGCTCACACCTCCCCGATATCACCGTGATCACGCCCGTCTTCGCCGAGCCGGGGGGGCGCGGCGCGGCGAGCGTGTGCTTCTTCGTAGCGGCGAGGGGCCACCACGCCGACATCGGCGGCATCGCCCCGGGGTCCATGCCGCCCAACAGCAAGCTCCTGGCGGAGGAGGGCGCCGCCATCGTCGCCTTCAAGCTCGTCAGGGAGGGTGCGTTCGACGAGGAAGGCATCGTCGACCTCCTCACCGCCCCCGGCCGGTCTGGTGTCCCTGGCTGCGCCGGCTCCCGCAACCTCCCCGACTCCCTCTCGGACCTCCGCGCCCAGGTGGCCGCCAACCAGCGTGGCATCGCCCTGGTCCGGGAGCTCATCGGCGAGTACGGCCTTCCGACCGTCCACGCGTACATGCGGTTCATCCGCGCCAACGCCGCCGACGCCGTCCGAGCCCTCCTCGTCGCATTCGCCGAGCGCAGGGGTTGGGCCTCCACCCCGGGGGCAGCCCCGCCCGGCGCCGCGGGGGCGCCGCGCGGCCGCCGGTCCATGACCGTGGCGGCGGAGGACTTCATGGACGACGGCACGCCCATCCGCCTGCGCATCACCGTCAGCGAGGCCGACCGCACCGCGCGGTTCGACTTCGCCGGCACGGGGCCCGAGGTGTGGGGCAACACCAACGCGCCCCCCGCCGTCACCCGGTCTGCAGTGATCTACGTGCTCCGCGCCCTGATTGACGAGGACGTGCCCCTCAATGAGGGCTGCCTCGAGCCCGTGACCATCGACATCCCCCGCGGCAGCCTGCTCCACCCCTCGGACGGGGCCGCCGTCGTCGGCGGGAACGTCCTCACATCGCAGCGCGTCGTCGACGTGGTCCTGCGCGCCTTTGGCGCCGCCGCCGCCTCGCAGGGGTGCATGAACAACCTGACCTTTGGCGACGCGTCGCTCGGATACTACGAGACGATCTGTGGCGGCGCGGGCGCGGGGCCCGGCTGGCACGGCCGCGGCGGCACCCAGGTCCACATGACCAACACTCGGGCGACGGACGTGGAGGTGCTGGAGCGGCGCTACCCCGTGGTGCTGCGGCGGTTCCAGCTCCGTCGGGGCAGCGGCGGAGACGGGGCCTATGTCGGCGGGGACGGGGCCGAGCGTGTCCTGGAGTTCCGCCGCCCCCTGACGGTGAGCATCCTGTCGGAGCGACGCGCCTTCGCGCCCTTTGGGCTGGCGGGGGGCCTCCCGGGCTCCCGGGGCCTGAACCTGCTCCACCGATCCGACGGGCGCGTGGTGAGCGTGGGCGGCAAGTCCACGATGGAGGTGGAGGCGGGGGAGGCTCTGGAGATCCTCACGCCGGGCGGTGGCGGCTACGGGGCGCCGGGGTCCGTCGTGGACGAGGCGGCGGCCGGCGGGCCGTCCAGGGCCGTGGAGGACGTGCCCCACAGGGAGGGCGGCGGCTCCATGGGGCAGTATGCGGCGGCGCAGGAGTCCGTGTGACAGAGCCGGTGCAGTGTGACATGGGCGTTGCAAATCAAGTGCGACCGGGGTGCCCGCCGTCCGCCTCTCAGAGCCGCGCGCGCCGCCACACTGGTCTCACAGAAGCGTGGGGGCGGCGGATGCCAGCCCTTGGATTTCTCCGCCCAGCGGCGCGTGCCAGCGCTGCGTGAAGCCGAGGCTAGCCCTCCTGTGCGCCGCTCAGTGCGCGCCAGGCGGTCGCGAGCAGCACGCAAAATCAAGCACAGTCTCGGAATCGCGGGGACCAGCGCTCGTCACCCGGCGACACCGCCTCCCCGGCTCGCTCTTCCTGCGACCAGTTCACAGCGGTAGCAACGCTCTGTCGTGAGCCGGGACCGAGCCGAGCCCGCGGCGCCGCGCCCGCCTTGCCGCTCGCGCTGCCACAGCGGCTTCTGCCGCGTCAGTGCGGCCCTGCAAGCGGCACTCTGGGCGCCTCCTCGTCCTCGCTGCAGGCCCGCGAGCGACAGCGCCTCTGCCTCCTCGTCCTCGCTGCAGGCCCGCGAGCGACAGCGCCTCTGCCTCCTCGTCCTCGCTGCAGGCCCGCGAGCGACAGCGCCTCTGCCTCCTCG
>Ga0136560_1000256_pt1 | contig 25349 bp, 14 predicted proteins | sample AntRauMeHopE1497_FD_104925 | JGI IMG/M metagenome (GOLD analysis project Ga0136560, IMG submission 104925) | Saline lake microbial communities from Rauer Islands, Antarctica - Metagenome Hop E1 #497 | ecosystem: Environmental > Aquatic > Non-marine Saline and Alkaline > Saline | place... | reverse complement strand
GGGGGGGGGGGGGGGGGGGGGGCGGGGGCGGGGGGGGGGGGGGGGGGGGGGGGGGGGGGGGGGGGGGGGGGGGGGCCGGGGGGGGGGGGCGGCGGGCAGGGCTACCACGGGGCCGCGTACGGCTACGACGCCTCGGGGCACGAGCAGGGCGGGTACGACGTCAACGACGACGGCGTGCCGGCAGACGACGCGTGGGAGTGGGCCGCGGACGGGTGACGCGCGTGCGGCCTTGTGTGATTCGGCGTTCACGAACTGCATCGGAGCGCTCGTGCCCTCGCACTCAGACCAAACGCACCGCCGCCGGCGGGGGGCCGTGCGCGTGGGGTCCCGCGCGGCGGCCCGGCGCGGCGGCTAGCGCAGGTCCTCAGCCCTGAGGCCGGGGCTGCCGCCCCCCGCCCCCGCGCCGTCGCCGGCCACGATGCCGGAGGGCCCGTGCCACATCGGCGGCCGCGTCATCGTCCCCGACGACAGCGCGTCCAGCACCGACCCGCGCCGCGGCTTCGGCCCCGCCGAGGCGACCCTCCTGCCCGCCATGTCGTCGCTGATGCGGTACAGCAGTGCCAGCGGCTCGTCCAGGAGCCGTGAGGGCGCCTCCAGCTCGTCCGGCCGGGCCAGCCTGCGAACGAGCGCCACGGCGCTGCGGGGTGCGGCCCTGGCCGCAGCGTCGAGGATGCATGCGTCCACGCGGCGCGCCGTGTCCACCCGCCCCTGGGCGTCGAGCATGGGGGCGAGCACCAAGGAGGCGTCGAGGCCTGTCGAGGCCAGGCGGTCCAGTACGTCAGCGGCGGCCATGGCTTCCCACTGCGCTGCGCCCCGCTCCCTGAGGCCCGCGACGGACAGCAGCGCGCCCTCCCTGTCGTCAGGGTGCAGCGCTCGCAGCAGCCGCTCCCGCTGACCCCTCCAGTGCTCCAGCTCTGAGTCGACCCCCTCCTCCTGCCGCTGCAGCCGCGCAGCCCGCCGCTCCATGCTCGCGGCGCGCCCAGCTGCCTCGGACGCCGCCTCCCCCGCGGCGCGCGACGCGGCGCTCGTCGTCCCGTCGCCCTCCCCGCTCCCGGAGGCCGCGGCCGAGGCCGCCGACACCGCTGCCTGCATTGCCAGGTGCCGCTGCCGCTGCCGGCGCGACGCGACCGACCCGCCCCCGCGCCTCGCGCCCGCGCTCCCCGCCCCCCACGGCCCGGCAGAGCCGTCGCCCGTCCCGATGCTCTCCGCCCCGTCGAACGCGGACAGCCCTTCGCTGAGCCCCTCGCCCGGCATCCCGCTGCTCGCCTTCCGCAGCGCGGCCTTGCGCTGTTTGAGCATGTCCACGGCAGCGCAGATGCGGCAGAGCTTCGAGAGCAGAGCAAGCTTCTCGGGCCCGGGAAGGATGCTGAAGCTGATGCCGCGCCTGTCCGCAGCATGGGCCGCGGCGCGCCGGCCCGTCGACGAGGCGGTGCTACCCCTGCTGGAAAGCGATGACGGGTGGCGCGCGGCTGGGCGAGCGCCCTTGGCGTCGGGGTCCGAGGCGCCGCCATCCCCGCGCCCTCCACGCCCGCGCCCCGACGCACGCGCCCCGCGCCCGCCCGTTGTGGGGGCGCCGCCCCCGGGCTCCGCCCCGTTGGGGGAGCCGGTGTCCACGGGCGCAACGGACCTGCGCGGGGAGCCCCGCCGGCCGGCACGGGCGCCGGCCGCGGGCTGGGGCGACCTGACCCGAAGGTCCTTGGACCGTGCGCCGTTCGTGGTCGCGGCGGGGCGGCGCCCGGGCCGGGCCGCGCGGCGCGCGGTGGCAGATGACGTCGTCGCCGCGCCGGCGGGACGGCCCCCCGGCCGGGCCCTCGCGTCGTCGTCCTCGTCGTCGTCGTCCTCGTCGTTCTCCTCCCCTTCCCGCCGCGCCGCTGCTAGCTCGTCGAGCAGCAGCCGCGTGGTCCGCATGGCGTCCGCCCTCGCCGCGTCTGCCTCCGCCGCCCGCTCCGCGGACTCCACCTCGGCCGACCGCCGCGTCGTGTCGTTCCCCCGCGTACCCCCCGGCACGCCCGACGACTCCCCGAGCCGCTCGTCCCCGCCCGTTGCCAGGGCCACGAGGTCCCCCTCGGGGAGCTCTGCCGCCGCCGCCGCCGCGTGCACGCCCCGCACCCCCTTCCGCCACCTGTCGTACATGAGCGACCGCGACCTGGGCGACCCGAGCAGACGCTGCGCCGGGGCCACGCCGGCCAGGCCTCGCACCCCCGCGGCGGCCGTGGACGCCTCCTGCGAGTACGCCAGCCGCCGCCGCACCACCGTGAACATGCGCTCCGGGTGGGCTAGGTCCTCCCCGCCGCACCCGGCCCCCGCCGCCGCGGAAGACAGGCCGAGGTCCGTCAGCGACTGCCCCGCCGCCTCGCGCTCCGAGACGGCCACAGGCCCGCGCGCGGGGGAGCCCGCGGCGCGCCGCAGCGCCCAGTGCACGCCCTCCCGGAGAGGCCGCACGGCCCCGTCGGCGTCGATGACCGACCCGGGGGGCACGCCCGCCGGGCGCGGGGCGTGGGACCTGCGCGCGGCGCGGGTCGCGGCCAGGGCGCCGACGACGTCGCCGCGCCCGAGCGCGCCGGACACGCTCTGCCGGCGGAGCTGCGCCCCGGCACTCGCTGGGGCCTCGCGCCGCCTCCGCCTCCAGCGGGGCTGCGGGGAGGCCGCGGCCGCCACGGCCTCCTCCTCCCCGTCGTCCCCGCCCTCCGTCCTCAACCCGGCCCGCCGCGCCGCCGCTGCCATCCGTGCGACCCCGAGCACCGTCGCGCGCACGCGCCGGAGCGCCGATGACGTCAGGCGCATGTAGCGGGGCACGTCCGGCTGGTCGGGCGCGTCGCTTCCCTCGGGGCTCTGCCCGCCCCCGGCACCGGCATCACCGCCCGCCGCCTCGGCGCCCTCCGGCTCGCGGCTCGGGGGCGCGAGGCCGGCCGCCGAGCCGTCCGCCGCCTCGCGCTCCGCGCCCCTCTCCAGGTCCGGGCTCCATTGGACCGTGCCTGTGCCCGAGCCGGCGCCGTACCCGGTGTCCTCGTTGCCCCCGTATGACAGCAGCGGCATGCCAGCCAGCCCGGGAGAGTCGCCCGGGCTCGCAAGCTCCACCGGCGTCAGGTCGCCCTCCCTCGCCACGCCCGTCGGCTCTCGCTCCGAGCTGCCTCCATCTTCGCCGGGCGATCCGTGCGAGGCGGTGCCGTCGGGCGACCCGGAGCTGTCGCTGCCGTGGAGGCGGTCCGAAACGCGCTGCTCATCCTCGCGGCTCAGGTCCGCCTGAGAAAGCCGGAGGGACAGGAACGGGTCCTCCGTCGGGGGGGCGGGCAGCGCCGCTGGTGTCACGATCGGAGATTCCAGCGGGGCGGGGGGTTCAGCATGCGCCTCCCGCCCTCGCCATCCGACCTTGTCGACCCTCGGGGCCGCACCGCCGCGCTCAGCGTCGCCCGGAGCCGGCGGCTCGAACACCCAGACCTGGTACGTGGTGCTCTCCACCGCGCTGCGCGGGGGTCGCGCAGTCGCTCTCGCCATGGCGATTGCGGTCAGCCCTGTCCCAGGGACGAGCACAGCACTTTTGCCCTGCGCTGGGTGTCACGTGTCACGGCCTGCCACAGCCGTGCAGGTCGGCGGCCGCTCGCGCCGGTGTGAGAAGTCTGCCGGCGACCCGGGTGCGTTGCAGCGAGTCGCGCCAAGTCCTCTGCTGCAGTTGGGCTCGAGTGAGAAGCCACGACTGTGATCAAATAACAACTCTAGACTGAGCCCGCCAAGCCGTTATTTCACACGAGGGGCAATGGCCGCCCTCGCCGTCAAGGCCCCAATCGAGGGGGACGGCCTGATCGAGCACCTCTACCAATACCTCTGGGAGAAGGACTCCCTGGAACGCGGGCCCGTGGGCGTGCGCATCCCGGACACGGTCGTTTTCAGGCTCCGGGCTCCCGTCGCCTGGTACTTTACCTCGGCCAAGAGCGGCGGGATCAAGCGCAAGCGCAAGGCCAATATCACGATCGAGAAAATCGAGGAGGGCTTCCTGTCCGGTATCGGGTCGTGCGGCGTTGTGGCGTATTTCATCGACGCCAAGTCACGGTCCGGTGAGCCGCGCCCGTCCGGCGTCACGGGGCAGCCAGCCGCCACACATTACGTCCTGGTAGCGGCGTCCTACGGGGCCGGGAGGCGGGCGGTGGCTCACGCAGTCGGCTGGTGCGCCCTTTCCCTTCCCCGCAGCCGACGGGCCGCTCATCGAGTACTTTGACGAGGCTGGCCTCCACGAGTTCCTCCATGTTCGGCGAAAGCCATTGAGCGGCATCCTGCAGAAGTTCGTGGAGCCCAAGGGGGGCAAGAACGCGATGATCCGGGCCGTGTGGGCGCCCAAGCTGTGCCTCTGCGAGCGCCGCGAGAACACGAAGCGGCTGTGGGACACCAGGTACAGGTGAGGGCCGCAAGCTTCTTTCCAGCCGAATGGAGGCAGCACCTGGCGCGCGGCGGTCGCCCGGGCTCGGCTGCGGCCCCAGCCGCCCACGCCAGTCTCCCCGCCGCCGCTTCGTAACCCCCCCTCGGCCCCCGCAGCATCTTCGAGCGCGCGGTGACGTTCGAGGGGAAGCCTCACAACTCCGTCCTCACGCCCGTGCGCGGCTCGGCCCTGCCGCGGCAGGTGCAGGGCGTGTGCGAGTCGGTGGTGTTCCATGTCGCGCAGGTCACCAACCTCAAGGTCAGGGTCTCCCGCCTCGTCCTCAGCCTCAAGGCCGACGCCAAGGGCAGGCTCTGGATGCTGTGGGCCTCGTCGCTCCGCACGGAGGGGCCCCGGGCCGAGGTCGCGACGGCGGGCGCCGTGATGGGCGAGGGCACGGCCGGCAAGCCCAAGGGGAGGGCGGCGCTCCGCGAGGCCACGAGGTCGGGCCTCTCGGCGCCCCCCAGCGTCATGGGCCCCGTGAGCCTGACCCAGGAGCTCCGGGTCCCCGACAGGACGCGGGCGACTCTGGAGGGGCTCATGCCGGTGCTGGCGCCGGGGGTGCAGCCCGCGGGGGCGTCGTCGGGCAAGGCGCGGGAGCGGGCCGCGCCCCTGGGCGGGGGCGGGGGCTCGGGCCTCGGGGGGCGGCAGGGCGTCGGGGCGGGTGTCTCGGGCCTCATGGCCGACCAGGCGTCGGTCGGGAGGGCCGATGGGCCGGGCTCGGGGGCAGGCGGTGCGGCCGGCGAGGACAGCGACGGGAAGGACGCCGGCGCCGGCGCCGCGGCCGCGTCGGCGTCGGTGCCATCGCTGGGCGAGCCGAGCGGGAAGCGGGCCGGAGGCCGGAGGAGGCGTGGTCGTCGGGCGTCGCTCGTCCTGGACAACGAGGCCATGCAGGCGGTGGCAGAGGCGGGAGACGTCCCCAAGGCGTCGCTCGGGAGGACGGCCGCCCCGACCGCCGCGGCCAGGGCCAGGGCGGCGCCGGACCCGGGCACGATCGCGCTGCTGTCGCCCCTGCAGAACCAGGGAACCGGCGTCGAGGCCGGGGTGCCGGCGCGGCTCCTGAGCCGGGACGACGCCGGGCTGCCCCTGATCGGCGACCGCCAGTGCACGTCGTGCGGGGCCGCGAGGCCTCCCGGGAGGCGCACGGGCCCCGTGTCCGGCCGCGGCTCGGCCCTCCTGGCGGACGATGGCTTCGCCGTGCAGTATAAGACGGTGATCCAGCACTACAACGCCCTCCTGGACGAGCTGGGCGTGGAGCCGTGGTGGCAGGCCGACGGCACGGTGCCGCCGGAGAGGCCGCTGGGCGGGGGCGAGGCGGGCGACGACGCCGTGGCCGCGGGGGAGGCGGCGCTCCGCGAGCACGCCAGCGTGGACGACGTCCTCGGCCTGTCCGCCAAGCTGGACGAGGAGGAGGAGGGCGACGGCGTGGCCAGGGCGGCGGGGGGTCCTGGCGCCGGCGCTGGCCGCGCTCGCCACGCCGCAGGCCCGCCCCCCGTGGACGACTGCCCCGACTCGAGCCTCTGGCCCGAGCAGACGGACCTGGTGCTCTCGGCCGCGGGCGGCGTCGGCCTGTACGGCGTCCTCCGCGACGAGGGCGGCGGCGCCCGGCGCGGCGGCGGCGCCCCCGGCCCCGCCGTCCCCGTCCACCCGGTGCCGCAGATCCTCCGGCTGCTGCACCCGTCCCTGCCGTGCTCCGACTACCGCTGGTACCAGCAGGACCCCATGTTCCTGTTCAAGACGGCCCGGGTCTGCGAGGGCTGCTTCCTGGTCTACGCAAAGTTCGCCCAGTGCATGACCGAGAGCAAGCCACCCGACTTCGCCCTCAGGCAGTGCATGGGGCCGAGGGCGGCGAACCGCGTCAACCGGGCGCTCATGGCCGGGGTCCTGCCGGGCGGCGCCGGGGCCACGGGGACGGGCCCCGCCGACGCGAGGGAGCGCGCGCGCCACGGCGTCAGGGGCCTGCAGGAGGAGGCCACGCAGCTTCTCAACGCCTTCAGCTCTGCCGACGCCAGCCTGCCGGGCGCAGGCGACGCGCCGAAGCGCTCCAAGAAGGCCGGAAGGCACCGGGACGAGTTCACCGAGTTTTTCGCCGCCGCCGCGGCGCCCCCGAGCCTGCCGCCCATGTCGGCGAGCGCGCAGTCCATCATGCAGCAGACCTCGCCGCGGGCGGGGTCCACGCTCCCGTCGTCCTCGTCCGCGGTCGGCCTCGGCGCCCCGTCGGGAGGGAACGGGCGCACGCCGTTCGGTCAGGGGAGGGCGCCGGGGGGGTCGGCACCCACCCTGCCGGGACGGTCGAACGAGCGCGCGGGCCGGGGGCAGCAGCAGGCCGCGGGCCCGTCGCTCGGCCACGGGCGGGGACCCGTGCTGCAGTCCGGCCACCCGCTCGGATTCATGGCTGCGCCCCGCCCCGCGGGGACGAGGGGGGGAGCGGCTCCGCCAGCGGCGGCGGCGGCTCCGCCCGCGGGGGCGCCCCCGTCGTCGGCGCTGCGCGTGCGCACGGCAGCGGCGGCACCGCAGGCGTGGCAGGGCGGCGGCGGCTTCACCCCCGCCGGGGCTGTCGACCCGCTGCGTTCCACCGCGTCGGGCGTAGCCGGAGGCTCTCACACGCGGGCGTCCACCGCGTCGCTCCGAGTCACGTTCAGCCCCGACGGCGCCGATGCGCGGCGGGGCGGCCCCGGCACGCTCGCTGCGACGGGTAGCTCCATTGTCGCATCCTCCGGGCGCAGGGGGGGGTCCGCGCCCGGAATGGACGTCGCCGGCGCGGCAGCGGCGGGCGGCGACGGCCCGGCGGCGAGGCGGGTCGACGCGTCGCCGATGCGGTCTCGGCCGGGGCGCGGGGGGCGCCGCCGCGGCGGGCGCGCCTCGGGTCCGGTGCCTGTCGGCGACCGCCCGTCCTTCGACACCCACTTCGGCCCCGGGTCGTCCGACCACCTCGAGCACCAGATGCTGGGCGGCGACTCCCTCGACGCGGTCGGCGCCGGCGTTCTGGCCGCGGCCCGCGGGGGCGGCAAGGCGCCGCCGTCGTCCAAGGCTTCGCTTCCCCGGTCGTCCCCTTTCTTCTCGTCCGTGGCCCTGCCGCGCGATCCGAGGGAGGAGCGGCGGCAGCAGAACGCGAGGCGGATCGCGCAGAGCCGGAAGCGGCTTGCGAAGCTTGACGAGGAGAAGAAGGAGAAGGAGGGCGCGGGGTGGGGCGCGTCGTCGTCCAAGCCCAAGAAGGGCGGCGGCGGACGGCGGGCGGCGGGGCGCGCCGGGGCGGAGTCGCTCGCGGAGCGTTACGGGGAGCGGTACGACGAGGAGGCGGTGGCGGCGGGGACGGCGACGAGGCTCGGCGTGGACGCAACCAAGGTGGCGGAGGAGCAGGAGGAGGCGAGGCGGCGCGGGGACCCGGCCGCCGACCCGGCCGTGGCACGGCACCGTGCGTTCTTGGAGGAGACGCGGCTCGCGGTGGAGGACGACCAGGCGAAGCGGGATCAGCTGATCGAGCTGCTCGGGTTCAACCCGGTGCAAGAGGAGGCAGCGAGGACCATCCAGGGGGTGGCCAAGCGGCGCGCGGGGCGCGACGAGTGAGGGCGGCCGGGTGTTCGTCACAAGCTCCGTTGATGCGGGCGCGTTGCGAGGCGCGCGCCACTCCCAGTTTCCACACGCAAAACCCGAGCAGTCCGGGCGCTGGCTCGAGGTGCCTCAGGCGTCGAAGCGGTCGCGGTCGTGGGCGGCGCCGAGCATGGGGTCGGGGGTGATGGCGACGATGCCGAACTTGTTGATGGACGGGTGGCTGCGCTGGTAATGGTGCCGGATGTGGTCCATCTCCACCGTCTCGGCGATGCCGGGCATCTGGTAGAGCTCGCGCATCCAGTTGGTGATGTTGGGGCACTCGCGCACGGTGCGCTTGTTGCACTTGAAGTGCGTCTGCGGGGCGGAGGGAAGGAGGGCAGGGAGATTGGGCGTTGCGTCGTGTAAGGGTTAGGTGCCCGGGAGGACCCGACCCCGGGGACACGGTGCCTGCCGCCGGGTGCGCGCCGGGGCCGCAGCAGCGCTCACCACGTAGACGGCGTCGAAGCGGACGATGGTCACGAAGGCGCGGATGTCAGCCTCGGTGAAGCGCTTGCCGTCGCCGGCGAGCCAGCGCTGCTTGCCGAGGATCTCCTCCATACGCTCCATGGCCTCGAACACCTCCACGACGGCCTCATCATCTGTGATTGCGGGAAACGTCCGGAAAGGGGTCGACGTTGCGCGGGTTTGGGAGGGAAGGCACGGCAGCCTGTGCGAACGCCAGCGCCTCCGCGACGGCACGGCTTACATGCCTCCTGCGACTGGGCAAATCCCGAGCGGTAGACGCCGTTGTTGAGCTGCGGGTACACCCACTCGTTCACCGAGTCGATGGCCTCCCGCAACGCCTCGGGGTAGATGTCCACCTCGGGCTTCTTGGCGATGGTATTGCAGTCCGCGTTGAACATACGGATGATCTCCGAAGACTGCGGCACTCATCGAGGACGAGGTCGCGTCGCGAAGGAGGTTATCGGGGCAAGGGCGGCGCCCTTGTTCTGCGACCCGCGATCCGACCCTTGCACCGCACAGGGCGGCTGCCGAGCTCGGCCAGTGCGATCGCTCTCACCTCGTTGTTGACCACGGTCTTGGTCTTGAGGTCGACAAGCATGGGGACGGTGAACTTGGCCACTTCCACGTCACCGCAAAGCTTGTCGTACAAGTCACGGACGGTCGTGGCGCCAAAGTGGGGGTCGCCGCCGGCTCCCGGGAAGTCGGTTCCGAAGCCCCATCCTGCGGCGTGCGGCAGCTCGACGCGAGGGCGATGGCTGCTGTGTGACGAGGCATCGAGACTGTTCCGCGCGTCTGGAAGCGCTCACCCCTGTGCTCATCCACGCCGGGCTTGGTTTGCACCCACACCGGGTGGACGGACGAGTAGCTGATAGCGTCCTCGAGGCCCTTGAGGTTGCGCACCATCAGGCACCGGCTGGCCCTGCGAGCCACGGGGCCAAAACGTTGGGGGGAGAATGGACCCTGCGCGATCCACCGTCGGCGCTGCAAGTCGCGGGCCGCGCGCGCAATCTTACCACGGGCATGCGTATGACACATAGAGGTGGTACCGGCCCGCCTCGACGGGGTACTTCTCGGTGCCGAGCGAGTCACGGAACTGGCTGGCCGTGCGCTTGAAGGCGCCCTTCTTGTCCGTCTCCTGGGTGGAGTCCACCACGCCGCCGGCCGAGGTCGATGCTGATGCCATGCTTGTGCTTGCAAGAGTGCACCAGCCGGAGTGGGCCGGGCTCGCAGAGCTCACGCGTCCTGGGCCACGGACGCGCTTCCAGAAGCCTCGCGCCGCGTTTGTGGCTGCTTGCCGCAGCAGCCCCTGGGCGAGCATCGTTTGCAGAGGGCGGATCGTCTGCCGGGTTCGGGTGGACTGCTTTGGCCTGAGTCGGGCTGCAAAGTCGAGCAGAGTGCCGCTCATTCAGACGCGCACCCTTGGCGCAGAGCTTTCACGCATGCATGTCCAGGAGCCACTGGTGGTAGCTGCCACCAATGGCATCCAGAGGCCGCACGAAGGCCTCGACCAGGCACGGGTGGATCCTGACGGCGGCGCGGAACTCCTCGAAAACGATCGTCCCGTCCTGGTTCACGTCGATGGAAGCAAACAGGTCGCGCAGGTGGCCGGCGCGCTCCTCTTCCGTGGCGGACGCGAGGATGGCGAGGCTCGGGCGGCGGCGCCGCCGCCGCGGGGCGCGGTGCTCCTCGCCATGCGCCGGGGGCCCCATCGCGAGGGACGACGCGTCGCTCGCTACCGAGTCGAGGCTGGAGGCCGGGTCGCGCGCCGGCTCGACGACACCCGTGATCCCCGCGGCGCCCGGCGCTGCGGCGGCGTCGTCCCCACAGCCCTCGTCGAAGGCCATGACCGCGCCTGACGCGGCGCGGGAGCGTGCACGGGGCGTCGACGACGGCTCCAGGGGGCGGTCCCGAAGGTGGACGCCGCCCCCCACGCGCTCACGGGCCACAGCCTTGGCCACGAGCCACTCGGCCTCGGTGTCGGTGCGACGGACGAGCGCCGAGGGCGGGGCGTCGGGAGCCTGGACCCCGTCCCGGTGGGGCAGCATGGCATCCTCCGCCCCGGCCAGCCGGCCCTGGTGGTGCCGCACGGGCGCCGACGGGGCCCTGAGCATGGGGGCGAGCAGCGGCGCGGCGTCCTCCGCGGCCCAGGGCGCCTCGCCCGCCGCGCCGTCCGTGTCCTGTGCCCTCCGGAGCTCCCTGCCGGCATGGAACGTCATCATCACGCGCTCGCGGGCGGCCACCGACGGCCGTTCCGCGGGCACGGCCGAGGCAGGGTCGGACGGGTTCGCAGTCAGAAGCCTGACTGACGCGTCGCGGGAGACACCCGCGACGGCGGGAGACCGCGCCCCCGCAGCGGCGCCGCCCGCGTCGCTCCGAAGGGACCCGACGGAGGACGAGGCCCCGCCCCCTGCCGCTGAGCGCCACGCCGCGATTGCTGGCGGGCGCTCTCCGGTGGACAAGGCAGTCGCCCGGGCCGACGGCAGCGCCCGACGTGCCTCCGCTTTGGACGCCAGCATGCCCAGGGCGGTCGCGGCCGGGGCGCCCGGCGCTGTCCTGTAGCCCTCGTCGCCGCTCGGCCCCTCATCCTCCTTCCCGGAGTCGTCGTCGTCGTCGTCGTCGTCGTCGCAGGGGCGGGCGGCCTCGGCCCAAGCCACGGGATAGCGCCCGGTGGCAGCCCCGGGGCCGCCGTCCGCCGAGACCCCGTCCGCCCAGCTCGCGTTCGGCTCGGCTCGCGCCGTCCTGCCGGACAAGCCGCCCAGGACACCGGAGTGCGTTGCCACGCGCGGGGATGGCACGGGCGGCGGCATGTCGCCGCCTCCGAAGTCCGCCTTGGGAATGGACAATGACGACGACGACGACGACGCGCCGCTGCCTCCCTCCATCCCGCCCGAGGTGGTGGCCGGACTCCCGAAGCCCGAAGCCGCCGGAGGCGCGTCACCGCTCCCGGTCACACCTCGCACCCACGCTCCGTCATCCGGCGCGCCGGCGGCCGCGCGGGGCCGCCTCCTCCTTCCCCCCGCCCCCCGGCCCGGCCCGCCCGGCCCCGGCCCCGAGGCGATGAGGATGATCCTACCGAGCTCCTCCAGCGTGATCTGCCCGTCCCCGTCGACGTCCCAGCACTCGAAGATGAGCCGCAGCGCGTCCTCCCCGCCGCCGCGGAGCGTCGCCAGCCCCTGCACCAGCACCTCCACGCTGACCCGCCCGGTCCCGCTCCCCCGCGGCCTGGCGTCGAAGCGGCGGAACAGCCGCTCGGCGGCGGGCGCCGCGATCCCGAGCTCCCCCAGCACCTCCACGAAGGCCGCCTCCTCCACCGTGCCGGTCGGCGCACGCCGCTGGAGCGCGGCCAGGATGCGGGACGCCGCCTCGCCGGTCAGGCTCGCCTCTGCGGCGGTCTTGGCCACGCGCCTCCGGAGGCGGCCGTCGTTACCCGTCGCCCACATGGTCGCCACCACCGCGGCGCGGAAGCGCCTCCTGGCGTTGAGCGCCCTGAGCGACGCCTGCGTGGACGCCAGCGAGGAAGTGGAGTTCGATGATGCCAGCCTCAGCCTGCGGTGGGATCGCAGTGGGGGGGGGGAAGGGGCGTCAGCCGAGGGGGTTGGAACGGCGCTCGCCGAGCCAGGCACGGGCTGAAAGCGTGGGCGCTCCTGCAGAGCTCGAAGCCTCGCGCGGTGGGCATCAGGGGCGCGCGGGGAGGCGGCAGGGCCACGAGGCCCGGCTGACGGTGCTGGGATGGAGCGGGGGCACCGCGGGGCGGGAGGCGCGGTGGGTGCGGGGCGGCGCTCACCACGGGTGGTCCAGGGCCTCGTCCACGGTCAGGCGGTCCTCGGGCCTTCGCCGCAGCAGCCCCGCCACCAGGTCCTGGGCCTCGTCGGACACGTCGGACCAGTACGCGTCCCAGAAACGGTACGCCGCCCCCCTGATGGAGCGGACCATGGCCTGCGTCTGCTCCTGCGCGGATCCGACGCCGTGGCAGTAGAAGGGCGGGATACCGGAGAGCATGGCGTACAGGACGCAGCCCGCGGCCCACACGTCGCTCGCCTCCGAGTACTCGTGACCCGGCCCGTGGCTCTCCGGCGCACCGTACGGCGCGGTCCCCACGAAGCGCGGCTCCGTGGAGTGCGGCGGGCAGGCCAGGCCAAAGTCCCCGATGATCACACGGGACTCGTCCTCCGTGTCGGCCAGGAGCAGGTTCTCGGGCTTCAGGTCCCTGTGCACGAGGTCAAGCCGGTGCAGCGCTCTGAGACCGAGAAGCACGTCCCTGAACAGCCGGGCCGCAACCCGCTCGTTGTACTGCGTCCTCGTGTCCGCGATGCGGCTGAAAAGGTCCCCTCCTGATGCCAGCGGCATAACGAGCATGAGCAGAACCCTCGATTGCCTCTCCGCCCAGCCAAGCACGCGGCATACCGAAGGGGGCGCGGGCTCCCGGAACGCGGCGACGAGGGGCACAAGGTTCGGCGCGCCGCAGTCAGCCACCATCTGCATGACTGCGACCTCGTTCACAATCGCAACCTCAGCCGGACCTGCGCGGTTGGCGCGTCAGCGGAAAGACCGGAGACGGTGGCTTCCGGCCCGGGACGCGCGGTCGCTCCTGCGGCGCGATCGCCTCTCTGGTGCCGCAACCGGCGCTGACATCCGGACTGCATGCTCACCCATCTTTGAAAAGTCGGCGGACACCGGAACCTTGATGGCCACCCGCTCGCCTGTCGGCTTCCAGACACCCGACACCACGCGCCCGAACCGCCCGCTCCCCAGCGGCTCGCGGTCATCGAGCTCGACGACATCCTCGAACAGCCGGGAGTCAGTCAGCCCCGCCAGCAGTGCACGCACAGCCCCCATGCCAGGGGTTGCCATGCCGGCGCCTGTGACACATGCGCCGGCAAACTTGGCCTCGACGAGTCGTTCACAGGCTCTGTCGGCGCAGGCGGTTTTGCGCGCCCTCGTCCAGCGGTGCGCCGCGTCCCCACACAGCCACGGCTTCCGCTGCGTAGCTCGGTGCTTGCACACCCCCATCAGCGGCGGGACCCGTGCGCGCACTGGATGTCGGCGTCTTGGGGATGGAATCCCCTGAGCGTGCTTGCCTCAACTGGCACCGCGGCTGCTGGGCTGCCAAGGGGTGTTGGCCTGGTTGATGACGGCGAACTGGCCAACCTGACTGATGTCCTTGTTGCTCGCGCCGCGAGCGGACTGCACGGCGGCGTCATCCTCGTCGGCTCCGTCGGCTCCAGCTTGCAGACAGCGGCTTTCGCCCCTTACGATGGGATCCTAGCCGGGATTGCCACCCAGCTCGCTTCACACGGAGATCCCTCAACCGTGCGGCACGATAAGCCAGTCCGAGCGTCAGCGTGGGCTGTGCGCTCAGACGCGATCACGGACCTCCTCGCCCACCGGCCAGTTGAGGCCGGCCCTGCGCCTCTGGTATCGCCCCCATCGGACCGTCCATTCGTGTGGCCCAACACAGCGGGCTTGCGCCCCGCAATGCGGGCGGACGGCAGCCTGATCCCTGGCGAAGCCCCTGTGGCCGTTGACAGAGTTGCCGTTGCCCGGCTCCGGGCAGTGGCATGTCGCAGCGGAGACGACGCGTACACCATTGTGACACGGATTTCTGAGGAGGTGCAGCGGCTCAGGGCACCGGCCCGACGCAGTCACTCGGCAGCCGAGCGTGACGCCTATGCCTCCCCCACCACAACCGGGGTTCACGTGTTCTTCAGGCTTCACCATGCATCCGGAGGTAGCGTGACGCTGGCCGTGACAGCCAGCCAGGGACACGGACGAGGGGTGGAGAACCTGGCGGTGCACCAGTCAAGGGCTCGCCACCTGGACGGTGCCGCCGGTAACCGCGACGGGCTGGCCTTGACGAGAACTTTAGGCACGCTTGCGGTTCTCGGTGACGCGCGGAGGCGTCATGGTGACGCGATTTTGCGCGACGGCACGGCGTTCGTTCCCGATGGCAGCGGCAGGCTGCGACGGCTGCGAGTGCCGTTTCGGGATTCGCGGCTGCTCCGGTGCATGCAGAGCCTGCTAGACTCTGACTGCCGAACCTTCGTGGCAGGCTTCGCGGACGGAGAGAGCGAGGCAGCCAACTCAATCGTCATCAAGCAGCTCGGGTTCGCCGCTCGGATTGTGGTGGCCTACCCAGATATGCCGGAGGCAGGCCCGGAGCCCGCGGCAGCAGAGCCAGCCATGTGGACCCTCGGCTCATCAGCCGTTGACACGGGGGGCTCCCCGTCCTCGCGGCCCGCCCACGGCATCGCGTGGCAGGATCTCGAGGACGACGCGGCGTCTGATGTAACGCGCGACTGGGCGCAGCCCCACAACCCATGGCGCAGCCGGGACACGCCCCCAGGAGGGGCCCCCTCCAGCCCGGGCAAGCATCCCATTGGCAGCCAGGCCAAGGTGCACACCGAGGTGTCGGTCGGACGAAGAGGTGGCTCGGCCGCCGGATCTGCTGCCGTCCACGTGGAGGAGGCGCGCGCAGCACTTGCCGAGGCCGTACGGCTGACGACCCTGGCATCAGCAGCAGTGGCTGCTTCAGGACGCGAGAGTGGCATCTCGAGGGAATGGGGTCGCGTCCTCTCGTCAGTGATCGACGCGGCGCGGCCTGCTGAGCTCATGCTCGAAGCTGTGATTGCTTCACCGATGCAGGCGCCCCCGAGCGCAAGCGATGCAGGAGCTCAGGAAGATGAGCTGGACGGCGATTCGGTGGCAGCCGATGTTGCGAGCATCGCGTCGGCTGCGGCGTCTCCCCCGAGCGGAAGCGCGGCTTCACAGCACCGGGGGGAGCTCCAGCACTATCGTGACGATACTCATCGTGTCCAGGACACAGGTGACAGCCACTGGCCTCGAGCGTCGGCAGGAGAGCAAGTCGGCGGCGCTAGGACTCCCGGGGCCGTGGTCTCACCAGTCGCAGCATGGTTCTCTCACGGCGTCACCCGAGGACCGATGCAGTGAAGGTGCCACATGCTTGGCAGGCCGCCTGTGTTGTGCCCGGTGGGCAGGAACAGAGCGGCTTTCGCAATCACCAGGCCGGGCACTCTTGACACCCATCGCACCGCAATGGCAGCTGCTGCAGCATCTGCCACAGATCGGATCGACACCGCAGCGGTGATCGCGGCGGTCGGCAAGGGTAAGGTTCGGGTTCCGCTCCGGTACTGCGTCGCTGTTGACGGTAGCGAGCTCAGCATGCGGACGTTCCGGGCCGCGGTGCACCTTCGCAACAGCGGGGGCCACATCACAGTGCTTCATATCGCCGACCCCTCGAAGAGTGAGCCAGGCAAACATCAACTTGCGGGCAGCACGATGGAGTTCCTGGCACCAATCTCACGCCAGTCATGCCGCCGACCTGAACGCTTCCGCGCGATGCCTCGCCGCAGCGTATCTTCCGTATGACATGCGTCCGAGCTCAATCCGCGAGCAGTTTGACGTCGAGTGCGTGGGGCAGGTGAGTGCCAGACGACAAGTCGGTTCGGTTCGCACCTTTGCATGCGCCCCTTACGCCTCCCCCTGCGTTCCTGCCCCTTCCCCCCCACAACGGCGGAGTCAGCGTTGTGCGTACTTTGTCCTCGCTGCCACGCAGTTTCCCAAATCTGAGTACAGCATCGTGGTCAAGTCCAAGCGGCTCGGGCAGGCAACCAGGGAGGCCGTGCTGAACGCGGTAAACGAGGCCAGCATCGATGTCTTCTGCGTCGGCATGGTCGGCCGCAAGGGCCCGAAGGAGTGAGCATCGGTACGCGTCTCGGAGGTCCCGCGCCCCGGCTGCTGAGGTCACGAGAGTTGCTCCCGGCCGCCACCCTTGCCTGCAGCGACCCCACGATTCTGGGATCCACGGCAGACTACTCCATGCGGTCGGCGCACTGCTCCACAGTGATCGTCAAGGGCCGCGGGCTCGAGTTTCCGGAGCCGATGACGATCCTCGTGGCCTGTGACGGCTCCCGTAAGAGCCTCTTCTGCATCCGCCAGTCCATGGTGAGCACGGGAGGGGCACCGCCCTGGCTAGCCGTTGGGTCAGGGCGTCATCCTGCGCGCGGGCAGGTGGGCGGATCTCATTCGAAGGCCGCGTTCACAGTCGCTCCCTGGGCGGTTTCGCGCGTTTGCGCAGAGCATGGGCAGCGATGCAGACAAGATCAAGATCGTGCACGTCGTGGCGGCGGATCAGGACAGCCTCGTGCGCGCAGGTCGTGCGCCGGCTGTAAAGGCTGCGGTGGCTGCCGTCATCGGCGGCGACGAGCGGTGCACTTACGAGGAGCTGCCGGAGGACCCCGACGACTCGATCGCCCTCGTGCTGGCCGAGTACGCGCTGACTTGCGGCGCCGCGTTCGTGGCGATGGGCGCTGACGGAGTCTCAGCCTTCGCCGCCGGAAGAAAGGTCGGCCTCGGCAGCGTGTCGGACCTCCTCGTCAAGGTGTCACGTGCGTCCGTGATCATCACACAGGACAGCGCCCGCCTGCTGTCGTCTTAGATGGGGCACCAATGTCAGATGTGGTTGAACTGGCGTGCGGCTCCCTGCGAATCCAGCACCTACACGTGCGTTGCACGCCCACTGCTTTGGGATGCTCAGAACAGAACGCCATGCGACGACTGCCCGTGCCTCAAGCTCGATGGGCGGCCGCAAACAGGCCCCGACAGCGCAGCAGAGCCACCACGAACATCCGCGATTGTCGTGCCACGTTCACGGCGCGCACATCGGCCGGGCCGCAGAAAGACCGGAAGTTCAGAGTGTTGCATACTCACCCGCATCACAGGCCGGAAGCTTGTAGCCGGCTGACCTCCGCAGGAGCGGATGGACGAGTTTTTCATTTCCGCGGCAGAAGATCAGGTCTTTGTCGGGCATGTGCAGTTGACGGGTGAAGCTGCAGACAGCACGCCATCGCCATCGACGGAAACCCCTGCAGCGGCGGCCGCGTCCGGCGGAGCTGCGCCGCGACCTCGCGCGATCGCGGAGGATACCGCCCGTGCTCCGGCCAGCTCCGCCGCGCGAGCACCTGCTCCTCGTGGTGAGGCAGCCAAGCCGCAGGAAGCCACAGACGCGGCAGGGTCAGACGGCAAGGCAGCTCAAGATCGTGCCGCAAGGCTAGAGGCAAAGAGGCAGGCCGAGAAGCAACGAGCAGCCGCTGCGGCGCTGAAGAAGGCCGACGATGAACGGGAGGCTGCCGCCAAGAAGAAGGCCGAGGATGAAAGAGAGGCTGCCGCCAAGAGGAAGGCCGAGAGAGAGTTGGCTGCCGCCGCCGCCGCCGCCGCCGCCGCCGCCGCCGCCGCCGCCGCCAAGACGAAGGCTGACAGGGAGAAGGCTGCCGCCGCTGCCAAGCAAAAGACCGACGACGAGAAAGCCGCAGCCGCGGCTGAGCGGGAGGCCGAGGCAGAAAAGGCTGCCGCCGCCGCTGCGAAGGAGGCGGAGGAGGAGCGGGCCGCTGAGCTTGAGCGGCAAGCCCGTGCGGCAGCTGCATTCGCAGCGGCGGCGGCCAGTGGCGCTGCTGCCGCCGGCGAAGGCAGCCCACGATCTGAGCCTGGTGCGGCGGACAAGCCTGCCGAGAGTGGCACCTTCGTGCCTCGCCGCGTCGTGACGGCCTGCGCCATCAAGCTGCGGCCCGGGGCGCAACCCCCGGCCCTTGTCGGCGGCGACTGCCTGTGGGGCGCGCCCCTGCCGTTGGACGTCCCCGAGCGGCTCGCCGCGGACGTCACTGCGGCCGCGGCGGAGTCGTGGTCGGCGGCCTGGCTCACTTCGCCGCTGCAGTGGGAGGACGACAAGCCGGGCGCGGCCCTTCTGGCAGCGAGGGCCTGCGGCTCGGTCTTCGCCTCCCGTCTCGCCCGCGAGGCGATCCTCCGGCGGCATGCCGACCTGGAAGCGGCCGCCAAAGGCATGGTCGGCGATGCGGCAGCGGCCAGCGCCCGGGCAGAGCGGACGGCCGCGCTGTTCCTCGACGCCTCGAGCCGGCCCGCCGTGTCCAAGGCCGCGGCCGCGGCAGCGGCCGATTCTGTGGCAGTCGTGCTGAGGTTCGTCGCCGGGGCCTTGGAGCCCGCTGCCGCCGCGTCGTCCGCCGCGCCGCGCGCCGTGTCCAGCCAGGATATGGACGCCTTCCTCGACCTGTGCGCGCTCGCCACTGCCTTCGCCACCAGGGAGAGCGTCCCGATGGCGGACCCCAGGGTGTCGGCCTGCCAGGTGGGGGCGGTCAGCCTGTGCCGCACGCTCTTCACGACGGCCGTGTCGGCGGTGGAGTGCGCGGCGGGCCGGTCGGGGAGCGTGCCCTCGTCCGTCCGCCCCTTCGCGTCGCTTCTGCTGGTCAGCACCGCCGTCGCCGCGGCACTGGGCCCGCAACAGGCTTCCGCCGCCCCCGACGACGCCAAAGCCCTCGCAAAGCGCTGGGTCGCGTGCGCCGCACAGCTGACCTCGCCGCCCAGGGGCACCTCCGACCCCGTGGCAGAGGCCATGAGCCCGACCGCAGAGGGCCTCTCGACCCTTGACCTCCGCGGCAGCGGCGACATGTTCGTGCCCGCCCTGGCCATGATGCTCTTCCTGTCCACGGGGGGCGACGTCCCAAAGTCCGCGCAGGCCCTGCGCGACCTTGCGGAGGACAGGGCAGGAGCCAAGGCGCTCCTGGCAGCCTACTCCCCGTCGAGGCTGGTGGCGACCTGCCCGTGGGGCGCGGAGGCGACCCAGGCCGTGGACAGCCTCATGTACAGCGCCGCAGTTGACTCGCACCGCGAGGAGAGCGCGACCAACTGGCTCCGTGCCGTGTGGAAGGACCTCACCGAGGAGGCCTTCAGCAGCGGGGACACGGACTCTGGGAGCGACGACGACGACGACGACGACGACGACGACGACGACGAGGGTGAGGGCTCCGATGCCGACCGTGAGACGGTGGGCTCGGATGAGGAGGCGAGGGCAAGGCAGCGGCTGCGCGACGAAGGGTTCCAGGATTCGTCGGACGAGGGGGACGACGATGATGACGGGTCTGGCGAGGACAGCGAAGGCAGCGACGGCGAGGAAGAGGAGGGCAGCGGCGGCCACGATGGTGCGGAGTGCAGCGAGTCAGAGTACAACGACACCGACGACTCGAGCTCTGGGGCATCCGACGGCAGCTCGGTGGACACGATTCCGGCAGACTGTGTCGCGCCCGGCAGCCACGGCTCGATCGGCGTTCCGTTCGGCAGTGAGTCCGAGCCTCGGGACGACCGTGCGTGGAGCGAGTTCGAGGACATCAGCCCCAGGCGCATCGTCGACGTCACCCTCGGCATGTTCCGCAGCTCCAGGGGCAGGTCCGCCATCGCCGACGCGAGGGACTCGGCGCCCGTCGTGCTCCTGGATCTCGTTCGACGCTCCTGCCGCCGCCACGTGGCTGCTGGCGTCCTCCATGGCGGCTCCAAGTTCGGCTCAGCCTTTTGGGGCGTCGTCGACGCGATGGAGTCCGAACGCTCGCCCTCGCGCCGCGATCAGCGCCGGGCGGATTTCGCCGACGAGGTGCTGGGCTTCGGGGAGGAGTCAATCGCCGCGGCGTCCTTCGCCGCCGAGTGCTGCGCGCTCGAGCGGCTTCTCATGGCCAGGGAGGCAGAGGACGGGCACCTCTACCCGTCCCTCGGTGTCCTCGGCGCGTGCATGGCGGTGTGGGGCGCCGCCGGGCCCGTCGTCCGCGCGGTGTCCCGCTGCAACGCCGAGAGCTCCTCCAGCTCGAGAGACCACGACGGCGCCTTCCCCGCGGTCCTGGACGAGCGGGACCTGCAGAGCGTCTTCGCCCGGGAGATGGTCGAGGCCACGGCGGTGCGCCTCCGCAGCCACGCCGTGTCCCTCGTGCCGGGGCGCCAGTCGGAGGTGGACCTCCTCGTCACGTTCGTCGAGGGCGGGCAGGCGGACCACAACGAGTGGACCACGCAGCGCTTCGGCCTCGGGACGTTCATGGCCGCCGCCGGCCAGCTCCAGGATGCCGGCAGGAGCGCTCTGCTGTGGCGCCTCCTCGGCATCCTGGACATCGGCACCACCGCAGGGACGGAGGCGGCCGGCTGGGTGACGGGCGCCCGACTCGGCTTCACGTTCCTCCGCCGGATGTACTGGACCGACGCCGTCGCCGACACGAGCTGCCCCAGCACGGGCAGCTCGCTCGACCTGGTGCCCGACGTGCCCATCACCGCCCCGTCGGTGGCCGGAGCGCTCAGCGCGCTCCTCCACGACGCGATCAAGTCGGCGCACGTCTGGGCGGCCCTCAACTGCCTGTCGGAGGCGCTGATGGGCAAGCTCGCGTATGCCGACGCGCGCTGCGCGGCCGTCATGCAGCGCGACGGATACCGCGGCGTGTCCGTGGCGGCCCAGGCCCTGGATGCCTGCGCGCGCAGCGACGACGTCCTGACCGACGCCGCCGCCCGGCTGCTGACGTCAATGCACCTCCGCCTGGCTGTGATGTGCGCCGTGTCCACCATGTCGATGCAGCTGGTGCTCGCCGTGCCGCCGTACACCGAGGACGCGGACGACGAGGCGGCGGACTCGGACCAGGAGACCAACGACACCCAGCTGGATACCATCGTGGAGGCGCTCGTCGACTTCGTGTCCGCCCTCCACCTCCGCGTCCTCGCCGCGGCGGGCCGAGACCACGCCCACCGCCTCCTGGGCATGGGGGCCGACGGCCTGTGCGTCCCCCCACTGCAGCCCAGCCTCCCGGCGGGCGCGGCCCTCGCCCTGTTCAACGGCGTCCTCTCCGGCACGGCGCCCAGCAGGGTGGCCGGGCTCCTGGGCCCCCAGAGCTCCGAGCAGGCAGCCGAGTTCGAGCAGCTCGCCCAGCTGGTCTGGCCCGAAGGACCCCCGCCGTCGATCACCGTGGCCGTGGCCGAGCCTTCTGAGGCCAAGCGCAAGACCTGGGTCCGGAGCCTGGTGCAGTCCGTCGCCGAGGCGTCGCACGCCGACTCGTCCAGCGGAGCGGCGGATCGTCCGAGCGCCGGGGACGCGGCCGGAGCCGGAGCCGGTGGTGCCGCGTCCGCTGCGGCCAGCGGGGCGGGCGACACGCGCGGCGACCATGCCCGCACCGAGACGAGCGCCGAGACCACCGCGTCAACGGCCGCGCTGATGGCCCAGGCGGTGGCAGCGGAGACCAACGGCCTCGACCCGTCCGGTGTTGGCTTCCCTGACGGCGGGCTGGGGCGGCTCATCGACGCGTCACAGCTGATGCAGCCGCTTGGTATGCTGCGGGCGCTGAGCGCGGTGATGTCGCGGACGCGCGGCCGCATGACCATGCCTCAGAGGTTCATCGGCGCGATCCGTGCCATGTCCGCCCTCCCAGCCCTCGCGTCCTGCACCGAGTCGGCGTACGAGGCGCTCCAGACCGCGACGACGGCGATCGGCATGATGTACGAGGTGGCGGAGGCGGCGCAGAATGACGACTCTGGCTCTGACTCGGGCTCCGAGGGCGCTTTGGAGTCCGGTCGCGGTCGCGGGCGCGGGCGCGGCCGTGGGCGAGGGCGCGGTCGTGGGCGCGGTCGTGGGCGCGGGGGAGGCGGGAGCGGCGACTCGGACGAGGAGTCGCAAGCCTCGCGGGACCGCCCGGGGTCCTCCAGCAGCTCCCGAGGCCGCGGTCGAGGCCGGGGCAGAGGAAGCAGCCGTGGCGGGGGTGCCGGTGGCCGTGGCAGTCGTGCCAAGCCCAGGGTGTGGGAGCCGGACCATTCCAAGGTCGACGCCGCAGTCGTCGTTGCTCGCCGTGCAGCCGCGCAGCTCGCGGGCGCGCCGGTTCGGGCGTTCTGCCACCTGATGGAGTGCCTTCAGGTCGTCGTCTCAAGCTTCCCGAGCGCGTGGGACGGGGACGCCCTGAGCGCGGCCCGCGACGATCTGCCACCAAAGGCGCTGGAGACGATGCGGAAGGTGGCGTCGGTGCTCTCGGTCCGCGGGGCCCGCCATCCGCTGGCCGCGTGCTTCGGCTTGCTCGACGACACCCACACACGCGCCGCCGTGACGCCCATGGGAGAGCCCGTCCGACTTGGGGAGACGGCGCTCTCGGAGGATGTCGCGCGCAGCACCACGCGGGGTATCGCCCGCAGCGAGGGCTGCGGCTTCCGGCCGCGCGGGGGCGGCCTCGGCGCCATCACCGGCCGCCCTTTCAGGGCTGCTCGCGAGGACCTCACGACGGTCCCGCCGGCCACCTGGCCCTCATGGCTCGACGCCCTCAGGGGCCCTGAGCCGCTGGCCGAGTCTGGCGACCCGGTCCGCCGCAAGCACTGCCCCTTCGTCAACGTCGAGGTGGCCCCGGCGGCGTGCCGCCGGTGGAGCCCGGACAAGACCTCGGGGCTCTCCGGCAGCAGCCTCGTCAGCGCCATCCTGGACGTCTGTGAGCTCCCGGCCGGGGTGCTCGCCGGCCTCCGCGCGTCCGCATCGCTGGTCGAGCGGCTCCTCGACACCTGCAGCCAGACCGTCACGTACGGCTGGTCGCCCCCCATGGCAGTCCTCCGCTTCCTCGTGCGCCGCCCCGAGTTCCGCACGCTCGCGCGCAGTGCCTGCGTCCTGCTCGCCCGCATGGAGGACGACACCCTGGAGTCGCACGACCCCGAGACCGATGAGCTGCGCCTCGGGGGGATCCCCGCCCGGCTCCTCGACGCCAAGACGGCGCTCCTCGATGCCACCCTCGCCCCGCTCTACGCTCTCACGCGCTACCGCCGCCTGCCCCCGCGCCGGCTCGAGCTGTATCTGACCGGGGAGGACGCGGTGGGGCCGGGTGTGGTGAGGCACGCCCTTGCCGCCATGGCTCTGCGGTGCCTCTCGTCGTCGCCCCCCTGGTCCGGCCTTGACGGGGCTCAGGCCGTTGCCGGGTCGGGCCCGCCCCTGCCGTTCATGCGCCCCGTGGCGTCTTCCAACTTCACGGCACCGCCGTCGGCCCGTGCGATAGCTCAGGGACGGTGGAACAAGCCGTTTCCCAAGTTCCTGCGCCTGCACCCGAACATCGACGGGCAGCCCTTGGTCATCCGGGCCTCGGGGCGCCTGCTCGGCGGGTGCCTCGCGACCGGCATCAGCCTCGAGCTCCGCTTCTCCCGCGGCCTGTGTGCGTTCCTGGCGCACGGATCCCAGTGGCTTGACCGCGAGGCGGAGTGCCTGGCCGCCGCGGCCACGGCTAAGCCGAGCTCGGACGCAGCCGATGCTACCTCTGCCGCAGCAGCATCGGCTGCCGCAGCGCCGGCCGACCGCTTCGCCGTGGACACGGACGGCCCAACGCCCGGCACGGCCGGGCCCCTCGTGTCTGCCGCGCTCACCCTCCTCGCCGAGGCGGACGAGGACCTCGCGACGAACCTCCACCGGCTCGCAACGTGCGACCCTGGTTCGGACATCGGCGCAGCCCTCCTCGACGGCACCACGACCTTTGGCTTCACGGTGGCCACGCCGCGGCGCAAGGGGAAGCGGGGCAAGAAGGTGGAGAACCTGCCGCTCGTGGACGGCGTGCCCGACGACGAGGCCGTCACGGCGGCGAACCGGCACTGCTACGTGCGCCTGACCGCTGCCCGCGTGCTGCTCGGCGACGCCATGGCCGACCGCGGCGCCGCCGAAGAGCTCATCGACCTCGTCGCTCCCACCGATAATCCCGACCCCCTGCGGGAGACGGGGGCGACGCTGCTCCGCGCCGGGCTCCTCGACGCCCTGCCGGCACCTTTGATGGCCTGCATCGACCCCGTGGCCTTCCAGCGGCTCTGCAACGGCTCCCCGTCCCTCGACATCGCGGCCCTCGAGGCTGCCACCACTCATGACAGCTCCGACCGCGTGATTCGCTGGCTCTGGGATGCCCTCCGGGCCATGCCGGACGCCGAAGCGCGCAGGTTCCTCCTCTTCTGGACCGGGCTCCGGGACGTGCCTGCCGCCGGCTTTGGCGCTAACGGCACCGCGGAAGCGCCCGTGATCCAGGTCCGGAGCTGCCGCAGCGGGGAGAGCGGCACCAATGGAGCAGCGCGGCACCGTGCGATGCATGCACGGATGGACGCCCACCCTGGGCTCACGGAGGGCGACTCCGCCGCTCCGCGTTTTGCCTCGTCCGCGGCCGAGGCGTCGGCCCTGGAAGCCACCCCAGTCGGCGCGCTGCGGCTCCCGACGTCCATGACTTGCAGCATGACCCTCTTCCTGCCCCGCTACTCCTCTCGCACCCAGCTCCTCGCCGCCATGCGCAAGCTCATGGAGGTGCACGAGGAGGATTCCTTCGGCTTTGCTTGAGACCGCTGGCAGCCCAGGGTGCACGGCGCCGTCAGCGTCCCGCGCTGCTCCTGGCTCGCCTCGCGCCTGGGCCGCTGGGATTGCGGCGACAAGCTTGTTCGCGAAACCACCTGCCTGCTTTGGCGACCGCTTGCCCATCCATACGCTCCATCCTTGTGTCCCGCCAGGAGAACGTGACCGCAACAATGAGCATGCCGTAACACTCCAGGCCATGATTCGCCCAGTGCTGCAGATGTGTGCGGCACAACGCGGCGACGGTGTGCTGGATGCTCGTGCAGGGGACTCCACGCGTCGCACGGGTGCCCGGGCCGCCTGGCAGGCAAAATGATTCCCACGGGATGGTGCCCCACCAGCCTTTACCACACCGTATGCCTTGCAATAGGGCGAGTCGAATCAGCTGATGCAGAGCGCGCCGGAAAAACCTGCGGCAGGGTTGCCGCGCACTCCCGGGGCTTCAGCTGACCCCCTGGTCACGATGCGGCAGTGCCTGGTCGCGATGTTTGGCGACTGGCCCGCCGAGAACGCACGGAGAGGCGTGAAAGACAAGGTGAGCAAGCACTGACGTTGCACGCTCACCGGCCTTGCTGCCGTCAGCAGCGGTGCGCCGCGCAAGTCCCGCGGCCTGAGGGCATGAGGGGAGTGCGGAAGCCCCGTTTGCATGCCTTGGTATGGTATTAGCATGGCAGGAGCCGTGGAGACACCCGGCTTCCTGACGCAACGGGAGGACTT
>Ga0136560_1000255_pt1 | contig 25373 bp, 16 predicted proteins | sample AntRauMeHopE1497_FD_104925 | JGI IMG/M metagenome (GOLD analysis project Ga0136560, IMG submission 104925) | Saline lake microbial communities from Rauer Islands, Antarctica - Metagenome Hop E1 #497 | ecosystem: Environmental > Aquatic > Non-marine Saline and Alkaline > Saline | place... | reverse complement strand
GGGCCACCAAAGGCCGGTCCCGGGGGGGCCGGGGGGGGCCGCCGCGGCGGGGGGGCCCCGGGGGGTTGGGCCCCGGGGGAAAAGCGGGCCCGGGGGGCCGGGGGGGGGGGGGGGGGGGGGGGGGGGGGGGTAAGGGCGCTCACTCGACGGTGACGGACTTGGCCAGGTTCCGGGGCTGGTCGATGGGGCACTTTCGGAGGGCGGCGATGTGGTAGGACAGGAGCTGGAGGGGGACGGAGTATACGAGGGGGGCGAGCCACTCGGGGCACTCGGGGACCTTGATGACGTACTCGGCGCGGTCGTCGAACTCGTCGTTCCCCTCGTCCGTCACCACGACGAGGCATCCGTCGCGGGCGGCGACCTCCTCCATGTTGGCCTTGATCTTCTCGTAGGTGGGGTCGGTCATGGGGGCCATGATGACGACGGGCATGAAGGCGTCGATGAGGGCGATGGGGCCGTGCTTCATCTCCGCTGCGGCGTAGCCCTCGGCGTGGATGTACGAGATCTCCTTGAGCTTGAGGGCGCCCTCGAGGGCCACGGGGTAGTTGTAGCCGCGGCCGAGGTAGAGGAAGGAGTGCGCGAAGCGGAAGCTCTTGGCCATGTCCTTGATCATGGCGGCGTGGCCCAGGGCGCGGGCCACGAGGTCCACGGACGAGCGGAGGGCGAGGCCGCGGGAGGCGAGCTCCTCGGCAGGGAGGGTGCCCCGCTCCGCGGCGAGGGCGAGGGCGAACATGGCGAGGACGACGACCTGGCCGGTGAAGGCCTTGGTAGAGGCCACACCGATCTCGGGGCCGACGTGGAGGTAGACCCCGGCGTCGGTTGTGCGGGCGATGGTGGAGCCGACGACGTTGACGAAGCCGAGGCAGAGGGCGCCGGCCTCCTTGGCCAGGTTCACGGCCGCCAGGGTGTCGGCGGTCTCGCCGGACTGGGAGATGGCGATGACGACGTCGTCGGCGCGGATGATGGGCGTGCGGTAGCGGAACTCCGAGGCGTACTCCACCTCGACGGGCACGCGGCACATGGACTCGATGAGGTACTCGGCCACCATGCCGGCGTGGAGGGAGGTGCCGCAGGCGCAGATGATGATGCGGCGCGCGGTGGCGATGCGGGCGAGGTGCGGCTTGATGCCCCCGAGGTGCACGGAGCCGTCGTCGAGGATGCGGCCCCGCATCGCGTTGGCGAGCACCTCGGGCTGCTCCAGGATCTCCTTGATCATGAAGTGCTTGTGGCCGCCCTTCTCGATCTTCTCCAGGCTCAGCTCAAGCTCCACCACCACGGGGTCGTGGGGCGCGGGGAGGCCGTCGGGGCCGAGCTCGGTGATGTGCGAGATCTCGTAGCCGGCGCCCGTCACCGTCACGAGGGTGTCCTCCTCCAGGTAGACCACGTGCTTGGTGTGCTCCACGATGGCCGAGGCGTCCGAGGCGAGGAGGTACTCGCCGTCGCCGACGCCCAGGATGAGGGGCGAGCCGCGGCGGGCGCCGACGATCAGGTCCGGCTGGTCGCTGAACAAGAAAACGACGCCGAACGCGCCGTTCACGAGGGTCAGCGCCTTGCGCACGGCGTCCGCGGGGGCCAGCGCCGGGTTCTCCCGGCGCGTGGCCTGGACGAGGTGCGCGAGGACCTCGGTGTCGGTCTGGGACACGAACTTGTAGCTGCGGCAGGGGGAGGACCAGTCGCGCGAGACAAGCGGGCCGTAGTTCGTGCAGCGCAGCGCACGTGCAGGTCGGCGGGGCGGCGCACCGCGCAGCCGACGACGAGCGGGCTCACCCCTTGCCCTGGAGCATCTTGCGGAGGGCCGCGAAGTTCTCGATCACCCCGTTGTGGACCACGACAACCTCATTGTCCGAGGAGCAGTGTGGGTGCGAGTTCACGTCGTTGGGGGCGCCGTGGGTCGACCAGCGCGTGTGGCCGATGCCGACTGTGCCGTCCATAGCCGAGCCCTCGACAAGCTTGGCGAGGCCGGACACCTTGCCCGCGCGCTTGGCCACCTGGATTGGGTAGCGCACCGGTGCGCCCGACGATGCCGATGCGGCCGCCGCGGCGTCGCCGCCGCCCGCTGCGGCGGCATCCGCCAGGCTGGCAAGGATGGCGACTCCCGCAGAGTCGTAGCCGCGGTACTCCATGCGCTGAAGGCCGCCAAGGAGGATCTGAAGCGCCTGGCGCGGGCCCCTGCGATGCGTGGCAGATCCACGGCGGGTGCTGTCGCGCAAGGCGGCGCGGCGGGGACAGCGGCCGGACAACAGCCCGGAGACGCTGGCGGAAACGGCCAGAGAACTCGGCGCGAGCGCACAGCGCCGGGCCACCGCATCTCCATCAGTCAGCGTCCTGCATACTACTCACAAGTAAGCGATGATGCCGCACATTCTGGAACGGGCGCTCGGGGAGTGCCCCGGAAACCCCGCCCGCCGACCATTGCGACGGTGACCCGCGCTCTGCTCGCGCAGAGCCGATGCAAGTGTGCGGTTCTCACTCGATTTCGCCACCCGCAGCCATGGCCTCGACCGATGTGGAGCTGCACCAGATGATCCACAAGTTCCTGAAGGACGAGGGCATGAGCAAGTCCGCCAAGGCCTTCGCCAAGGAGGCCGGCAAGGTTGTGAGTTTGCAGCGTTCCTCGTGAAGTGTGGGCTCTACATGGGCACTCGTCGTGCATCTGGCGCGCTCCCAGCGAGCCTGATTGGGCGTCAGGGCAACCGGCACGCGGCGGGGAAGTGGGGTGTATGAATCGGGCGCGTCTGTGCCCTCGGGCCGCAGCCCACGCGCACGATGCGACCGTGTGCTCCTGTGTTTGTGCAACTCCCCTTTTCGCAGGGCGCCGTCACCGACGAGCCGACCGAGGGCACCACCCTTGCGGAGGTGTTCAAGGCGTTCGCCGCCACCCGCGCGACCAAGCGCCCCCGTGAGGAGGCCAAGGCCGAGTCCTCCAGCGACGAGAGCAGCAGCGATTCCGGCTCGTCCGACAGCGATTCCGACAGCGAGGAGGCCCCCAAGAAGGCCGAGGCCAAGGCCGAGGCCAAGGCCGACTCCCCCGCCGCCAAGCGCACCCGCGAGGCGGAGTCGAGCTCAGACTCGAGCGACAGCGACTCGTCCGACGAGGAGGAGAAGAAGGAGGAGAAGAAAGAGGAGGCCAAGGCGTCCTCGGACTCCGACTCCAGCTCCGACAGCGATTCGTCCGACGACGAGGAGGAGGCCAAGCCCGAGAAGAAGGCCGAGAAGAAGGAGGAGGCCGCTGAGGAGGCCGCTGAGGAGGAGGAGCAGCAGGCCGAGGCCAAGACCCCGTCCAAGGGCGGCAACGGCCGCGGCGAGTTCGCGGTGACGGTGCGCGGCCTCCCGTACGAGATGGACGAGGATGCCATCGCCGAGCACTTCGCCACCGCCGGCGAGATCGTGCGCGTCGAGGTCTCCCGCTTCGAGGACACCGGGCGCCCCAAGGGCGTGGCCAACGTCGTCTTCGCCACCGAGGAGGGCAAGAGCGCCGCCATCGAGCGCGACGGCGAGACCATCGGCGCGCGCTGGCTCTCCATCGGGGAGAAGCGCCTCAGAGAGGAGGCCGCCCCCAGCGCCACCCTCTTCCTCGGCGGCCTCAGCTACAACGCCACCGAGGACGACGTCTGGGCCGCCTTTGACGGTGTCGCCGAGCCCGTCCGCGTGCGCATCGCCACCGACCGGGACACCGGGGAGCCCAAGGGCTTCGGCCACGTGGAGTTCGCCGACGTGGAGACGGCGCAGAAGGCCAAGGAGGCGTGCTTCGGCGCCGACATCGCCGGCCGCAAGGTCCGTCTTGACTACGCTCCCCCCAAGAACAGCAGCCCCGGCGGCGGCCGTGGCGGCGGCCGCGGCGGCTTCGGCGGCCGTGGCGGCGGTGGTCGTGGCGGCGGCTTCGGCGGCCGCGGTGGCGGCTTCGGCGGCCGTGGCGGAGGCCGCGGTGGCGGCGGCGGCTTCGGCGGCCGCGGCGGAGGCCGCGGTGGCGGCGGCGGCTTCGGCGGCCGCGGCGGCAGCCGTGGCGGCCGCGGCGGTGGCTTTGCCTCCCGCTCTTCCGGCTCCATCCAGGCCTTCTCGGGCAACAAGATGACCTTTGACTGAGCTCGCACCAGGCCCGGCGCCGGCCCTCACGGACGAGGCATCTACACGCCTCGTCGCCCGTGCGGGCCGCTCCTGGCCGCAACCCTTTCCTCCCCGGTCCCCTGGGGTCCACTGCGTGCGCCAGATGTGTGTGTGTCTGGCTGTCCCCACCCCCTCTCACATTTCCCTCTTCGTGGCACTTGAAACAACGACTCTGCGTCATTGCACTCTGCCACCCCGCACCCGGGCACGCCACACGCACACATCCCCCCGCCTCAGAAGCTTGCCGTGGCGAGCAGCAGCACCAGCGCCGCCAGCAGCACCAGGATGACGATGTACATCCAGCACACGTTGGACGTCTGCATGATGCGGACGATCTCCCGCGACCGCTCCCGCAGCGACGCGTCCGCCCTCCTCGTCTTCTCCGTCGTGTCGTCGATCACCGCGATCTGGTACGACGCCTCGTTCCCGATCCCCCGCGCCACCTGCTCCAGATCACCCAGCCCCTCCTCCAGCTCCGCGAGCGTCGCGTCGTGGCTCCTCTCCTGGGACAGCTGCGCCTGCTCCATCGCCGCAGCCGACATCTCCGCCGCGGCGCCGCCGGGCGGCACGCTGGCCCCGTAGCCACCCTCGCCGGACCGCCCCGCCATCAGCGAGTCGCGCTCCGACCGCCCGCCCGCCGCGGCGGCCCCCTTCCCCGCCTTGGACGTCCGAAGCTCGCCCACGGCCTGCTCGAGCGTGCGGTACGAGTCCGACGCCATGCGGATGTCGTCGTCCGACCTGCGGGGCGGAGGGGCGGAGCGGAGGACATCGCACCCCGGTCGTGCCGCTGCCCTCGCGGGGGTCAGGGCCCCACGAGCACCGGCCCTGGGTCGCAGCATCCACTAGCAGCACGTGGCGCGCATAGCATCGCAGGCTCGCCGCCTGGGCGCTCACAGGCCGAGCGCCTCGCGCCGCTTGGACAGGTTGCCGAGCTCCCTCTTCAGCCCCGGGAGGAGCTTCTCCACATTCTTGATGGCAAGCTTCGCCTTGGTCTGCGTGGGGTCAGATTTCCGAGCAGCGAGGCCGTGATCCGTCGCGGGGAAGGGCGCGCGGAAGCGCGGGGACAGCTCGCGGGCCGCCAGCCGCTCCGCTTCTCACCTTGGTGGGGTTATGCCCGGACGCCGAGGCGAGCGGGTTCGCGTTCGCGTCATGCGCGGCCTGCGGGGGCACGCGCACACCGGACCGCCGTTGTGGATTGTCGGGGCACGAGCTTACCGACCTTGAGGTTGCGAGCGGCAGCGCGTCTGGCTCACCTTGAGCTGCAGGTCGACGTCGTGCTTCTTGGAGTTGAACGCGTCCATGCCTCCGCGATGCTCGCCGCCCTACAGCGTCGGCGGGCAAAGGTGGCGGCGCCCGCGGGGGGCGGGGGTGGCGGCTCGCAGAGCAGCGGCGGGCGCCGCTGCGCACCCCAGACGGGCGCAGGGGCCGCACAGTCGCTGCGGGCAGTGCGGCAGGACTCATATCGTCGCCCGCTCGGAGCGAGCCAGGGCTCCGGCGGTGCAGCAAGCAAGCACAGGCGTTTCGATGGCGGCAGCCGCCGCAGCGTCCGGCACCGCGCCGGACCCCATGGCGGTGCCGCTCGGGAGCGGAACGGCAGCCATCAACGCCACAACATACGGCCTCCTGGTGTTCGCCATCACGAAGCGCTTCAACAAGGATGGGTGCAAGAGCTCGGTGCTGTCCGAACGGTGAGTCCCCGGGCCGCCTGGGCGGGCCGATGGCGCGCCTGCCGGTGATCAGCGCACTGCCACGATGCGTCGGCCAACATGGGTGTGTGTGCTTTCGTGCCGCAGGCTGCACAAGCTGGGCCAGCGGATCGGGCGGCAGGCCGCCGAGTCCGTGGCCCTCCGCGGCCGCCCGGACTCCTCGTTTCCCACCCTGTACTCGGCGATTGAGTTCTTGTCGGTGCGCGGGTGGAGGGACCTGTTCGGCACCGAGGTCACGCTCATCACGCCGAAGCCCGGGCAGCCGTGTGAGCGGGGCAGTCGCGGCGATGCAGCGCGCGCCGAAGTGGCACGCCCGCGGTGCGCAGGGGCCTGCATCGGCGCCTTGCAGCAGATCACCGCGCTGCGTGTGGCGCCCGAGGCCGGGAGCACGCCCCGGCATCGACGATACCCTCCCGTGCCGGCCCTGTGTCGACGCTGCCGCAGTCACCCTGGTGGACAGCAAGCCCGTGTGCAACCGCTACATCTCCAGCGGCTCGGGCGTCGGCCTGGCCGGGATCATGGCGGGCACCGTGGCGGGATTCCTGGACGGCCTCGGCTTCCGGTCCACGACGGAGGCCCGGCCGGTCTCAGGCGAGGGGAAGGAGGGGAAGATCGCCTTCCTCGTCAAGGAGCTCTGAGGGAGGGGCAGCGCGCGCTCTTGAGTGATGGTCGGCCACGACGCAAAACGACATTGCAGTGCCACGTTGGCTGCTTGGGCCCTCACTCGCGTCGTGGCGCCCCGCCGCCCGATGGGGCCAACGTCCCACGCGCGGGAGTTTGATGAGAACGCCCGCGAAGTGATGCTGCTGGCGCTTGTGCTGCCGGCGGTGCTGGGCATGGCATACGCGTACATGAGCAGCCGCTTCCACAGCGCCGCGCAGGAGGCGCGCCTGGTCGGGGCCCTAGTCGCCGGGCTGTCTGTTCTATCGTTTGCCGTGGTGCCGCTCGGGCCGCTGCTGCTGGGGGCCTCCGCCGGCGGCTTTCTGAATGCTCCACGATTCTTGGACCGGCTGTGGGCTGTTTCGCTGCTGGGCTCGCAGGCAGCACTGCTGGTCCTCCTGCCTGCGACGCTGTGCTGGAGGGTATCCCGCAGCCGGTGGCTGGCGTGGGCGCAGTGGAGCGCCGGGGTGCGGTTCCCCACCTTCCGCCGTGGCTGCCGCTGCGAGGTGTTTCAGTGCACCCGGCGGGCGGCTGCGGTGGACGTTGCCGTGTTTGAGGCGCGGTTCGAGCGGGAGCGGCGCTCCGTCGGCTTCATGGTGCAGTCGGTGCTGGTGACCGCGGCACTGTTCGCCTTGTTCCTGGTCGCCACCGCGGTCCTCAACCGGCTGCTCCCGGTGGCGGGCATGATGCCATCGCTGCCCTCCGAGGCGCTGGGCCGCGGCGCGGGCCTCTTCGGGGTGCCGCGGTCGGGCGTGTCCAAGAACGCGTCACGGCTCCTCTGGCCGCTAGTCGTGGACGGCCCGCTCGAGGCCGTGCGGCGGTCGTCGTCGGGCGCGGGGCAGCACGGCGTCCTGGCGCCGGGCGGCGTGGCGGGGCCGGCCGACGACGCGAGCGCCGCGGTGTGGGGCGCCGTGGCCGGCACCGTGGCGGCCCCTGCGTCCCTCGTGGCCGTCGCCACGCGGATCGACGCCCTCCTGTGGGACGGGAGCCCGCCGTGGGTGCTGCTGGCGCGCGTGTCGGCCGGAATCGCGACCACGGGCCTCGTCGGCTGCGTCCTCGCCTCCGCCCTCGGCCTCGCGCACCTCGTCGACGCCCTCCTCCTCGGCAGGCGCTCCCTCGTCCTCCGCGCCTCCCGGGGCGCAGAGCTGGCGAGCCAGGCGGCGGGCCTCCCCTCCCTCCTCACGGGCCCAGGCTCCCTCCGCCTCCGCCGCACCGCCACTCGCGTCCTCTCGCACGACGCCCGCGCCGCCGCGGCGGCCGTCCACGACCTCGAGGCCCTGGGCCACGACGGCGGCGACGGAATCGACGGCGGGGACGGAGGGATCGCCCTCTTCGGCGAGACGGACGGCCGAAACCGCCGCGGCAGACACGACGACGACGACGACGACCACGACGACGACGACGGCACCGGAGCGGACACAGCTCCACGGCTCCCAGACCGCACCGGCGGCGGCTCTGCCGGCAGAGCGAGCGTCCCGGTGTCGTTCCGCGCCCGTGCCGCCGCCAGGCGCCTGCGGCGCCGCCTCCACGTCGCCCTCAGCGGCGCCCTCGCCCTCGGCCTCCTGCGCCGGACCGGGCCGGGCGAGCGCCGCTTCAGCCAGCCCGACTCTTCCGTCGCGGCGGTGCCCCGGCCCCGACGCGCGCCCCAGCGCGCCCTCCGGCTGCCTCGCACGCCAGGCACCGAGAACCCCCGGGGTGTCCCGCTCAGCCGATCGGTGTCCGATCCGGCCGAGCAGAGCCCTCCGCACTTCGCCGTGCCGACGGTCCTGACGGGTGACGCGCCGCCCCCCGACACCGATGTCGGCGGGCCGGGCCCCGGGGCGACAGGCGCCCTCGCGGTTTCGCCGTTGCCCCCGGCCGCGAGCTCTGCCCCGACCGTGCCGGCGTGGGACGGGCGCTGGGACAGCACCCCACCGAGGGCAGCGGCCGGCCACGACGGGCGCTGGGGCAGCGTCGGCAAGGAGGAGGAGGAGGAGGAAGAGGAGGAGGAAGAGGAGGAGGAGGCGGAGGACGTGGCAGCGCTCCGGCATGCCGCCGCGGGATTCGCGGCGCACTTTGCGGACGAGGCCGGCGCGGCATCGCCCGACACGCAGGCAGCCGACGGACGCCCGACCGCCGGGACGGCAGGGGTCGCCCCTCTGCCCCTGCCCGACGGCGAGCGGGGCCTGACGGTCCGACCGGGGAGGCCGCTGCCTCCAGCCTGCGACCCTCCCGGGAGCGATGCCATGGTACTCCGGCGCCGAAGGGTCCCCGCGGCGTCGACGCCAGGCGCCTCCGCCTCGGCCTCCGCCACGCCGGTGCGCCGCGCCGGCACCAAGCCTGGCTCTGCCGCCCTCGTCTCGCCGCACCAGCCCCCCTGCCCCGCGTCGGACGGCAGGACAGCGTGGGCGAATGCCCTCCGGCGGCTGCGCCCCCCCGCCCTCTCCTCCGTTCCCGACCTCTTCAGCCCCGAGCCCTCGCGCCGCCGGGCCGCCTCCGCCTCCACCATGCCGCCCAGCCTCCCGGGGACGCCCATACCGGCGTGGCTGGGCCGCGGCGCCACCCCCGGCGCGAAGAGCCGGGCTCTGCCGGCGTCGGTGCTCCGCCGCCGGCTCGGAGCGACGCCCCGCAGCGCCAGTGTCATCGGCACGCCCGCCCGACGGCGCCATCGCTCGGTCAACGCATCCCCCCGACCCGGCGCATCGCACCGCGCCGCACCCTCCGCCCCCCCCGGCGGCGGCCCGGTCCCGGGAGCGCAGGAGCCGCAGCTGAGGCGGTCGGTGTCCCACGACACGTGGCTGCGCGGCGTCGGCCGCGGGCCCACGCTCAGCGGCCCGGCCGTCACGGCCCAGGCCGGCGCAGAGCCCGGAGAGGCCGCCCGGCAGGGAGCAGGGTCCGCCGCCCCGGACGTCGTCACGGGGCCTCCCGGGCGGTCCCCGAGGCAGGACAGCGCCCCGATGCGGCCCCTCCCGCCCCGCACGGGCGGCCGGCCCCGCCGCCCCGGCCTCGCCCCGCGCCACTCGCGACGCCGCTCCCGCAGCGAGCCCCGCGGCGGCCTCCTCCGCCTCAGGCGGTACGGCCCCCGTTGGCGCTCCCTCGTCGTGCGCCTCCTTCAGCTCAGGGCGGAGCAGGAAGCCCACGACGCCGCTGACCCCATCCTCGCCCTCGCGCGCCGCGGGGCCGGCGCCCTCGGCGGCGCAGCAACCGCCCCCACGCCCCGCGGCCCCGCCGGCGTGCCCTCCGTCACCCTAACCCCGCAGCACCGCCTGGAGCTCCAGCGGTCGCACCCCGCCGGCCTCCTCCGCCGCCTCCTCGCCCGCTCCCTCCTCCTCAGCGACTTCGCCGCCGCCGCCGCCCTCGCCGACCCGTCATCCCCCCACCGCCACTTCCCCCGGTCGGCCCCCCGCCTCGCCCTCGCCGCCCTCGTCGTCGCCGCCGCCCTCACCGTCGGCCTCCGCTCCCTACTCACAAGCCTTTGCCTCGCCACGCCCTTCTGCGACGCCACCATGGGCATCGCGGCCGCCATGGCGCCCTCCTCGGGCCACCTCGTCCCCCTGCCGCTCAGGGCCGCGTGGGAGGCCGCCGTCCTCCTCGTCGGCACCGCCGCAGTCGTCGTCGGCATGGACCAGGCGCGACAGAGGGTCGGCCTCGCATTCGACGCGGCCGGCCTCTGGGCCGCCAGGGCTGCGTCGGCAACCACGCGCGCCACCTGCCGTGCCCTCGACACCGCCGTCGCCCTCGCCGTCGGAGCGTGCGGGGGCGGCCGCGGCCTCGTTCGCTTCGCCGCCCGGCAGGCCTCCCCGCCCCCGGCGCCGCGCCTCGGCGCCCCCAACGGCACCGTGCGCCTCCTCGGCCGGCTCTGCCTCTTCGCGTCGACGTCCTTCGCCTGGCCCGCCGTTGCGGCGTGGACCGGCACGGAGGCCTCGGGCGCCGGCGCTCGCTTCCTCGCCGACCACGTGCGGTTCCTGCCCGTCTTCACCAGCCGCGTGGCGGCGGCCATGACCACCTTCGCCTTCGGGGCCCTCATGGTGCACGGGGCGGTGGCGGGGGGGCGGCGTGTGGCGGCGGCGGTGCTTCGCGGCTGCGTGCTATGAGCCAGGAGGCGGGGCTGTGCAAAGCCTCGGTGTCTGACTTTGCCCCGCGTTTGTCGGGGGTGTGTGAGCGGGCGCTGCCAGCATGGGCGGCGAGCCGAGAGTGACGATGAGGTGGTTTTTGGTCGCGCCCTTTCCCCCCGGGGCCCGCGCACACGCTTCCACGCTCAGAGCTCGTCGGTGCCGGCGTGCGAGCGCACGTGGTCGGCGAGGGAGCCGAGGTCCCGGCCGCCGGCGTACTTGGTGCCGTCGGAGGAGCCGCCCTTGAACCTGCGGGACGGGGCGAGCGTCGCGTTGTCGTGGGTACTGAGGCCGGCACTGCCTCATGCGAGCGAGCCGTGCGCTCGGGGCGGGGCGCGGCGCCTGTTGTGTCTCACAGCTTGAGGGTGGGGTAGCCGCGGACATCCTGCTGGGTGCAAGCGTCGCGCTCGACGGTGCAGTCGACGGTGGCCACGTTCACGTTGGCGGTGTCCGCGAACTCGTCGGCGAGCTTCTCCCAGGTGGGGGCGAGGCGCTTGCAGTGGCCGCACCAGCTGCGGGAACGGGGGCGGGGAACAGCCCACACGTGTCTGTCAGGGCGGGTGCGGCGTGGGCCCGGGGTGATGCGTCACTGACTGGTCTCACGGTGCGAAGAACTTGACGAACCACGTGTTGCCGTCTGCAAGGTCAAAGGAGCGCGGCGGGCGGCGCTGTCCGTCGGATTCCGCCTCGGCCGTGCCCGGACGTCACGCCAGCAGCCGTGAGCCCGGAGTGCCGGGGGCCGGCGTGATTGGACCACAAGGGCATGCCGGCGTAAGCAGGCCTCCAGCAGCCGCTCAAGAACGGCAGCGGCGCGGCACACCGTGCGAGGATCTCAGGCGCAAGTCTCACCGCCGACGGAGCTGGCGAAGGTGCCGTCGGTGAGCACCACGGGGGCGCCGGCCGCGGCGGCCGCAAAGGCGGCGAGGAGCGCAAACACGGCAGTGACGCGGAACATGCTGCTTGCTTCTGAGGCGGGAGTGCCGGGAGGCGGTGCCAACGGCGCACTGCCCCGGGGGCTCTGTCTCGCCCGCCGCCCCACAGGCTCTCAGCTGGCCAGGTCTGCGCCCCACACGCTCCAGTACTTGCCACAAACCCTGGGGGCAGGCGGGAGCGCCAGTGCAGCAGCGCAGCGCCATGGCCGAGGAGCTCGGCGCGCGGACCCTCCTGAACATCGTGACTGAGACCGACAGGGGCCAGGCCAAGGGCTGGACGTTCGACGGCGACAGTACGGTCGCGTCCAGGACTCCGCTGGCAGTGCACGCGTCGGGAGTGACACAGTCGGTGTCGTGGAACCACAGCGGTGAGAGGTTTGAGCGCGCGGCGGCCTGGGCGGGCGGCGGGACGAGCCCGTCGACAGCGCCGCCGAGAGTTGAATTTCTGGCATGTGTCGCAGGGAATGCCATCGCGTGCGGCGGGTCCAATGGCCGCACCGTTGTCGTGGGCGTCGAGAGCGGGGGGCAGCTCGGCCCGTTTGACCACGGCAGCCCTGTGCGGCTCGTGGCCTTCTCGTCTTCATCGAAGCACATGGTCACGGCGTCGGACTCGCACGTGTGCCTCTGGGGCCTGCAGCGGTCGGGCGACGGCCCGCCCGTGCCGCGCTTCCGCATGGGGCTCTCGGCTCCCCCGCTCGACGTTTGCTTTGACGCGTCGCAGTCCCGCCTCGCCGTGACGTGCGGGGACGGCGCCGTGTACATGTGGGACACGACACAGAGCCCCGCGGGGGAGCCCGTGGCCGTCGATTCGAGCGCCGGGTTTGTTGCGGGCCGGTTTTTCGCCTCCAAGCACCCCCTCACGGAGCAGCTCTTCGTCACGGCGGAGCGGGACGGCGTGATGCGCGTGTGGGACCTGGGCCCGGCGCCGCGGCGGCGGAAGCGGCCGCCCCAGCTGAGCGGCGCGGAGCTCGAGGCGGCGCGGTCCGGGGCCCAGGGCCCGCGGGAGCAGGGGGACTGGGCCACGGCGTGGGAGGCGCCCGAGACGGCGTGGCACCGCGGGAGGACGGACGTGGTTCTCGCCACGAGCGCCAGCCTGCCGTCGCCGCGGGAGGCCCCGGCCGTGTCGCCGCTGGAGCCCAGGCGGCCCCTGCTCGTGGCCACGGCCGCGGGGGACGGCGTCGCGCACGTCCTCGACGCCCTCGCGCGCACCCACCTGCTCACCCTGGACCTGGCCGTGCCGGTGACGGCGGTGCAGCTCACGAGGTCGGGAGCCTGCGTCCTGCTCGGCGACGACGAGGGTGAGCCTCGCGCACGCACCGGCAGAGCCGCGAAGGCGGCACGGCCCGTGACCCCCCGCCACCGCTCGTGCCGATCCGCGCGCCCCGGGCACCCCCCTGACGCGGCCATGGCCTGGTCCCCCGTCCTCCCTCCCTTCCTGTTCCCCTGCTCCCGCAGGCACCCTCACCATCCTCGGTGTGGAGAGCGGCGACACCCTCGGCGACGCCGCCTGCCACAGCGGGCCCGTGCGCGGCATCCGGGTGCACGAGGGGCCCATACCGGCGTCCTCCACGCGCAAGGCACGCGCTCCCGCGCCGGCGAAGCCCGCTCCCGCCCCGGCGCCCGCGCCCACCCCGTCACCAGCGCCAGCACCCGCCGCGGGGCAGAGCCAGGCCCGGGGCCCCGCCCCGCCCCATCGCACGTCGGGCCTGCCAAGCACGGCCGCCGAGCCGGCTGTTGGGTCACCCGCCCGCCGTGCGGCGCCGCGCGATGACGCGCCGCCCTCAGCCGCCCCGGACCCGGCATCGGCGCGCGCCGACCCCAGGCGGGGTCCGACCCAGCCAAGGACAGATCGGAGCGACGCGGCCGCGGCGGGAGCCGGCGCGCGCCGACCCGGGGCTGGGGATCCGTCACTCCCCGCCGCGCCTGCCGAGCGGACGGGCGGCACGGCAGCGGGCCGGCGCCCCGCGCTCCCTTCCTCGGCGGCCTCGTCGGACCTCCGGCCCTGGGGCAAGGCCGCCGCGGCGCCCGGGCGCCAGCCAGAGGTCCGCCTCGGCGTCGTGGAGGATGTCCCGGCCCCCGCCTCAGAGGCCGCGGCGCCGCCGAGCCCCGGACAGGCCGCCCCGGTCGCACGGCCGCCGGGCCGTCCCGTGCGGACCAGGCCCCCCGAGCTCGCCGGGCGGGCCGAGGCCTCGCTCTCCAGCCTCTCCTCCCTCCGCTCCGACGCGGCGAGCCCGGGGAGGCAAGGGCCCGAGGCAGCGGGCGGCGGGGGCGCCGGGGTCGAGCCGTCGCCGGCGGACCCGCCGGTCCCGCCGCAGCCGGCGCGTCGCCCCGCGGGGGGCGGGTTCGCCCCGACCGGCGACACGGGTGTGTCCGCTTCGGCACGGGTCGGGGCCCGGGGCCCGGACGCGCGCGGTGCGCCCCCGCCCGCGTCGGCGGCTGCAGCTGAGGCGCCGCTTGTCCCGGCCCCGGCCTCAGCCGCCCTTTCCGCCGATGACGTCAGGGCCGCGCTGCAGGAGCTCCTGGGTACGCATATCGCGCCGATGCTGGCGGCCCAGCGCGCCACGCACGTCGAGGTGGTGCGCCAGGCGCACAAAACCAGAGCCGAGCTCCTCGACCGAATCCAGGCCCAGGACGAGCAGATTGCCGCGCTCAGGCAGTCGGTGGAGGAGCTCCAGACCGCCCTGGGCGCCGCGACGCGCGCGTACTGAATGATGTGCCCGAGTAGCGCGAGCGAGCAACTTGCCGGCCGCAAGCCGTCTGCCCCGCACTCCACACCGGAACCGAGCAGCCATGCTTGCTAGGGCCGCTGCCTCAGTGACCCGTTCCCGCGGGGTGCGCTGCGCGAGCAGCCTGCCCCCCAGCTGGGTCGAGCTTGCGAAAAAGGTGAGGCTCAGCTGCCGGGCTTTGGCCGGCGCCGACCCTTCCCGGGTGCCCCCATGGCCGCAGCCGCACCGCACGGGCATCATTATCGGCCCGCCCGGCGGCCGGCCAGTGCGGAGCAGCGATCCAGGCGGCACAGCTTGAGCTCGTCCCGATGAGCCGATCGCGCCCCGCACGCCCCCTCCCCCCGGCCGCAGGAGCTCAAGGGTAAGAAGGACCCCGAGGACCTCACGTGGAAGACCGCGGAGGGCATCAACATCAAGCCCCTGTACACCGAGGAGGACACCAAGGTGAGCCCCCGGTGCTCGGTGACGCCGATGCAATCCGAACAGTGACGACGGCATGAAAGGCTTCATCCCCAACGCCCGCTCGCGTCGGCCGCGTCCCGCGCCCCCCCCGCAGGACATGAAGATCTCCCAGATCCCGGGAGAGTTCCCGTACACGCGCGGCCCCCGGGCCACGATGTACACGTACAGGTGAGAGCGGCTCCGCGCCCCACGCTCGAGTCCGGTCCCCCGGCCCGCCGGGTCGCCCTTCTGCCCCCCCCTGCAACGGCTTCAGGGTTCGCTCGCATCCCGCAGGCCATGGACCATCCGCCAGTACGCCGGCTTCTCGACGGCCGAGGAGTCCAACGCGTTCTACCGCAAGAACGTCGCCGCTGGGCAGCAGGGCCTGTCGGTGGCGTTTGACCTGGCCACGCACCGCGGCTACGACTCGGACCACCCCCGGGTGCACGGCGACGTGGGAATGGCCGGCGTGGCGGTTGACACGGTCGAGGACATGAAGGTGCTCTTCGACGGCATCCCGCTGGACAAGATGTCCGTCTCCATGACCATGAACGGCGCGGTCCTCCCCGTGCTGGCCATGTACGTCGTGGCGGCGGAGGAGCAGGGCGTGTCGCAGGACCTGCTCGCCGGGACGATCCAGAACGACATTCTCAAGGAGTTCATGGTCCGCAACACCTTCATCTACCCGCCGCACCCGTCCATGCGCATCATCTCGGACATCATGGGCTACACCGCCACCAACATGCCGCGGTACAACTCCATCTCCATCTCCGGGTACCACATGCAGGAGGCCGGGGCCGACGCCAAGCTGGAGCTGGCCTTCACGCTCGCCGACGGCCTCGCCTACGCGCGCTGCGCCTCGGCCGCGGGCCTCGACGTGGACAGCGTCGCCCCCCGCCTCTCCTTCTTCTTCGGCATCGGCATGAACTTCTACATGGAGGTGGCCAAGCTGCGCGCCGCGCGCACCCTGTGGGCGGAGCTTATGCGGGACAGGGTGGGGGCGAAGGACCCCAAGAGCTGGCTCCTCCGCACGCACTGCCAGACCTCGGGGTGGAGCCTCACGGAGCAGGACCCGTACAACAACGTCGTGCGCACGGCAGTGGAGGGCATGGCGGCGGTGATGGGCGGCACGCAGTCGCTGCACACCAACTCCTTCGACGAGGCGCTCGGGCTCCCCACCGAGTTCTCCGCGCGCATCGCCCGCAACACGCAGCTCATCCTGCAGGAGGAGACGGGCATCACCAAGGTGGTGGACCCGTGGGGGGGCTCGTACATGATGGAGAGCCTGACGCAGGACCTGGTGGACTCGGCGAGGGAGCTGATCGACGAGGTGGAGGCCCTGGGCGGCATGGCCGCGGCCATCGAGACGGGCATGCCCAAGCTCCGCATCGAGGAGGCCGCCGCCCGCAAGCAGGCCCGCATCGACACCGCCAAGGACGTCATCGTGGGCGTGAACAAGTACCGCCTGCAGAAGGAGGAGGGCATCGACGTGATGTCCATCGACAACACCTCCGTCCGCACCCAGCAGGTGGACGCCCTCGCCCGCATCCGCGCCTCCCGCGACGACGCCGCCGCCAAGGCCGCGCTCGCCCGCCTCACCGAGAGCGCCGGCTTGGCCGAGTCCACCGGCGCCGGGGACCACCCCATGAACCTGATGAAGCTGGCCATCGACGCCGCCCGCGCCCGCTGCACGCTTGGCGAGATCAGCGACGCCCTCGAGGCCGTGTGGGGCCGTCACACGCCCCGCACCGACGTGGTGCAGGGCGCATACAAGCAGGAGTACAACGCCGACGGCGACGACGAGCTCAACAACGTGCAGGCCGCCGTGGACGCCTTCACCGCCGAGCAGGGGCGCCGCCCCCGCATCATGGTGGCCAAGATGGGCCAGGACGGCCACGACCGCGGGGCCAAGGTCATCGCCTCGGGCTTCGCCGACATGGGCTTCGACGTGGACGTGGGGCCGCTGTTCCAGACGCCGGAGGAGGTGGCGCGCGAGGCCGTCGACGCCGACGTGCACGTGGTGGGAGTGAGCAGCCAGGCCGCGGGGCACAAGACCCTGGTGCCGCAGCTCGTGGCCGCCCTGGCCAAGGAGGGCGCCGAGGACGTGGTGGTGGTGTGCGGCGGCGTCATCCCGCCCAAGGACTACCAGTTCCTGTACGACGCGGGAGCCAGCGCCATCTTCGGGCCCGGCACGCGCATCACCAGCGCCGCGATCGAGGTCATCGAGTGCATCCGGAAGCGCAAGGTGGCCGCCGGAGACGAGCGCGCCTGAGCGCGCGTCGGCGGGGCGGGGGGTTGTGCTGACAGTGGCGAACGAGCCGGCGCGGCCTCCAGTGGTGCGTGCCGCCGACCGCAGCGCCCGCCCGCCGCGAAACATGGGATTGTCCGCTGGCACGCGAGCGTCCCGGGCGCTCGGCTGGTGTTTCACGGTTCGGCGGGGCCCGCTGACAAGCCCACGGCATCGCGCGACGATAACTCAAGCAATCGAGCCGCGGGCTGCGGGCCAGGGTGCGGCGCGGCGCTGGGGCGGCGGGGCGGTGCGCCGTCACATGACGGAGCATCGCTTCTTGCCGCCGCTGGCCGTCGCCGCGGCGGCGGCGTCGGCCGCGGCGTCTGCTGACACGGTGACCCCCTCGGCCCTGAGGGCGCGCAGGACGCACTGCTTCGCGACGCAGTGGAATGCCTCGTTGACGTTGCTCCCGCTCTTGGCGCTGGTCTCGAAGAAGCTGACGCCGTACTCCTCGGCCACGGCCTGCCCGCGGTCGCGGGAGACGACCTTGGGGACTTTGTCCACCTTGTTGCCGAGGAGGACCTTGACGCAGTGAGGGCTGGCGTGCTCGCGGATGGCATTCATCCAGTAGCGGACGTCTGCGGCGGGTGGGGAGGGTGGGGCAGTGGTGGGGCTGGCGGGGGAGGGCTGCACCGTCGTCTGGTGCGGGCGGCGCGAGGCTCGGGCGGCGGCGCTGCCTCACTGTTGAAGGACGTCTCGCCGTCCTCGCTGGCGTCGTAGGCAAGCACGATGCCGTGGGCGCCCGCGTAGTACGCCTGGGTGATGACGTGGAACCGCTCCTGCCCCGCCGTGTCCCAGATATCAACGCGGATGGTGCGCCCCTCGACCTCGACGTACTGCGTCTCGTACGCGACGCCCGCCGTGGCCGCAATCATCGAGTCGAACCGGCCCTCTGCGTACCGCTTCAGCAGCGTCGTCTTGCCGACCCCGCTGTCCCCGAGCATGAGAAGCTTGATCAGGAGGTCGTATGCCGGAGCGCCCCCGTCGGCGCCATCTTTGCCGGCGCGAATTGTTCGTACGCCAGACGTGCCGCCGCCGCCGCCGCCTCCAGCAGCAGCTGCTGGGGCTGCCGCCCGCTTGCGCGCCTCCATGCGCTCAAGTTCGCGGAGCTCTTCCTCCATTCGCTCCTCGTCATCGGCTGTGACGCCGAAGCGGGAGTCCGACGGGGGGGCGCTGGCCGCCGAGCTTTCCAGCCCCATTTGCAGCGCCATCCGCGTACGCTTGGACACCGTCTTGGCTGCAGGCGAACTCGCCGCACCACTTCCGGCGCCAGCGCCCGACGGGGCGGGGGCAGGCTCCCCTGTGGCCGCGGCAACGTCCGCAAGGAGATCATCGCCCTCCAGCGTCCTGCTCCTCGCCCGTCCACGGCCGCGCGTCCCGCTGTCCGCCATCGAGACAAACGCTGGCAGGCCTGGGGAAGGGTCCAGCAGCTCGAACGGAGTCGAGCAGCGGGCTCCGGGGCTCCAGTGGACTTGGCGCAGGGGTGGGGAGCGAGCCCACGCGCCGGCGGCCTCTGCGCGCCGCAAGTATGCGCCAGCTGACTGAACCCCCGCAAGCAGCCCCAACCGCAGACACCCAGGCAGTTGCCATGCACCATGCCTGCGTCTGGCGTTCTGGCTTCCGGCACGAGGCACCTCGGCGCACGAGGGCAGGGAGGAACAGCCTTGGGCGCGGCAACCGACTTTCGGCCGCAGTTTGTGCAACTCAGCCCAACTCGGAGGTTTTCGCTCAGTGCCCCAGCGCCGGACTCCAGCCCGCTCCAGCCAGAATTGGGAGGCAGCCACCCCGGTCGTTTTGAACACTTTGACGTGTTGTGGGGGGCGAGGGCATCGTACGCGACGGGCACCGCGCGATCGCTTCTTGGCGCCCCGATGGGCCCTCACCACCGCATTCGGTCCCGATGTCACCGTCATGAGGCATGCTTGATATATTAGCAGCCGGTGTGGCATGTTTTGGCCGGCGCTGGTGCGAGGCTGTGACGCGGTAGCCAGGCCTGCCGAACAATGGAACCGGGGCGCGGTCGGAGCCAAGTTTGTGATGCGAGGCACTTGCTCAAGGCGGGCAACCGCGCTCGAGCACCACACGCTGCGAGGGCGCGGCCCGCTCTGCCGAGCCGGCGCGCCCGACTCTGGTAGGGGCATCACTCCGAAAGGTAACAACCCGCGGGCGGCGGCGCCGACGGTGGACGCCTGGGGCACAGCTGGTCGCGGCGGGCGAGCGCCGTCCGGCAGGGAGGCCCAGCGAGCCCTCGTGGCCGGCCCCGCTCAGTGTCCCCCGTGTCGCGGGGCGGCCGGGTCGTCAAAAGGGAGCGAGATCCGCGCGGCGCCAGCCGCCCGGGCAGCCGGGATGACAGGGAAGGGGGCGGGCACGGCAGGGGGCAGGGGAGGCCGTGCCACGCCCCCTCGCTGGCGGCCGCCAACACGCTGCCGGAGGCGGCAGTGGCCCCAGGCGGTGTTTCCCGCTCATACTGCGGACCGCGGCCCCCATTTGCCCGGCGAAACGGCCACACACCCCGGCGGGTCGCTCCACGTCACCGGCATACAGAGTGGTGGTCTGTGGCCGACTCCTCGCTCGCCACCCGCTATCTGCCACGGCTCCTGGGCACGCTCCGTGACGATTGCTCTTGATCCTTGAAATTTCGGCGATGCGTCAGTGAAGGGGACACGGCACTGGCACCCCGGGCGTTTTCCAGGGGCAGCGGACGCCTCGGCGGCGAGCTGTCTACACCGTGACGGAGAAGTGCTTGGCTCAAGGCCGCTCGTCCAAACGTTGCCAAACATGCCATCATTCATGCGCACCGCGTGGAACCACTCCTCCATCACTGAAAGGGCTGAAAATCGCAGAAACAGGGCTTGGACCCGGCAGAGCTCAGACCCAAGAGCGATTGAACAAGGAGCCAGGCCGTCGTTGCCCTCGTTCCACGCTAACAACGGATTTGTCACCCCAGAACACGGCATGGATGCACCCATGCCGCAGGTTCCTTCCGGATCAGCCGGGGGGGATCCGCCCAGAACACCAGCAACCGCTCCGGTGAGCATTTGACCTCGCAAACGCCACGCTGCCTGACGCTTGCAGGCTCCATGATGGCTGATGGTGCTACCAAGCCTTCGGTGATGTCAAATTTGTTGCCATACGGCCGGCAGATCAGGTGTTGGTGCCCCTGGGGAGCTAGTTTACTGGGGTCACGATGTTCTCCCCGCCCTGCCCGCTTTGCTCCCACGTGCCCGGCGCGGGCCACACCGAGCCGTTGGGCCGCGAGCTGTGGGTTTTTCCGAACCCGAGGGTCGTGCTTGCATCGCGGAGGAAGCCACCATTCGTTAGCAACAAACTGCCAAATCTCGCAGGACCCTCCGCCGGCTGCCCCCGCTGAAGACGACAACTGCGTGGTGTGCGGAGACGGATCGTGGGTGAGTTTCCAATGCGTCAGCATCGGCTTGCTTTGCTGGGTGCTCCGGCTACGCGCACCAAGTAGCCGTGTGCGCTTGGGCCGCTGACCCTGGCTCGACACCAGCCGAATGGCGACGCTCCACGTGTCTAGGCGTACGCCAGTGTGTCCGCTTCGTTTGCGGTGCGCCCGGCGTCTAGAGGTTGCTTCGTCGGTCTCTGACCCAGTCCCTGCTGACTCTTCCGGCCTCGCAGAGCGACGACAACCAGATCGTCATGTGCGACAAGTGCAACATGGGCATGCACCAGCATTGCATAAACCTTGATCCGCTCCCCGCCGAGGACAAGGCGTGGTTTTGTGACGCTTGCGCGGCCGGCGAATCGCCCGACAAGCTTGAGTGCACGCTGTGCCGGCGGTCCGGCGGCTGCATGAAGCGCTGCTCCACGGGCGGGTGGGCGCACGTGTGCTGCGCCATGTACATCCCCGAGACGACCGTGGCGGAGGTGTCCCCGGCCGCGAACGGGGCGTCGGCGGTGGAGCGGATCGAGGGCGTGGAGACCGTGTCGGCGGACCGCCGGCGGCTCTGCTGCGACGCCTGCAAGGCCCCGCCCGGCGGGGCGTGCTCGCAGTGCCACCACGGCAAGTGCATGTGGTCGGTGCACCCGTCCTGCGCGATCAGGCGCAAGGACGTCTTCCGCGCCGTCCTCCCCGGCCGCGTCCGGGCTCTCGAGTTCGTCGTCTTCTGCCCCGCGCACAGGGAGGCGGGGATACGCCTGGACGCGCGCGTGAGCACCAAGGTCAGCAGCAGGGCCATCGCGGCCGTGACCCAGGGCCAGTCCTCGCCAGCGGCCGGCAGGCCCGCGGCCGGCCGCACCCGTCGCTCCTCGGGCGGCACCCCCCGCCCCACCGCGCCCGCCCCCAGGAGCAGGAGGCGCAGGGGGAGGGGCGGCGCGGCCTCGGTGACGGAGCGACGCTCCGCCCCGACGGGAGAGCCCTCGGCCGCTGACGGCGCCTCGACCGTGCGCTCCGGCCGCCGCGGCCCCGCCTCGTCGTCGTCCGTGGCCCCGGACCCCGGCGCTCACCCCGCCCCGGCCCTCGAGGCCCTCATGGGCCCGCTGGTGGACCAGGGGTTCGCATCCGCGAAGCGCTGTTCTGCCAACCCCTTCGCCCCCCTGGCAGAGGTGGGCTGGGCGACGGCCGTCACGGCGCGGCAGGCCACGGCGTGGGCGCTGGATGACCCTGTGGCCAAGGTCCTCCCCGCCCCCGGCAAGGGCGAGCCGAGCGTCGAGGGGATGGAGGCCGTGGCAGCTGGGAGGATCCCGGGCGCCGCTCCCGGCCCGCGCCCCGCGAGGCCCAGCCGGGCGGGAGCGGCCCAGGCAGGCTCCGTGACGGCATCGTCGGCCGTGCCGTCCGGGTCGCGTGCCAGGGCCGACGCCGACGCCGACGCCGACGCCGCGCGGGCTATCGCCGCTCCCGGCCTCCTCGTCGCCGCCGACCGCATCAGGGCCGCCCTCGCCACGACTGGAGTGTCCTCCATGGGGGAATGGGCCGTGGGGGCGGAGCACGAGCCCAGAGCGGGGCGCGGCCCCCGCAAGGCCGGGCAGAAGCGCCCGCGGCCGGGCGACGGCAGCTCGGGCCAGGACTCGAGCTCGGACGGCAGCGGCAGCGGCGGCTCTGCCCCCGGCGCCGACGCCGCGTCGGACTCGGACGACAGCGTCTATGACAGCAAGCGGGGCAAGAAGGGCAGCGCCAGGGCGAGGCACCGGCGCAAGGAGCGAAGCAGAGGCAAGCGCGCACAGGGCACGCCTGCACCCGGCCGGCCGGGGGCCAGCGCATCGGTCCGCTCGGCCAGCGACGCGGGCAGGGCGAGCGAGGAGGAGGATGACGAGGACGAGGCGGAGGAGGACGAGGAGGACGCCACCACGGTGGCGCTGCGCCGCTTCTGGGGCGAGGTGGTGAGCCCTTTCTTCCTCCCCGTCACCCAGCGGACGCTGCGGCCGCTGCGGTGGGTGCAGGCGCGCGCGACGGCGCGGCCCCCGGGGGTCGACCTGGCAGGGGCGGTCCGGGCGGGTCAGGGCGTGGCTCCTCCCACGCTGCCGGCGAGCGGATGTGCGGCGGCGTCGGCTGAGGCGGGCAGGGCTGGCCAGGGGGAGGTCGGGGCGGGACAGGCGCGGCCTGGCACTCCTGGCGGCACGGGCGCGGCGCTCGCCTCGGCACCGGTGGTGGCCCGTCGCCGGGGCAGGGGCCGGGATGCCGGGAGGTGGCCCGGCGACGCGATCCACGTCGGGGGCCGCCGCCTCCCCTCGTGGATGGCCGGCTCTGCCACGCGGTACACCGCCGATCGGAGCCACGAGGCTGGCATGGGGACGGAGGAGCGGCTGGTGCTGGCGGGGAAGCCGGCTGGGACGCCTTGGAGCCGCGCGGGGGCGGCGGCGGCGCTGGATGGGCCGCTGGAGGCCAAGAGACAGCGCCTGTTCGGGCCCGTCGCTCCCGCGGGCGGCAGCAGGGCGGCGCACGAGGCCCGTGGGCTGCACGCAGCCGAGTCGGGCGGCACCGTCGCCCCGGCTGGCTTCTTGCTGGACCGGCAGTGGGCGGAGTCAGACGAGCACGACGGATGGTGGTGCACCAACGACGTGCACTGCGCCCCCGACGACGCCGACGCCATGCCCGCGGGCCTGGGAAGGGCGCTTGCCGGCGGCGGGGCGCCGTTCGGCGGCGGGGCCGGCGAGGACGGCGGTGAGTGCGGCGGGGCGGAGGCGGCGTCCCCGTCCCCGGACCCGGTCACGGCACCGTCGACGCCGCGCCGCGCGGCGGCGGTGGTGGCCGCGGCCGCCCTCGCCCGGAGCCCCGAGATCGGCACGCCGGCCGGCCTGACGATGAAGGAGGCCGCCGCCGCCAAGGCCGAGCGGCGCTTCGCGGCCAGGTCGCGCTTCGCGGGCCTGCCCGGTGGCGCCGTGGAGGCGACCGCCGCCGACGTCGCCGTCGCTGCCGCGGCGGCGGAGCGGGCCCGGCGGCTCCCCCTGCGCTTCGGCCCGGGGGGCAGGGAGGCAGGGGCGCCCTCCCGGCTGCCCGGCACCCTCCGAGTCCTGCTCCAGCGCCGCGGCAGGCGCGCCCTCGCCGACGTGGACGAGGCCTCGGGGGCGCTGGTGGCCTGGGAGCCGGCGGACGGGGAGCAGCGGGTGAGCGTGCCGGTCGCGGGCGTCGACGCGTCGGTGGGGCCCGCGGGGGAGGCCGCCGGCGGCGCGGCCGCGGCTGGGTCCATGCCCGGGGAGCCGGAGCCCTCGGGAGAGCGTGGCAGGGCGGTGCGCGTCGCAGAGCTGTGGCAGGACGAGTCGGCGGTGCGCCTGGAGCTTGCAGCGGCGCAGGCTCGGCTGCGGGAACAGGAGGCCGTGACGGAGGGGGCGGTGGCGGCTCTGCTGGGGCGGGTGGAGGCGTCGAGGGAGTGGCTCTTCGCGCCGGACGAGGGGACGTGGCCGGTGGCGGAGGACTGGGGTGGCGGCGGCGGCGTGCCGCCGCTGCAGCTCGACGTGGCAAAGACAGCCGCCGAGGCCGGCCGCGCGGCCATGGCCGACCGGGCGGGGGGCGACGCCCGCCTCCTCGCCGCCGCCGCGGCCGGCTCGGGCGTCGTGGAGGAGGCCGCCCGCGGCAACGACGGCTTCCGCCGCGGCACCGTCCGCGACCCGGCGTGGGAGGCCCTGGTCGAGGCAGAGTACGAGCGGGCAGAGGCGGGGCGGCGCCTCCGCGGGGCCCTCCGCCGGGGTCTCCGGGACCGAGCCCAGGGCTTCCACCGCCCCAAGCACAAGCCCCTGCCCCCCTCCTGGGTCATCCCCACCACGGGGCGGCACAAGCCCGCCGAAGACGGCTCCTCCTCCTCCTCCTCTTCCGCGGCTGGGGCCGCACCGCCCAACCCCCTCGACGAGGAGAAGCAGCCCCCAGCGACGGCCCGGCAGCTCTTCGCAGAGATCCTCAGGACGGGACAGGCCTTTGCGCTGCCCAGGACGCGCCGCTCGCGAAGGAGCCGGTCCAACAGCACGGCGGGCCGGGCCGGGGGGGGCGCTGCCGCAACCCCGTCCTCGGGTCCTCCGGCGGCGGGGGCGCCGGGAGGCGCCGAGCCCGGGACCCACGACGACGACGACGACGACGGCGCTGACGCCGATGATGCTGACGACGGGAGCGACTCGGACGCGCCGGCGGCGGAGGAGGAGGCCGTCTGCGGCGTGTGCTTCGACGCCCTGAGCGACGAGGCGGACCCCATCGTCTACTGCGACCGCTGCAGCCTCGCCGTCCATTCCCGCTGCTACGGCGTCAGCCGCAAGGACCTCCAGGCCAACGACGCCGAGTGGCTCTGCCAGCCGTGCGTCCGGATGCGGGGCCTGGAGACGGCCGCGGGGGGCACCGCCTTCACGCCGTACCTGTGCGTGCCGGTCCGCACGGCGCTGGCCAGGGCGGAGCTCGAGGCCCTGTGCGTGCTCTGCGGCCTCCGGGGGGGGGCCATGGTCCGCGCGGCGGGCGACGGGGGCGGCCGCTGGGCGCACGTCACCTGCGCGGCGCTCACCCCCGGCGCGTGGATCGGCGACGCCTCGTCCATGACCGGCCTCGCGGTCCGCCCGGGGTCCAGCGAGGCAGCCGCGCGGGCCTCCGTCACCTCGGACACCCAGCTCCGGGCCCTTCTCCGCCTCGGCAAGGGACAGAGCGGGCCCGCGTCGCTCGGCAGGCTGCTGGGGGCCGTGGCGGCGGGCGAGCGACGGGCCGTCCTCGCAGCAGAGGGCGGCGCCCCGGCGCCCCACCCCGTGCTCGCGGCCCTGCAGGAGCCCGCACCGGCCGTCGCCGCCCTCCTCATGTCCGCTGGCGGCAAGACGTCGGAGCGCGTGGTGCCCAAGCCCGGCGGGGGCGAGGTCCTGGAGCTGGGCCCGGCGCCGCAGGACGAGGCCGCGCCAGAGGATGCGTTCCTCCTCGCCCGCATGGGCCGGCCCGAAGCCATGGCGCGGCCAGACGGGGTTCCGGCCGCGGCTGCTCAGGCGCCAGCATCCTCCTCGTC
>Ga0136560_1000252_pt1 | contig 25423 bp, 9 predicted proteins | sample AntRauMeHopE1497_FD_104925 | JGI IMG/M metagenome (GOLD analysis project Ga0136560, IMG submission 104925) | Saline lake microbial communities from Rauer Islands, Antarctica - Metagenome Hop E1 #497 | ecosystem: Environmental > Aquatic > Non-marine Saline and Alkaline > Saline | place... | reverse complement strand
GGCATCATTTCAGAGGGCACTCAAGGCCCTCATGCAGCATCAGCACCGTCCGCCCTCGTGGCACGCGCCCGCTGCTTCAGCACCCGACCCTTGAGCCGGTCGCACTCCCCACGGAGCTGCCACGCGGTTCCCGTCAGGGTGGCCTCCACCAGGCGCGCGTACCACTTGAACTTTCAGCACCCTGCCGCGGGAAGGTTGGTTCCAAAGCCGCAACGAGCGATCCTGTCCAGAAGGCGTGCTCCCCCGGTGTGCAGTCGTCCACGGGCCGAGACGACGAAGTGTGACTGAAGCGTTGAACACGCGAGGCAATCAATCGTTTGCACATGGATTGTGCGCACGTTGGCAGGCGCGGAGCGAAAGAGCACGGCGCAGCTGTGCCCGCAAAGATCCGCTGGGATTGCAAGGTGACCCACGTTATGCCACAGGCATCGTTCTTCCTAGCGGGCCGTCACGGCTGCGCGGCCTTGCGCACGAGCTGCACGATGGCCTCCAGCTCCGGGTCGCCCTCCGTGTCCACCTCGCCCCGGAGCACCTTCTGCATCAGCTCCTGCGTCCGGCTCGCCTGCTCCCGCTCCTTGGCCCGGTCCGCCTCGGCGTCCAGCGCCGCCTCGGCCTCCTCCGCCGCCGCCTCGGCCTCGGCCCGCCGCTCCGCGCCCACGAGCCCGAGCCCCGCCAGGGCCGCCATGGCCCTGGCGACGCCCTCCCGGAACCGGTGCTCCGCAAACGCCGCCCTCGCCAGCGGGTCCTCGATCGTCTCGTCCTTGAGCTGCGCAAGGCACCGGCGCTTGATCGATCGCTCCAGCCCGGCCCGCCACGCCGCCGCGCCCTCCCCGTCGCCCATCAGCTCGCCCTCGAGGAGGAGGATCGTTTCCGCCGCGCGCCAGCCCATGAACCGAGCGACGCGGCACGAGCGACACACCGCGCGGGCCGCCGACGACACGGGCCGTCCTGCCTCCACCGCCGCGCGCACCGCGCCGCCGTCGAGCTCGGCCAGCCGTTCCGCGCGCTCCGCCGCGCGCGCGGCGTCGCGGGCGTCACGGCGCCTGCGCAGGCCCGAGGCCAGGACCGAGGCATCGGCAGCCGACGGCGCCGGTACCGCCATCCCGCCGACCGAGGCGTCGAAGGGCAGCAGGGCGGGCCCGAGCCTCCCCGCCGCGCCGCCCCCCGCCGCCGCGGCCGCCGACGCAAAGGCCTCCGCGACGGCCGCCCACGCCCCCGACGACGCGCCCGAGGCGGCGGCGGTCGCGAGCGGCGCTGCCGTCGCGAGCGCCGACGACCGCAGCGCGAGCTGCACCTCCACGCGGTCCCTCACCGCCGCCAGGCCGTCCGACGCGTCCTCCACCGTGACCGACACCACCGACGGCACGGCCGACGCCGCTCCGTGCAGCGCCGCCAGGAGGCCCGAAGCCACGCCCAGCCGCCCGAACCGCGGCACCGTCAGCAGCTGACCCAGCCGCAGCGTCGACTCCACCCCGCCGCCGGGCCCGCCCGCGGGCGACAGGAACCGCGTGAGCGACGCGTAGCCGCACATGGCCCCGCCGTCGGCGCGGAACGCCGCGAGAACGGACCACGGCATCGCACCCAGGGCCACTCCATCAGCCGTCTCGATCAGCCACATGCAGAGCGCCTCCACCCGACGCTGCACCTCGGCTGCCGCCGCGCCGTCCGCGCCCCACGCCCGCACCTCCACCGCCACCCCGTCCGCGGCCCGGAACCTCGCGAGAGCCGTGCCGAGGGTGTCCGGCCGGTCCGCGCTCGAGGCCGGGGCCCAGGGCTCCGTCGTCGGCAGCCGCAGCACCGGCTCGTAGCTGTCGTCGTCGTCGTCGTCTTCGTCGTCGTCGTCGTCCATCGGCTGGTCCGCATTCCAGCGTGCCTTGGCCTCGGCGCGAAGCTCGGCCAGCAGCTCGTCGGGGTGCCTCGGGGCCGGCAGAGCACCCGAGGCGGGGCCCGAGAGGAAGGCCCGCATCACGGCGGGGTCCGTGGTGGCGGCGCCCCGGTGAAGGGCGGGCGAGAGACGCCTGAGCACATCGTCGCACATGGTCGCGTCGAGGCTCTCGCCCTCCGTCTCCGTGACCACGAGGCAGCGCAGGGACGGCAGCGCGAAGCAGACGAGGCAGCGCACGCCCGAGTGCCCGACCACGGCCTCCTCGTGGCCGAAGAGCTGGTGCGCAAACAGCGGGGCGTGGAGAAGCCGCGTGCACTGCTCGGGCGCACCCTCGGGCGCGGCGCCGTCGTCGTCGCTCTCGCGGGTGGCAAAGGGGAAGGCGCGAAACGCGGCCAGCACCGCGTCGAGCTCCGCGGCATCGGTCACTGCGGGCGCGGGGGGGAAACGGCGCGGGCTTGCGGCGACCGTCAAGGGGCCACGGGCGGCGCACGGGGTGGCCAGCCCCCACAAGGCGGCGGGCGACAGGGCCGCGGGCGGGCGCGGCGTCGATCGTCTCACCAAACGCGAGCCGCACGGCCGCGAGCGCGGGCACCGCAAACTCCGGCATCTCGTCCAGGACCGCCTTGCGGACCTCAAGCTCCTCCTCGGTCAGGTTCGCGGGGTTCCCCTCGTTCTCGACCGCCTGGTCCTCGCCGCCCCGGGGCTGCGGCGCGACGCCCGCCGCGGCGGCGTCCGCGAACGGCATGCCGCCGTCCTCCTCCTCCTCGTCCTCCGTCTCGGAGGCCGCGTCGTCGCGGCTGCGCTTCTTCGACGCCACGGCCATTGCTGCACCCACAAAATCGCGCCCCGCCTCGGCTTCGCTGGGCGCGGGGGCGGCGACGGGGGCGGCCGAGAAGGCGTTTGAAATCGCGGCGGGCTCCGTGACGGCCATCGCCACCAGCTGCACCCGCTTCCGCACCCGCTTGGGCGGGGGTGCGCCGTCTGCCATCTTTCTGTTCGGAGGTGCGGCCGAGTGGTGCGTCGAGGGGCGCGCTGGCGGGCGGAAACACTCTTGTTCAAAATCGCTCTGCCGGCGGTCGCCCGGCGCGCAGGCGGCGTCCGGGCCGGGCCGCTCACTCTTGCGGCTCGACCTTGGCGTCCGTGCCGTGCGGCACGGGCTCGGCGCGGCGGCCGCAGCACAGGCCGAAACAGTAGCAGCAGCAGCAGCACGCGCAGCAGAAGCCCGAGGCGCACGACCTCGCGGCGCGCGACAGCCAGCACGCGACCAGCACCGCGAGGACGGTCGTGCCAAAGACCGTGAGCACGGCGGCGCGCACGGTCGGGCGCTTCGCGATGGCGACGACGACGCGGAGCGCGACCACGTTGACAAGGCGGGCGGCGACGGGCTCCACAATCGGTGCCGGGACCTCGAACCGCAGCGTCACGGGGTGCACGATCTCCGAGTAGAGGTCCTCGCACACCCAGGCGCCGGTGCGGCGCTCGTGCATGAAGGGCCGCATCCCGGTCCCGTTTTCGCCCCTTGAGATGTGCATCGCGTGCAGCTCGAAGCGCGCGTCGGACCCGCGGGCCCGGCCCCCGTCCCCGGGCCTCGTGCGGAGCTCCGCGTTTGCGGCCTCGGCGCTCGGGACGGCGACGGGGCACCAGGCGGGGCGGTCGCCCGAGCGGCGTCCCTCCGCCGGCCTCCCCTCGGCCGTGCAGTCCCCGTCCGCGTCGGGCCTTCCCTCCCACAGCGTCCTGTTCACCAGGGGCTGCATCACCCGCGCCAGCGCCCTGTCCGCCGGGTGCACGAGCGTGCTGTTGTAGAGGATGGGGACCTCCGAGCCGTGGAACGCACCCATGCGGTGACCCGGCCACGACAGCGACGACGGCGCGTGCAGCATGTGGTACAAGTACACGCGGCTCGGGAGCCAGCGCGGCGACGCCGACGACGGCGTCGGCGGCGCGCGCACGTACAGCGACGGGTCGTCCGGCTCTGCCGCGAGCTCCGCCGCGATCTCTGCCAGGCGGTCGTCGGGGGTCGCGGCGTGGGCGGCCGTCCCGGCGCTGGCGGCGGCGGCGCGCCTGGCGAGCGCTGTGAAGGAGCACCTCCACACGTCGGTAATGACGTTGGCGATCGACGTCCACTCCCGGGACCCGAAGGCCTCGGAGACCCAGCGCACCGCGGGGCTGACCCCGACGGTGGGGGCGCGGTGGTGCGGCGTCCGCGTGCTCACGCGGCCGTGGCGCCTCCACCCGGCGGCGGGCGGGGAGGCGCCGGTGACGTCGTCGAGGGCGCGCTGCGCGGTCTCCGCCAGGCCCGCGGGCCCCGCGTGCGGCGACTCCTCGCCCCCCGGGCCCTCCAGCAGCAGCTCCTCCCCCGTCGGCGGAAAGTAGTGCCGCCAGAGCCGGTGCGCGACCCGGTCCCCCATCGCCGTCTCCAGGTGTCGCACCATGAGGTCCCCGAAGCCGATGACAGGGAAGCCCAGCATCGCGAACAGCGTCCCCTCGGACCGCTGCACGCCTCCCAGCAGCGTCAGGGACGGGTCCGCGAAACCACGCGTCGCCAGGGTCTCCGCCGGTGACCGCTCCACGTCGGCGCCGTTGATCACGGGCATGTAGATGTCGCCGTCGAACCAGAAGGAGGCGCGCCGCGGGGGTATGGCGTCGGCGAGGGTCAGCGGCCCGGCAGAGCGCAGGCAGAGCAGCTCCGCCGCCAGGTCGGCGGGGGAGGCGTCGACGGGGCGGGGCGGGACGGCGAGGCCCCCCGCGGTGGGGAAGACACCCTTGTTGCCGCGCATCCACAGCGACACCTGCCCCTCGAGCGACGGTGTCATCCCCGCCGTCGAGGGGTCGTACGGCGTGGTGGGGAGCACGCCCTCCCACCAGGCGGACGACAGCCACGACGCGGGGGCATCGACGAGAGGCGCCGGAAGCGGTGTCACCGCGCCGCGGGAGGAGCCGTCGCCGCCGTCCCCCTGCCCGCCGGGGCCGGTCTTCCTCGACGCCGCGGCCGCCCTGCGGCTGCGCATGACCCCGAGCGCCCTGTCCCCCGTCGCAGCGTCGAGCGGGGAGCCGGGGGAGTGACCCACGGCGAGAAGCGCGGACCGGAGCTCGGCTGCGTCGGCGCCCCCCGCCTCGCACCCGACGGCCTGGGCGAGCCGCCTGGCACGAAGGTGCGACTCCTCGAGGGTCGGGAAGGGGAAGGAGCACTGCGGCGACTGCAGCATCACGGTGCGAAACAGGCCCCTCGTGCGAGGGTCCACCATGTGGAAGCACAGCGACATGGCCCCGGCGCTCGACCCCATGGCCATCACGCGGTCCTTGTCGCCCCCGAACGCGGACGCGTGCCTGTTGAGCCAGCGCAGCGCCGTTCGCTGGTCGCCCAGGCCGAACACTCCCGCCGACGGCGCGGGCATCGCCGGGTGGGCAAGGAAGCCCAGCGCGCCGAGCCGGTACTGCGACTTGACGTACACGGCCCCCGTCGAGGCCACGAACGCGTCAGGGTCGGGGGCCGCGTACGGGTGCTTGGCGGAGCCGAGGATGAAGGCGCCGCCGTGAAGGAAGAACGCCACCGGACGGGCGGCCGACCCCGCGTCCGCGCAGCCCGACCCGTCGGGGCTCGCAACACACCAAACGTTAATCGCTGCGGGGGTCGACGGGCGCGGGGCGACACGAGGAACAGTGAACCGGGGCGCCGCGGCGCCGGCCGCGCTGCCTCGCGCGCTTCCCGCCGCGCCGCTGGCGCTCACTCAGGCATTCCTCCTCCTCGTCGCCCTCGGACGGGACCAGGCCGGCGCCCGCGGCGATGTTGCAGCCCGGCCCGAAGCTGCGGGCGTTGACGTTCTCCTCGTTCTCCTCGTCCACCGGTTCGAGGTGTGGCAGGCCCGCGCGCACGCTCCTGGCCTCCGCCGCGGCATCCCACCGCCTGAAGACAGCAAATGGGATGCCGCGGAACGACGCGACGGAGACCACGCCGCCCGCCGGACCCGGGATGGTGGTGTTGTGAATGGTGCCGGTGAGGCGCCCGAACCCCGGCAGGGTGATGACTGGCGCCGCCCGCGCCACGGCCGCGGCCGCGAGCAGCAGAAGCATCACGGCCCGCATCTCCCCGGCCGGGGACCAAGAGTGCGGCGCGCGCTCAGCCTGCGAGGTGCGGCAGAGGGAGGAGTGACCCGTCCGTCCGTCGCGCGAGCGACCGGTGCGCTTTCGTTCATACCCGCGGGCCCGGCGTGTGACCGCCCATCACGGGCACGCGCGTCCTGCCGAAATGGGGTGCGGCGCCCGGGCGGCGCGTTTTGTCCGGCGGCGGCGGTGCTGCCAGCGTTGCGTTTCGTTTTTCGTAGCGTTCGCGCACACGGTCAGGCCAGGCGCGCGATCCTCGCGATGAACAGGCCGCTCGTCTCCCCGCGCAGGGGATCGAACCGCAGGGTGTGTGGTAGCCCGCCTGGGCGGCATGGCCAGAGGTCGGCTCCCGGCACTCGCTGCAGCCTTGCCTCTGGCCGCTCTGCCAGGAGCGACGAGACCACGTCCTCGTTCTGGGCCCGGGTGAGGCTGCACGTGGCGTAGACCGCGACGCCGCCCGGCCGGAGGGCGTCGAACGCCCGCAGGAGGAGCCGCCGTTGCAGCGCGCTCGCCTCCTCCACTCCCTCCACGCTCAGCCGCGTCGCGCCCAGGAGTGACGCCCACCCGCCGGGGCCGTCCAGGTGCTTCCGGATGTGCCGTACGCTCCCGTCGTGGGTGCAGGGGGCGTCCAGCAGCACTCGGTCCCACCCGCCAACGACCCTGCGCGTGGCAACAGCTCCAGCTGCTGCGGTGGCCTCATCGTCGTCGCCAGCGGCCGCGGCCCCCGCCGCCTCTCCCGCTGACGGACGAGCTCCCGGCGATCGCGGCCTGGCCGGGGCGTCCGGGCTGCCGTGCGCGGGGCGCCCGCCGGAGTCCTGGCCGCCCCAGGGGGACAGGCCAAACGCCGGCTCGTCCGCGGGCGCGGGCGGGAGGCCTAGGCCCCGCTTGCGAGGTTTCGGGCGGGACAGCGCCTCTGCCGCAGCGTCCGCGATGACCTCACCATCGCACCGCGCCGCGGCGGCGGTCGCTGCCTCGCACAGCGCTCGCAGCGCTTCGAACCGCTCCCGGCCCGCCATGGCGCCCAGCCGCGCGGGCTCCGGGAGCGGCTCGATCTGCGCGGCGGGGAGGTGCAGCCCTGCGGCGTCCGCGCGCACGAGGACGAGCCGCAGGGGGCCGGCGGCCCCGCCCGGGGCGAGCAGCCCCTGCTGCCGGGCAAGTGCCCGCGCGGTGCGCAGCCGCGTCCCCGACACGTCCACGCCCACGAGGACGCCCCGACGGCGCATCATGTCCGCAAGGAGGCAGAGCTTGCTGCCCGGGGCGGCGCAAACGTCGAGAACGCGGTCATGGGGGCGCGCCCCAAGCGCCGCGCAGGCCGCGGCTGACGCGGCGTCCATGCCTGCCACTGCCGCGGCGCGCTCTAGCGGGCTGCCCCGTAATCTCACCGCTGCCGGAAGCCGGACGACGAACGGCAGCCAGGCGCAAGGGCCGGGCGCAGCTGCCGCCGCGGCGGCCCTGGTCCGCTTTGCCGCCGGCTCCTCCGAGACGGGCCTGCACAGCTCCTCACACGCACGCTCCGCGGCGGCATCGGCCCGCACCCCGTCCCAGCGCCGCGAGAACGGACAGAGCCTGACGAACCGCACCGGCGGAGGCGCGCAGGTGAAGACCTCAGTCGGCACGCCGAAGCGCTCGCACATGGCCGCAACCGACGCAGGAATCGGCGTGCCACAAGTACTCATTGGCCACACCGCTGACGGCCCGGCCTGGGCGTCCCGCGGTGTGGGGAATCCTTCGATGGGGCAGCCGGCGGTTTTTTCTTCTCCTTTTTGTGGCCCTGCCCTGGGCGGCGCACGTTTTTCTGGCCACACCCCGCCTCTGACCATGGCGGCGACCCCACCCGACGCGGCGTGCCTTTCGGCGTTCCCAACAAGGCGCCCCGTGCTAGGGGATGGAGTGCAGCTCCCGCGGGGCGTCTGCCTCCTCGAGGGTGATACCCAGCCCATGCACGTCAAGGCATCGCCGAACACCATCAAGGGCGCGTACGGCATCCTCGCGGGAGACCCCGGCCGCATCGCAAAGATCGCGGCGCTGTTCGACGATCCTCACGAGGTCTCGTCGTACCGCGGGTTTGCGGTGTTCCGAGGCACTCTTGATGGCGTCCCTGTGTTTGCCGCGGCGCACGGTATCGGCAGCGCCAGCGCTGCCATCGTCATCGAGGAGCTCGCCATGCTCGGGTGCCACACCCGTGAGCGAGGCCGCCCGGTGCGGCGAGGCCTGCCGCTGCGGCCGACGGCGCCCCGATTCCGCCGCGATCTTGCGCGCCGCGACGCGTCGTTTTCCCCGCGCTGTGCGGCATCTTGCCCCTCGCAGTGATTCGTGTGGGCACGTGCGGCTCCCTCCAGGCGGGGATGCGGGTGGGCGACGTTGTTGTGTCGACCGGGTGCATCCGCGACGACGGCACGACGCGCGCGTACGTCCCCGACGCCTTCCCTGCCGTCGCCACGCACGAGGTCGTCACCGCGCTCCGCGTCGCGGCGGCCGCATCCCCGGGGCGCCCCCCTGTGGTCGGCGTGACGCACTGCAAGGGCTCCTTTTACTCCGAGGTCCCCGGGTACGTGCCCGACGCGGCCGCGGCCGAGGCCAAGTGGGCAGCGTGGGTCGGTGCCGGCGCCGTGGCCACGGAGATGGAGGCGGCGGCGCTGTTCATCGTGGGCGCCGCCAGGAATCTTCGCACAGGTGTCATCCTCGCCGTGCTTGGCGTGACCAAGGAGGGGCCGCACCAGGCGGCCCACGGCACGGCGGAGGCCCTGTCGAGCATCCTGACGGACGCGGACGAGGCCGCGGAGGGCAAGACGAGGGCCATCGCCGCGGCGGTGCGAGCCCTCCGAATGCTTATCCGGCATGACACGGGCATGGCCGGCGGCCTGCCCGTTCGCGGCGCGGTCGCCGCCGCTGCTGCCGCCGGGCCGCGCGCCGGCGCACCGGCCGGCACGGCCGACCCGCACAGGGGCGGGAGCCGCGAGAAGGACGAGGGCGAGTGGCGGACACCGCTTGCGGCGTTTGTGGCCGGTGGCCTCGCCGGGCTGCTCGTTGCCTATGCGATGCAAAGGCGCTGATGCTGCGCGTGTGGCCGGGGAGTGCACCAAGCACGACGCCCTCGGGCGCGCGAGCCCGGCCCAACGCAACGATGCTTGGGCGGCAATCACACGTCCCGAGCAGCCCACGCGCATCCACGCGCCCCAGGCCGAGCCGGCATGACCCTGGTACACCGCCGAGCGACCCGGCCCGCCCAGAGCACTGCAACCGGCCTTGTCATGCTGTCTCTTCTGAGCGCGAAACGAACACCGAGAGCAGCGCTCCGACAACCACAACGCCGCCCGCTCACCGGGGACGGCCCCGGCCGCAAAAAAGTCCCTGCCTCCTGCCGGGCCATGAAGGACGTACCAGCATGCCGGCGGGCGACGGCGGCTCGTCTACCGAGCTTGGCGTTTAAGTCAGCAGCTGCCTCGCTGCTCGTTGTGATGGCTGCCGCCGCCCCCCTGCACCCCGTCGTGCGCGACCTGTGCCGCCACCACGTCACTGCGGGCTTCTTTCCGGGCGCCGGACCCGCCGGGCCCGGCGCAAGCAGTGAGCCATCGAGAGACTCGAAAGCGCGCCGGCTCCCCCGCGACGCCCATGCCCCCGTCTCACCATGCCTTCCCAGTACCTGCGATCCTTGTGTGGCCTGCAGTCGACCTTGCAAGGGCCTGCCGGTTGCCAGGGCCGAGCGATGCGGAGGCGCCCGCTGCAACCTGCGCCGGCGACTGGGTCCCCAACGCCGCCGCCCGGGACGCGGCCCGCGGCCTCGGCTGGACCGCTCTGTCAGACCCGGCGTCCGGGTCGACGGGGGCGGCCCACGCGGCCGGGCACGTCGGGTCGTGGGGCGTACCGCTCGTGGTGAGGAAAACGGTCTGCCCGCGCGCGCGCAATGCAGCCAAGCGGGTCGAGGTCGTCGAAAGGCGTGCAAGGCGAACGCACGGGCCGGCTCGTGCGTGGGGGATGCCCCGGGTTTGCGGCCCATGGGTCGTGGCCGGCCGTTGCGGCTGGGCATCAGCGCTCGCTCAGAGCGACGTTCACCTACCCCGCGTTGAGTCCCACGCAGCATGAAATGGCGACGATGTTCCGCGCTAAGACGTCGGACCAAGCTTGCGCCGGAGATGCCGGGAGCGCGAGAGCCAACGCCCGAGCCGATTCTGTTGGCACCGACGACAATGACGCCTGGAGGAATGGCGCGATGGCGTTGGCAGAAGCCCCGGTGCTCATTCTGGAGTCCTGGGTGGTGCCGAGCGCTTACCCGATCGAGGGCCTTGACTCGGCCACGCACTCCGCTTTCATCCAGGGCGGAAACTCAACCCTGGTGCTGCCTGCGGACAACCCGCTGACGACGTCGATGCCCAGCGGAGCGATCCGGCAGGTGCTGTTCGACAACAACGACGCCGTGGCGCACGGGATCTCAACCGTCCTGAAGGTCTTTGGAACCTTCTTCGAGGGATCGTTCGACGGCTCGCTGACACGACAGTCCGACGTCGCCACGCGCGCCCGTTTCAGCTTGCGCCCCCACCAGAGCATCACGATTGTCGTCTTCAACGCGTCGGCCCTCCGCCTGTCCGTCCCGGCCGCAGCCAAGACGCCGGCCGGGGTTCCCCCCGTGCACATGTCGTACCACGCGCCTGCCGCGGTGTCGCGCCGCATGGCGGCCCTGCCGAACGTGACTCTGATGGCCAACCTTTGGGACGGCGAGCCGGTGGAGCCGCTGTGCAAGGTCCTCGCCCTCGACGAGCCTTGGCCAAGCAGCTTCAGCGGCGACCCGGCCGGCTACGCGCCGTCGTCAACCATGTGCTTCGGCGGCCACGGGTCGAGCTGCGACGTCTCGACGCAGGCGTGCGCGGGGCTAGGCATCGTGACGCTTGCGGACGCGCAGGCCCCGCCCGGCGCCGTCCCGTTCGCCCAGCCGCTCGTCGGATCAACGTGCGGGAAGCCCCCTTGCTTCGACCCTGGCGCGCGGCCGTCGTGGCAGGTCGGCTACACGACGATGCTGGCGTGGTTCCGCCCCTGCCAGTCGTGCCGCGCGGGGTCCTGTGACGTGGAGGCGTGCCGCCGGAACATCACGCGACACGTCCAGGCTCGGGCGGTGCGGCCGGGGGTGCTGCCGCCCCCGGCGAGCCTGTCGGACCTCGTGTCGGCGGACGGCGGGGCCTTTGCCATCTACGACTGCTGGCCAAGCGCGGCGACAAGCTTCCTTCGGGGTTGGCCGGTGTGCGCGGGCGTGTGCGGGCAGGAGCAGGTCGCATGGACGACATCGCCGCGAGGGCCGGGCCGGGACGGCGGTGGCATGCTGTCGGCACGGTCGTGGCTGATGGGGTGGTCGGGGGATGCGGCCGCGACGGCGCCGTCTCCAGGGAGCGGATCGGCGTCCCCGTCGTGCGAGGCCGTGTGCCGGGTGCTGGAGCGGGCAGTGCTCCCGGCGCTGGAGGAGGGCGCGGGGGCGCCGGGCGGCCGGGCCGGGCGGCTCACGCCATCTGCGTGCGGTCTGCTGTCAAGCGCGGCGACGAGCGGGGCGTCGGTGCTCCTGACCCTCTTGCTGCCCTCTGAGGAGACGAGGTCGGTCAGCCGTGTCGTGTTCCTTGCCGAGGTGGCCGCAGAGGCAGAGGCGGTGGCGGGGGGCACGGCGGCATCGTGCGTGTCGACAACGTGCGAGTCGTGCCCGTCAGAGGACGACGGGGCAGTGTGGAGCGTGCCCGGCGGGCCGGCGTGGACCGGCCGTGAGTGGGGCTTGCCGAGCGCGGCGGTGCGGCTGGGCGTTCGCGTGAGCTTCGCATCATCGGCGTCAGCGGGGTGCGGTGCCAAGTTGGTGCCGTCGTCGTCATCAGCGGACCTGGCGCCGGAGCCCGTGGCATGGCTCGTGGACGCGAGGGTCGGGGAGGGCGCCGGTAGCGACGACGACGTGGCTCCCGTCGCGTTCACCGGGGGCGGGTCCAACACGACGTGGTCGTCGGCGCGACCGTGGCTGCGCGGCGCGGCGAGCGGCGCGGCGTGGGAGCGGGTGCTCGGGCCGCGGAACGCGCCGCTGCTGCAGGCCGCGTCGCTGCGGTCGGCAATCGGGACGGCGAGAGTGGTCGGCCGCTGGATGGTCTGGCTCAATGGCACGTCGAGGGTGCGTGGGCTGGTGCATTGCCTCGGCGCCGAGGCAGAGTCGGGGCTGGGGCCCGGGCTCCGTGCGCTTCGGCTCGGACGTAGTCGGGCGGGGGGTGCGCTGGACGTGGTGTCGTGCCCGTCCCCGGGCCGCGCGCTGTCCGGGATCTGGGCGTGGGGGAGCGCGATGTCGAGCCTGGCTGTGGTGTGCCTGGCAGTGCTCGTGGTGTCGTCGTCCGGGCGCCTGCGGTCGGCGGTGTGCCGCAGGGACGCGGGGTGGAGGTCGCAGAGGCGGAGCCGGGAGGAGAGTGGGCCGGAGGCGGCGGCGCGAGGTGGCAGCGGCGTGGTCCCCGGGACGGCGGGACGGGGGCGGGCGGAGGTGGCGGCGCCCGCACGGAGCGATGGTGACGATGCGTCGGCGGAGGTGGTGGCGGCAGGCCTCGGGGCGTGCAGGCTGGTGCGGCTGGCTGGGCTGGTGTGCGTCGTCGGTGCTCTGCTTGCCCTAGGTGGCGTGTCGCTCGGCCTCGCCGCCGCAGGCCTTGCCTCGGCCGTGGGCCTGTTGACGGCGCAGTGCCTGTGCGCCTGGCGCCGGTGGCGCGCGGCGTGGCTGGCCCGTGGAGGTGTGCGAGCCATGGCGTCACTGCCGAGCGACTCTGCGCTGCTCGGGATCCCACTCCTGGGGGGAGGAGGGGTCGAGGGTGACGCCGACTCGGCGTGGACGACGTCGTCCGCGAGCAGCCAGCGAGGGGCGGTGCGCGACGCACGGCGGCTGCGCCGAGCCGGCCCCAACGATGCCATTGTTGGCGTCACCTCTGGAATCGGCGAGCCCGGTGTCTGGGCTGTCACCAGCGGCGGAAGCGACCCGGCCCTGCCGCCCGATGCTCTGGGCTCGTCAGGCGCCGCGGGGCTTGGCCGCACGAGCACGGTGCGGGCACTGACGAGACAGCGGCAGAGGCCAAGCGACGTCCCGTCGGCATGGTCTGACGCCATCGCCGGCGTGCTCTGCGCTATGGGCGGCGCGTTGAGCGGGCCGAACGGGCCGAACCTGCCCGTGGCCGGGTCGTCCGAGCTCGTATCGCGCGGCGGCGGTGCGCCGTCAGAGGTCGGTCTCCGCTGGCCGGAGTCACGCGCTGCGAGGACAGCGGCGGAGGTCGGGCCGATCGACGGGCCCGATCCGCAGCATGGCGTCCCACGCCGCTTCGCGCCGCGTCACGGTGGCCTGACGCCAGAACCGAGCTTGTCCGACGACGAGCCCGTCGAGGAGGAGTCGCTTCCAGCGGGCGCGCAAGGGTGGTCGGGGGAGCCCCAGGAGCCAGCGCCCCCCGTTGCGGTGCGCTTCGCCGCCGCACCGACGGCGGGGCGGCTCTGGGCTCTGCCCGCCCGCAGGCAGCAGCCGTCTGACGACGGGGTGGGGCCGGGCGATGACGGCGGCCAGCGGCCCGCCGTGCAGGGGCCGCGCTGGCATGCTCTGGGGCTGGCGTCCGACGTGATCTGCGCGGTGTGCGCTGTTTCGTCCCTGTGCCTGCTGTGCCTGCCGTCGGCGGCGCCCGTCGTTGCGGGGCACTGGGGCTCGGAGCTTGCCCGGGCGTCTGGCGTGGCCGGTACGGCGGGGCCTGCCGTGCTGCTCGCAGGCCAGTCCCAGGCGCTGGGGATGGCGGCCATGCCGCTGGGCGTGGCGGTTGTGGGGAGCGCGTGCGGCGTCGTGATGGAGCTGGCCATCCTTTGCCGGCGCTGCGCCCGATGCGTGGAATGACGGCCTGCGCGGCGCCCCAAATACACGCCCCGCCCCACAGTCGTTGCACGTGTCCATTCCGCCTTGATTTCGTGGCGCCGGGTGACCGCGGCGCATCGGGCGCGACGCAGACGCGACGACAAGAAACGGCAGGCACGAGTAGAGCCGGAAATCACCCCGCATTCGGTCACGGCCGCCGAGCCCTGGGCTCGCACCCTTTGCCCAGGAACTCAGGCCCCTGAAACCCGACGGTTGCTTCGATTTCCCCCGAAGTATTCGCCGAGTTCTCAGCTGTCAGAGCTTCGAGCAACCCCCCTCAGCCCGGTCGCCCAGACCGCGCGCCTCTCCCCCCCCCCAGCCGCCGACCATGGACGAGGACCGTGTCCTCGCCGCCCTTGGCTCGGTGAAGATGTCCATGTCCGGCCGCTCGTCGACGCCCGCCGAGTGGAAGCCAGTCCTCGTGGAGCTTGCGGAGGTTCTCGAGGGACTGACCTCGGCCTCGCCTGGCTGCGTCCCCATCCTCGACAAGGTGTTTTGGCTCGTCGTCGTGACTGAAGGCATCTCCCTGTTCTCTAGGTGAGTCCCGCTCCCCGGGCGATGCGCCCGCTGCCGAGGCCCGGGCGGGCGCATTGGATCCAGAGGAATTTCGCGGCGGGCGCTCGTGGGTGCCAGGCGCAAGGGGTGAAGCGTCTGTGGCGCGCTTGCCGGCCTGATTCGGGAGTTTTAGCACTGATGACATTGCCCGGGGCCGACCGTGTGCGCCAACGGCGGCGGCGGGGCGAGGGGGCGGGGGGGCAGGACGGCCCGTTCCGTCCGCGCGCCGGCCGCGAACCACGGCGCACAGGGAGCGGTGCACAGACAGGCAACGTACCAGCCGCCCGTGCCCCCACCCGGGCGCGGCCTTTCGCGATGTCGTCGCCTGGCATGGCTCGCGAGCCGGCGAGGGCGTACTTTCTCGCCGCGATCGCTGCGCGCCGACTCGATGCCACGTCCCCGCGGCGCTTCCCCCCTCCCGACACGCAGCGATGCGTGCGACGAGTTCCTGCGCGTGTTTCTCGCCTACGCGGCGGCCGAGGAGCGCACCGTCATGACGCAGCGGGCGACGATGCTGCTGGTCGGGTCTCTGGCCGTCGAGATTGACCCCGCCGTCGCCGCGCGCTGGTCGTCCAGCCTCCCCCGCGGCCCCATCAACATGCCCGACGACAAGTTCTGGCCCGTCGTCCGCCCTGGGGCCGTGACTCCCGACCGGATCGCGTCCCTGGTCGCCCGGTCCCGGACTCGCTCCGGCGCCGACCTCGCGCTCCGGTTCCTCCTGCTCGTTGTGCGCGAGTCCCGCCCCGCCGAGGCCCCCTCCGACGCGAGCGCCGCGTGCGCCGCCGAGGCGATCGGCCAGTCCCCCTCCCTCAAGGGCCTGGTGCAGTTTGCCTTCCAGCCCGTGTTTGTGCAGCCCTCCGGCCCCTCGGACACCGCCCTCGCCGCGTCAATCGAGTCGGTTTCCGGCGCGGTCGCCGTTTCCGGCGTCCAGTGGTCCGATGGCCGCACCGAGGCCGTCCGCGCTGGCGGCCGAGCCCGCGCCCGCGCGAGCCTCGAGGCCGCCTCGGCCTCGGACGCCGAGGCGTGGCGCTTCCCCGTCCTCCTCCTCCGGGAGCTCGCTGCCCGCTGCTGCCGCCACACCGCCGAGCGCATCGCGGGCATGGTGGGGCCTGCCGTGCGCCACGCCCTCGCAAGCCACGCTCTCGCGCACGCCTCCGCCGGCCGTGCCGACGCCCTCCGTGCCCTGTGGCGCCGCTTCCTCGTCGACGACCTCCCCGCCGCCGCCGTCGTCCCCATCCGCGGCGTCGACGCGGCCCGCTCCGCCGCCCTCGGCGCTGACGTCATCACGTCCGCCACCATCGCCGCCCTCGTCCCCGCCGCCGCCCTCGCCTCGGACTACGGCTTCATCCTCGCCGGAACCTCCGCCGTCACCGTGCTCCACATCGCCGCGGCAGCCCTGGAGCGCTCTGCGGCGGCCGGACGACCCGCACCCTTCCTGCGGGATGCGGCAGTCGTCGACGGCCTCGCCGCCGCCGCCGCCGGGCAGGACCAGACGGAGGTCCCGGCAGAGCTCGCGGGCATCCTCCGCCTCCTCTTCGACCGCGCCGAGGCCGCCGCCGAGGCCGACGCCGCCGCCGCCGCCACGGCCCCCGCCGCCACGGACGCCGCCGCCGCCGACGCCACCACCGCCCCCTGGTCCGTCTTCTCCGCCCTCCTCCTCCGCCTCCTCCACGCCGCCCTCTCCGGCTCCCCCGTCGCCGTCTCTGACGTCGCCTCCTCCCCCCAGGACGGCCCCAACGCCTCCGCCGGCGTCCGCTTCCTCCGGTCCCTCCCCGCCTCCCTCCTCGCCGCCCACGCCGCCGACTCCTCCCGCGCCGCCGCTCGCGGCACCTTCGCCTCCGCCTGCGCACAGCTCCTCCGCCTAACCCTCCGCACCGCGTCGTGCCCCCAGGACTACGTCCACGAGCTCCTCGCCCGCGTCGCTGCCTCCCGCTCCCCCCAGGAGATGACCGACGCGCTCACCCTCCTCGGCTCCCTGACCTCGGCGGACGGGGACGACGAGGGCCGGGCCCTCGCGGTGTGGGTCTCGGGCCTTCAGACGGAGCTCGGCGACGCCCAGTCTCTCCTCTTCGAGGGGGCCGGCGGCGAGTCCTCCCGCCGGGCCGGCGGCCGCGTCGGGGACCGCGAGTCGGAGTCGGAGTCGGAGTCGGACCTCGAGTCCGAGGACGAGGACGAGTTCGACTACGAGAGCGACGAGGACGAGGCGGCAGCGCGGGCCATCGGGCGGGCCCGCCGTGCCGAGGCGGCGGGGCACAAGGAGGAGGACGGCAGCGGCGGCGGCGAGGACGACGACGAGCCCTCGGCCCCGCTGGGCGCCGCCGACTCGGGCGACGCCGCGTACGAGGCCCGCCGCGCCGCGGAGCGCGCCGCCGCCCGCGCGGACCCTCTCTCCCGCTCCCGTATCCTCGTCGCCGCCATCCGCCGCGTCGGCTGCCAGGCGCCCGTCATGGACCTCCTCGTCCACGGCCTCCAGAGCGCCCCGGGGGCCTTCGACCCCGATGCCGCCCTCGTCGCTATGATCCCCAAGCTTCGCGACGACCCCGTCTTCGACGCCGTGCACCGTGCCACCCGCGCCCGCCGCTCGTCCTCGGGCGGCGACGGCCTCGGCGGCCTCGACTCGGGCGACGCCGCCCCCCACGGCCTCTTCCGGTCCTTCTCCGCCGGCCTGCGCGAGGAGACGACCATGATGGACGGCTCCAACGCCGGGATGCGCGTCTTCGGGCACGACGACGCCGACGCCACGGCGGAGCGCTTCGTCACAAAGGTGGTCGTCCGCCTCCTCAACAGCCGCACGCCAGACGTCCACGTGCAGGTGCGGATGCGCCGGGGCGCGGGGACCGCCGCCGCCGCGGAGGACGGCGCCGCCGAGGCGGGCACCATCGACCCCCGCGACCGCGTGGCCAAGCTCCTCGAGACTCGGTTCGACCTCGTCGAGGGGGTGGTGCGAAACTGCCTCGCGTTCGACGTCTTCTCCGGCGACTTCGCGCTGCTCTGCTCCCACCTGGTGTCCATCGTCGACGCAGAGGACGCCTCCCGCGCGGGCGTAGGCAGCCACGTGTCGGACCTCGACGCGGCCCCCTCGGCCGGGGCCGCCCCCGCCGCCCTCTCCAAGCGTCTCCTCAATCTCGTCGCCGACAGCGTCACCGCCGCCACGGCGCGGGCCTTCGGTGTCATCGCCTCGGCCGACGACGAGGCCGAGGCCCGCGCAGCCCTCGACGGCGCCGCCTCGGCCTCCTCCGCCCTCGCCGCCGCCCCCTCCCTCGGCCGCCAGGACTCCACCACGGACCTCCCCGACTCGGCCCGCACCGCCGTCGTCTCCCAGCGCTTCCTACCCCCGCGCCTCGTACAGCTCACCCGGCTCATGATCGCACGCAAGACCGCCCGCCGCGTCCTCGGCCGATACTTCGGCCGCTACCTCCCCCTCCTCCTCCGCTCCATGGCGCTCGGCCTCGCGCCCGGCGCCGTCGACCCGGCCACCGGCGTCGCGGGCCCGAGCCGCGCCGCCTCGGCACCCCGCGGCCTCGGCCAGCCCCTGACAGCCCTGACCGCCCTCCTCCTCCGCATGCGCGGCTCCGACCAGACGCTCCTCCTCGACACGTTCTGCCCCTCCGCCGCCGTGCTCTTCACCTCACGGGGCTCCGACGACAGCGTCCTCGCCGCCGCCTCGGCCCAGGACGCTGCGGCGCGCGGACTCTCCACGGCAGAGGCGCTGGAGCGCGTCGAGGACAGCGTCCGCCTCTTCAGCCTCGTCCAGCAAGGCACGGTGGCCGAGCAGTCGGCCGCCGGCGCGTCCGCCGTCGACTCGGTCAAGCCCGCCAACAGCGACTTCGCCCGCCTCTCCGAGTACATGAACACTCTCGCGGTGCGCTGTGACGCCACGGCGACGGCCTCGGGCTCCGCCGAGGGCTTCGGCGGCGTCGCCGGCACCGCTTCCCTCCTCGCGGCGACGGAGGACGCCGTCCTCACCGGCTTCCTCATGCACGACCACCGCACGCCCCGCGGCATCCGCATCCCCGAGGGCCTCCCCGGCTCCTCCACGGAGCGCACGGCCAAGACCCGCGACATCGGGCGCCGCGTGAAGCGGTCCGCCGAGCGCCAGGAGCGCGCGATGCGGCTCGCGGCCAAGAAGGCCGAGCGAGAGGCGAAGAAGGCCGAGCGAGAGGCGAAGAAGGCCGCCCGCGCCTCGCGCGTCCGCCGCACGGCCAAGAAGGACGGATCCGGGGACGCCGCTGCCGCGTCGGCGGCCGGAGGCGCCGACGCGGCCGAGGTCGGGCCCGGCGACGAGGCCGCGGCAGGCGAGGAGGAGGAGGAGGAGGAGGACACGGGCCCCGTCAGCGTCGCCGACACCCTCGGCCTCGCCGCGCACACGGCTTTGCCCCCGCTCACCAGCTCTGCCGCCGACGTCGCCGCGTCCTACGCGCCGCCGAGCATGGCACACGCCGCGGAGACGGAGGTGCAGCTCGGCGGGCGGCTCTTCTCGTTCAAGCCCAGCGGCCCTTACGGCCCCGCGGACGACGCGGAGGCCCGGTCCTTCATCCCCCGCAAGAAGAGCGCCTCGTCCGGCATCATCCGCACGCCCACGACGGAGCAGAACATCAGCAAGATCCTGGACAACGTCATGGCCGGCCTCCCCATGCTGCTCGAGGGCCCCACCGGCGTGGGCAAGTCCGCCATGGTCACCGAGACCTCCCGGATGCTCAACCGCCCCCTGATCCGCTTCAACATGAGCTCGCGCGTCACCATCATGGACTTCCTCGGCGGCATCTCCATCAAGACGTCGTCCGGCGCCGAGACGGGCGGCTCGACCTCGGTCTCCACCGAGTTCGTGCGCGGCCCCTTCACCACCGCCTTCACCAAGGGCTACTGGATCCTCGTCGACGAGTTCAACCTCGCGCCCGAGGAGGTCCTCACCTGCATCGAGACGGCCGTGGAGACCGGCCGCCTCGTCGTCGCCGACGACTCCAACGCCGAGGCCCGCGAGCGGAGCTTCAAGATGCACCCCGACTTCCGCCTCTTTGCTACCCAGAACCCCGCCACCGGCTTCTTCGCCGCCAAGCGCGCCAAGCTCTCCGAGTCCCTCGTCAGCCGCTTCATCAAGATCGACTTCAAGCCCCTCCCCAAGGAGGACCTGGCCCTCATCGTCTGGCGCCGTCTCTACGGCATCCTCAGCCGCCCCGCCGACCCCTCCGCCGTCACCCCGCACGCCGCCGTCGTCGCCTCCCAGGCCCACCTCATGGTGGCCATCGCCGAGGCCCTGCAAAAGCTCTCCGAGGGGCCCGACTTCGCCGAGTCGGGCGGCTACGCCGAGACCACGGTCCGTGAGCTGCTCAAGTGGGTGGACGGCTTCGGCGGCGTCCTAGCCGGCCCGGGCGCGCCGCCCCTGGGCACGACGTCGTCGGCCACCATCCTCAAGCTCGAGGCGTGGGGCGTGTACGGCAGCCGATTCCGTACCACGGAGAGCCGGAAGTCCATCGCCGCGAAGATTGACGAGCTAGCCGACGCAGGGGTCAGGCGCATCGCCGCCGCGGCGCGGGGCATCGCCGAGCGGGGCGTCGTGTTCGGCTCGCTCAGCAAGGCCAAGGCGAGGGCGGCGGCCAAGGCTAAGGCCAAGGCGGCAGCCAAGGCCAAGCCCTCGCGATCCCGCCGCTCGGCCAAGGCGCGGGCCGCCGCCGCCGGCGAGGACGAGGAGGACGAGGAGCCCGCAGCCGCCGACGCCGACGCCGCCGCCGGCCCGTCCGTCCCATCGCGCAAGGCAGCCCTGGAGGAGGCCGACGCCGCCCTCTCCCCCGGGCCCGCCCGAATGGCCGCGCTCGTCGCCGCCATCGCCGCCGACGCCACCCCGCTCCGGCCCCTCTCGGATATGCTCAGCCCCTCCGGCTACGGCACCCGGCCCAGCGGCGACGCCCTCGTCCTCTCCCTCGGCTCTTACAGCGCCTCGGCCGACGGCCACACCGCCGAGGTCGCACGCGTGATGGAGTCCAACGCCGTGCCCCCCGCCCTCCGCAGCGCCATGGGCAAGACGGTCCTCGGCGTCGCGTCCCTCGTCACCGACCCCGGCACCGCGTCGGCGCACGGCCTCAGCGTCGTCGGGAGCCCCGCCGACCTCGCCCGCCGCTGGTGCGCCCAGCTCTCTGCCGGCTCTGCCACCGGCGACTGCCGCGGCGCCACGCCCGAGGCCGCCGCCCGCGTCGGCAGGGACCTCCTTGGCGGCCTCATGCGGTCCAACCGCGACGGCTGGGCCGCCCACGTCTGCGGGCAGATCGACGTCGTCTTCGGAACGGGCCTCGGCGCCCCCGCCTCCCTCGGCGCTGGCTCCTCCCCCTCCACCCTCGCCTCCCTCCTCCCCCAGGCCCCAGTCGCACTCACCCCTCGCGTCCTCGCTGCCCTGCAGCTCATGGTCCGCTCCGTGCACCTGGGCCAACCCGTCCTCCTCGTCGGCCCCGAGGGCTGCGGCAAGTCCGCCGCTGTCCTCGCCCTCGCCACCCTCATGGGCAAGACCGTCCACCAGGCCTGCATCACCGGCGAAACCGCGGCGGCGGACCTCGTCGGGGCCGTGAGCCCCAAGACGCTCGCCTGGGCGGACGGCCCCGTCACCCGCGGCGTCCGTCACGGCGACTGGGTCCTTCTCGACAACCTGCAGGAGGCCGAGGCCCAGGTCAGCGAGCGGCTCAACCCGCTCCTGGAGTCAGACCCCGTGTGGCAGCTCTCGGAGAAGGACGACAACGAGGTGCTCGACGTCGGCCGCGGCGCCGGCTCCGGCTACCACTTCTTCGCCACCATGACCGCCGGGGCCGTCCCGACGCCCCGCCGCGACAAGGAGCTCTCCCCCGCCCTCTACAACCGGTTCACCATCGTCTGGATGGGCGACGTCGGCGACGATCCCGTCGGCGTGGCCACGGAGTCAGGAGTCAGCCGCGAGACACAGCAGGTGATGTCCGCCGCCGCCGGCCTCGGCCTCGCGGGCGGCGGCGGCCCCGCCGGCGGCATGATCGACGCCGCGTCGGGCGTCTTCGGCAGCCTCGTCACCGGCCGCGGAGTCGCGGACCCCGAGACCAAGGAGGTCGTCCGTGTCGGCGGCGGCCCCGGCGCCTCCGGCGGCGCCTCCACCACCTCGTCCATGACCATGCGGACGTCGGTCCGCGCCGCTGACGCCTTCTACCGCCTCGCACAGCTCGAGATGGCGCACCCGACCCCCGGCGCCCCCGGCGGCGTCGCAGCCGTCGCCAGCCGCGCCCTCACCGCCGCCGTGCAGTCCGTCGTCCTCCAGGGGGTGGCCGACCTCGACACGCGCCACAAGCTCGCCTCCGCCCTCTCACGCACCCTGGACCTCAGCTTCGGGGAGGGCGGCGATTTCATCTCCACCATCACCGGCGGCGCCCACGTCGGCTCCGCCGAGTACGTGCTCGACGCCGTCAAGGCGCCGGAGCGCTTCGAGTTCGCGCAGCTGACCGCCCTGGGCGTCCTCTGCGGCTACCCCGTGCTGCTCGAGGGCCCCGCCGCCACGGGCAAGACCGCCCTCATCGCCTTCCTGTACAAGCACGCCGTCGGGTCCTCTTCCGGCGCCCGCCTCATGCGTGTCATCAACACCGACTCCACCACGGTCCAGGACTACATCGGCACGTACGTGCCATCCTCCTCCTCCTCCAAGAAGCCCGCCGCTGACGACGCCGGCGCCGGCGGCGACTCCGCCAAGCCCGCATCCGCCGGCGCCCCCATCCCCGCCTTTGGCGTGCTCAAGGGCCCCCTCTGGCGCGCCATGGAGGAGGGCCTCTGGTTCTTCGCGGACGAGTTCAACCTGGCAGAGCCGGCTGTCCTGGACATGCTGGCCCCGCTCCTGGAGGGGCGTCGCTCCATCACCCTCCCCGGGTCCGACGTGGTCATCGAGGCGGCGCCCGGCTTCCGCTTCTTCGCCGCCCAGAACGACGCCTCCTACGGCGGGCGCAAGCAGCTCCCCGTCTCCCTCCGCACCCGCTTCCTCCAGGCTGCCGTCACCGACTTCTCCACGGTGGAGCTCGAGCTCATCATCCGGCGGGCCTTTGGCAAGTACATCGGGGCGGCGGAGGACCCGGCCCGGGCCGACGCCCTCGCGGGGCAGTTCGCCGCGGCCTACACCGGCATCAACGACCCCTCCGCCGGCCTCCCCCGCATCACCCTCCGCGAGATCATCAAGTGGCTCCGCCGCCGCGCCTCCCTCCCCGAGCTCTACGGCCGCGACGGCGACTATCACACCGCCGGCATCGCCCTCCTCGGCCCCCGCCTCCGTGACCGCACCAAGCGCACCGCCCTCGCCCGCATCGTCCTCACCGCCTTTGGCAAGATCGACGCCTCGGCCAAGGACGCCGCCGCGAACCGCGAGGCCGCGGGCATCGTCCGGGAGGTCCTGGACCGCGACGCCCGCATCGTCCAGCGCGGCCCCGAGATCCACTTCATCACCCCCGGCAGCTCCAAGACCATGCTCGCGGTGCCGGGGCAGATCTCCCGGTCCTCCCTGCACCGCCGGGCCCAGGGCAAGGGCGGCAAGGCGAAGGAGCTCATCGCTCCCGCCACCTTCCGCCGCAACCTCATGCAGCTCGCGGAGTGCGTGGCCAACGGCGAGTCCGTCCTCCTCGTCGGCCCCACCGCCTTCAAGTCCCTCCTCGTCCAGACCTACCTCGAGATGACCACCCCGGAGACCGTGGTAGAGCTCGAGACGCTCCGGGCGAAGCGCGAGCTCAGGGGCGACGGCGCCGACGCCGACGCCCAGGCCCGCGCCCTGGCCAGCCTCGTGGTGTCCGACATGGAGACGGTGCACCTGACCTCGGTGACCGAGTCGTCGGACCTCATCGGGCAGATCATGCCCGTGGTGCCCCGCGACGCCGCGCGGCTCCTCTGCGACCGTCTCACCGAGGCACGGGACCGCGCCGCGCAGCTCGACAACGACGTCGACGGCGGCCTCTTCGACGCCTCGGACCCGGTGACGACCCTGACCGGCGCCCTGGACGCCTTCCGGTCGCAGCTGGAGGAGCGGATCGAGCTGGAGAGGACGAGGCTCATCGAGAAGCGACGCACGGCCGCGGAGGAGGAGGTGGATCACGCCAAGCAGATGGAGGAGGAGGAGGAGGACGAGCAGGCGACGGCCGGGACCGGGCCGAGGCGCGCCAAGCGCCCCGCCGCCAAGGCGGCAGAGCCCCAGGCGCCCGCCGCCCGCAAGCAGGGCGGCGATGCCGGGACGCAGGGCGCGGCCGCCGACGCAGCCGCCTCGGGCTGGGGCGCGGCAGCCGCGGGCGCGCCCGCCGGCCAGACCGGCTGGGGTGCCATCGGTGCTGCCGCATCGGGCGCCGGCGCCGGCGGCTGGGGCGCCCCCGCCGCCCCGGCGTCGAGCGGGTGGGGCGCCGTCCCCGGGGCGGCAGCGGCGTCGTCCGGTGCCGGTGAGAGCAAGGAGACGGACGACGACGAAGACGACGCCGACCCCGACACCTCGGATCTCATCGAGATGGAGCGGCGCGTCCGCGCCGCCGAGGCCCGTGAGCGGCGCGCCAAGGAGGACGAGGAGCGCCGCGCGGCACGGGCGGAGGCCAACACCCGCCGTGACGCCGCGGCCGCCACCGGCGGGGAAGGCCCTGACGACCTCGTCCTGCAGCTCTTCGGCCGCGACGGGCCCGACGGCTCTGCCCTCCTCCGCCTCCTCGCGTCGCTCCGCACGCTGGAGACCCGCACCGCGGCAGAGCTCGCCTCCCGCGGCCTCCCGGCCGACAACGGCCTGGTCATGTCCGCCCGGAAGGCCCGCTCCCTCGCCCGCAAGCTCCGCGGCCTCGCCTCCCAGGGCCCTGGCGTGTCCTCCGCCTCGGGCGCGATGTTCCTCTTCCACGACGGCTCCATCACCCGCGCCGCCAAGCTGGGGCACCCCGTCCTCCTCGAGAACCTCGACCTCCCCTCCCCCGCCGTCACCGAGCGCCTCAACTCGGTCCTCGAGACCGAGCGGACCTTCGCCGTGACCGAGGACGCGCCGTCCGAGGACGACGACGACGACGAGGCCGCCGCCTCGGCCTCGTCCGCGGGCGCCGCCAAGGCCCGGCCCCGCACCGACGTCGAGCTGGTCACCCGGTTCTGCGTCTTCGCCACCGTCCACGCCGCCGACGAGCGCGCCCGCATCAGCCTCTCCCCCGCCACCCGCTCCCGCTTCACCGAGGTCTGGTCCGCCGGCTACGACGAGGCGGAGGTCCGCTCCGTCCTTGAGCAGGATCTGGGCAGCCCGGGGCGCGGCCTCTCGGCCGCCCAGTCCGCCGACGCCCTCGCCTGCATGACGCGCGTCGTTCACACCATGGCGGACCCTTCCCGCTTCGGCCTCCACCTCGACGTCCGCCGCCTGATCCAGATGTGCGGCCTCGTCGCAGCCCTCCTCGCCAACGGCCTCGACGACACAGGCGCGGAGACCTTCGACGTCCCCGCCGCCGTCGTCCTCGCCACCCAGCTCCTCGTCCTGGACCGGCTCTCCCCCCAGGACCGCGAGGAGGCGGCCAAGGAGACGGTGAAGACCGTCGCGCAGTGGGCCCGCACCGACGCCGGCTCTCGCACCGTGGACGTTGACGAGATCCGATGGCAGCGGCTCGTCCGCCCGGCCATGATGCTCGGCGTCAAGGAGGCGGGGGAGGCGGAGGCTCCCTCGGGCGCCGCCGCCGCCGCGTCGTCGTCCGCCGCCGCGACCGCTGCCGACGCCCCCGCCGCACTCCCCAAGGGGGCCATGGTCATGGACGAGGAGGGCGCCGCCATGCTCTCCCGCTGCCTCGCCTCCCCCTTCGTGGCCGCCCCGGGCGGCGACAAGGCGGTCACCCTCCACCACCTCGGCGTCGCCGTCCCACTCTTCCGCCCCGGCTCTGCCGGCGCCGCTCTCTCCCCCGCCGAGCGCGAGGACGGCGAGAAGTCGCTCCGCGAGGCGCGCGACCCCATGACCCGGTGGGACTTCGCCACCACGCCCACCGTCCTCGACAACCTCGCCCGCATCTTCGCCGCGACCAACGCCTCCT
>Ga0136560_1000251_pt1 | contig 25426 bp, 28 predicted proteins | sample AntRauMeHopE1497_FD_104925 | JGI IMG/M metagenome (GOLD analysis project Ga0136560, IMG submission 104925) | Saline lake microbial communities from Rauer Islands, Antarctica - Metagenome Hop E1 #497 | ecosystem: Environmental > Aquatic > Non-marine Saline and Alkaline > Saline | place... | reverse complement strand
CCGCACCTGTTGTGTCGAACGTCGAACGTCGAACGTCGACCATGATCGCGATCTGCCAGTTCAGCGACTCGATCGCTCCCACACCTAGACTACTGCGATCTTCACAGGGATCGCTCCCACACCAGGAGAAGCTTCGGTCATGCGTCCAGCCACTTGCCCAGGGAACAGCAGCTTCATGTCCATATGATAATACCACGAGCAGATAATTGTGACGAGTGACCCCGATTCCGATTCTGATTCGCTCACTCCTCGCCCCCATCTCCTGTTCCCCCAGAGGCCTTGTGGATCGCTTCGATGTCCTCTCGTAGGAAGGGGTGATTCAGGGCCTGCATAGGACGTATTCTGACCGCTGGGTCCCACTCGAGCATCCGCTCCACAAGGTCAAGGAACATGGCGTAGTCCCGCTCTTCGTGACCCGTAGACTCGGATGCGCGGCGCCCTTCCGGACCTTTTGTGTGCACACCAATGACCGTCCTCAGGTCTTTAAACACCTTCGGCTCGCGCGACGACGGCGGCTTCGAACGGGGCTTCACAGAGAACACACCGGGGAGAGCCATACCAGGGAACTCAAGGCGGCGCCGCGCCGCGCGGCGCTCGACAAGTTCCGCCTGAGCCTGCTTCTGCGCCTCGGAGCTCGACGCCTCGGCCGATGTTCCGCAGGATCCCTCCTCGTATGGGGTAACAGCGCTCCCTCCCGCACTCGGACCCGCTGTTTCCCCCCCCTCTGCAGACCCATCCCGGCCTTCGCCTTCGTCCATGGCAGCGGACCCGGACCCGGACCCGGACCCGGAAAGTCGCTGCCTCCTGCTCTTGAAGACGTGCAATCCTTCCGCGGGCCACTCCTCGTCAGATTCATCGCCGAGGAGCTCCTCGGGGCTGGGGAGCTTCGACTCGGAGCCGGAAACGGCCTTGGAGCCCCCGCTAGCATCTCCTGCAACTCCTTTCTCCTTGGCCGATTCCGATTCCTCTCCAGTTCCGCTATCAGGCTCGCCGCCTGACTCCATCGGCGCCGCCGATCCCGATCCTAATGAGCTGCTAGCATTCCCCCCTCCAGCTGCAGCAGCGGCAGCAGAGTCTGCGGCAGTCATAGCTTTGGGCTCTGGCCCAAGGCCCTGCTGTGCCCTGGCTGCCTGTAATGCACGCAACTTGGTCGCAACATCTGTTCCCCGGGCCTGTTCCGTGGGTCTCATGTCGAAGAAATGCTTGGTTTTCTTGCCTTTGAGGAGCATCGCACGCGGCGGGAGACCTTTTACGGCCACAAAGCGTCTCATCTGGTCGCTCTCGTCCCTGCCAGCAAACAGGGGCACCCCAGTGTGCATCTCTACCAGTATGCAGCCCAATGACCACATGTCGATTGCTTGCGTGTACTACAGGCCTAGAATCACCTCGGGGCTCCGGTAGAACCGTGACTGTATGTAGACGTATACCTGCTGGTCTCTTCGGCACGACGACCCGAAATCAATCACTTTGATGGCGGACCGGGTCGGCTGCCGGAACAGGATGTTTTCTGGCTTGAGGTCGCAGTGGATGACATCTATATCGGGCAGACTCAAGAACGCGAGCGTTTTCAGGATCTGCCTGGCAAACTTCCGGATGAGGTTAAGCGACACGCCGCGGAAGCTTGTTCTTCGAAGCAGCTCGTAGAGGTTGAAACTGAGGTGCTCGAATACGAGGCACGTGTGACCAGAAAAATCAAACTGCTCGTAGAAACGGACGATACACCACTGGTCGTCTGGATCCATGCGATTGAGCAACTCTAGGAGCTTGATCTCTGTTTTGGCCTATCTTCGGAATGCTTCCTTGCTTTTGACGACCTTAATGGCCACTTTCCGTTCAGATCCGTCGGGCATCCGCTTCTGCGTGTCAATGGCAGAAACGACCTGGCCAAATGATCCGCGGCCCAGCGATTTCTGCACTTTGTACCTGCCATGTATGATCTGCCCCTCCTAAACATCAAAATCGTATGCCTTTCGGCCTTCCTCTTTCTACTTCTGCCGCTCCTTCTTCTTCTTGTAGTACACCTCGTTGATCTATTTGTACGTTCCGAGCAGATTTGTAGTTAGTTTTCTCATTGGGGTCTCCTCGCTGGGACGAGTCTGCTTCTTAGAGTCATCGTCGCCCCCATTACTACCTGCCGATGCCATTCTTAGACTTTGCTGTCGCGATTCTATCGATCTTTGCAAGCAATGCGAATCCACGATTCTAATCGGGACAAGCAGCAAATTTGCTCAAAAGCGGCAACAAAGCTACCCGGGCCGGTAAATTTTAAAGACCAGAGCGAATTATACTTATGTCTGCCTCCAGGACACAGTAGGATCACTGGTTCTGGCGTTTCGATGCCACTTGCAGTCCTTGGACACCCGTTGGCAAAGTTTGCAATGCCGCAATTTGTTGTATGAACTGGCACCCTTCGACCTGTAAGCACAGACAAGAGCAATTTTACTGCTTTTACTTCTGTATAGGGACGTGCGGCGCGGCTTGCTTTTTCGAACCACTGGACCTACACTGTTTTTGTATCTGAGCCGTTTGCAACCAAGAGCTGGTGTCCCGGCTTTCCGTTGGCTTTCTGATTTAGCGCGAAACATTACATATTGGTTGCAACCGATCCGATCCAAGAAGACCACAAAGCTCGAAGCACCCTTATTGAACGCCAAACGAGGCAATATGGTCAAGGAGAAGATCCACACAAACCGCAACCAGTCTTTCAAGAACCACCGTAACGGTAAGGGGTTGATGCACCGCATATTTGTTCCATCGCACTCAGATAATGGCCGTTGTTTCGATAACGCGAGTTGTTGCGACGGATTATCCCGGATCTAGGGTTCCAATTGTGCATGCAACGCCTTGAATAGGTTTCGTGTAAAGTATTTATTTATTTTACTGGAGCTATCGCTTGTCGCTTGCTGTGTGAACCTTCGTTACTCGAGCCTCCCCGAGTTAAGCTGGAGCGGATTGGCGCTGACTGGCCTCACACAGGTGTTGCAGCATGCCCCTGCGTCGTTAATACTGCCAGCTTTATCGTTTTCAATAGCTAGATTCGCTGTTTGTCCTGCTGCTTGGCTCAGATAATTTCAATTAGTGTTCACTCGAACTTCGTGATTGTTTCGCAGGCATCAAGAAGGTGCAGAAGACTAGGTACAGGTCCACCAAGGGCATGTGCCCCAAATTCTTGCGTAACCAGAGGTACTCAAAGAACGGTCAGCTGCGAGCTGCCCGCGAGGCTGCCAAGGCGTAAGCATCTTGCTAAACAGGTTCGATAGGTTTCATACGATGAGGGGCTTCACCATCTCATCAGTTGTTGCTGTTGCAAGGTACAAATCAGCCCAGGGTGTCATATTGGTTAGTCTGGAGTCTTCAGATTGCGGGTGCTGACAAAAAGGATTGCAGTTATGACGTGACTGATGCGTGTATGCGACAAGAGAAATGTAGCGACAGAAAAGTTCTTGCAAGCTCAAGTAAAAAAACTGAGGATAATTCAATCAAGCAGCCTTATGAGATGGCGTTGCCATTGGTAGGAGTTTGCGCTTTCAATAATGCTAGCCCGCCGACTTTTACCGCTTCGGTAGACTCCCGAAGCAAATCTTCCATCATCTCCTTGTCCTCATCACTGGGGGCAGCAGCGACGTGTGACGCCGCAGCTTGACACGCTACAATTGCCTATGCAAGGCTACCCCTGCCACCATCACCAGCCGACGCTCGGGCTAGCTCTGCCACCCGAGCTGACAGCCCCTCTCGGACCCCATCAATAACGTCGGCAGCACTCACCTCGCCAGCCCCGGACGCCGCCGCGCCAGACCCCCCCCGCTCTCTCACCAGGCTTTCTGCGGCTGTCCGCAGCACCGAGCCAATGCATCGCACTGCATTCTCCGCTGTTTGCAGAGGCACCCCTCCTGCCTCCCACAAAGGCTTCCTGACGTCGTCCCCTCGGGCCCCCGGCACGGCATCTGCTGCGCACGCCGCCAGCCCACCTAGCAGCGGCCATGCCACCACCACACCCGCTTCAGCACCTTGTGCCTCAAGGTCCATTGACGCCTCTTGTTCCCTGGGTCCGGGCCCCACCTGGGCCGCGCACATTGCCAGCCCTCGCGGACCGTCGAGGAGCCGAAGGAGGCATCTGGAGGCTTTCGATCGGAGCCGGCCACCATCGGGCGCCGCGCCTTGATTCCGCAGCAGCATGGCTTGAAGCAAAAGCAGCAGCAGTGGCGGATTGCGCGGCGCCTCTCCAAGCCACGCCTTTTCCGGCACTGGTTCTCCTGCTTTCCCATCTGGTCCACCCTCACGCTCACCCTCACCCTTCCGATCCCCATCGCCCCCTGGCGTACCCTACCCCTGCCCAGAGCTAGAGCCATGTGCGCCTTCCACCTGCGATGCATCTCCAGCCCGTGCCCGCGCCCGCTAGAGAAAGGCGCCCGCGCCTGGTTCCGGTTCCGGTTCACCGTCTGCTCCAGACGCAACGGGGCTAAGTATCAGTGCTGTTGAAGTTCCGTCGTCGGACGGTGCTGACACTTGCGGTGGCCCGGTGGCACACTCATCATCTTCGCTGGAATTCTGCTCCTCAGAATTTACAGCACCAGCACCAGCACCAGCAGCGGTGGGTCCATAGTCAGGATCCCGATCCTCAGCAGCGGTGCGTGAGTCCTGTGACGCCATCGTCCCCAGTGACGTCATTTGCAGTGCCATGTCTTGGGCTGGGGCGTACCCGCCCAGGAGAGATGACAGGGCGAGCACCGTCTTGGTCGCAACTTTCGACTCTGCCTCCAGGTCTACCTCTCCGGAAACTCTGTCAGCATCAGCATGCAATGCACTTGCATGCAATGCGTCAGCATCTGCGCCGTCAGCGAGGGCGCGTAACGATGCATCGAGTCGCCGCAGCAATGCGAGCAAGGCTCCGCTCCTCAGAGCAAGTGCCTGGGCGACAGGGTGGTTCTGCACCACCGTTGACAGAGCTTCGCTTGCACCTGCAGCCACTCGCGGCGCCGGGTGGGCGGTGAGGCGCACCAGCGGAACCATGCCCCCCATGGCGCCGAGGATGGTGCTGTTGTCGCTACTCGAGCAGTAGAGGTTCAGCTGGTCCAGAGCATCAGCAAGGCGCGCAGCATCCGCTGCGACTGCAATTTCAGTCGTCAATTTCGTTCGCGCATCGGATTCCTCTTCATCAATTTCGGCCTGCTGCCTTCGGCTCGCTGCGTCCGCACTCTTGGATTCGCTTGCTCCGTGCTACGTGGCAGCCATGGGAGTAGCTTTGGGTAGTACTGTGCCGTCCTTCCCAATCCGAGCTCCGATCTCCATGAGCGGCTAGATTGGCACACCTGCTGCTCTTGAGATTGTTCGAGCCAGCGAGCGGACCTACTCAACTTCATCGATCTACGAGATACAGAAGCCAATTGCCTAAATACGAACTTCGAATGGCATCGAAGTTTGAGCTGCTATGGCAAAGAACGCATGATACAACCGAGTGCAGTTCCCTGTCTACTTACCGTGATGGATTTAATAGCTGCTTCCAAGAACTTCTTGTCTGCTTCGCTCATGGGGGCCGGGGGATCCCTCCGAGCGTCTTGCTCGTCCGCAGGTCCTGGCAAATCTCGTACTTCTACGCCACGCAGCGCCGACACAGCCGGCCTAGTACCTGCGGTTCCATGCTCTATAGCCCATCTAAATACAGAAAGGAACTTGTCGGCGTCACTCATGTTGAACTGGAAATGTTCTCGCGCTTTCCATCAGCAAGTTGTTGTAAGTTCCGGAAACAACCTAGCTGAGCGCGCGGCGCCTACACCAGAGCAGTGAATGACGACGACTCACACACACTAGCTTGCTCGAGGTACCGGCGTGCTTTACCCCACTGCAATATGGGTTGCGGTGCATCATCAGCTGCTTCTGGCTCTGCCGGTCCATCCGCGGCAGGGTGCTGTGGAGGTGGCGATGGTGTATTGCCAATGTCTGAGGCCGATGCTACCCTTGCGCAAGCGAAGGAAGCAGACAAGAAGCATCATAGGGTTCTACTACTTGGTGAGGGCAGTCAGTGGCATTCGATGTACATGTGCCATCGACGTGCAGATGATTGTCTCATTTTAATGCGAATAGAATCATTAGAGCTATCATTATTGCAGGTACTGGGGAGAGCGGTAAAAGCACAATAATCAAGCATATCTAGATGCAGTTGCTCAAGGTATGTTGTACAAATCTTGTATGTGTATTCATACGTTGCTTGAATACGCCCAGTGGAAGACCTCTTTGGCACGCTGCTGCACTTTGATGTTGACAACGGAACTCTTTCGCAGGGTGGCATTCCGGAGAGTAGCAAGTCAACTTATCGAGATGGAATCAGATAGAACTGCTTGGACTGTATACAAGCGCTCATTGAAGCGACCGAAGCCCTGGAGGTCGTGATTGAGGATGAGTCGAACGCCAAGCTAGCTGAAGAGGTGAGTTTGGTGCACTTCCGCCTGTCTTGTATGTGCTCGCATTCGTCAAACCCCATAACCTGGGCGTTTTGCCAGCAAAGGTCTGCTCCATGTCAGTTCGCGAGAACTTTAGTATTTTACAGCTGCTGTCGATCACTGTTGTTCTCGCAGCTGATGGATTTAACGCTCGAGGATTTCGATGTCAAAGCAGCAAGCAAAGTCTCGGCCCTGTGGCACGACGATACGATCTAGCAAGTGTACGAGCGAAGAAATGAATTTTGGATACTTGACGCCTGCCCGTACTACATGGAACATGCCGAGAGAGTTGCCGAAGAAGACTTTGAGCCGACGGACGAAGACATCATTATGACTCGAGTGCGGACCACGGGAATTGTAGAAACCAGCTATTAGTTTAACGACCATACAATAACATTTGTCGATGTTGGTGGGCAGCGAAGCGAACGGCGAAAATGGCTAAACGTGTTCGACAACGTCGACGCGATTGTTTTCCTCTCGTCACTCGCCGAATACAACCAGAGGCTGTTCGAGGACGTCAACGTGTGGAGAATCAAGGAATCCCTGACACTTTTCTAGCAGATCGCAGGGAGGAAAGCATTCGCCAGAACACCGATCTACCTCGTTCTCAACAAGAAAGATATTTTTAGCGAGATGCTCAAGGAGACGTCTCTTGACGAGGTGTTCCCTGAGTACGAGGGCGGTAAGGACGCAGCCAAGGCGGCTGCCTTCATCGAGGAATAGTTCCGTAGTAGGTTTCAGGACGTGTCTCCAAAGGAAAAACCCTTGCCGATCACATCCATGTCGGCAAGGGTTCGGATCGAGGCCAAGGAGTTTCTATTCCGAATTAGGGACGATCTGGTGCGCCGGGCCGAGAAAAGAGATAGCACTTCGGGCTCGTTTAGTTTCTTTTACACCCCTTCTGCGAGCAAGTACACCACTTGACGACGTGCGACTACATTTTTTACATGTACCTGATGTGTGACGGCCGGTGGCCGAGTGGTTGAATCCCGAGTATCAAGCCTTATAGAGGTTGTTGTGTCCAGTGAGCGAGCGAGCACATGCACATGCAAATGCAAGAACGCATTCCTATGTTTGTTCTTTTTATGTACCTGCTTCTACGTCTTAGTCATGGCAAAATATTGCATTGCCGTGCCGCCCCTGTACCCTGCAAGGCCAAGAGAGCCAGTCCTCCGCTCCAGCTTCACGATTCGGATTCCGGATCGACCCCAATCGCCTCCGCGTGGAATCTCAGGTGCTGCTCGACGAACGTGGCGATAAAATGGTAGCCGTGCGTGTAGCCCGTCTCCATGCACAGCGTCACGGCCACGTTTGCTCCCTCGCTACCACGGGACTCGACGGCCGCCTTCAGCGCCTCCGGTTGCAACTGGTCGTCCTTCAGGAAACCGTCCGCTGTTCCCTGGCTCACAAGCATTTTCAGCTCCGGAGCATCAGAGGGGTACGCCTTCGCAAGCTCGCATGCATCCCACTGCGGCCACACCTCGGATTTAGCGGATTCAGAATCGCCAAAGTACGCCCCGAATGCCTTGTGTCCCCACGGGCATGTACAGGGATTACAAATGGGAGCAAAAGCAGAAACAGCCGCAAACCTCCCTGGGTTTTTGAGTGCTGTAATCAGTGCGCCATGGCCACCCATCGAGTGTCCCATGATGCTCGCCCTGCTGATGTCCAGCTCGGGACAGGTGCTCGACACTGCCTCTGGCAGATCTTTCGTTATGTACCCATACATGTTATAATGAGCAGCCCATGGCTCCTGTGTTGCAGTAACGTAGAAGCCGGCTCCTTTGCCAAGGTCCCAGCCGTCATCATCAGCGACGCTATCTCCACGAGGGGACGTGTCTGGCATCACAAGAGCTAGCCCGAGCTTGGTGGCAACTCCGAACGCCCCTGCCTTTGTAGTGAAGTTTTCCGGGGTACACGTCAGGCCCGCCAAGTAAAACACAACAGGAAATTTACCAGATTTAGGCAGAGCATCTTTACTTGGTACGAACACATTGAACGTCATCTCGCAGTTTGTACTGGGTGCAACGTGGGTAATTTTGCGTACAGTTCCACCAAATGCGCGCTCTTCTCCGGCCACCTTTGGGCCATCACTGCTAGGGACTGCAGCCATATTCCTATTCTGAGCAATTGCCGGTCCGAACAATAGCGATATTTATGCGGCACAAGCACTAGAACGCAGCCCGGTGGCGAAAGATCCGAAGAAGAAGATCACCCCCCCCCCGCCTGCCGCGGCACCACTGGGCATGCGCCATGGATTTTGCGACAGTAACTTGGCGGCTGAGCCTGGATAGTGTTGCAGCCTTGCACGTTTTAGAAGAGCAACATTTTGGCAAGGCGTCAATGAGGTCACAAAATCGAGCGAGCTCGAGTCCTCAGTCGCTGTCAGTGTACACGTCCAGGATCCCCAGCTTGCCCGGCCTGGTGGCTGCCGGCTGTCGCTTCGACGCCGCCGGTTCTTCACCCGAGGGTGATGCGGAACCTGCTCCGACTCCGGCACTAGCGCCATCTGTCGTTTCCTTCGCGGCGGGTTTTCCGCGGCGTCCGAATCCAAACCCTGCCGAGATGAAACCGTCAGCATCGGCTTTCACCCGTTGCGGCTGCCGCTGCCCCCGCCCGCGACCACGCCCCCACTCCCGGCCCCGGCCACGCCCCCCTTCCCTACCCTGATCCATACCCCGGCCCCGACCCCGGCCTATCCCACCGTCCCTACCGGCACCCTCTCCCCCAGAGGACCTATCGGCACGTCCTATACGGTGACCTCCTTCTCGTGCCTCTGCCCCCGCACTCGATCGATGCTCACGTCCTCCACGGTGACCTCCTTCTCGTGCCTCTGCCCCCGCAGTCGATCGATGCTCACGGTAGCCCCCCCGGGAATGAGAACCCGTTGTTCCCTCGCCCACCCTCGCGGCATGCTTCTCACGCCTATCCTTGTGGCCCCCTCCCCGGCCTCGGCCGGACTAGCCACTGCTGCTGCCACTGCCTTCGCCTGCCAGGTGCTTAGGGACCGGCGCGGCTGCAACGGCACCCCGGCGCCAGTCATCGTCAAGGTCGGCCTTCGCCGGCTCTGCTCGCTCTGCAGCACCTCGCGACTCATGATCTCTCACCCTTGAGCGCCGGTTCTGGTTCTTGCTGTCTTTCCTGCCCTTCTGTTCCCGCTCTTCGGCAACCCCAATCTTGAGCTCGCGGCCTGCCAAATCTACTCCGTCAAGTACCATTCCCCGGAACATGGAAGCCCGGTCAGCCATCCCGACAAAAGCAACACCCCTAAATGTTTGAGTCTCTCTATTGATCAAGCAGTGGATATCAACCACCTTTCCGGCTCTTGCCTCGAAAAAGTTTTTGATATCATCCTCCGACAGAGTAAACTTCAAGTTCGTGACAATCATGCGGAATGGAGCCATTTTGGGTACAATCGAATCAAGCGTCGTACTTTCAGCCGGAGTTGGCTCAGCAAAGCCTTCTGGTCCAACGGGGGAAACTTCTGCAGCAGGCTCAGGAACAGCGTGAGTTGCACTCGCTACATCTGAGCTCGGCTCCAAGGCTTCGATGCCTTCCATACCTCCACCCATGTTTTGCCAATCAATATCGTCATCCATGCCGCCCCCTGAGTCTTAGCGTATCCTCGTAAGCCTGGAAGCGACGGCGTACTCTTGAATTGCTGCCGGTACCACGCGATTTACCTTGGTCCCCAAGAATGCGCGGCACAAGCAGGATCGATCCCGTTGACGTTCCGTAAGATGCGAGCGTTCACTGACGCAGTTCAGTAACATCAATTGAACTCACTTCAAGATTCCATGCCATGCATGTGCACCGGCGCGCATGTATATGAGCATGTATTCACAATTTAAGACATCCTCCTTGCTAGACGCGACCAAAATTGGGCAATAGCTCGAGTTCATCTTATAATAGACAACTGTATGCCGAAGGTTCATCCACTGCCAAAGAAGTCGGTGCGCATTTCATAGGAACACAAGGACGCGGATGAAATATTGGCAAGAGCGAAGCTTTCTACTGTCGCAGGGATAGCGAGACCTGGAGTAACCGGAGGCCAGACGCAGCGCTTCATCGTGCCTAGTTCAGTGTCAGCTCCGCCCATGCCAGGCTTGCCTCCCCCAGTATCGGCAGCCTCCATTGCAAAGAAGGCGCTGGAATTAAATGATGTAAAAGGATTTGAGGCTATCGTCAAGAGTATGAATATTAAGATCAGCAGCGAAGAGGCTCAGGTGCGCGGGATAAATGCGCTCGCCCACCTCGCGGCCACTGGGAATCAGGTGCAGATTCAAAGATAGGGACAGGCACACTAGCAGATGCACGATTTCGACATGATCAGTTCTGAGGCATTATTCATACAGCAGACGGGCGCGATCGGAGCGGTGCTGCGCGCCATCACTGCCCACACAGGGAGCCGAAGGCTGGTTCTACGAGGGGTCTGGGCGCTCGAACACATGACTGAGCCAGTGGAAAACAGGAGGCAATTTATGCTTCTAGGAGGGGGGGCCACCATGGCGACTCTCGCTGCTCTGTACGCGAAGGATACAGACATCATGAAATCGGTCACAGTGTTGAGTTCCGCCTCGCGCGTAGGAAGAACGTACAACTCAATGCAGTGCTGCTGTGTTCCTTCGTGACCGCCTTGAATACTGACTTTCTTGCAGCGTTGTCAATCCGCAATTTGTAAAAGCAGCGTCCTTGTCGTCCACGAGAAAGCTCCAATCGTATCAGATCCGTGTGTTATCGGAGCAGGAGAATACCCCCTGCGCAGCCTAGCAGCACCGCAACCCCCGCGTGGGATACCCAAATAGCAGTTTGTAGCTACTGTTTCACTGGCTAGTTGCCTCCCGTGAAAAGGTGAACCGCATACAACCCCTGATTCGCAGACACAGCCAGCGATGCGGTAGCTAGACCCCTCGCTGACCAGCCCATGCTGTCATAGAGTGCCCCTGAAGCAAGAAGCGCAGTTGGATAGAAGAGGAACCCATTCAAATACGATTTATACAAGGATCTAGTGAGTGGCGAGGCAACCCCCCCCGGTAATTCGAACGTATCTGATATTGTCATTCCGCTATCTACAGACCCACTCATCCATTTCCATCCATAATATACCGAGCCGCACGCCATTGCAGCTCCAACTGTACCTATGACTGCTTTTGACGCAAGTTCCGAGCTCTCCATTAAAATTGAAATAGTGGACAGTGGTTGTATCGGATCCTGGAGTTCAAAAACAGTAGTTGGTCTTCATCTTCACCAAGTCACGAATGCCGTAGACGGCACACGCCGGTACTCACTGCGGCCGCATGCACGTCGCGCGTATCGCCTAGATCGCTTAAACTTCTAGATCTCTCAAGTTCTACTTCATCCTCCTTGCTACCCTAACATATGCGTGATCGTGATGTAGGACAGCCAGGCGTTGTAGTATCTGGTCCGCAGGTTTCATCGAGCCAATCAACCTGTGGATGTCGCCTTCGTGGGCGAGCATGCCGCCATGCCGAGAGGTGCATGGCCCGTGCAGATGGTGGCACGGCCCATGACTCAGTAACGTTGAATGGCCTCTTGAGTCCATAATACAGCAACACGAAGCCACTCGCTACCTCTGAGCAGCCCCATCATGCTCATACCGTCGAGCCCGCAGCTGCCCCAGAATCGAGCACTGCCAGTGCCAGCTACTGCTCCGCCCAGTGCTCCTTCACCTCGCTCAGTTCCATGCGGCCGGGATTTCCTGCAGCCACCACGGCTCCGTGCACTCATCATATCTGGTGAGTACCTCAACCCCGTGATCGGTCACTAACAGCGTGTGTTCGAACTGAGCCGCCAGGCCCCCATCCTTCGTAGCCGCCGTCCAGCCGTCGTTCCACACGACCAGCTGGGCTGATTTCTCCACTAGCATCGGTTCGATCGTGAATGTAAGGCCGGGTTTGAGGACGAAACTATCCGTATTTCGGAAATGGTTGACGAGTGGATGCGTGTGCAGGTCCTGCGCCACGCCATGACCCTTGAATTCCCTCACAGTGTCAAAGCCGTGCTCATCCACGACGTGCTGCACAGCCTCTCCGATGGAGGCGAGTGTGACGCCTGGGCCGGCCACTCGAATGGCATCGTGGAGCGCTCGCTTGGTCGCACGGACGAGGCGCCGCGCGCGCCACGGATCTCCGTTGCCTTCCCGACGGGTTCCCATCAAGACAGAAGCAGAAGGTTCTGCAGGAAGCGCGGCGCCGCTGCCGGCAGCCTAGTTTCTTGCGTTGTCCTGCTCGCCCCCGCTTGGCCTTTTTGTCGCTTTGTCTCCGACGATGAACGTTCTGCATGTGTCACCGTGATAACCGCCTTTATATGCGACGAGATCAAGAGATACAATGTCGCCTTCGAACAGCGGCTAGTCGTCCGGTATCCCATGCAGAGCGACCTCGTTTACGGAAATACAAATGGATTTGGGGAACGGCGATCGCCCGTACAGAAGAGGACTTGGGTATGCATTATTTGCAACCAATTCTGAGTGCACCATTGCGTCGATGTCTTCAGAGCACATGCCTGGCTCAAGCATGGCGCCAGCTTTCCCCAAGATAGAGGCAGCCACTTCGCACGTCTCTCTCATGATTTTGATCGACTCCGAATCATGGTAGAATGGCGGAGGATGGCTTGAAGGCAGTACTTCCGTAAGATACGGCGGTCGCTGTATAGTTTCAGGGACGTCTCGCACAGGCGATACTCGGCCCTTCGATACCGGCGGCTGTAGGCCGAACCACTCATATCGTCTTCGCCTATGCACCAGGTGCTAGGGAAAGGCATGCTAGTCTGAGCGCGCACTTGTTGTACTTGTAGAGGATATAGACTCCCCTGATTTGTTTACTATCGCTGAAAGGTGCAATCTCCTGTCTCCATTAACGCCACGTACTGCAACCCTACATCTGTGTGTCAACCAAGAGCAACAACCAAGAGATTGGGCCTAGCCCCGACGTAGAGCTGCGAAAGCGTGAGGTGATCGCGCAACTTTCTGCACAGGACGTCCTAACATGTCCAATACCACCTAATATATTCGAAGATCTTGTTCGAGACTTGTCTCGAGTGTCTGGTTTTCTGACAGACATTTTGAGACGTGCAAGTTCGATAAACGACCTACACTCTCGTGTTCGAACAACCTTTGCAATGACTCCAGGCTGGCTTTGCGGAATGTTTAACACACAGAAGAAGAGGAAAAGTCCGTGGGATTCCATGCGCACGTAGACTGCGAAGCTGCTCGGTGAGCCCATGCAGCATTCGAGAGCCGAGACAGGCTAATGGGCCATTCAAGTTGGCCGTGACCCCGGCCCGTCATCGAGCGTTTTGCCTTCAAGCTATACACCTCCAGCCGAATTCTAGGGGACGCGTTAATCGATTGAAATTTGCCCTAACCCTAACTACCTCGCTCGATCTAGATTCTGGATTCAGAAATAGTACAAGACCCGATCTAGATTCTAGATTCTAGCTCCACTAGTTGCTGGATCCAGGGCTAGATAAATTCAAGTCCGGAATAACAAATATGAGGATCACCTGCCACTTCCTCCTGTGGGGCTCTCTTTGCTCTCACTGCCATGGTCATGGTCGTGGTCAGCAGTCGGAGCGGCTGCTGCCGCCGTAGCAACAGCTGCCGCCGCAGCAGCCACATCACCGATCGAATCAATCTCGGAGGCCGAAGCTGGACCCAACCGGTCGCCAGCGGAACCTGCTGCAGGGGCGGCGCCAGCAGAACCCTCGCCACCTCCCCCGGCTGCAGAGGCGCCTGCCCCTGCCCCTGCCCCCGGACCGCCTATTTTATCAGCCGGTGGCACGAATTCCTCTTCCTCGTCCACCGGTCGCAACACCTTCTGACTCGAAGCATCTTCACCCACCTTGAGTTCAGCCCTGTCCTTGCCGTCTGTATGCGCTGTTACTACGATGGCGGCGGGCACTCCATCGGGCAAATCAAACTTGTAGAGGCTGCCGTCTCCTTCCTCGAGAAAGTCGCCCTCCGTCTCTACCTTGATCATGTCGACAAAGACCTCGAAATTTCGATGGTCCCACTCGATGCGGGCCTTGGTGCCTCCCGTGGCAGGCTCATATAGCCAGTAAGAAATTTCCTTGTGTCCAATATCATCTTTTACAGGTTTCCCGTCGAGAAGCAGCGTGTACTTTAGATCCATCATTCCCTCAGGCTCGATAACTAGCTTCACGTCATGCCCGTCGCACTTGAACACCACCGATCCTGTCAGTTTATATCTCATGCCAGTTTCATCTGCGCACAGTGAGTTGAATAAGTGTCCAATTAAATACACAATTCCGAATTCAATAGTATGACTACGTTCCCCAATGCTACAGAGGTATGTTGGTGCATAGGGCGGCTCCATCCGTTAACGCTACAATCAGCTTCATGCATCAAAGCACGACTGTGGCTACTTAAACGAGCGTCAAGGGCTCACATATTATAGCATCATTTACTTTCATTGTACGCCGTCCAGACACGGTGTGATGTTCGAAATACACATGCCGTCTGCGAGATAATACTTGCATCAAAGTAGATACTTGCTGAATTCAACCTGAAGCGCGGAAACTGGCATCTACGCACTGATATAACCTACCTGGCTTTTTCAGTCGTAAATCGCCACTGGGTTTGCAATACAGGCATCGTCGGTGGGACAAATTCGACCGAAACAGGCAGAAGCCTACTAGCTTTACAGTTCCGAATACACCGTGGCGCCCCACTGGCAGTGCAATGCAACTATTGCGGATCGATCCGTCAGCAGAATGCTTCGGACAGGGAGCGTCTGTAAGCACGGCAGAGAGCGACACGGCTAGGTTTCAGCTTGGAAATGCAAGAAAATGATCACATCCTCTAGTTGCACCCGTACGATACTGGTGATGCATTGCCGTTAGTCCAGTATCTTGGTATTTATATTCGCGCCGAAGTTGCTTTTGAATAGCGTTCTACCAATATCAATTATCTTGATCTTATTCGCAGGCAAAAGGCCAAAGTAGCAGGACAAGCTGCACTCTCTAGTGTAAAAACTTTTATGGCGACACTTATTCGCTCTTCCGATAGTATAAATGCAGCATCAGTTGGCAAAGTGGATGAAGCCTTTGCGGTACTTGTGCGACTTCGTAGCGTTCTCAAGACGACGCCGCTTGCACTCGAAAAAATGATAGGGCAAGTGATAAGCAAACTATCTGACTCTAGGCTGGATGCCTCAGCTCTTCTTCTTTGCGCTCGCATAGGCGAGCTTTTGACCTCGCGATGCGAAGCCAAATAGATTGATCCCACTCAAAAGTATGGTGAATCTATCTTTGGGAGTCCGACGACCAGCGACTTCATTGTTAAGGCACACAATGAAGCTGAAGTTTCACCGTATGCAGCTGCTGATGGCCTGCTGCGAGAATTTCCGCCCCCAGCAGCTGGAGTTGCAGACACCGGCACCGCACAGCTGGCCACCACGTGCAGCTGCATCGCAGTGCGATGCATGCTTCGCCTAGGTCTATGGGAGCACGTCGTGTTCTTTTCCATGGGATGCGCCAGGTAGTGGGCAGCTCGACTTCTCAGAATGGCTACAGAGTCGCTGGCTTCTGGCACCTCCAGCGGGGTGCCGTCCAAGGGAACCCAAGGGCTGATTGACATCGGATCCCCTGCTGCCAAGGGCGTGCTCCAGGCCTGGAGGTACAGGGAACAAGTCAGTCGAGCTCTACTGATGGCTGCGCAGTCCCTCGCCAGCGGCAGAAAAGGACATTCGTCCGAAGAGGACCACGGGACGGATTCTGGCTCCGGATCCGATTCGAGCAGCGATCGGCAGCGCTCTCGCGTGAATGCGCTTGGCATGGCACTTGCTGCTACATGCTGGGCCGTCGCGCTTGCGCCGCAGTGCGATGCACCAGTGCAGCTGCTTGGAGCCTTCGCTCCATCAGGGACAGATCCAGCGAGGCTCTCTCTTCGTGGTGTCGTCCTCGCAGCTGTTTCAAATTTCCACGGGGTGTGTTCGGCGTCAAGGCGAACAGCGGCATCGCATCGAAATCGAAGCTCAGGTCGAGGCCGAGGTGGAGTAGAGGATAGAGGTGGGGGTGGAGCAGAACGATTCAAGGTGTGGAGGCAATAGTCGGCGGAGGCGGCGCGAGGAGGCAGGGAACAGGGAAGGCATACTGCATTGTAGCGTGCACTTTGCGCTCTGCCGTTTGCTTTTAGTTCGGAGGAGCATCTTCAGCCATGTCTTGGTGCTCTCGCTGCATGCACCAGGGAACACATGAGCTCCGGGGGTGCCAAGGGAACCGTTGCACAATCATTCTCCATCACGTCTTGGAACAGAATAGACGCCAGTGCCAGTGATATAATGCTCCGAATCCTTGCATCACGGTCAGGTAGTTCTAGCTCACCTCAGTGGTGGGTACCCTGTCCTGATCGTGGTCCTGTGCCTGGTAGTGGCGGCCGGCTGGAGGTAATTTCGTCACCCACTGCTACCAGTAGGCAGTCAGGTGACGAGCCCGCCAAAGGAAGCATCGCAAGACGTTCCGATTTCGATTCCGATTCCAAGTCCAGTCGCTATACCCCTGTTTTCGCGGCCCAGTATGTTGCCTGGTTGGAAGCAGCAGCTGCATCCGCTGTAGCTCCGGGGGCTCGCGGCAGCGAACATGGAGAAGAAGAAGAAGAAGATGCAGAACGGATTGGTGGACCCGCCGCTGGTTTCGGCATTGCAGCAGCATTGCTGGGTCGGGCGGAGGAGCATTGCACTGCAGTGCTGTTACGCTGCAAATCGTCGCGTTAGAGCATCACCGCCCTCGGACTGACCGACGACGCCATGTGCGGCATTTCCATCGACGAGGTGTCTGCACGAGCGGCTGCTGCGGGCGTATGTATGCTGCGTTCGATGCTCGCTGCTCAGAGGGCGGTAGATGTTGGTGGTTAGGCGTAGGCATCCGTCGGGGCCTATGGCTCCCTCAATGCTCCACACAGGTAGCGCGGGTCGAAATTGCACGCTACTCCGGCAGCGTCGCGAGCCGAACTTTCCCGGCTCCGAGGTGCTCAAACTGCCGACCGCGGCGCCCTTAGAAGCAGAAAGCTGGGGGCTGAATCCGGCTTTCGACGGGGTAGGAAGCACAGGGGAGGCAGCGACAGCAGTAGCGAGAGCGGGAGCGATGATGGCATGGAGGAGGAGGAGGACGGCGGTGAGCTGGGCGAGTTTCCCTCTGACAGTATGGGTCGGGGGCAGGATCATGGCCTGGCCCGATCGCTGTTTGGTAGCAGCGATGGCAGTATTTCTCAGCTTACACAGATGCATGAGGACGAGGATTCGGGTCATGATCACAGCGCAGTGCAAGCTATCGAAGACAGCGAAGTTGAAGACGCCGTCCGCGAACAACAAACGCAGCTTGAAGCAGCGTTCCAGGTGTTTCGGAGGGCCGCCGCCCACGTGCAGAAACTTTACGCTACTTCCACAGGGGCCGCAGCACAGTTCGCTGCCCCAGCTGCCTGTTCGGTGGACGCGCGTGGTCGACTTGCCGCTGCAATCGCTGACGGTGCCAAGTGCACTGAGAGGGCGAGACGACTCCTGGAATTCTGGAAGCAGCACCCCACGCTTGCGGGAGGTGCTTGGAGGCGTGAACATTCCGACGATGGACCGGACAACGCCCTCAACAAGGCAGTCGCACAGTCAGGGGCAAGGGTATCTGTGCAGACTGGTACCGGTACTGGGCGTCGTCCAAAGTAGTAGACAGGAGGCGGCGAGGCTACACCTGCAGCTCCTCGGCAGCTCCGTTTTGCTGACGACGACGCGGAGTCAACGAACGCCGAGGGTAAAGAGCAGAGCGTGCGTCGCAATGTAACGTTTGCGTCCGATGTTGACAGCTCTTCCGCTGGCTAGGCTAAGGACGAGGCAGCCGTAGGAATAGGACATTCTCGTGTCTCGTTCGCGCAGGACGCGACTGGGGCCAATCCAGGAGCATAGTCTGATGGTGATACGGATGAGGTGATAGGAACATCTGCCCGAGCACGTGCCCCGAGGGATGCTCGCCCCAGCAAAACCCCCGCCAAGGCTCGTGCTGTTGCACCCAGGACGGGAAAGAAGACAAAGACGAGCACGAAGATGAAGAGAGTAGGCTTCGCCGCCAGCGAGACGCCTGTGGATCGACGGAAGGACGGAACCAGGCCGGGCAGCAACAAGAGAAGGGCGGGGTAGGGGGATGGAAGCACGAGGGCAGTCGCACTGGAAGCACAGACTCCAGGCCTAGGCTCTGGTGTTACCCCCGGGGCTGGTATGCGCGGCGCCAAGTCGAAGACGAGGAGTACTGGCGGAGCTGGGAGCTCATTGGGCGACTGGTGGTTGCTATTGGAGCAAGTGTTTGTGCTCCTGTCGAGACATGCTCGGCTTGCGCTGTCTGTTGCTGGGGTATCTGGTTTTGGTGTCACTGGAGAGGCATCCAGCTGGCAAAAGGCCGCATGCTTTGGACACGCGCGTAGGATTCGTTTCTTCGATATTGTGCTAGGGAACACAGCTAGCACCACGATGGCTTCAGAGCAGTGCGTGGTTCCGGCACTGACGGAAGCTAGGCGGTCTCTGTGTGTTCGACTTGTCGACGCCGGGCGTTCTGCGGCTGATGCTCGGCTGCATCGGGTGAAGAACCGACTGCAGCACTCGAAAGAAGCTGCTCAGACGGCAAAAAAGCTCAGAATCCAAACAAAGTCTATAGGAGACCCTGCTCACGGCCGGAGCGATGGCGAATTGGAGGGCGATGGAGGGGAAAGGGGGGCATCGTCTGTACGTCGACTACTGTTCGGTGGTGGCTCAGACTCGCCTGACGAATCGGAGGAATTGGTAGCATCAGACCCAGCGCTTCAGACCGAGGCGGACGCCGGGGACGAAGATTTGTTCGGACTTTTGGATGAAGCAAGCGAGGGTGAAGAGGAGGACGCCGAAGGCAGCAAGATTGGAGGCAGCAGCGGGCGAGATTCAGGCGCCGATAGCGAAGAATCACTGCATCACGCTTAGAAAATAGCGTCATACGCATGGCCAGCTTTGTGCGCAGCTCGGGCAGCGGGGGGCCGGACCGGGTTTGACGCATCTCGATCGCTGTGTGCAACGCTTCACAATGCGGCTGCAGACCACGGTGACGCTGGTGCGGCCTCCGCGGCTGCACTCTTGCAGGTGGTTGTTGCTGCATCGTGGGAGTGCATTGCATGCCCATGCCTTCAAACAGCAAGCGTCAGAAGTGTCCCGGGGTCTCTCGTGGAGAGCGCAAGCCTTCCGTTATCCGAGAACGACGTTCTAGTCAGCAGCGGGCTTGAGATGTCTGCGGAAGTAGAGCGCGGCTCCAATGTACCGCCAGCGCTGATGACGGGAGAACGGCGGCTTGGCGTGTCTCGGGAGGAGCTCGTTCGCGCGTCCAGACTTCCCTATCGGTGGGAGTCGGCCGCCCGGTGCTCGCAGCAGGCGACTTGCATGGCCGGGACCAACGCTCTGGGTGTTCTCTGCCTGACGAGACAAGCGGTGTGCGGCGTGCAGATAGCAGCTCTAGGGATCGGAGGTGCAGCTGAAGCGGAGGAAGCTGCTCGTGCGACAGGGGGTGTCATGATCGCTGCATTGAGGTGCCATTAGAGTTGTAGTTTGCAGAGTTGCGGCAGTCCGTCGAAAGAAGGAGCTTCCGACAGAGATATCGCTGTCCAGACACTGCACGACTGGTGGCAGGCGATCGAGAGCGACTGTGAATCGCTGGGCCACCATCCGGAGAGGGAAGCAATCGATGCCGCCGCTGCAGCTGCATCGGTTCCACCTGCGAAGGCCCTTGTGGCCTCCATTCTGCGTACAGGGAGAAGCCTCGCACTGTCCGAGTCGGTAGCTGCCGACTGCCACCGACTTGGTGTCCTTGCGTTACGACCCCCGGGTGGGACTCACGACCGGGATGCTGCAACGATCGAGCGCATTGCATTGCAGTGCCAGGTGGCAGCGGCGGCAGAGGCACTCGGGGGTGCACAGCTTGTGGCGGAGGGTGATTCGAGGGCTTTGGACGGAACCACAGTTGGCGGATCTACAATTCAACTGCGCTCCCTGGCGAATTCGGCCGCGGCAGAGACGCTGGCGCTTTCATGCAGTGCGTCCGCCTGGGTCGTTTCTGGTTGCAGTTCCAGCCTAGATTGCATCGATAACGCCCTCGCAGCAGGGCAGGCGAGTCGGGCGGACGCAGTAGCCGGCACCGATGGCGACGTAGACGTTGATTTGAGCAAGCCGGGGGATAGAAGCAGAATCTCTAAAGCTGACGCTGGCAAGGGCACCAGCGATGGTGATATCAATGACGATGACGATGACGATGACGATGACGTAGGCAACCAGATGGCAAAACGACAGATGAGCGCAGAAGGAGATGGATGCAGAGGAGCAACGGGACCGGGTGCATGTGCATTGATCGACCTCCAAGCAGGCATGTCCAGGTGTCTTGAATTTTGCCGCCTCGCAATGTCAAGTGCGAATGCATCGCATTGTGGTGCAGACTCCGCGCTGGATCGACTAGTGGGTGCTCTGGCAGGATGTGCTGCCGATTCAGTCCGTACGTTCGCCAGACGAGTGGCTAGTGCCAGTGCTAGTTCAGGCACAGGCACAAGCACAAGTGCCGCCTCTTCCACTGATACTGGCCTAGCAAAGGCACTCCAACCCGACGACGACGACAGTTGGAGTCCCTGGGCGGCGCTGAGTCAGGCGGCCGCCGATTTGGATGACGTGGATCGACAGACAGGCGCTGTGAAAGTGTTTGCCCTCGCACAACGTGTGGCTTCCTTTGGGCTTCATGATGAACAAGGCGCTCTTCGAAGAGCAGGTCTTGCTCTGGTAAGAGCAGCAGATGTCACGGGCAGTGATCTAGCAGCAGAGCACCTCGCGCATGCTGCATTGCATTCGACTCTCGCTGGCGATGCGGTGTCGGCCATGTGTGCCGCTGAGGAGGCCGCAGTTTCTGGTCCTCGAGCCCTAACAGAAGCATGCAGCTGGGCGCGGAAGGTGCATGCTCGATGGGCAGGGAGTGGTGAAGCCTTTGATGAAGAGGGAAACAAAGACGATAAGAAGAAGAAGGACAAGGGCAAGGGCAAGGGCAAGGGCTAGCTCGTTGGAGAGAATGTTATGGTACCCGCTGGCGAAGGACTCAGTCATGGACTTCGTGCGCTTGGGGTCCCGGCAGCCTGTGCATATGCTGCCGGCATGCTTGCAGTACTCGCTCAAGCATGTGAGTCAGGCACTTTCAGGCAAGCTCTGAGTACCAAGGCAGGGGCATATGCACCCGATGGGCGATACTTGGGTTTGTTGTCTGATTGCAGCAGCGTTTGCTGGACCGTGCTCCGTGCCCTCGAGCTCCGCAGCGCATTGGCCAGGGAACACGCGAAGACGGCTCGGGGAACAAGTGCAAGGGCCGAAGCGACGCGGCATGTGCACTTGGTGCGGGTTGCTGTAGCCGTAGCTGCGGAGAGCGGCGCTATTGTCATGCAGCTGCGGGGTCACCGTGCGACAGCGGAGCGGTTGCTCGCACACGCGGGTGCGGCGTGGGTCAGCGTGGCTACATCAAAACCCGGCGACGGAGGGTTGCAGTCCCAAGGAAGCTCCGCCCTCCCTAGTGTGAACGAAGGGAGCAAATGCTTTTCTAAGCTCGCGGCCAATCCTAGCCAATCCATTGCGGCAGGAAAAGGCAAGAAGGCTGCGAAAGCAGTCGCAGTTTTTCCGCTCAGCACAGTGGCGTCACCTAGGGAGGCCGGGATCCGTCGAGTAGCCTTGGAGCGCATGCTGGCTGCCTTTGCGGAACTTGCTGACTAGCCGCGCCGCGCAACCAAAGTGCTGCGAAGAGCTGCCTTCCAAGCAGATTGCTTCGGCGCTTGCGGAGTAGGGGCACGAATGCAGCGAGGCATTCTCTCGGATGCAGTGCTGCTGCTGGCAAGAAGGGGTCGCAATGAGGAGGTAGAAAGCATGCTGCTTAACTGTTAGCCCTTGTGTTCCCTGCAAATAGTGGCTGGGGATGGAGCGGGATTTGCCCTTGCGATCGAAGCTGCATTGGTATGCGCGCTCGGCGACGGGGTGGACAGCTCGCGTCCGCTGCGTCGGGTTGCTGCCGTGTGCGATCGTACGCTCGACTGGCTGGCCGCCTCTGCTTGTCCATCTCTGCCCCAGCACGAAATCTCTGCCATGCGCGCTGGAGGTTTTGCTGACGCTGCAGATCGCATGGTCGGAGAGAGAGAGACGGTGGGATATCCCAGCCGGTCAGATTCCGTCGAACCCGCCAGCTGGACCAGTTCAGGGAGTTTCTAGTCGCGTGCAGTACCGCGCGCGATGGCATCGCCAGGACCCGTAGCTGCTCTATTGTCGCATATGGCAGGATCTTCCACGGATCCTAATGTGCTCGCCTGGGCTGCAGTGCTTTCTGGCCGAGGACTGCAGGTGCGGACAGCGGCGTCTGCTGCACGGTCAGCGATCGGGTTTTCCCTTGCTGCCGTCAACGGCGAAACGGTTTGCGCGCGCGTCAGGGCGCCCAGCCCTTTGCCGGCAGAAAACAGCCTTGCGTCTCCTAAGGAAGTAGCGGATGCGGTCGGTGGTAACCCGGTGCGGCGCCCCTTGACACTGTGGGCACTGGCTAATGTAACGTGTCATCTTGCTTCTAGGCTGGAGGGAGATCGTGCCACCGTGCGTGCGCTCTCTCCTCCCATTGGCACTGCGCTCACCATCGACGAGTCACAGCTAGTGGTTGGCATCGACGGCTTCAACAGGGAACACAACGCGGGTGATGCTGAAGTAGTGGGCGGACTAGATGCACTAGCGAGGGATGGTCTGGTAGACCTGCACGCCTTAGAGCCGGGTCAGCAGATTGCCTGCATCGCTGCTTGTCTCCGGCCTCCATGTGCTTTGGTGGCTGTTGCATCCAGGGTGAATTTACCCAGTGGAGACGGGCCGCCGGACTGTTATGCAATCAAAATAAGCCGAGTAGGAACTAACGCTGGCTTGGCATTGCCAGCGTCTGCAGGGCTCGGTGGCTCCATCAAATCAGAGGCATCAATGTCCGGGGCCCAGGAAGAGCAGCCAGAGCTAGATGGGACGTACTGCGATGGCGGCGGCTGGCCAGCGATTCCATCGGCTTTCTCGGACGTTCCGCTGCTTGGCGATGTCATTTCATTGCGGCGTATTCTGCACCGTTCCTTTACGTCGATGAAGGCAGCAGGAAGCACGGAGGCCCAGGCCTGGTCCACGACGAAGAGGCGGGAGTGGTGGGCATAGAGAGAGGCGATCGATGCGGATATGGGCAAGCTGCTTGAGGCAATGGGTGGATGGGTACAAGTCGCAACTGCGTGCGATGCTTCCACTGAGCCATAGCTCTCCGTTGCGGCTCACATCGGTGGCAAAGATCCTAGTCTAATTTTGGCGGATACAACGAATGCCGCATCGGGTGTAGATGGAAACGAGGTTATTGATCAGCCAGCGGGTCGCCATTCGACGAGTAGGAGGACAGCCGTTGATGGTGACCCGGTCGATGGTGACCCGGGAGGTGCTGGCACTGCTTCGGAGTCAACGAGCCACCTGACGGAGCTCGAGCGGGGGGTACTTGCCAGGCTACCTTCTTCGCTGCAGTCGCTGAAAGTGCCGGAACTCAAGGAGGTGCTTGGTGAGCTACGGCTGCCGAAGACCGGGAAGAAATCGCAGTTGGTGGAGACGCTTCAAAGCTGGGTTGACGCCGTACAAGACAGCGATGCAGAGAGCCAAAGCGGCAGTGAGAGCGATAGCGATAGTGACTGCGAGATTGTGCGTAGCGCTGGCCCTGGCCCTTGTGATGGCAGCGCATACTTCGCTGACGAAGGCCGGGAATAGAAGGGTTTACCCCCCCCTAACCACCCAGGCCATTAGGCAGATAGCTCAGTGGCAAACGGTGCCAGGGGTTTCGCTAGCCATGTCTGGCTGCTCCTGGGCCCCATGGCGCAGTATCTTCCAGTGTCTGCTTCTCTGCAGGCCGCAGGATGCCCGTCGACATTATCATCTTCGCGCATCATCGGTGTCCGGCAGCTCGGCCGGCTGAATCCTAGCAGGGCTGGGGTCGCTGGGAGGTCTATTATGTGTTCCCTGGCTTGGGGTGGCGAGCCAGATCCCGATGCGTGGTGCGGGGTGAGCAAAGCACTTGCTCAGCATGCTGCTCAGCTGAGAGCAGAAGCCTGCGGGCCCGATTCAGACGTGGTTGCGCTGTCAGGAGGACGGTTCATCATCGATCCAGAAGGCAACCTGAGCAAATCCAGAGACAGGATGCTAGACGTGGTTAAGGGACTCGCTGACGGCGATTCTACACGGGTAGGCGAACGGATGGCCGAGGCATCGAAAACAGCCAGTAAGCCTAAATCGAAAAAGGCGAACGCAAAGCAAGTGCTCGGCTTTGCCCGTTTTGGTCGCTGGGAAGGACACGCAGGTACAACACCCCATGCGGACTGGATGCTGCAAGCTCTGTCGACTGATGAGCTGGTGCTCTACTGTGGCCACGGTGCTGGCGAGAAATGCGTAGGTAGGGATGCTGTTCTGGCGAGGGGGGGACTGGCAATCGCGAGGAGCAGGGCGAGGGCAGAGACCATGCCGTGGGATTACCAGGGAACACTAGAGCGCGATGGAGGCGCTTCGGCGGCCTCGGGCAGAGGCGAGGGGAAGGCAGGCGGCAGTGAGGCATCTATCGGTGCTCCGGTCGTTCTGAGCGGCTGTTCGAGTGCCCGACTCCGAGTTGATGGGGTGTATGCACCGAGCGGACTCGCCCTAGCGTATTCCCTTGGCTGGCATCGGCACGTGTTCGGCAACCTGTGGGAGGTGACTGATAAAGAGCTCGATGGGTCCGTGGGAGCGTTGCTGGGGGGGCTCGCATCTGGGTCACCGTGGTCCGTCGCGTCAGGGGCCGCCCAAGATGCATGCCGTCTGCGGAACTTAACGTCCGCCGCGCAGGTGCACTACGGGGTGCCGCTCAGATCGCTGTCTGCGAACGCTGAGGCATCGATCGAAGGGGGTTGGTCGAGT
>Ga0136560_1000250_pt1 | contig 25468 bp, 12 predicted proteins | sample AntRauMeHopE1497_FD_104925 | JGI IMG/M metagenome (GOLD analysis project Ga0136560, IMG submission 104925) | Saline lake microbial communities from Rauer Islands, Antarctica - Metagenome Hop E1 #497 | ecosystem: Environmental > Aquatic > Non-marine Saline and Alkaline > Saline | place... | reverse complement strand
GCCCCCCCCCCCCCCCCCCCCTCCCCCCCCCCCCCCCCCCCCCTCGTGCCGCCACCGGGCCTCCCGCCTCCCCCCCGCCCGGCTGTCGCGCCGCAGGTACGGCATCGACGTCAACCAGATCCTCCTCGGCGGCGTGATCGGCAAGTCCTTCGCGTCCAAGAAGTGCCGGCAGACCCCGGCCGGCGACGGCCTCACCCCCGAGTGCGCGCCGTGGTTCTTCGCCCGCGGCTGCGCCGTGAGGGACAACTACGTGTACCAGAACGGGCGCGTCGGCGTGTCGTGGTCGGGCGGCGGCGACGGCAAGACCCCCGGTAGCGGCACGACGGTCGCGGACAACCACGTGGAGGTGGCCAAGGGCTCTACCTGCTACTCGGTGGACGGCAGCAAGCTCGCGGGGGGGTCGGACACCAACGAGAACCGGGGGTACGACCAGGGTGGTTTCGCGTCCAACGTGACCGGGAACACTGGCGCGGTCAACCGGCAGAAGACCACGGACGGGTACGAGACGGTGGACGGGGAGGGGGTGCTTCACCAGGCCGCGAACAACTGCGACGGGCTGCGCACGGTGTGGAGCGGGAACGACCTGACGCAGGGGAGCTCCGGCTACATGCTGTTCTACAAGCTCACCGCCCCCAGCGACAACGTTGTGACGGATAACACCGTGCTGGCGGGGCAGAGCATCGGGTGCGAGGCCGGGAACGGGGGCACGTGCGGCAAGCACAACCGGTGCTCCGGCAACAAGCCCAAGTGCACCGGCTTCTGAAGGGGAGCACCGGGGGCGCGCCGTGGGATGGGTGGGCGGCCGGGCGTGATGCAGGATTGCACGGAACGGCAACCGCGCGCGCGCGCTGGGGAGGGACGCGGGGCGGCCCCCGGGGGCTCCCTCTATCCGACTCACAGATCCGCATTTCACGCACTCTGCTCCCAAACTTCGGAGGCTTCCGGCCAGAGGGCCGGTGCTCACGCCCGCTTCCCGGGCAGCAGCGGGTTCGCGGTCAGCGGCGCCGCAATGCACCGCTCGAACACCTTCCCGACGCACTGCTCGGCCCGTCTCGGCTCGAACATGACCGCGGTGGAGCGCGTGGCGTGCGCCGCGACGCAGGAGCGCTTGAAGTAGTCGAAGTAGTGGCCCGAGCACTCGGCCACCTTGGCAGCGCGCACCTCGGAGCAGGCCAGGCCCATGCACGTGGCGAGGTTCATTCCGACAGCGGCGTACTGCGGTGCGTTGCGGGCACGGGCGGGGCGGCGGCTCGGCCGGGCGCGCCGGGAGCGAGGGGCATCCCAGGGCGGCGCGGCCGGCGCAAAGTCTCACATCTGCCGCGTGCTGCAGCTCGTGGGCGATAAGGCCTCGTACCACGGCCCTGTCAGGCTTCACCTTGTCGGTGCAGACGATGACGGCGGCCGGCGGAGCGGCGAAGAAGCCACGGGCGCCGGCCATGTCCACCTCAGAGCGCGACCCTGACGCACCCTTGACGCCAGAAATACTAGTCTGCGGAGGTGCGGGCTTGGCAACGGGGGGTTTGCAGAGGCTGCCGTCGCGCGGCAGCTTCTGCGGGCTGACGGGCGGGAGCAAAGGCCTCCCAACTTACAAACGACGACGACGAGCAGTCAAAGCACCTGACCGTGACGCTCCTGAGTGCATCCATGCTTCCACCGGAGCTCAGCACCTCTCCGCCGTGAGCCAGCGCGGCGCTCAGGCCGTCCGATTTCACGATGCCGGCGTCCGGCGCTCCGGTCACGAGCCGCAGCGACCCAAACAGCCCTGCCTGCTGCATCAGCGTTCGGTCGGCATCTGGGCCTGCGAAGAGACTCCGAACGACGGCCGCCATGGCTCCGTCAGCAGTCTCTGGCTCGGCCTGTTGCTTTGCCACTGGCGCTGGCGGTGCGGTTGGCTCTGACATATGGGCGCCGACCCCTAAAAGCCAAGCGGATGCGCGTGTCCGGTGAGGTGAGCGTGAGCCCTGGGGTGCCAGGGGCGAGGACAACCATCTTCGCCCGCTAAATCTCGGGCTGTATTGGAGTCCAGAGTCTTTTGTTCAGGTTTCAGGGCCTTGCCGGATGCGAGCAAAAAACGGCCGGCAAGCGCACTCGCATCCCATTCGCTATCCAGGCATGGCCCGCACTAAGCAGACTGCCCGCAAGTCCACTGGCGGCAAGGCGCCCCGCAAGCACCTCGCCACCAAGGCCGCTCGCAAGAGCGCGCCCACGTCCGGCGGCGTGAAGAAGCCCCACCGGTATCGCCCCGGCACCGTGGCGCTCCGCGAGATCCGTCGCTTCCAGAAGTCTACGGAGCTGCTCATCCGCAAGCTCCCCTTCCAGCGCCTCGTCCGCGAGATCGCCCAGGAGTTCAAGACCGACCTTCGCTTCCAGGTGAGAAAAGGCAGCCGGCCTCACGCTTGCTCCGGGCGGCTGACGCCACGGCTGCCCGGCCCTGGATGCCTTGAAGCACGGGCAAGGCGCTGAATCCGAGCGGCGGCAGCCGGCTCCGGGCTCATTGGAGGGATTTTGGACCCTTCGCAGCTGCCGCTGGTTGTTTGCCGCCCGTTGGCTAGCACACTGGAACGAAAAGCCGCTAGTTTCGTCGCTGTTGCGCCGCCAGTGCTGCCAGCAGCGTTGATTCACTGATGCAAACGTGTGACTTCGTGCGGCTCCGCAGTCTTCGGCGGTCCTCGCCCTCCAGGAGGCCGCGGAGGCATACCTCGTCGGCCTGTTCGAGGACACCAACCTGTGCGCGATCCACGCCAAGCGCGTGACCATCATGCCCCGTGACATGCAGCTGGCACGCCGCATCCGTGGCGAGCGCAACTGAGCCAGCGGCGGCTCGGGGCTACGTGAGCCAGGCACTGCCTCCGGCGGCGTAGGCCCGCTCTCGGAGCCGCAGACTGTGCTCTCGACCCCCAACCCGGTGTTTTTCAACACCACGGTTCCATGCCTCGGGCTGCACGCTGCAGCCCTCTGCGCCCACGCCTGCCTTCCGGTGTTGGCTCGCTAGCTGCGGCCGCCTGCCCGTGAGCGCCTCCCGCTGCCAGTCCGGACGAGCAAGTGCCTCTGCTCCCCGCCCGGGTGGCTCTCATGCGAGCCGGCATGCCATGGGCGCCAGGGCTACAGGGTAGGCCCGCCCGCACAGGGAGGCCGTGGGCGCGCGTTCCGCTGGGGCAGGGCCGCCCGCACCACGTGGCCACGCGGCACACACAGACGTGGTGCGGGCGGGAGTCGCGCCCTGGCCGGCACAACTGCCTGTGGCGCGCGGGCTTGCAGCCGGGACCGGCGCCCCAGCGGGGCCTGCGCCGCCAGAGTCACGCCACACCCCGCAAGCGGCGCGGCTTCCAGTCCGGGCGCGACAGACAGAGTACCTCGCGGTGTCGCGGCCGAGGCGTGGCGCGAATGTGCAAACCACCCCTGGCCGCTTGACACTCCTTCCGGCTGTGGCATGCGGACGCACGTGCTCGCCAATGTGTTTCACGATCGTGGCGAATCGATCACCGGTGCTTGATGCCCCGGTGCAGCCCTTCGCCGGCAGGGCAAGCCGGCGGCGCGCGGCTTCACGTCACAACTGGCACCCGCGCGGAGTACAGCATCACCTGCACTGACTGAGGTATCACACTCAGATGGCCGCGTCAGCCGGCCGGCTTGAAAGCTTGGAGCGCCAGATGGACGAGCTTGAGGCGCTTGAGCTTATTTTCGGTGATTCTGACGCCGCAGCTCGCCTTGAGACCACAACCCCACGCGCCATCGAGAGGGCTCGATCTGCTGTGAGCGCTGGCACGGTGGAGGAGTCCCTTGAGGTCGGTGAGGTCGGCCTCAAGGTGACGCTCGGGACTTCCGTGCTGTTTGTGACCATGCCAGCGGCCTATCCAGCGGGGGCTGCGCTTCAGCTATCGGTCACAGCCGATGGGGAGTCGCGCAGCGAAGAGCTCGCGGCGATCGCCCGGGAAGCCGCACGGGACGCCGGCGAGGGGGCAGAGTCTGCGCTGCCCGCGATTCAGGCATTTGTCGACGCAGCGTCGGAGTACGCCGCGGCAGATGACGAGGCGGCCGACCACGCGGCCGAGGCCGCCTCGGCTGCGGGCCCGGGGCGCCGTGGGGCCGCGTCGGCCGCTGCCAGCCGGGAGTCGCTCCGGCTCTCCGGCGGCGGGGCCTGCTGGCTCGACCTGCCGGCGGACGCGCTCGCCGAGTGCGGAATGCGGCCGGGGGCGCGCGTGTGGCGCGGGGACGAGCTGGTTGACCGCCGCTCTGTGTTCCAGGCGTTCGCGGTGGCGGCCGAGGGGCCGGGGGACGCCGCGTCGCTCGTGAGGCTGCTCCTCAGGGACAAGCGGGTGCGCAAGGCGACGCACAACATGATGGCGTTCCGTGCGGTCCGGCCGGAGGACGGAGTGATGGTCTCGGACAACGACGAGGACGGCGAGGCCGGGGCCGGGTCTCGCATGAGCCATCTTCTGGAGATGATGGGCGCGACGGGCGCGGCCGTGGTGGTGAGCAGATGGTACGGAGGCATCCTGCTCGGGCCGAAGCGCTTCGCGCACATCAGTAACTGCACGCGGGAGGCGCTTGAGCAGAGCGGCATTTGCCCCAGAAATTGAGGCGCTTGTCGTTTCCCAGCACCCGTGCCGGCCACAGCCACGCGCGGGCTGGCATTGCTCCGCGCCGGCATGGCGAGTCGGGCACGCCCGACGCGCAGGGGAGCCCAGGCCGTCGGCCGCGCCACAGCCACCTCAGCCGCCGCAGCATGCCTGCTCGCGCCCATCCCGGTCTCTGAGCGTGCCCGGTCTTCATCGGCCGAGTCTCTCGAGGACCCCGCGGCAATGGGGGTGGATGATTCAGAGAGCTCGGACGATGAGGCGATGCTCCGAGCCGTGGCCGAGACCCGCAAGCGGGCCCGCAAGCGCCAGCGCCCGGAGAACGCGGGAAGGTATCCTACAAGCGGCGAGGGCGGCCACTCCGATATGCTTGTGGACGAGGTCCGCGCAATGATGCACGTGTTCGGAGATGCGACCCAGCCGGGTGACGAAGGCGCCCAAGTTGTCCTGGCGGACGCCCTAGACTACGCAGCGCGCGTTGCGGTGGTCATGCAGGGTTTCCTGGGCAGGACCCGGCTTTCGCTGCCTGATTTCGGCGCGCTGCTGCCTCGATCGACCAAGGCGTACTTACGCTGGCGCACCATGCGCCGTGCCGCCAGTGACGGTGCCTCTGGGGCGAAGCGGCCGTCAGGGTCGGCATGGAGGGCCCGCTCAGGACCGTTTGATTTCGACGGCCCGGCTGACAGCGAGCCTGGGGGCGCCGGCGACGACGGCGACTCTGACGACTCGGACACGAGCAGCGACGATGACGACGATGACGACGACGACGAGGGCGTCACCGGTGCGGACGCTGACGCTGGTGCCGCGCCCCCGGAGGCGGCGGGCGTCCCTGCGGACGCCGTCGGCTCCGCGGCGGGGGGCGTGCCGGCTGACCCGTGGGCTGCCTTCCTGCGGCGCCTGGCCGCGCTCAACGCCAGGACGCTGCTCCTGACAGAGCGCGAGTACGAGGCCTTCGTGTCGTGCCGCAAGGCGTACCTGTGCCGCGGTGCGTCGGCCAAGGAGGCCTTTCGAGCGTCGCTCCGGGCCCGCGGGGTCGGCGACCCGCCACGCCCCGCCACGGCGGCTCTCGCGTTTGTCGCATTCGAGCGGGCGGCGACCGTTGTCGAGGTCGCGGCCACGCTGCCGGGGGCAGAGCTGCCCCAGCAACCTCGCCGGGGCGGCTCCGCCGGCGCTAGCGGGGGCGACACGGCCGGCGGGGCAGCGGACGCGCTTGCAGCAGGCGGCGACGAGGACCCGGTCGGCTCGATGCGGCGGTCGTTCGGCTGGCTGCGCCTGCCCGGCGACGCCCCCATCCCGCCCCGATGCCTCCGGGCGGCCGCGGCCTCGCTCCCGGCAGAGCCGGCAGAGCTGGGCGCGGCCCGTGCTAGGAGGCTGGAACGCGAGAGCATGGCCATGGCCCCCGCGGTAGCCAAGGCGGAGCGGGCCGCGGAGGTGAGGGCGGCCGAGGACAGGCTTCGGGCGCCGGCCGCCTTGCCGCCGGCCCCCGCCGCGCCCGCCGGCGCCGCCCCGCCGGCTGTGCCCGCAAGTGTGGCGGGGCGTCCCATCGTCGTGCTCCCCCGGTCGTCCTCGGCCGGGCGGCGCCGACGGTCGGGAGGCATCGGAAGATCGTGAATGTTGCCCTGCCAGTCCCCATCCGGTGAAACTCCGCGCCACACGTCCAGACCGCCGAAGCAGCCGGCGGGGACTCACACGATGCGCGCATTGCTGCCGATCCTGGCAGCAGCAGCCACTGTCGCCGCCGCTCGGACGGCCGGAACGGGCTCCAACTACGTGGTCCTGGACGCGCTTCAGGACGGCGTCATCCGCGCGCGCGTCTCTGTCGACCAGGGGGCGTTCGACCCGTCGAAGCCAGGTGCTCTGGTCCCCGGACTACGCGCGGCGCGCCAGGCTTCGGGACTCATCTCGGATTCGGCTGCGCTTCTTCGGGTGGACGCCGGGCCCCTTCGGGCTGAAATTGGCGCCGATGGTCTTCTTGTCTTCTCTCGCACGGACGAAGGTGGCGCACCCGTGCCGGTGCTCTCTGAGCTGGCGCGGTCGTTCGATGGCGGCAAAGCAACAGTTGCCTTTGGCCTTCCGGACCGCGTGTACGGCTTTGGCGAGCATCAGAACGGCCAGCTCGACTCCCGCGGCCTTGCTTTTGACATGGAGACCTGCACCGAGTACTCACACAGCCACGGCGGCGAGGTTTGCCTCCCGTTCGTCCTCGGCGTCAGCAACAAGACCAATGCGCCCGACTACGGCCTGCTCTGGAACATGCCCAACTTTGGAAGCGTGTCATTCGGGTCTGCCTCGACGACGGCTCGCCCCGGAGCGCGGGACGCCGCGCACCAGCACGCCGCGCGTGCTTCAGCGGTCAAGGCCGGCTCGGCGCTCCTCGGCACGGCCGCCGCGTCCGCTGCGCAGACTTGGGTCGCGGACAGCGCCTCCCAGTTCGAGGTCGTGATCTCGGTGCCCCTTTCCCCGCCCTCCACGCGCGCCGACGGCGCCGCGGCCGACATCCTCGCCGGTTACACCGCCGTCACGGGGCGGTCGCCCCACCTTCCTGAGCGGTACGCCGGCTACGTGCACTCGAGGAACCGGTACTCGAACCAGACGATGCTCCTCGACGCCCTCGACGGCTTCGTGGAGCGCGGCATCCCGCTCTCGGTCATCGTCATCGACTACCTGCACTGGGCGGTCATGGGCGACTGGACCTTCGAGGCCAAGTTCTGGCCCGACCCCGCGGCCATGGCGGCCAAGGTCGAGGCCCAGAACGTGTCCATCCTTGTGTCGGCGTGGCCCTTCTCCAACTCTGCGTCCGAGACCTTCGGGTACATGCGCGAGGCCGGTCTCGTGGTCACGAACGGCACGAGCGGGGCCGTCAACTGGCCCGACGGCGTCTGCCGCGGCCCCGAGTGCTGGCTGTACGACCCCACCAAGGGCGGCGCTCGGGCCTTCTTCTATTCGCGCCTGGCGGCCGGCTACGTGCAGAACGGGATTCACGACTTTTGGCTCGACGCTGCCGAGCCCGAGAACACCGACGGCTTCCCGGAAGGGGCCACCTTCGCCCTTGGGTCGGCACGGGAGGTCGGGATGATGTTTCCCTTCTTCCACACGCAGTCTGTGTTCGACGGCCTCCGCGGCGCGGGCCGGGGCGACGGCGAGATCTTCACGCTCACCCGGTCCGCGTGGGCCGGGCAGTCGCGGCACGCCGCGGCCCTTTGGTCGGGGGACACCAAGTCCACGTTCGCCGACCTCGCCGTGTCGGTGCCCGCCGGGCTCAACGCCCAGATGAGCGGCGTGGCGTGGTGGACGCTGGACATTGGGGGCTACAACGGCGGGAACCCGGGCGACCCGACGTTCAACCGCCTCATCGTCCGCTGGTTTGAGTACGGCCTGACGCTCCCCGTCTTCCGGCAGCACGGGCATCGGGAGACGGAGCCGTGGAAGCTCGAGAGCAACGCCTCCTACCTCGCGGTGGTGTCTCTCATCCGCCAGCGGTACCAGCTCGCTCCCTACGTCATGTCCGAGCTCAACAAGACGAGCGCCGCGGGCGCCCCGCTGCAGCGGCCCCTCTGGTGGGACTTCCCCGACGACCCGGCCACGGCCTCGCACGTCGGCGCGTACATGTTCGGCTCGGGGTTCCTCGCGCGCCCCGTGGTGGAGGACAACGTGAGCACCGCGGAGGTCTACCTGCCCCGCGGTGACACGTGGGTCGACTGCGCGTCGCAGGTGACTTACCAGGGCGGGACCACCGTCACCGTCGGCGCCCCGCTCGGCACGCTCCCCCTCTTCAAGCGCGGGAGCACCGCCGCCTACGCCGACGCCCTGCTCCTCCAGGGGAGCCTCGACCCGCGTGGCATGCGCGCCGCCCCGGTGTGCGGCGTCCCGCAGTGAGTGTCCCCCGTCGCCCCGGGCCGCGACTGCGCTCGTCGCGTGCTTTGCGCGTGGCGAATGCGCGCAGCGCGATGGGCGGGCCGAAGCTTGCGACCTCGTGCTCTCGGAACGCCACCACACACGCCACTCTTGCGAACTCAGCCCTGCGGGGAGCGGCAGCGAGGCGAGGGGCCGTGGCTGCCTCGGAGGCTGCCCCGGGCGCCGTCGCCTGGCAGCGGCCGCGGCCTCGGGCTACCTCCTCCCCGCCTTGAGGGCCTTGTACGAATCGATGATGGCCCTGGTGCGCTCCTGCAGGGCGGCCGGGTCGTGGTCGCTGTCCCGGTTGTGGTCGGGATGCCAGCGCATGAGCTCTCGGCGGAACGCCTTGTGGACCTCCTCCGGCGACGCCGAGCGCGGGATGCCCAGCACCTGGTGGGGGTCGGACAGGTCCGCCCGGGGCATGGGCTTGAAGCGCCGCCCACCCGCCGCGGAGGACGATGACGACGCCTGTCCGGCGCCGGCGCCGGCGCCGGCAGAGCCCGCCGAACCCCTGTACCTCGTGCGCCGCGCGTCCTCGCCGCGCCTCTGCTGGTGCTCGGACCAGCTGTCCGACTCTCGCGCCCTTTCGCGTCGCCTGTCCCTGGCTGTGCGGCCGCTTGGCCGAAACCGCCACTCGTCGGTCATCGTGGCCTGCGCGGCCATCTCCTTGGCTCTGGTCTCAGCCCACTCCGCGTACGAGGCCTTCTGCTCCCTGTGCGCGTGCCTCCTGCGCAGGATGCGGACGGGGCATGGCAGGCCGGCTTGTGGCCGCAGATGGGGGGGCAAGGTGCCAGCGGGCCGCCCAGCGCCTGTGCCACACTTCCACGCGGTTCCGACTGCACCGAAGCACGACGTGCGGGGTCGGGCGGCGTCTCACCCCAGCCACGAGGAGTAGAAGATGGTGCCTACGACCGCGGCGGCCAGGAAGGGTGGCGACAGCACGAGCCGCGCTGCGACGCTCCCCACCAGCCTCAGAGCCCCAATGCCCACACCAAACACGGTCTGGCTTCCGTCTGGGAGTGAAGGGCGGGTTGGCGCTGGGGATGGCGAGGAGGTGACGGCTCGGGGGCGGGGGGCGGGGCAGTGTCTCGGGCACAGGTCGCTTCGGGCACCGCTTGCTCTCCGGGAACTGCGGGCATCGCCTTACACTGCTTCTGCAGGTGGTCGAGCCAGCGGCCTCCCACCTGCAGCGCTGCCCATGCCTCGCCGACCACGGAGCGCTGCTCGATCCCAAAGGCGTCGCCGGTGACGCCGTTGACAAAGACCCGGAACGTCGCCCCGCCGTGCTCGTACCTGCGGAGGCCAAGGCGCGCATGAGGCCAGCAGTGGGTGCGCGAGACGCACGCCTGCTTGCGAGCGGACAGGTGGCCAGCCTCGAAGGTGCGGCAGGCCCGGCCCTGGGACGCTGCCGATTGCAGCAGTGCCCAACCCCCCTGCGGCGGCACGGCTCGCGTGCCTTCCGGTGTCGCAGCGAGCCCGCGGGACCGTCCATCCATGCTCTCCGGCGCTCCGCTCACTCGATGATGTGTGCGGGCATCATGATGCGGCGCGACTCCAGGCTCGAGTACGAAACTGAGATCTCCTGCCCTGGGTGCTGGCCGTAGTGCAGCTCGGCCTCCTCCTGGAGCAGCTGCTCCCGCACCACGCCGAGGGCAGTGCTCTCGAAAAGCGACCATTCGTCCACGTCCACGCGATTCCCGACCCCCTCCATCAAGGCCGAAGAAAAAGGTGCAGCGTACAGTGTGTCACACTTGAGCACCTCTGTCATCCGCCGCCGGAACGTGTGGCCGCCGTACACCATCATCGACGCACCGTCGGCGGTCTTGGAGTACGAACGCCCGTCAACGACGGTACGGATGTCTGCCTCGAAGGCCCAGAACGGAATGTAATACGAGTACATCGCTGAGATTGCTGGGGCGGCCCACATGGGCGTGGACTGGCGCGACCACTGCTCAAACACGTGCTCAGCATCGGCCGCTCGCACAGCAAACGGCAGGCCCTGCGGACACGACGGCAGCGCGCGGTGCGTGGAAGCGCTGCACACTAGTGGCTTCCTGTTTATTCCGTGCACTCTCGGCTGACCTCCATGTGATGCGTCGCCATCCTTCGGGCGTGCGCCAGGCGGCTCAGGCCGGCGTTGGCCAGCCTGCCGATCCGAGACGAAAACATCCTGGTGCCGTCCACCCTCCCCCAGGCCTGTGCGGCATCCTACTGGCTATTCTGGCGGCCCGCGTCGCTGCCGGCTGCACCTTGTCGGCCGCTGCTGCGCTGTCTGGGAGGAAGCAGAGCTGCCGGCGGCGAGGCATCAACGCACCACATTTCCCGTGTGACCGCCGCTAGGCCAACTCCAGTCAGCACCTCGCAGGACGAGGGCCCTCTACCAAGCGATTCGACCCTTGTGCACCAATGGGGTGCGGGCCCAGCAAGGCCGCGCCGTCGTCGGCGCTCGATAAGGAGCTCGAAGCGCGACGGGAGGCCATGGCGAAGCGCAAGCGGGTCTTGCTGCTCGGAACCGGCGAGAGTGGCAAATCAAGCATCGTCAAGCAAGTCAAGCAGATCTTCGCGGTGAGGCCGAGGCCGCAACCCTCCGCGTTGTCGTTGCAAGCGGTCGCGCCAGGTCAGCCTTTGTCACGCGCCGCACAACCGCAGGGCGGCCTGAGCGAGTCGGAGCGAACTCATATCCGCGATGTCTTGCGACAGAATGTCATCACCTGCGCTCTGGTGAGAGATCCCGCCTCGTTGCTGCGGTTTGCGCCCTGCGGTCGCCGCAGAAGGCTTGGCGTCAGCCTTGGCCACAGTCAAGAGCGCTAGCTCTGAGTGAGACGCACGCCTCTGTGACCGCGACACGTCGCAGGCCCTGGTTCGTGCCGTGACGGACCTTGGGATCGATGTGAAGCTGGATGACGACGCGGAGCTGATCAAGGGCTTTCGCGCTGCCGCGGGCGATGAAGTGGACGATGCGGCCACGGAGCTGACTGCTGAGCTGGTGCCGGATGTCTTGAGATTGTGGAGTTCGGGCCCGGTGCAGGCAGCCTGGGCACGCCGGAGCGAGTTCTGGGTGCTCGACGCGGCTGCGTACTACTTTGCCCATGCGGCCAGGATTGCCAGAGCCGACTTCGTTCCGAATGATGAGGACGCTGTCATGGCTAGAGTCATCACGACCGGAATCGTGGAGACGTCCTACACAGACGCAGGCACCGACATGACGCTGGTGGATGTTGGAGGGCAGAGGAGCGAGAGGCGGAAGTGGATTCGCTGCTTCGACGGGGTCGATGCCGTCATCTTCGTGTGCGCGCTGCCAGAGTACAACCAGGTGCTGTACGAGGACGCATCAGCGAACCGGATGAAGGAGTCTCTGAAACTCTTCGGGCAGGTGGCGGCCAATCCAGCTTTCCACGGGACGCCACTTTTCCTGTTCCTGAATAAGAAGGACCTCTTTGAGCAAATGATGGTAAAGACAGACTTGTCGGTCACGTTCCCCGAGTACAGCGGGGGGCGAGACGCGGCCAAGGGGGCAGCCTTCGTCACTGCGCTGTTCGAGGACGAGTTCCGCAAGGCGGTCGGCCCGGTGCCAGCATTTCTCAGCTTCGTCGTCGCCTCACGCGTTCGCATGGACGTGCGGGAGACGATGAAGACGGTCCGAGGAGTGCTCGCACCTTCGAGACCCTTCCCAGCCTCTGGAGGCAGCAACCGAAACGCTAGCATCCAGCACCGATGTGCAAGCGCAGTATGCTGCTGTCGGGCTGCATGCTGCGCTTCAAGGGCTGTCGTCCCGTCGGCAAAAGGTGGTCGGGCACAGTCCTCGTCCCCGTCGCCAATGAGCCCGGGTGTGGCCAGCCGTGTTGAGCCGGTTGAGCTCGCCAGCGGCCCGTCTTGATGCACACCCGAAAACATCCCTCCGGGAAAGAACTGTGTTCATTCGCGGTCGTGTGACTGCTGGCCCACGCCTGGGCGACAGGGTGGGTTTTGTGCGAAGGCTTGTAGTTTCATGTTCGGGCCCTTCTCGGCATTGCGTCCCACCTGGTGAACACCTGCACGGTGTTGTGCATGCACCGTGCCCGTCGCTGGCTGCGGCTTTGGCTGAAATGGTATGCGCACACGCATTCTGCAATTTTGGCTCAGGCAGATCAGGCGCTAAACGAGCAGTCAGTGCAGCCGACCAGAGTTGGCTCATGGCGCTGCCAGTGAGCTCAAAAGCTTGCTATGCCGCCGATCGGAAGCCACAGCCCCCGGTTCGGCTGTGCCTTTGGCTCCAAGCCTGCCAGCGAGCTGACCAGCTTGTGCGTCTCATTCAGCGTTTGCTGATCTGCTTGACGCCTCCACCTGATGCCGCTCTTTCCGGCGCACAACCAGCTTCGTCCTGCTGGCTCTTGACAACGCAGCGGAGGCGGCTTCGGCTTGGGCCTCGGCCTCAACCATCGCAAGGCGACTCGCAACACGTTCTGAACGGTCCTGCTGCAGGCCGTACCGGACGGCGTACGCAAAGATGACAGCCAACGAAACAGTGATGCAAACGTCAGCAACCAGCAGCGCTGTTCGCGCCAGGATCGGCTGAGCAAAGGTGGTGAGCGCCGTGGCACGACGCTGATCCGCCGCCATTCCGCGGATGGCGCTGGTCAGATCGGCCGCCTTCTGCGCAAGCAGCCTGGCAGATGCAGTTACTGGAGGCCCGTCCTGTAGCCAGGATCCCGGCCCAGACGCGCCAAGCACCGAGAGCTTTGATGAAAACGCTTGCGTCGTCGGGTCAAGGGTCGCGGCGAAACCCAGCATCACGGCGCTAGCACCTAAGAGCGCGATGCTCGCACCCAAGGCAAACCCCAAGCTTCGTCGGCGAATCATGCCTGACGCAGAAATCACAAGCGCGGTTGCCATGAGCAACAGGGCTGCGACACCCGGCCCGGCCGTAAAAGTCTCTGACCTCGACAGCGCGGCTGTGACGCCAGCAGCCGCAAGCGGTGGGACGAGGCTCAGCACCGTTGGCCCTGTCCATGGCTCATGAAGCACTTTGACGACGTGAGCGGGGCTGTCACGAGCGGGGGGGGGCACACGATCCGCAGAACCTTCGCGCCCTGCCCCAGAGCCTGTCGGAGGTGCCTGTCCAGCGTGTAGCATCGGGTTAGATGTCAGTGACACGGATGCCTTCGCATCGCCATCTTCATTGCTGAGCAACCTGAGGCCGCTCGCGCTGGTCGCAGCTTGCCGACTGCGAACTAAGCCGGCGACGGCAAACTTTGCGTTCAAGGCGTGACTGTTGTCCCTTTCTTGCAGCTGCGGAATCTTCTCCACTGGAGATGCGCCGTTTCGTCGCTCAAGAGCCAGTCGTTCCTCCGGGCCAGGCGGTGGCCCGACGGTCTTAGCGCAAGCATGACCGTAGCTTGGCTTGCACAGGCTACATGGCTTCTTCAGCTGCCGGGAGAAGGAAGCCATCGCTCGTGCTGCTGCCCCGATCAATGACAGGCCCACTGCCGCTACCAGGGTCACGAGCCGCGCTGAATCGGCCTCCGGAGCATCACAAGGGACCAACGGGTCGACCAACAGGACGGCACCAGGCTGCAACGCCGGAGCACCGATGACGTCGGCCGCAGCATCGACCGAGGCCTGCTGTACACTGCCTGTCGTCAGAAAGCACAGCCGCAGGGAGCTAGTGAGCGCGGCGAAGCTTGGAGCCGTCATATCAGCAATAAGCACTGCCGAGAGGATGCTGGACGCCGCAGCCTTGCCGGCAAGCACCATCAGCATCTTTCCGGTGATGCCGTGCCATGGCCTGCCTGGCTGCTGCGAGCCCGACTCCGCGTCGCTTGCCGCTACAGAGCACCATGACACGCGTATCGCTATCCGTCGTCGTGCGGCTGTGATCGCTCGGCCACATGCCAGCCGGCACGGAAGCGTCAGGATATGCACGACGGAGGTTCCCATCCCGACGATGGAGAGCAACGCCCAAGCCAAAAATGCCGCTGTGGCAAGTCGCCTAGTCGCGACATCGGTGGCCGCAATGGTGTCGCCAGCAGAGTCACAGCGGGCATCCGTGAGAGGAACCGAGGGAAGTAAGACGGTGCCAAGCTCACTTGAAGTGGTATTAAGCGGGTCGATTAGAGTGGCACCAAGGCTCACAGCCTCACCTCGCAGCGCCAGCCCCCAGAACCGAATCGCACGGACCAAATCTGACACTGGCGGCGGCAGGGGACGCGGGAGCATCACTAGATCAGATGCTGGCGACGAGGCATTGGCTACCGAATGGAGCGCACGGCCCACGAGCGTGCTTGCTGCCGTTCCAACCTTTTGGTGCAGGATAGCTGTCTCGCGCAGCGCCGCGAGGGATGCAGGGCCGGGGCTCAGCGCAGCAGCGGACAGCACAGCCGTTGCAAGCGGCCCTGCAAGCACCAGAACAGCAGCAAGCCTCCTGGTCCGCCGAGAGAACCAAGTCAGCCCGATAATTGAGGCTGGCAGCAACGACACAGCAATGAGCGTGACCGCGAACGGACTCACGAGTGCGGGGCTCGGTACCGCCCCGGCGCCTGCGCGCTCGTCCTCCTCGTCAACAGCTGCTGGATCCCAATCGGTGATCAGCCGAGCAGCTGCGGAGGCAATGCGCTCGACTTCTGCGCTCGATGCCCGGCCTGATGCAATGCTGGGGTTGATCCCGCTCCCTGCACGCAGACTCAAGGTCTCTGAGCCGGTCCTGATCTGGCCGAGAAGCCGCAGCGCCTGAAGCCGGACCCATGATGACGCAGTCTCAAGCTGCCGACGGACGAGTATTTGGTCGGAGCGGTCCCAGCATGCTGCACAGCGAAGTCCCGGCGGAACCAGAGAGCCCGCGGTCTCCCGGCCGGCAACAAACCCGTTGATCACGTCGCATGCGCAGCAGAGCGGGCCCGCTGTGCCCAAAGTGCACGACGAAAGCACCAAAGGCACGGGGCTCGGCTCTCTTTGCGGGTCCTCAGAGTCGTCCGGAAGCTCATCGACACCTCCGCTCTCGGCGTGAAATCCGCAGATGCGCATCCCAGAAGCATTGACTGCATCCAAGACATGATGGCCTGTGCTGCCCCTCGGAACCATGTCACTTGTGTTCACCGTGCCAGCCTCCACTGCAACGCATGCCTCGGCGACGGGACACATCAAGGCCCGGAATGTCGACTTATGCGGCCCAATCATGAGCGGTATCACATGGCCACATGGCGTCAGTCCTGCGGCCTCCCTGGGGAAGGCTGCGGCAGCAACCAGCGGCCCAAGCTTGAGGCCCTGGCCGCCTCCTTGGCCTCCTCCCCAAGCTTGCGAAGCTGATTCGTGTGCCGCGCTGCTGAAGCCCCCTCCTCGGCTTGGAGCTGTCCGCCGCCATTGAGCGGCGGCCTTGGCTGAAAAGACGGTGACTGGGCTTGCGGCCCCCGAGTCCGCCCGAAAGACGCCCGCGTCGCACGATCCGCCAATTGGGGGGCATGGCGAGCACGAAGCTCCACCCCCGAGGCTAAATGTCCCAGATGGACATGGCAGGCACATCGCGGGGAAGCTGGACTGGGCATGCGGCAGCTGGACTGGCTGATGGCCGGCGAGGACGGAAGTGGCCTCTTGCTCCGTCACGGCCGTCTGGTCCACGATGGCCAGCCGAAGCTGCGGCTGGAGCTGAAACGGGGAGGATGCTGGCTGGGAGCCCGGCGCGCAGAATGCCACAGCTGTACGGAACGTGGCTGACACCACAGTGAGCGGCACCAGCGGAGTCCGCCCCTCTTCCATCTGGGACCGGCCTCGGGGCACGAGGCCGCATGAAACATTCAAAGTGATGAGCGAGCCCCTGGGAGCCAGAAGCTGCATCCCCGCAAAGCGAAGGCGGCCATCTGGGCCTGGCACTGCAGCTGCAGACGTGGCAACGCCCGCGCTGGGCTGGGCCGCGCAGATGAGGCGGCCGTCGCCGACCGCTGCTCCTGTTGCAACATCAAGCAGCTGCAAGTCCCAGCTGAACGGCTGGAGCGGATCGACGGATGGGGGCAGGGCTCGACTTCCAAGGGTCGTTGACGGTACAATGGCGATGGTAAGCCCGCGAAGCTCCATGACCGCCCCCCACGGCCTTGACTCAAGACTGGTTCCTGCAGCACCACACCTGGCCTCAATCACGGCCCGTGCTGCCGCAAACGCGGAAGCAACAACGATTGAGCTGCCAAAGCGGATCACGGCGTCGTTGGACAGCGTGGCCCGAACCGTGCACCCTCCGCATTCCATCGTAGAGCTTGGAGCGCCCGATGCTGCGCACGACACGCCATCAGCTGCTCTCGCAAACAAAACCATGCAGCCCGGTTCGCGCTGCGTCAGCTCGCAGGCCACTTCCCACCCTGGAACCGGGGCGCCGGTGTCGTCATCCTGGATCATGAGCGCCAGACCTCCTGGCGTGCCGTGAGTCAATGCTGGAGGGGAATCAAGGGCGCTTGCGCCGCGAATAGCCACGCCAGCCGCGATGCTGGCCACCGCTCCTCCGTGTCCCAGAGCGCCAAGGCCGCACCAGCCGGCCGCCCCACATCGCCGCACCAGCGCTCCCACGATACTGGAGCTCCTGAAGGTGGCTTCCACGCTGGTTGACTCTGCTGCTGCTGACTTGCAGCGGACTCTGAAAGTCCGCTTCGACCCCTCCTTCCCGCTTGCAAAGGAGAGAGACACGCGGGCAGTGCCCTGCTGGTCTGCTCGAGCAACACTTCCCACCTTGGCTGAGCTGCTGCTGCTGCTGTTGTTTGGTCCGGGAAGCTCCCATTGGCAGGAGCTGACGAGTTGCAGCACGGTTGCTCCCCTCCCCCGGGGGCTCAAGAGAACCAGGTTGACGGGTGCTACCAGCTCTACCTGACTCAAAGGTGGAACGACAAGCTCCCGCGGCTGCAGGGGCAAGCTGAGGGCGTGAACTGCGCCAGGGTCACGATGAAGCCAGGCAATCGAGCTTAAACCTGCGGTTAGCGCCAAAGAGCCAGCCGAGGTCACGGAGGCCGACCCACTCCAGCCGCTGAGCTCGAAGTGCCGGCCTGAGGCTGTGCCGTTGCTCGACCGAGAAACTCCCTGGAACAGGCTCAGTGGCCGGAGGATCTCTGCTTCCCAGAGTCGAACGGTGGGTGGATCGGGTTGAGCTCGGGTCTGAGAATCAGCAAAGCCATCAGGCGTCGGTGAGGCTGCTGATTGACCCGAACGGAAAGAAATGTCGCCCAGGTGTCGATTCACGAGTGCTGTCCATGCTAGCATAGAGGAAGTTCCTTGCGAGTTCAGGTTGCATGTCGCCTCAACTGCCGCTGCGGCCGGGAGCTCGCTGCCGGAGCCAGGTTCCGTCGCTGTAGCGCGGCTCGGGCCTACGACTTGAGCGGCGATAGCAGACGCATCTAGGACAGATCCGGTCGAGATGCGGCGCGACTGGCCAAGAATCGTCAGTGGCGACGGCGTTGCCCCGCTTGACGCAGCTACTACGTCCACGGCGCATGATGCGTCGTCAGGGACGACGGCGATGGAGCCTGCAACCCTGGCGGACACAAGAAGTCCAGCTGAGACTCTGGGCAGCGACGTGGGTGGGGGCTGCCATTCCATCTCGCTGCCTATAGCCGGTAGCTGGATTGTTGCCGGAAGCTGGCTCGAGGCAAGCAGCATCGGGCGCACAACGCTGACTTCTCCGGCCAGAGCGACAGCTTCCCGCCCGAGCGTCGGCATGTCCGGGGACGACAGGCCAATCGAGCAGCGCGCCCTTAGCAGCAGCCTGTCTCCTGCAACGGCCGCAGGGGCTCGCAGCCTGCTGAAGCAGGCAATCCCGGACCCATCAACCGCGAGGGCCGCGCTGCCACCCACCAGTGCCTTCCATTCGGCGGTCACGTTCCTGCCCAGCCGCTCAACGGTACCCTCGAGCGAGCACGGGACAGCCCCTCGTGCAGCAGGCTGCTCTGGCTGCACAGGGCCGAGAACAACACCGTCAGTCACAACCCACTGGTTGTTCGCGTCTCGTTCGCCAGCTGTCGTTGTTGCGACTCGGACGAGAATCTCAAACTCTTGGCCTTCAGTAATGGAGCCGATGAGCGGCCTCGATGTCTCGGAGCGCATGCTCAGCACCTCTACGCGGCCAAATGCGTCTGCTCTGGCCCAGCGGGGAAGCAGTGTGAGCCTCGGGATCGGGTCCATCGTGAGCTCACTATCGAATCCGGCAAACGAGCACCTGATGCCGAGGTCCAGCGTTGCGGAGGAAAGTGTCGCTCGATCGGCGCCGCGAGTCACTGTCAGATGTCTGAGGCGAGCCGCCGCGCGACGCACATTGCCTTCGGGATTTTCCAGATCGAGCTGCACGCGGCTTTCGACAGCTTCCCCGAAGCCAAGATGCAGCTGAAGCTCACTGGATGCCGAAGCAGCAAGTGCTACCGTGCAGCCGTCACTAAACTGCTGCAGCTCATAAGAGCTCAATGGGAACGCCGAAACGGCAGGCGGGCCGTTCGCCGGTGACCTTCCCCCCGCCGAAAGCTCGGCAACAACAACCGTACCCAGCTGAGGACCCAGCTCTACACGCACAGCAGCCGAAGAAAGGCTCCAAGATAAAGGAGGCGATTCTGTCCGGAGGAGAACTGATGCAACATCGACGTGCCAAATGGCAGCAGCCCCAAGCACATCCCTGCTCGCGACCGGCCTGCTCGGTGACGATCCAACCGAGCAGAAGCTTTGCAGGAACATATCATCGCCCGTGGGCGAGGCGCTGTCAATGCGCATAAATGGAAACAGCAGCCGAGTGGCAAGCGTCGCATTCGTGCCTGTCAGCTCTTGATGCCCGGCCCAGCTCCTGATTGCAGCGACTGCGTCCGGAAACATGCTCGCAAGTGGCTCTCCGTCGGGAATGGGGCCCTCCATTGCCCAAACCCTCTGCAGGAGGTACTTCTGGAGGCTGACAAACTTGTAGGTGCTGGAAGGCTGGCTGACGGACAGGCCGCAGCGGACTGCCCCGAGAAGGATGGCCCGTTGTGGGGCTATGTGGCTGGCTTCCTGAGCGACATTCTTGGACGCCAGGCCGGCGAGCCAAGCAGGCTCGGTGAGCAGGCCGCCGCCGTTGATGGTTTGCTGGAGCAGAAGGTGCCGGAGCATTTCGGAAGGACTGGGTAGACCGGAGGGTGCAAGCTCCACATCCTGCTGGGGCTGGTTGGACTCGTTGGCTGGGAACCACTCCCATGCTCCAAGATCACTGGGACACCCCACAGCAAGCAGTGCCAGCCCGTTGCGAGGATCAGGGGCGCTGCCACGAGCAGAGCCAGCGACCGACAACCAAGCCCGAGGTGCTGCCTCGGCCATCGCAGCCCAGCCCCCGGCATCGGCTGCCGTATCAAGAGCAGGCACTCGCAATCTGAGACAGGGCATGCTCGTCACCGCAACCCTGATGGCTGACTGAGCCGTCGAGGCGAAGTCCCGCCGCCAAAAGATGCTTCTTGGCGGATTGCCGGACGGGCTCCCGCGAATGGCTGACAGGGAGGCATCGACCCGCTCTCCGTTCTGGACCGACATCAGAGCCTGCTCGGGGCACATTTCAGCACTCACATCTGCGACCATCAGCTCTGGGCGAGACCGAGCAGGGGGTGCAGCGAGTGGCAGAGACTCCCAAAGTCCTGGAATGTGCACCCCCGAGAACACGCATTGGGCCTGCAAGGTCGCACGGCTGCCCGGGCTGCCTAATATCCCTAGTCTTACAAAGCTTATGGACTCCGTGGCCACGGGTGACGACACGGTCGTGACACCGCTCAGCTGTAGCGCGGAGGACGACGACGATACGGATGCACCGCACGAAAGCTGCTGACCGCCAGAAGCCTCATGCCTTGCGGATGACCATTGCTGGCGCCCTTGCTGCCGGTCGCGAGGCCCACTGCGCATCGACAGCGTTGGAGGAGGCCACACCGTCTGGTCATCCCCGAGCTGGATGCTGCTCGCCTGGGCCGCCGGGCCGACGGGGAGCGTGAGGTGTAGCGCACGAAAGATGGCGCTTGCATTCAAGCGACCGCCATCGCCGATGGCTTCACACCGCGAGCGATCATCGAGTGACAGCATCTCCGCCGCTTCGGCAGCATCGAGCGGGCTCTGCCATGCGAAGCGCACCCAGTCAAGCTTTGGCAAGGAGACCGGCAACGCCCCTGTTGAGACACCTAGCGTGATCATGCCGCTTGAGCACCATGCCGCAACCGTTTGCACCGAGGCTGCTTCATGGAAACCAGCTGGAGTCCCAGCTAGCGCCGGGCATGCCCGAGCGTTGATGCTCCATGAATTTCCAGCCTTCACGATTGTGGATACGTCGGCTAACCCGCCCGGAAGATTGAGAGAGCCACCGCATCGCCATGAGGAAGCAGCCTCCCCCAGGCTCGGTATGACTCCGCTGAGACTCACAAGTCCGGCGCCAAGGTCTTGACCGGACAGCTCCCGCAGGCCTGCCGCCACCCCGACCCCGGTTTGTGCCTCTTGTGCTGTCAAGTCGCCCAAAGTTCCGCTGCAACCATCTACCGGCCACAGCTCCCCATGAGCCGAGATGTTTGCCATCGAATCCGCGGACCGCCACACATCCTCGACCAGGGGGTCCATGATGGTAACGAGGGCCCGTGGGTCGGCGCTACCCTCAATCCCTGCTCTGAGCCAGCTGAAGTTGCCAGACGACTGCTGCCCGGAGATTGATACTGCCACTACCGGCTCAGCTTGCGCAAGAGGCGGAGGCGACCACGCTGGAATTCCCGGCATCGAGCACCGGACCTCGAGCCGGAGCAGTGGGGAGGCTACCTCTCCTGGAGCAAGCACGGACATGGGGGGAAGGATCGGCGACTCCACACGTGCTGCATGCACCCAGCCCGAGCTGTCGCTCTCGATCCGAAGGCCTGTTGCTCCGGCGAGCTGGCTGCCGTACCTGCCCAAGTTAGGGTTTGATGAGTCATTCCCAACCAGCACGACATCTCCAGACGCCAGCAGCCCTGCTCCGCGTTCCCCTTCGAAGTGCAGAGCCGCCAAGGCCGCTCCAACCTGGCCCTCGTCGTTTATGATGATGCGGGCGGAGGCTGCCGGCTGCAGAGGAAACCGCCCGTGATGATGCAGGCATTGTGACGGCCAGCGACCGGCCTGGTCTTGTGCGCAAGCAAGGCTGCACACAGCGGCTCGAAGCTTGGGCCCGTCTTGCCTTTTGACCTCCGCAGCCCAGCGAGATGCCGCCAGAGCAGCGATGGCAGGCTCATGGCGGAATGGTAGCATCACAACAGGGCGCACCTGCGGCTCGATCGTGTCGTCCAGTTTCAGGCCCAGAACGGTTAAGCCGGATCTCGAGATCGGCTGTGAAGCGTTCTGTTGTCTGGCGAGTGAGGACTGCCATGCCGGGAGCTGCACCATGCTGGCCGTTGAGTTCAAGGCTGCGATCCTGGTTGCCAAGCGGAGCGAGAGCGCCACAGCCTGCGGCTCACCTGCGGCCGCTTGAAGATGCTCACGAGGCGTCCGACACGCAATGCTGAGCACAGCTGGACCGTGAGGCTGAGAACGCGGGGAGGCGTAGTGGACCTCAAGCAAGCGTCCTGCATCCAGCTGCTTTGCACCACCCTGAACGAAGCAATCCGGGCGGCGAATGCCGCGGTCGACGACGCGCAGTACAGGGTTGTTGGACCTGCATTCCAGCATTTCTGTGCTGTGCAACTGAGCCAGGCCGGAGACCTCATCCACAGCAGCGACGCACACAGATGCTAGCCGCGTGCGCCAGTCTGGCTTTACGTCTGAGGCCAGACTACGCACCCACGGCTCTGCAGACATGCGTTTTGACTCAAGCAGCCTGAGAGCGAGCGACGACAGGTTGACCGCTGGAAGACTTGCCTGCTCGTTGGGGAAGACCACCAGCGTCGTGCGCCTGCCTCCACTTTGAGCCTTGGGGCTAACGGACTGCTCAGGCACGTAAAGGTCACGGGACGGCGAGAAGACGACGAATCGGAGCAGTTGCGTCCGGCCAGCGGGTGTGGGCACCAACGTCTCCAGAGAAGACACGTCTGCCACGTCCACCCGAACGCCGAAAGAGCTTGGAACCGCTTTGGCTGCCCAAAGCCATGCGCCTCGAGTGTCCATGAACGGTGGCCTTGCGCCCTGGACTTGGATCAGGCTTTGCGGCGGCATTAAACGTCCTGAATGCCGCACGAAGATCTCGGAAAGGCTCACGGATGTCAACTCTGGCGAGCCCAGGACAGTCACGGCGGGAAGGACAGAACTGTTGGGTGCGTCAACGGACATGCGCGCAAGCACGACCTGGCTTCGATACCTCGAGGCGATGACGGAAATGTTGACCCTACCGGCCCCCAGAAGCTCCATGCCATCAATGTCCACGGAGCTCTCGGCATTGAGGTGCAGAGCCAATTTTCTGTCCCGCGCCTGTGGGGCTGCAACGATCAGCTGCGTTGCCGCGATGCTCCGTGCTCGATCCACGGAAATCAAGGCTCCCTCGGACCAGCTGAGGCCATGAGCACCACCACCATCAGAGCAAACTAGCATCGGAAACTCACCGGGCTGACCAGAAGCAGCGGCTTGCCTGATCGCTGGGTACGCTTTCTTGCAGAAGCCCTCCGTGCCGTTGCCGCACAGCTCGAGCACGGTGAGCGGTGGCACAGCATCCGGCGCTGCCAAAAATGGCGCAAAGCAAGCGCTGCAGCCGTCAAGGTGCTCGAGCGAATCAGCCAAAGCCCAAGCCGGGCATCCGAGCGATTGGCCTGATGTGGTTTCGGTGTCACGTCGGAGTGCAGCAGCAGCAAAACTGCTTCCTACCGAGGGGAGCTTGGCGCCTCCGAGCCGAACTTGGTCGACGTCCTCGACTGCGAGCAGCGTGCTCTCCATGGGGGCCTGCTCAGATTGCTCGTCCGAGTCTCTGACGGATTCAAGCACCGCGAATATGGATGATGGCACCCAGAACGCGACGTCACCGCCGGAGCGCCTGCGGCCGGGGCCGAAGGGCAGCTCCACAGTCGTCCAGTTACCATCGACGGTGGTCGTGCCGCCTTTGGAAACCATCAGTGACGCCATCCGCGGGTTTGTGAAGTCCAAGCTCATGCGCATGGAGAGCTGACCCGCGGCAATACGGCTGGTGTCCCACGGGACCGGACTCTGACCGGGCAGGATCAGGGGATGCTGTTCCACAAGGCCTCCATTCCATTCCATCACACATCCAGCATTCCTTCCGAGCACGATCATCCGGCCTCCTACGGACTGAGGCGTTGGAACCGACTGGGAAAGTCCCCCAGGCGGCATCCTTTGGTCGGCAGAGCCCGAGCCTTCGACGTCAAAACGAGCGTCCCACGCGAGAGCAAACAGTGGGTCCGAGCAAGGCCTGGCATGGCCCCGGCAGTCTCCCTGCAGCCAGCCAATGGTCAGTCCCACACGCAGGGGCCTCCCACGGACAAGGCGGGGAAGCTTGATCCACTCGCCACGACGATATGAGGGCACATCTGCACCGGGTTGGCCTGTTTGCGAGCAGGGCAAGCACCCGACGCCAAACTTTCTGTCCCCGGTCAGAATGGGCATGAACGGGTTAGCCTTCTCGTCCGGCCGTCCATCCCTGATGTGAAGATGTGCGGTCATGGGCGTCGGGTTCGGCCAGTCACAACGCCCAAGCCCGGCTCCCGCCGGCAAAAGAGGCGATGATGACTGGCTTTCACCTGACGGCTCATGGAGAAGGGCAAGCGTCCGCCGAGTGGGCTCTGCCCCAAATTTGTCCCCGGGAGCCTGCAGAGCACAGCTCTGATTGCCGCCGGCCAAGTTCCTGAGGCAGGCAATCGTCAAGCTTGCACTCGAGCCGTGGGTGCCCGGTTCCGCCCCCAGCCTGACAAGCCCCCACGCTCCAGTGCCACTGGAAGTGGCACCGCAGCTAAGGCCGTTCAAGGCTTGGCACCCGGTGCCATTGCTGACGGCTTCGGCGCCCAGAAGCTGGCTCCATTGCGCCCTGTCAGGACCTGCAAGCATGCTCACTCCGGAATGGACTGAAAGCAGCTGCCCCCCAGACACTGCAACGTGTGCGCCATTCCCAAGTGCAGCGTTGCTGTAGAACTTTGCGCCGGGCCCGATCTCTGAGCGACGGACTCCCCAGCCTGCGATTGCACCGCCACTTCCAAACGTAGCGTTGTTCCCCTCAAGGAGGATCTCTCCATCCATTTCAAACGACGCACCGTCCGCAATAGGTCGAGAAGCCGCAGCGGTACTTGTGGTGGTGGGAAGCTCTGCTGAGGACGCAGTGCCTGAGCTGAGAGACAGTGCCCCGCCACCGCACCGCCCACTTGCCGTGCACAAAGCAACATTACTCGTGAACTTGAGGCGTGGCCCACTCACCCGGAGCGATGCCCCCCCTTTCACACTTAGCGCCCCTCCGTGCCCTTCCAACCCGAGCAGGCCGGCGGTGTTGCCCTTCCAGTATGCGTCATCGCAGAATTGGCCTCGAAGCTCTGGGTGTGCCCGAAGGACGGGTCCCGAGAAATGGTCAGCCCATCTGCCCAGCCAAAGCGGTGACGTGTGGTTGGCCAGCCCGCCACTGAGGCACCTTCCAGCCCAGACAACGCCTGGCTCGGTGGCGTTCGTGTTCCCCATGATTCTGCCAACACCTGGCTCGGTGGCGTTCGTGTTCCCCATGATTCTGCGAGCCTGTCTGCCGGCAACAAATACCACCGATGACTGGGGGGCAGTCACGGAGGCCCCACCTCCGTGGCGTCCGGCGACATTGGCAACAAGGGAAACATGAGCAAAGCGTACGACGAGACCACTTGCAGCCGGTGAGATTGAGGCGCCCCGATGAGCCTCAGCCGGCGGACCGCAACAGCCAGAAGCTCCCGCGCGATGCAGCGTCGGGGCACTTGCCAGGAGACCAATGCCGCGCTCAAGCATGACGGCAGAGACATCAGCGCCATCGCCCCGGATGGAGCCTGCAGCCGACATAATAGCCTCGAAAGCTTCAGCTAGCGCAAGCGACGCCGGTGAAGCGGCCGAGGTCAGCCCATCGACAGCTGGCTCACGGGGCACTGACTGCCTGCTCG
>Ga0136560_1000249_pt1 | contig 25476 bp, 13 predicted proteins | sample AntRauMeHopE1497_FD_104925 | JGI IMG/M metagenome (GOLD analysis project Ga0136560, IMG submission 104925) | Saline lake microbial communities from Rauer Islands, Antarctica - Metagenome Hop E1 #497 | ecosystem: Environmental > Aquatic > Non-marine Saline and Alkaline > Saline | place... | reverse complement strand
GGACCGCCCGGTCCGCCGCGCTCCCCGCCTCTCCAGCCGTCACGCGGCGGCCCGCCCGCCTCGTCACGGCCGTACCCGCCCCCCCGGTCCTCGTCTCGCGGCGGCCCCTGCTGCCCCCTGCCGTACGGGTCTCCCGACCGGTCCCCGCCGCGCCGGTCGGCGCCCTCCCCGCTCGCCCCCCTGCCCGCTGCGGAGCCCTCGCCCCGCTCGACATGCCCGCCCGACGACGCAGAGGCGGCGCGCCCAGACGACCCTGGCGGCATGGCGCCCGTGCCCATCCCTCCCGGGCCCATACCTCCAGGCATCCCTCCAGGCATCCCTCCCGGCATCCCTCCCGGAATCCCTCCCGGCATCCCTCCAGGCATCCCTCCCGGCATCCCTCCCGGGCCCATCCCCGCCTGTGCGGCCTTCACCACCGCTGCGGCGGCCTCGGACGCCTTGAACGCCTCTACCTCGAGCATCCCGGGCGCGTTGAAGAGCGCGCACACCGACAGCAGGGCGGCCCCGCCCACCCCGGCCTCGGCCCCCGCCTTGGCCAGCGACATCAGGTGGTCCGCGGGCGGCCGGCCGAGCCTCGGGGGCTGCCGCCCCTGTCCCTGCCCGATGGCGAGGAAGAGCTTGGCCGCGCCCATGGCCTCGGTCAGCTCCCTGCGGACGCGGCGCTGGGAGGCGCTGTACGTCTCCCAGTCCTCCTCAGTCAGCCCGAAGTTGAAGTACGACTCCCGGTCCGCGTCCGGCTCGCGCCACGGGTGCGCCGAGTGCTCGTGCATGGGGACGTCGAAGCCCGTGCGGCGGTCGGGCATGGGCAGCGTGGCGCCGGGCTCCAGGAGGATGCCGCTGCGGGTGACCCACACGCCGTCGCTGCGCATGTAGGGCCCCCAGGGGTTGGGCGGCTCGGTGCAGGCGGCACTGATGTCAGCCTGGGCGTCGTCAACGGCGTGTGTTTCCGACTGCGGGGATAGGGGGGCCGTGGGGGGAGGAGCGAGCGCTGGGGGGTTGGAGCGTGTCGCGGCGGTGTCCAGGATCGCAAAGGTGCGGCCAGTGCGGCGAAAACACGGTCAGATGGGGATGCTCACGCCTTTGGGCATGCTGATCAGGTTCGTTCTGCAGATGCGGGAGCGCTCCATCGCGGCGTCTCGCTCCGACACGCGGGCCTTGGCCGTGAACCCCAGCTCCCGGTTCATGATGCCACGAGCAACGGGGGGACCCGCTGCAAGCACGCCCGGGCCCCCGGGTTGGTCCATTCCGAACGGCATCGCGGCGGGGTGGCCGCCGTCAACTGGGCCGCGGAACGGTGCCGGCGCGGGCTCCTCCAGGCGGGGCACGTCAGCCGCCCCCTCGTGCGGCAGGGATGGGGCATCATCTCCTCCCAAGATCGGGCCGGCCCCCAGCACATCGTCGCCCAGAGATCCCGCTGCAAAGTCGTTCCCGAAGAGCGCGATGTCTTCATCGTCGTCTGCCGCCGTCCCCGGCTGGAATGACATGTGCTAGGCTTGGATCCAGGAGCCCGCAGAACCTTGCCGTGGTCCCAGAGGATCGAGTGTCGCCTCACGTCGGCCCATGCGGTGGTGAGCGGGCTTTGGCCTCGCAGAGCAGCTCGGGCCAAACGCCCTGCACACACTTGCCCAGCTGTCGACGCCCAGCCCCTGCGGGCAGGCCCAGGTTGTCGTGTTGTGGAACAGCACCCCTGCCGTGCAGGCGAGCAATTTGACCGCGCGCCTGTACGGTGGTGAATGAGGATTCGAGGGATCAAGCAGGGGCCGAGCCTTGACAAGGCAGCAAAGCTCCTCAAGAAGCCCAAAGCGAAGCGCCCCGGCGCAAACAAGCAGAGATGGCGTGACCCTGTCCGACCGACGAGCAAGGAGAAGGGGGACGAGCTGGAGCACAGGGTGGCCGAGCTTTTCAAGCGCCGGGGGTATTCCGTGGAGCTCAACGTGATGATCAAGAGCCCCGCGGGCCACCGGTCAGAGATTGATGTGATTGCCAAGTCAGGGCTGCCGTGGCGGCGGCCTTGGTACATCGAGTGCAAGAACTACAGCAAGCCGCTGCCGCTGCACTCGATCGCCAAGTTCAAGGAGGTCCTCGTCCAGAACCAGCTCCCGCTCTCGCGGGGACTGCTCATTACGACGGCCACGCTAAGCCCGCGGGTGCGCGCGGCAGGGATCAGGGTGTGGGACGGGGAGGAGCTCATTCGGGCCGAGGCTCAGACCGCACGCTCCAGGAGACTGCGCGCCTGGCTGAGGGTAGCTGCCGCCGCCGGGGGCGTCTACGCGGCGGTGATCCTCGCCGCTCCGGCCGCAGCATCCCTGCAGGAGGACGGCTGGCTTCCCGACGTGCTGTCCAGGCCGATGGGCGGGCCGGACGCCGCGGGCGGCATGTTTGGCAGGTCCCCGCTCGACCTGGCAATCGACCAGAGCCGGTGGTGGGCGCGTGCCGGCGCTGCGGCCGCTGGGGCGTGCTCCGAAGCCATGCCGGAGGAGGCGCGCAAGGCTGCCGAGGAGCTCGGGGAGGGCGCCTCGGTCCTCGTGCGGCGCGTGCGCCGGCTCGTGGGGGCGGAGGAGTGACGCGCGCAACGGCTCGCCGGTGGGTCGGCAGCAGAGTGACGCGTGTCACAAGGTGCCTGAGCATCGTACTGGCTGGAGCGGCGCGCCGGCACAGAGCGCCTCACAAGGCTGCCCGCACTCGCGAGGGACGACTCAGACACGTCATCGCTGGCACTCGGCAGTCGCAAGAGCCGCCCTGGCGCGTCACTCGGCACTCTCCTGTCCGTGCCTAGGCGCTGCACTCTCCTGTCCGTGCCTAGGCGCTGCCGGAGTGCCTCACGTGGAGGCGGAACGGGGTGCCGGCCTTGACCCCAGCCATCAGGTCCTTGAGCAGAGCCATGACGTCATCGAACGCCAGGCCGACGACCTCCAGCCGGGGGTGCTCATCCCGCCCCGGCTCCCCCGCCCCGGCCTGCACCGCCACCACCTCCTCCCCGGCCCCGACGAGGCCCAGGACAGAGCTTGCGATGGATACTTCCTGCACCACCGCCCCCGTGGGGCAGCCCGACGCATCCGTCCGGGAGTTGCAAAGCCGCAGCCCGAGCGGCTTGGCCGACACCACCACCGGCCGGGTGGGCTCCGCGTCGTCCGCGGGGGCCGCGTGGGCGTCAGGTGCTGCGAACGACACGGCTGCTGCGCGGTCGCCGAGGCTTGCCGTCGAAGCGGCGCCGCCGCGCTCGCCGGTGTCTGCGCTCGGAGCCGTTGCGTCGACGAGCCGCGATGGCGTTTCGAGGCTGACGTCACCAAGGCCGAGGCCGGAAGAGGGCAGCAGCGGCGAGGACGGGGAGGCGAAGCCGGAGCTCCGGGCCCCGCGTGACGCCGACTCGTCGCTGTCCGAGGCCTCGGAGACCGGGCTGAGGGTGGACAGGCCCAGGGGCGGCATCGGGGGGGAGCGCGGCGCGGGGTCGGGGCGGGCGACCGCCGCTGCGGGCCCAACGGCTTGCTCCTCCTCGGCCTCGGCAGCGTCTGGGCCCGGGGCGGGACCAGGCATGCCATGGGGGACACCGGCAGCGTCGGCCGCATCAGGGCTGCCCGCCGCGGCCGGAGATGCTGGCCGGTCCGGGCTGGGCGGTCGGGACGGGATGGGGTCCGGCGGGTCGCTCCCCGGCCCCTCTGGTGGCGGAAAAAGGGTGCCAGGGGGCGAGGGCGGTGCGGGCGGGGGCGCGCCGTCGACGACAGGCGCGGTGGGCGGCCAGTGCGCGGCGACGCGGGCGGGGAGCTCCGTGAAGACGGGACGGTAAGCGGTGCCGCTGACGGCTGGCTCGGGGCGGTGGCCGGGCCGCGCGGCGCCAGGGTCATCCCATCCCCGGCTTGGCGGCGTGGCCGCCTGCGCCGACGACGGTCTGATCTCCCTTTCGGCACTGGCACCCGCGGAGGCCGGCTCCCGCCCAGCGGCACGCCCGTCGGCGCTCCACCCCGACCCCCAGTCGTCCCGCGGCGGGCGCGTCTCCCCTCCACCGCCTCGTCTCGGCCTTTCGTCCGGCTCTGCCTCCCACGCGTCGGCCGGGCCGTCGTCGGCCAGCTGCTCGATGTCGTCCAGCCTCGACTCCCTGCTGCGGGCGGAGTCCAGAAGCGCGTCCAGGCTGCAGCTGAGCTCGCCGGAGTGGCTGTACCGGGGGGGGCTGTCCCGCCTTGGGGGGTCCCACGGCCGATCGTCCTGCGCCGAGGCCCGCGATGCCGACACGCTCGAGGCGGTGCCGCGCGTGCTCGGAGCGGACGTCAACGACAGCCCCGACGGCTGCCGGCGCGGCGGTACGTCCCTGCCCTCAAGCGACGGCGGAGCGGCCTCCTGGGTCGGCACCCCCTCGCCCCCACCGTCGCCGTCCCTCGGCCCCCCGGCGGCCGGACGGTCGACTAGCACCCTGAGCGACGACCGCCCCCGCTCCAGCAGCCGCCTGGCCCGAGCGACGACGGCCCGGACTCCCTCCGTGGGCATGCCGGTGACGTCCCGCCCCGCCACCTCCCGGATGACGTCACCGGGCAGCAGGCAGCCGGCCGCTTCGTCATCGCAGGCGAGCATCTCCCACGTCAGCTCCTCCGGCACGTCCTGCGCCGTGCCCGCCACCCGGGCGCCGACCGGCTCCGCACCGCGCTGTCCCGTGGGGCGCAGCATCAGGCCCGCGGGAAGCGAGCGGAGCGACAGCGGCACGGTGGTCGCGCCGTCCGCCGAGGCCGGGGCCTCAGGCAACGCCCCGTCCGTCGCAAGGGCGGGTGGCGACTCTGGGCGCGCTGGGTTGCCGCTGGACGACGGCGGCGCCGCGGCAGCAGCCGGGGCAACAGCCGGTGTGATCGTATTGATCTGGCGGTACGAGCCTTCCCATCCTGACTGGGCGCGGCCGCTCGACGCCGCATGCGGGCTCCCCTCGGCCTGGAGGGCCGCAGCCATAAGCGGCGCCCCAGCGCTCGATTCGGCTGCTTCGCCCGGGCCCGGCGGCGCCAGCTCCTCGCCTTCCCCGTCCGCTGCTGCAGCCGTTGCCGCCATGGCCGCTCGGGCAGGGGTCGGTGTGGGCTCGGCCGCCTCGGGGCCTTGGCTCTGCTCACTGTCCACACGATCCGCCCCAGCGGGGGGCTGCCGCTCCCATCTGCCGGGCGGTGCTCCAGCCTGCGGCTTCCGGCGCGGCGCAGTCCCTGCCGCTGGGCTTGCAGGCTTGCTGGTCGGCTCGCCGCAATCCGCCGCGGGTCGGCCCGACACGCGGCGCAGTCGCTCCCGCAGGTCTGACACGCCGCCCTCAACCGTGGCCCAGTCTACGCTCGGACGAGACTCGCGCAGAGCCTCGAAATTATCCGCGCGGACCCGTGCTGTGCTTCCCGCCTGCGAGCGGGCTGCCGTCGCCGCCATGCCGGGAGAGACGCGGCTGGCCTGGGCGTCCTCGGCCGGAGGCCAGGGCAGGGTCGGGGACGCCGCCGTCGGCGGGGGCGGCAGCAACACCAAAACCGGGCGGCGCGGCGTGCCGTGGTGCTCGGATGCGGTGCCCGTGGGTGCCGGCGGCCAGGGCCTTGTCTGGGGCGATCCCTGGGCCGGAGCCCCTTCCAGCGTCTCCGAGGCACGAGCCCACGAGGCGAGGCCGTCGCCCAGGCGCCTCAGCCCGCGGGCGCGAGCCCAGACCGACAGGGGCGAGGCACGGTGCTGGCCCCGCGAGGAGCCTCCTCGCCTCTCGTCGGCCGCCTCGCCGGGGCCTAGCCCGGAAGCAGATGCCCTTGCCGGACCAGAGCCCGGCGCTGTGCCCGTGATGCGCGCAGCCAGGCGCAGGAGCGATCTGGTGTCGCCGGCAGAGCGCGAGGAGGGCGAGGCTCCGAAGAGGAAGGACGCCACGCAGCCGGGGCCGAAGCAGCCGCTGAGGATGCGGGTGAGGGGGCCCGAGCGGAAGGGGACGTGAGGCCTGCCGGCCAGAAGGCTGGCCGTGACGTCGGAAAGGGCCGCGCCGGACGGAGTGGCGCCGAAGCCGCCGCCGCCCGAGCGGCCGCGCTCGGGCTCTGCCGCCCGGCCGAGGAGGGCGCACGTGAACCGCCACGCGACGACGTCCGCCGGGGGGTGGACGGGCTGCTCGGCGCAGGAGAGCCCGAGCGGGTCGGCGGGCGGCGCGGCCGAGGCCCCGTCTCCCACTGCCCGGCACGAGAAGGTCACCGTGAGGAGACAGTGGCCCGCCCCGCCGGAAGGCGAGGTGGCCTCCTCCCTGCGGCAGCCGAGCGCGAGCCTGCCGAGCGCGGCCGCCTCCGCAGCGCTCGTGACTCGGATCTGCCTCGCACCCCTGGCGTAGGTGACGCCCGACTCGTCCTCGCAGACTCTCAGACCCGCGTCCGGCCCCGCCCTGCGCGAGCCCCGTGGCAGAGCCTGGTCCAGGAGGTCCACGAGGGACCCGGACCGCACGTCGGCGCCTGGCGCGGCGTCTCTCACCTCGACGGCGCTCACGGCAGCGGTCCAGCGGAACCGGCGCACACCCAGGCCGGCAAGCCACGCAAGGTCGGCCGGCTCAACCCCACGGCCGGCCGGCCGGCCGGCCGTTGTGCCCCCCGGTGACGTCGCCTCGCGAAGCAGCGCTCCTGCGGCGTGCTGCGCGGCCAGCAGGGCGGCTGCGATGGCGGTCCTTCGGTCGCTGTCCTGGTCGGCCGTGTCCTTCCCATGCCCCGAAGGGCCGTCGAGACAGCACCCCGGGCTGAGCAGAGCCCGCGAGACGGCTTCTGCCTCGCTGATCAGGGCCCGGGGTGGGTGCCTGCCGTGAGCTCGCGCTGCCGACGCCAGGCAGCACGCCCGTTGCAGGAGCCTCTCCTCGGTGCTGCTCCGCAGCTGCAGCTCCAGCAGCACATTCTCCACCGACCTGCGACGCGAACAGGCGGGCCAGGGGGCGAGCACTCTCGGCCCGTCCTCGGCTATGGAGCTCCCGCAGACGGCAGCGCAGCGCTGGCACCCGGCCCCGGCGACAGACAGCTGCCTCACCTTTCAAACAATCGCAGTGCGCTCCGCTGGAGCGCCGAGGCACCGTCGGCGGGCACCTCCACGGGCGTCAACCCTGGCAAATGCCAGTCCGGACTCCCCACCACGACGAGGCACGCGGAGGCGCCTGAGGAGAGCGCTTCACAAGCCAGCACACATGATGCACGGAACACCTCCCGCTCGGACGAGGACGGCCCCAGCACATGGTCGAAGCAAGCTCCCTGCGACTCGCTCCGCGGCAATCAGCACCAAGCAAGGGCTTGGCTGCGGCGCGCATCGCTGGCCCGGCTTTGACATTATGAGCGCATCTGAGGTCTCACGGTCGTCTGTCGCGAGTCAGGCCCCGTGGTGATCGTCACAACTCCAGGGGCGCGACGCCACTCGGGCGCGGCATCGCCCGGCTGCCACCGCTCCTCGGCAAGAGTTTCGGGGCGAAACGCCCAGACGAACTGCAGAAAACGAGGGCACACAATATCGTGCTCCAGGCTTGGTGTGCGCCACATGCGCTTCTCCTCCCGTTGGCACTGGCCGGCTCACGCGGAGAGAAGGGCGCTCCGGCATCGATACGTGCCGCCCCTTCCAGGGCCTGTACGACCTTCCAAAATGTGTCCCCTGCTGCACGGGCGCTGTGTGGGATGCAGCGGTCCCCGCTTAACTTGGCAAAAACGATGCGGGCAGAGCACGACGCGCGCCGCTTGGCCTGCAGCGCCACGAACGCAGACCACAGCGATCACACGTCGCAGGCGGACGGCCCTCACACCGCTGAAGCGAGTTCATTGCCGGCTGTCATGTCTGGGCGCTCTCGCGGCTCGCTGTACGTGAAGCCCCTGGGAGACTCCGTCCGAGAGGTCGACCTGCGCGAGAAGTTCTCGCCCTTTGGCGAGCTCAAGGACGTCTACCGCCCCATGCATCATGGATCTGGTCGCGTGAGGACGAGGTCCGCGCCACCCAGGCTCGCATGCCCGCGCGCACGTGCAGGCGCCACGCGATTGCACCGATCCGTCCACGTGCTGCCCTGCGCAGCCGTCCAACTACTGCTACATCGAGTTCCTTGAGCCGGCAGATGCCGACAAAGCTATCGCCGGCATCGACGGGACGGAGTTTCACGGGTAAGGCTGCCCACGGAAGGGCTGTACAGTCGGCCGTGGCCTTCGCGCCCCATGACATCGCGCGGGCAACCCATCAGCTGCTTCCTCGTGCTTCCCAATCCACAGGATGCGCCTGACCGTCGAGTGGTGAGCTTTGAGGCCGCGGGGAGCAGCGAAACTGTGGTCTGCCTGCCAAACCAGCCTACGTGCGCACCACAGACGGAAGAGGCATGCCGACGCCGTCATTGCGATCCCAGACTGACCCTTGTGATCGGCCCGCCCGTGTTTCTCGCTCGCAGGGCTCGTGGCGAGCGCAAGTCCGCGGGGGACATGCTCCGCCGGGGAGGGCGGGGACCGCCGCCTCGCGACGGACCCCCTCGCGGGTACGATGACCGCCGCGGCGGCGACGGTGGCGGATATGGCGACGCCCGTGGCGGCTACGGCGGCGGATATGGCGCGCCTTCCGGTGGGTACGACCGCGGCCACGACCGTGGGGGCTACGGCAGGGGCTACGGCGGCCGGGGCGGCTACGACCGCAGGGACGCGCCCCCTGCCGCCTATGGCCGCGGCTACGACCGCAGGGACGCGCCCCCTGCTGCATATGGCCGCAGCTACGACCGCCGCGACGACAGGGGGTACGACCGTCGGGACGACCGGGGCGCCGACCGCCGGGACGACAGGGGATACGACCGCCGGGAGGCCCCTTCTGCCGTCCCCGGGGGCTACGACCGTGGCATGCCCGACTACTCGCGGGGCGCCGGGCCGTCACGCCACTCCGCGCCGCGCGACGAGGAGGGTGGCGGCGGCGGCTACCGGCGCTCCGGCTCCCGCGACGGGGGCGCGTCCCGCGGGCACGGCGGCTCCGCCGAGCGCGGCGCTCCCGACTACGGCTCGGGCGCCGCCCCGCGCGACCCCGCGCCCGGAGCAACCGGCGCCGACGCCGGCGGCTACGCGGCGGCCCCCGCGGCCGCACCCGAGGCGGCAGCCCCGGCCGCAGCCGGCGCTGAGTGAAGCACATCGCACCAGCAGCCGTCGCACTGACCGATCCCTGACCCCGTCACTAGCGCACCGGCACACAACATTCAGCCGCGAAAGGGCTCCGCCCCGAGGGCCGGCGCGGAAGACCTTACACCGCCTGCCTCGCACGCCTCGCAAAGGCACCGGCCACGCCGTGCGACTGGAGGTGCCACGCCACCTCTGAGTCGTCCTCGTCGCTGCCCCCTGCGTCGCCTCCGCCCTCCTCGCCGCCGCCGTGACCTGCCCGGCCGTCATCGTGCGGACCGTCAGCCGGCGCGCCGCCTTCTCGCGAGTCACGACCTGCCCTGCCGCGGCGACCACGATGGCGCGGCTGCTCGTCGGCGCGCCCGGCCCACCCATCGCCGTCCTCCCCTTCCTCCCATCCATCACCCTCCTCGTCAGACTCTCCGCCGTCGTTGCCGTGGACCTCCCCCTCCTCCTCGTCCTCCTCCTCCTCTCCCGACCGCACGCCGTCCTCGTCCTCCTCTTCGTCTCGTTCCTCTTCCTCCTCCTCCTCGTCCTCTTCCTCGCTGTCAGCGTCGCTGTGCTGGCGCAGAGTCCATCGGTCGCCTTCCGAAGGCCGGGTCGCACGTCCAGCCCTCGCGCCAGCGGAGTCACCGGGCCTAACGGCCACCCGGGAGCGACGACGCCTGCTCACGGCGGAGTCGCTGCGCACGGTGCCGGCAGCCGCTCTGGCCAGCGCTCGGCGGAAGCCCGACATCGGGTCCGATGCCGCGTCATCCCGCCGCCCCGCAGTGTCAGCAACGACCGCCGCTGCCGCCGGGGGCGCTCCCGCACGATCGCCCGCGCGGCTTCGCGCCGCCTCGAGCCGCGAGGAGGCAGCGACGGCCCTGCCCACGAGGGCGCTGACCTTGCTGTCCGCAAGCGCCCGCCCGCCCCGCGTGTCTCGCCTCGCCCGCGCCAGCCAGTCCGAGGCCGACCCGCCGGCGACCGGCACGTCGCGGGAGCTGCCGGCGTCCCGGCGGGTGGCAGGCTTCGGGAGCGAGACATGCCGTCCGGCCTGAGCCGGCAGGCGAGCACAACCCGGCGCATCCGCTCGCCCACGCCCTCTCCGCGGCGACTCGATCGATTCCGTCTGCCACGCCGGCTCCGCGCGCAGCCGCCCGTGGCCGGGGCTGAGCTGGGCAGCGGAGCCCAGGTGGCGCGTCGTGGCGGCAGCCGGCGCAAGCACGGCGCTGCCCGGCGACCCCAGAGCTGCCCGCCCGGGTCCCTGGGCGGCGGCCACGGGAATAGCTCGGGCCTCCCCGCCGACAGGCCGACGCGCGGAGGCGGCCAGCTCCGGCTTCACGGGCCCGCAACCCGGCGTCACAGTGGCAGACGTGACACCCTGCTGCAGCGCCATGGCACGAGACCGGCCTGTGCGCGTCGTGCCCGCGTCAGCAAGCACGCACGCCTCCGCCACACCCATCTCAGCCCGCCATCCCCGGTCCGGACCCGCACCGCCCGTGCTGCTCGCGGCGGCTTGCGGCGATCTGCCCTTGCCGCTCGCCCCGGCCAGGTCCTCCTTGGCCGTGCGGCTGGGCGAGAGGCCCCCGCGCGCCGCAGTGTGCCTCAGCAGCCGCAGGCTCCGGCCCAGCTCGTCGCCCAGCCGGCTCACTTCCGTCTCGAGTTCGCGCAGCCGCGTCCCGCTACCTCCCAATGTGCTGCCTGCGACCGAGTGCAGCGCGAGTCCCTGGGCTTTTCTCCACCGGCGCGGCCTGGATTCAAGCTCCTGCCTCCACCCCGCAGCCTCAATCTCCACCTCCTCTCGGGCACGTCGAAGCGCCGCGGTGAAGCTCCTTCTTTCGCGTTCGTAAGCCTCCCCAATCGCCACCAGAAGCGCGGGGACGGCAGCCAACGGCGACTGCAAACGCTCCTCATCGGCCTGGGCGCGACCCTGACGCCGACTGGCCGAGCTGGCGGTGGGAACCGCACGACACGATGCGCCGCTACCCCGGATGGCCCCCAAGCATAGCCTCATGGTCACAGCCAGCAGCTCAGCAACACCCTGCCGCGCTGGCCGCTGCGTTTCTGATGTCGCACCTTCCGCGGCAGAGAAATGACGGGTTCGCACAGCCCGGTCCATCCCGGCATCCCGCGTGTGCATGCGGCGCCGCGACCACGGCTGCAACTTGTCGGGTTCAAGGGTGCCGAGTGGAGCATCGCACAGCTCTGCCTATCGACGTCGCATCGCTTTTCCGGCCCAGGAGCACGCCTGCCGCTATTTGTGGGTGGTCCATTGCTGCAAACGGAAGCTCGTGTGTTGTACCTTTGCGCCAGTACGACTGAGCGGGGCCGTGTTACCCTTGCAGCCGTGCAAGGCAGCCAAAGCTTCTCACCTCGAGCTTTGCCGCTTGTCAGCGCCCAGGCATGGCAAGCTACTCCAACGAGGACCAGGGCAAGGCGTTCGTCGAGGTCCTTGCTGCCGTTTTGACCCGCCTGGTGGAGAACAATGACGAGGTGAGGCCCGATGCCCGGTTTGCCTGCTCGGCCAATTTCGTCACGGGCTTGTGGCAAGCGACCGCCTGCCCGCTCCCGGCCCCGAAAGCGTTCACTTCCTGTTGCCGGCCCGAGCTGCTGCCCGCCAGGTGCCACCAACGCTGCCGCACCCCCGCCTGCCGCAGTCTGGAGCTGCTGCAGCCGCTGAGGTGACCCGCTTCCACGCGCTCAGGCCGCCCAACATCAGCATCAGGGACTACCTCGAACGGTGAGCGCCCCTCAGCAATGCTGGCGTCGCCGGCAAGCGGGAGCCCTCCACGCTGCCGGGGAGAGAGGCGAGGGAGGCTTCACTTGCCATGGCGGGCCGCAGGCCACTTGAGCCTTCAAACCGCCGTCCCGAAAACTGTCGCCGTGCCCAAACCTCGAGCCGCGCCTTCCCCTTGTGTATGCCCTCCCTTTGCCGCAGCATTCACAAGTATGCCTCGTGCAGCGCCGAGTGCTTTATCCTTGCGTTGGTGTACATCGACCGGCTGATCCAGGGCAACAACCTCACGCTCACCTCGTTGAACGTTCACCGTGTGATCATCACGAGCGTGATGCTGGGCGCCAAGTTTTTCGACGACCAGTACTTCAACAACGCCTATTATGCCAAGGTTGGCGGCGTCCCTTGCCCCGAGATGAACTCGCTGGAGCTTGAGTTTCTCTTCTCGATCAATTTCAGCCTGCACGTGTCCGGAGAGGTGTACAACCGCTACAGGGGCGAGCTTGCGGCCCACATGGCCTCGATGATGCCGGGCCCGCAGGCCGCCCACCTGCACGAGGTGATGGTGTCAGCACGCGCAGCGGCCGAGCCCGCGGTCCTCGCTCCGCCCATGGTCCTCACGGCAACGCCGGGCGTGCCAGCCGCGCCCGTTTACGTGCCGGGCAGTGGGGCGCACCCGGTGGCCTCGGCCGCCGCAGCTGTGGCGTCCGGTGCTGGACACGCCTCCAGCTCGACGAGCCAGCCGGCCACCGCAGCGTTCGCCCAGGGGCATGGATGGGCTCCGCCGGCAGCGGAGGATGATGACGACGTCGAGATGGGTGGAGGTGCAGCTCCTGCTGAGGCAACGGGATGGGCTCCAGCCACAGCGTTTGGCGGTAGCTCGTCGGGTGCGCAGTGACCCGCGCGGCCAGCCCCGCGAAGTCCCGCTGCCCACCCAGCCCGGATGTACGAGCGATGCGCCATGCCGCGACCGTGGCTGGCAGCTGCCCGCTTCCGCACAGGCTCGGCCGATTCTTCGCGGGCTGCTCCCGCGCAGCCCCTTGTGGAGCGACCGCGCGCAACCCCTGATGAGCGGTGCGTGCTGAGTCGCGTGCTCGGTCAGCGTGTGCTGCGCGCCTCATTGAAATGGTCAGTCATTACATCACCCCTGGATGGCCGGCCGGTCAAACGCAAAGCGACCGCCCCAGCCCTTTTCTCGGCTCAAGCTTGCTTGACCTGCCGGGCGACGGCAAGGGCGTTGCCGGCTGAGGCGCGCGGCTACCTCTGTCGGCTGCAAAACCGGGTGGTGCCTCGGACACCTGCCGCACAGAGGTGACGGGCGCATCGCACATGCTGCCTCCATCCTGCTCAGCGACAGGGTGCAAGCTCACCAGCGTATGCTGGGGCTGGGACGCGTCGGAGGCAGACCTGGCCGGATCCTGTGCAGCGGTCGTCGTCACCAAAGCACGGCTGCTGAGCAGGGCCCCAGCGTTGTCAATCGGACTCGTGTTCTGACCGGGGGCACTTCGCGGACGGCTCTGAATGAGCGCAACCGAAGGACGGGACGACAGCCCGCGCTGCACCGGCTTGACCGCCTCCACGTCGCAGTACCTTTCACTTCTTGCCATGGAGCGAGAAACCGACTCGGCGAACGTTGCTCGGTTGTCAGTGCGCGAAGTGCCTGTCATGCTCAGCGCAGGGTGCCCTTGCCTGGCTGCTCCAGGCTCACTTCCCGCAGCTCGCTGTCCTTTCAGCACAATGATAGCCGTCGGACGGGTGCTTTGCGCGTCGTCTTGCGCTCCAAGCACCGATGCGGACGAGAACGGGACTATGGCAGCATCTGGCTCGCTACATGCCAGAGCCAACGTACGCGAAGCAGACTGCGCTGCAGGTGCAAACGACTTGTCGGCAGTCCTGCCAAGGCCCGGTCCACGCCTGCCATCGGCAGCTTTGCGCTTCACGAGGAAAGGACTGCCACCGTCGACCGTGAAGGCCCTGGAGCTCGTCATCGAGCGCCGCAGCCTCTCCGCGTTGCTGCCGAGCGCCACGTCACCGAGCAACGATGGGGTACCGCTCAGAGTCCGCGCAGCAGCCCCCACTGATTCGGCTGCACGCTCTCGGATCGCAGCAGACGACTCCGGCAACGCCACGAGGGACCTGCCGGCGTTGAACCCAGCCGCGTAGTGCCCGATCACACAGCTCGAGGGGCTGACGTCGAGAGCTTTCGACCTGGCGATGGAGCCATTGACTGCCATCCGCCTCGCCTCCGCCTTCTCCCGTGCGCGCTCGGCCTTGTGCTCATCCATGGCTTGCTCAAGCATCGGGTCAACAGCCGGAAACTGTGCCTGGCCACCACGTGCAGCGTTCTCCGCCGCACGGGTTTCTCCAGAATAGAAGGAAGCGCTTTCTTGCTCGCGGCGATACGCCTCAAACTGTCGACGGCGAGCCCGTTGCACAACCTGCCATTGGCTTGGGATGTGCCAGCGCGTTTGACGCCTGTCGAAGGCGTCGCTGGCCGCAATTCCGTCTCTAATGCAGTCTTGCACGTAGGCTGCGTAAGCTTGCTGGTTCCGCTTAAGCACCCCAAATGGGGTGTTCGCCAGCCAAGACGTCGGTTGGCGGTCGGGCAGAGTGCCTTGAGCAGCATCAATTGCAACGAGCGTCTTCTTGGCGTCCTTGGCGGCGCTTGCAGGTTGCGGCAGGGCGCTAACGGTCGCACTGTCCGAAGACTTAAGGAGGTGCTGTGCAGCCGATGGGCCCAGGCTGGACTCTGCCTGAGGCCGCTGCTCGATCGGGCTCTCGGAGCTGAGCTCGTTATCGGCCACCTGGGGGACCACGCCGGGACGTAGCGTGATTGGCGACCCCGCTGAGCTGCCGCGGGATGGACGAGGCGATGCTGGCGGCGGTGGTGGAGGCGGTAGGGCCGCAACCGCGCAATCAAGGTCAAGCGCAGGCGGGGAAGCCGCCGAAGCGACGCTCGAGACTGCTGGGCTGATGGTGCCGCCGCTGGCCTGCATCAGAAACATGAATGCCGCCTGGGTGTCGGCAGACTTGCGCTGCGCGGCACGCTTGGCCTCAGCCCGCGCAGCTTCGGCTTGGCTCATTGCGACTGCGACGAGGAGGTGCTCCAGCTCGTCCATGTTCGTGGCGATGCCACGGCCAACGCTCTCGATGAGCTTAAGGGCGGACGCCCCAGGGTACGTGATGTCCAAGAGCCGCTTGAATCGGCTCGTCTTCATCAGCTTGTGAACGCCGGCCTCCACGTCCCACGAAGACGAGGATGTTGGGATGTCCGTGCCGGACGATTGGCCCGCACTGCTGGCATCATGGGGCGCCGCTGTCTCCGAGGCCGGATGCGGAGAATGGCTGCTCGGCGCCTGGCTGTTGGTGCTGGCCGGGGATGACGCGTCTTCACGTGTTGCTGACCCGGCATTGGTTTCGCCAGCCCCTTTGGGCGGCACCGAGGCCTCGGCCATGGGAGATCCTGGCGGAGTCTGCGGGCGGCCTGAGGAGGCGGGCCCCTGGACCACCGGCACATGGCGGACGGTGGGACCCACCAGAACCGTGGCTGTTCCGACTGGCCGCACGACATGACCACCCTGAGGTTGTCTTGTCAGCCGCAGCGGGCTGGGGCCCTTCCTGGCCGTCGATGAGCTGTGCCCGGCATGGCTGACAAAGGCACTTGCAAATCGTGCGACATCCTCGTCAGTGTGCGCGCTCAGCATGAGATGTAGCCGTAGACACGCAGCCCTGCGCTGCCTGCTTGCGTTCGAGTGCCCAATTGCGGTTGCGAGAGCCCGCTGCAGTTTCGGGTTCGCACGGCGCTGCTGGCAGAGCCCTGCGATCGCTGCTCCCCACTGCGCTCGGCCAACCGAGCGCAACCAGGGCGTGCCGGAGCCGTTCTCAGCGGACGGACGGGCGGACCGCCCAGAGAGGGCGCAATGGACGCTCTGATCCCGATCATCAACAGGCTGCAAGATGTCTTTAACTGCATCGGGCGCCCCCCGGTCGACCTGCCGCAGATCGTAGTGATCGGCAGCCAGTCGTGCGGCAAAAGCTCGGTGCTGGAGAGTATCGTGGGTCGGTGAGGCCGGCCGAGCGCGGGATGGCCGTGCTCTGCGGGCTGGCGGGCGGACGCAGGAAATGCTCCGGCAGTCGTCGTTGGTCGCCGCCGAGCGCCCGGGCGCGCCGCCCGGTGCCTCCCCACTCGGTTACAGTCAATGCAACAGCGGCACGCTTGAGTGTTTTCCGGAAAACCGCGGATGGATGCGGCGGGGCGTGCTGGAAAGGCCGTGCTTGTTGCGAAGCAGGCCTTCGTCCACCGACTCGGGCCTCCGTTGTCGCTGGGCGTCGACGAAGGGGTGGTCGCGCTTTGATGCCCACATTCGAGAGCTCTGACCCGCGCTACCTGGTGTGCCCGTCTGCCCTCTCTTGCCGCCGCCGCAGGGACTTTTTGCCGAGGGGAACCGGGATTGTCACCCGCAGGCCAATGGTGCTGCAGCTCTATCACGTGCCCGCGGTGTCAGAGACGGAGAGAACACGCAGGCGTGAGTGGTGCTGGTTGCGACACGCGCCATGCGGCGGCGGCTCGGCGGGCTGAGACACAGCCAATCACGCGCGCCTTCTGCCGCCCCACCCGAGCCACCGCAGCAGCTGCGCGCGCGTCGGCATCAGCCTCTAGCCGGCCGGATGATGCTGCTGGGGAAGACAGCGACGACGGGCCGCGCGAGGGCGACGGAACGGATGACGGCGAGGGCGGCGGCGAGTGGGGCGAGTTCCTGCACAGGCCGGGGAAGCGCTTCTACGACTTTGGGGAGATCAGGACGGAGATTGCGCGGGAGACGGAGCGCATTTGCGGGCGGAACAAGGGCATCAGCGCCGCGCCCATCACGCTGAAGATCTTCTCCCCGCACGTCCTCAACCTGACGCTGGTGGACCTGCCCGGCATCACCAGGCTGCCCGTGGGGGACCAGCCCGCGGACATCGAGGCCCAGGTCCGGGACCTGTGCCTGGAGTTCATCCGGAAGCCGTCGGCCATCATCCTCGCCGTCTCGGCCGCCAACACGGACATCACCAACAGCGACGCGCTGCAGCTGGCGCAGGAGGTGGACCCCGAGGGGGACCGCACCATCGGCGTGCTGACAAAGATCGACCTCATGGACCGCGGCACCGACGCCATCGACGTCCTCCTCGGCCGCGTCATCCCCCTCCGGCGCGGCTTCGTCGGCGTGGTCTGCCGCAGCCAGCACGACATCGCCGAGGGCACGCCCGTGGAGGTCGCCCGGGCCAAGGAGCGGGACTTCTTCGCTACGCACCCCTCGTACCGGTCCGTCGCCGGCCGCATGGGCGTCCCCTTCCTCATCGCCCTCCTCAACGCCATCCTCATGGCCAGCGTGCGCCGCAGCCTCCCCGACATCAAGGCCAAGATCACCGCCATGCTGCTGGACATCACCAACGACCTAGACGCCCTGGGCGAGCCCGTCCACGCCCAGTCCAAGGCCACGCAGGGGGGGCTGCTCCTCAGCCTGCTGTCGCGGTTCGCGGCCAACTTTGTCGACGTCATCGACGGCCGCTCCGAGGACGTGGTGTCGGAGCCCATGCTCGTCGGCGGCTCCCGCATCGGCATGGTCTTTGAGCGATACTTCGCAAAGGCCGTCGAGGCCATGGGCGCCCTCGATGGCATCGCGGACCACGACATCCGGCTCGCGCTGCGCAACGCCGCCGGCCCCCGCGGCGCCCTCTTCGTGCCCGAGGACGCCTTTGTCATCCTGGTCAAGCGCGCCGTGCGGCGCCTGGAGCCCGCCGGCCTCGAGTGCGTCGACGCCGTCTACCACGAGCTCCTCCGCATCGCCCAGCGGGCGCACCCGGCCGAGCTGGAGCGCTTCGGGGAGCTCAAGGAGAAGATCACCGACACGGTGCAGGCCCTGCTCCGCCGCGCCCTCGTCCCGTCCCAGACCATGGTCAGCAACCTCGTCCACGTGGAGCTCGCCCACGTGAACATCAAGCACCCGGACTTCCCCGACGTCAACGAGGTCATGGGCGACGTCCAGGCCGTCCTCAGCGACCTCGACCCGGAGAACCCGGGCCTCCCGGCGCCCGACGACGAGTCGCACGACCGCCGGGGCCGCGGGTCGGCAGCCGCCGCAGCCGCCGCCGCCGTCTCCCGCTCGCGTTCCCCCGGCTCGGTGCGGTCCGCCGTCACCTACCGGTCGCCGGTCACGGGCAAGCCGCTCGGCCTGGGGGCGGAGCGCCTCGCCATGTCGATGCGGGGCATGGGGGGCCTGGGAGGCGCCGGGCGAGGGGGCCTCGCGGGCGCCCGCGGCCGCGTGCCCTCGATGCGCGACGGCGTCCTCGCGGCCGGGGGCGAGCTGCCTCACGACATCGACGTCATGCTGCGCGAACAGCCGACCCTGGACGAGTACTGCCAGGTAGAGCTCATGAAGCGGCTCCTCGCGGGGTACTTTGAGATCGTCCGCAAGACCTTCATCGACATGGTGCCCAAGACGGTCATGTGCTTCCTCGTCAACCACTCCAAGGAGCACATCCAGGCGGAGCTCGTCAGGGTGCTCTACTCGGAGGCCATGTTCGACGAGCTGCTGCGGGAGACGGACAACGTCTCGGCCAAGCGCCGCGCCTGCGTAGAGATGCGCTCGCTCCTGGCAAGGGCGCTGGACATCGTCAACGAGGTGCGCGACTTCCATGTGCTCCCCTAGCCGCCCAGGCGCGGCGTCGGGGCGCGAGGATGCGGCGTGAGCGCTGCTGCGGGGGCAGGAGCCGACTGCGTGTGTGGGCCGGGTGCCATTCGCCAAGCCGCTGTTTATGACCAAACGGGCAGCCCGTACAATGCGCCGGCACTCAACCGCCGATGGAAGCCGGCCGGGGGAGTCAGTCTAGCCCACCGCCCCGTGACCTGCCGCAGAGAGCGGCTCTGCGCGCCTTCACTTGTCCATGGCCTCGCTGCCTGCCTCCGCCTCGGCCGACCCGCCGAGCGCGCCCGAGAGGGCCAGGACCACGAGGAGCGTGATGACGCCTCCCGCGATGGCGAGGCACCAGGCGCACCCCGAGCGGGCGCACACGCGCCACGTGTAAGGGGTCACCGCCTTGCTGGACTCCACGAGCGGCTCCGCCTCGTCCTCCACCGGGGAGGCATCCCCCGCCTCGCGGTCCAGCCGCTTCGCGATGTCCCTGGACAGCGAGCCGCCGTCGCTCCTCGGGCCAAAGAACCGCTCCGACTCGCGCAGCGTCAGCAGCCAGGCCGCGGGCGGGAGCACAAAGGCGATGAACAGGCCCACCATGCCAGCGACGTCGAGGATGGAGCTCAGGTCGTGGCTGATGCACGCCCCGATGACGGGCGGCACCCCCGCGGCGAGGCGGAAGAGGCGGACGAGCCAGTAGTTGCGCTCCGCCTTGGGCGCGCGGTCGCCGTACACCGCGGCCATCATGTTGGAGGACAGCGCGACGATGCTGAGGGGCATGACGCTGAGCGTGTCGATGCCCGGGAAGAGCACGACGATGTACCCCACTGCCTGCGCGAAGGGGTTCCCCCACGCGTCGCCGTACTGAACCCAGTTGACCTGCACCGCGGAGGGCGTGGAGGATCCGAAGAGCACCGCCGAGGTGACGCCGAGGACGAGGTAGACCGAGGTGGTGACCACGTACGTGGAGCCGAAGACCACGCCGACGGTGCGCTTGTCCCGCAGCGGCTCGATCAGGACGGCGGTGCCCGTGTGGAAGAGCTGCGCGTACACGACGACGGGCACCACGATGCCGACGCTCGCCGCGGAGAGGCTCTTGAGCGCGCCGAAGGCCAGCTGGGTGAAGTTCAGGTCGGCCGGGTCGAAGCCCTCGAAGCCGGACATGGTGAAACCGCCGCGGGGGTCGTTGGACTCGGCGGACATGAGCCCAAGGATGCTGGTGATGACCATGGAGCCGAAGACGACGGCGCGGACCCCGGTCATGCCGAGCTGGAAGTTCACCTGCTCCCGCACGTCGAACATGGCCAGGCCCACCGCGATGGCGCCGAAGATGGCCAGGTAGGCGAAGTAGGAGAGCCGCTTGGCCTCCTCCGGGTCGTCGTCGAGGGAGAAGGGGAAGCGGTTGACGAAGCTCTGCCCGAACACGGCCGCGTAGCTCCACATGGCGCCGTAGAGGTACGCGCAGACGAGCACAAGGTACACGCGGGCCGCGGTGGTGCCGGCGAGGCGCTGGACCAGCTCTACCAGCTCGATCTTGCGGCGGGACATGAGGAAGGTCGGCGCCCGGAGCCAGGCCGCGTGACGGCGCGCCGCCTCCGGGGTGAGGAGCTCGCGCCCGTGCGGGGAGGCCGGAACCGTGGCCACAAGCGCGGTGCCGGGGGGCGAGTCCGCGCTGCCCTCGGCCGCGGTGCCGTAGCCTCCCGAGGAGAGCTCCCCCTCGTCGCCGTCGCCGTCGACGTCCATCGCGGCGAGGGAGATCCCGCTGACGGACGCGGCGCGCGAGCCGGGCCTGCCCTCCGTCCTCAGCGGCGACGTCTCGACCGCCGCCACGCGGCTGCCGGGCACCGCGGGCGGGTCGGCGGCGGCGTCGCGCCAGCAGCAGGCCAGCGCGGTGGTGCGCCGCGACACCGGCACGTCAACCTCGGCAGCCAGCATCTCCAGGCGCTCCAGGCCGTCGGCCCTGGCGAAGGCGTCGGCGAGCATCGTGGCCGTCACGAACAGCAGCGACGTGGTCATCACCAGCAGCGTCGAGGCCACCACGACCCCTGCCTGCTGCATCACGTACGGGAGGCCCAGGGCCCCCGCACCCACGACCCAGTTGATCGTCATACACGTCGCCACGATGGTGGAGATCATGCCGTCGTTGGGGGACGTGCAGCACTCGCCACGTTTTCTGCAGCACGGCAGCGCCGCCTGCGCCCATCCGGGTGAGGGTTCGGGGCCGTGGTCGTGGTACTTGTCGATCCGCCGCCTGCGATGGTGTCGTTGCGGGAGGGTAGGGGACAGGGCTGCGGCTCGGATCACTGCCTCGAGAACAGCAAGCGCGATCATGCGGGGCTGCGCGCGAGCGCAGCCACCCGGGCTCGCATCGGCGTTCAATTCGTCCATGGGCCGTGCCACGCTGGCTGGAGGACGCGGGGGATGGCGTGCTGGGACCTCAAGTTCAACTCTCACGGCATCGGTGTCTCGGGCTCCAGGAAGGCGTCATCGTCTTCCGTCCCCGCAGACACCTTTGCGTCCATGCTTGGGCGTTTTCGCGGCGGGGGCGCTCCGGCCTCGGTCCGGGCGGGTTCGGTGGGCCACGTCCGGCCGCCTCCGTGAGCCGGCACAGCGAGACGGGTTGTGACCCGGCCGGATGCCGGCCGGAATACAGAGCCACGACAAAAAAAACGGCCGGCAGAGCGGCCGGCTGCCCAAAACACAGCGTTGACGCATGGCGAGCGCGAGGGCGGCGGTCCTTGCGGTCCTGGCCGCGGCGGCCGTCCTTGGGGCGTCGGCCACGACCAAGGGCCGGAGCCTCCACGGTGAGCCCGAGCGGCGTGCCGCCCGTCTTGCCTTCCAGCGCTCCGCCCGCCCGACCCCGACCCAGGGCACCGCACGAGTGCTTTCGCTGATGCCGCAGTGGGGTGGGACTTTGACGCCCAGTATGACGCGCAAGGGTGGGGCGCCGGCTCGCCGGACGGTACGCGGGCGGAGGTATCTGTGCTTGGCAGCGAGATGCGCATCGAGGCAGCGGGCAAGGATGCCGTGGTTGATTCTCCGCTGTTCAACATCAACGCCACGGACCGTACCGTGCTTGTGGTGCGGATGGCGATGCAGTCCGCGACCTCGACGGCTCAGGTGCTGTGGCGAGTCGCGCCGTCGCCTCCTGCGCTGTACGGTGCCGGGCAGGGGGACTGGTCCGTGGACAGCGCGTCAACGGGTGTGCGGGTGTCCTCCTTCCGGGTGTACGGCGACGGGGCCGCGCGCACCTACTATGTGCCGCTGGTGGACCCAGCAGGGCCGACTGCCGCGGCCGCAGCTGTCGGCCCGCTGACCCAGGTTCGGCTCCGGCTTTGGCCAGAGTCCGTGTCCGGCGGCGGCTCTGCAGCGGTGGACTTTGTGCGGCTGTCCGAGCGGCCGCTGATCTCCGGGGTGACCGGGTGCGGCCGCGTCTGGCACGACGTGTCGCTGAGCACCGAGGGGGCGGCGCTGCCGGGGGCGGTGCCGTATGACGCGCACTCCAACCCGGCGCCGGGCTGGCGTCCCTGGGTGAGGCGGGACGGCACCGCGACGGACCAGCGCTTCGCCTCGCTCGCTGACGCCGTCAGGCTCCGTGACTCGGGGTCGGACAACCAGTCGCTGCCCTTCGCCGCGACGTACAGCTGCCTCAGGAGCGGCGGGGACGTCGTCGTCGTGCACGGCAGCGGCTTCGGCCCCAGCGGCGCCAGGGTGACGGTGGGCGGCGCCGCGTGCACCCACGTCCGGCACGACCCCTCGGCCCCGGAGGAGCGCCTCGCGTGCCGCGTCCCCGCCATGGCCGGCCCCGCGGAGCTCGCCCTCGTCGCTGTGAGCCAGGGCCGCACGCCCGGCCTCGTGGACGCGAAGCCGCTCCTCAGCTACGCGGTCGGCCCGCGCGCCCCGCGCGACGTCGACGTGTCCAACGTCGGGGCGCGGCACATGGCCGTGTCCTGGCGGCCGCGCGGCCTGTGGGACGCCCTCGCGACGACGGGGTACGTCATCGAGGGCCGGCGCCTCCTGCGGCCGGCAGAGCTGTGGGCGGCCTTCTACCCGTCGCTCCTCGCCGCCGGACGGGCAGCCGGAGGCGCGGCCGGCAACGACTCCGTGGTCTCGTCCCCGGCCGGGGACGCTGACGTGCAGGCCGCGGCCGCGCCCGAGGGGCGGGCGTGGTACACGGCTCTGTCCCAGCCCCTGGCCAACGTGCTCCTGACAGCCGCCGCGTCGGGCCAGTCGGCCGCCCCCGCGGCTGGCTCCGGTCCCCCGACTCTGTCGCAGGTCCAGGCCGTGAGCGCGGCGTCGGGCGTCCCAGCCGCAGTGCTCGCGGCAGTGGAGGCTGACGAGTGGGGACAGGTCGGGTGGCGGGAGCTTCCCGCCCTCCCGGGGCGGAGCGGGTCGCTGCTGTCGGAGCTGGGCGGCTGGCCGGCGCTGGAGGCCGTCGCGGCGGCCTGGTCGCCGTGGCGTCGCCTCGCCACCACGGCCAACGTCTCCGCGACGACGGTGGCAGGCCTCCTCCCCGACTGCCCCGTGCAGGTCCGCGTCGCGGCCATGGCGGAGGACACGGTCCTGGACCGCACGGCGTGGCAGCGGGCCAACGCGCACGGCCACCGGGCGGCCCTTCCCCAGGGCTCCGCCGGCCCGTGGTCCGCGGCGGCGTCGGCCCGGACGCTCGAGGCGGACATCCTCTTCGACTGGTTCGACGCCAACGGCACGCTGTCCTACGGGGGCGAGGACCGCCGGTCGACGAGGGGCGGCGTCGGGCAGCAGGGCGGCGAGGGGCGGTGGGGGTTCGTCCTCGCCGGCTCTGCCCACGTGGCGGGGTGCAACGCCACGCACTCGTGCTGCGACGGCTTCGCGGAGCCCCTGGAGTCGGAGCCGAGCGACGGCAACGCCAACGCGTTTGACGTCAGCGACGCCGACGGCGACGGCGCGGTGGACCGCACCTCGTCGTGGTGCAGGGGGTGGTGGCGCCACGCGCTGCTGCCCGAGGAGGACGCCGCGCTCTCCCGCGCGGGCGACGTCCCGAAGCTCTACCCGCGGCACAGCGGGGCCGTGAACCCGCACGATCTGACGAGGGCGCGGCGGGCCATCGCGCAGGCGGGGGGCGTGCTGCCCCCGGAGCCGGCCGCTCCGGCCAACACGAACCGCTCGGCCCTGCCGTGGAGCGCGTGCCGCCTCGCGTGCGCCGCGGCGGCCCGCCTTCGTCCCCCGTACGTCAACGCCGCCGCGCTCCGGTCGTCCTCCCAGCTGCCCCTGCCGACGCCGCTCCCGGCGGCCGTCGTCTTCCCCGGCTCGCGCGGCGGCCCGCCGCCAAGCCCCGTCGGCTCGGCCGCCGCGGGCAGCTCGGACCTGCCCGGCTCCGTCCCTCGCGTGCCGGGCACCCTCCCCTCCGGCGTGACCATCGTGCCCCCCCGGTACCTCGCCCGCCCACCCGCCGGCCCGTGCGGCCCCGCCCTGCGCGTGACCGGCTCCCACCCCGGCCAGAGCGGCGCCGCGTGGTACGGGCGGCGGATGTTCGTCAGGGAGGGATTCTCCACCGATTTCGTCTTCCAGCTCGCCAACCCGTCGTACCACTGCCAGCGCATGGACGACGCGCACACCAACTGCAGGTACCGCGGTGCCGACGGCCTCGCCTTCGTCGTCCAGGACCGCCACCCGGCCGCCATGGGGCGCGGCGGCGGGGGCCAGGGCTGGGCCGGCCTGGACCGCACAGTCGCGGTGTCCTTTGACTCGTGGCACAACCCCGAGCACTCGGACCCGTACGAGAACCACGTGGCGGTCCACGCCAGGCCGCCTCCGGACGCGCCCGTGTCACCGGGGTCCGGGCACGGCGTCGGGGCCTCGGAGTCCCACGCCTTTGCCCTGGGCTCGGCCACGGAAGGGGTGCCGGACCTTGCCGACCGCCCCGTGTCCGTGCGCGTGGTGTACGAGCCCTTTGCGTCGGGGGCGGAGGGGTCGGCGTCCGGGATGGGCGGCGGCGCGGCGGCCGACGCGTCGGGCGCGGGGCCCCAGCAGCTCGCCTGGCTGACGGGGAATCGGTACCCGTCGGGAGGCCGCGGCTGGTGGTCGGGGGCCGAGGCGGGGACGCTCCGCGTGGAGATGCCGCCCGGCCGCGAGGTGCTGCGCGTCCGGGTGGACCTCCACTCCGCGCTGGGGGAGCCGGCCGACGGCCGCGCGTGGGTGGGCTTCACGGCCGCGACGGGGGACCTGTCGTTCCAGACGCACGAGGTGCTGGCGTGGAGCTTCGACCAGTCCTTTGCCTACGCGGCGGCGGCGGGGAGCGGCGCCGTGCCGGGGCCGGCCGGGAGGTTCCCCGCCGTGGTGACGGGGGGCGAGGGCGAGCACGGCGCGTGAGGGCGGCGCCGGGCCGGTCGGAGGTTGTTGCGATTGCGTGGTGCGCGGGCTGAAAAGAGTGACTGTTGCCCGGGCCACACTGAACGAGCGACTGTTGCCCGGGCCACACTGAACTAGCGACTTCTGCCCAGGCCACACCGAGAGCACAGCGATGCAAGCGCGCGCGCGCGTGGCCTTGCGCTGCTCACATCACCGAGCAGGGCAGCGGCCCCGGGTAGGGCGAGCCCTCGCCCGAGGCGCTGGAACGCTCAGAAGGCACCGAGCCGAAGGAGGCCGCGGGGGTGCCCCACGACAGCGATGCTGCAGCCACAGACGGGCTGGTGACGGAGGGCGAGCCGGCGGTCAGCTGGGAGGCCGGAGCCCTGGTGACATCACGGCCCGGGAGGACGCTGGCCGGGTCCGCGCAGGCCTGCAGCCGGACGACGGCAGCCGCGAGCAGGGGGTGGTCGGCGGGTGCCACTGCCGCGAGCGGCATCGCGGCCGGGGATGTCGACGCGGCATGATCCGCGGATCCGAGCGCCGCGGCGGCACCGTACGCGGAGGACGAGGACGAGGAGGCGGGGGCCCCGGGCGCCGGGGGTGCGGAGCGGGGCGACATGTGGCGGGCCGTGCGGAGGAGCACCGGGCGCAGGGCCCGGAAGACCGCGAGGCGGGAGGCGAAGGGGGCCCT
>Ga0136560_1000248_pt1 | contig 25487 bp, 10 predicted proteins | sample AntRauMeHopE1497_FD_104925 | JGI IMG/M metagenome (GOLD analysis project Ga0136560, IMG submission 104925) | Saline lake microbial communities from Rauer Islands, Antarctica - Metagenome Hop E1 #497 | ecosystem: Environmental > Aquatic > Non-marine Saline and Alkaline > Saline | place... | reverse complement strand
CGCGGGCGCTGCCCCCGCGGGCGCCCGCTCCGTCCCGCTGCGGTCTGACCCGCTGCCCCCGTCGTCGTCTCCGTCGTCTGCGTCGGCGTCGTCCGGCTGGGCGTCCAGCGGGGCAGGCTCCATCGCGCCGAGCGGCTTCTCGATCGCTCCCGCGAGCATCAGGGCCAGACGCCCCACCAGGAGCGGGAGCGCGGCCTGGGCGCCCTCCCGCCCCTCGAGAAGCGCCGAAACCGCGCCCCTGGCTTCGGGGGAGAACACCGGTAGGTCCTTCCGGCACGAACGCCCGGACAGGTGCTCGGGGCACGGCCCGGCCAGGTCGTCAGACACGCCGAGGCACCACGGACACAGCCCTGCGTCCTCCTCGTCGACCCCGTCCTTCGTGGTGCCGCCGACAAGCCGTCGAACGTGGCTGACCGGCGGCGCGAACGCGATCGCCGCCTCCCGGAGGACCGCGTGCCCCCGCCCCAGGAACCGCGTGGCCCGGAGACCAAGCTGCCTTGTGCCGCCCTCCTGTGACACCTCCAGGCCGGCGACTGCCAGGACCGCCCCGTGCATGGCCTGGACGGCGCTGGCCCGGCGCTCCCCCGGCTTCCCGCGCAGCCGCTCCACAAGCTGCGTGAGGGTGTCCAGCTCGTCCGAGTCGAGGTCCGCGAGCGGGTCCGCGTCGTCTGCCTGGCCGTCGAGCTCCTTCCTGACCTCTCCGACGGCCGCCTCGACGCGCTGCACAAGCTCCATCTCCAGCGCCGTCGTGTCTGGATCTATCTTGGCCTCCGAAATGACCTCCGCGATCATGGAGACGGCCCGGCGGACGCTCACGGCCCCGAGGGCGTCGTCGTCGACGCCTTGCCCGGAGCCGATGGGCTCGGCCGACAGCCACCGGCGCGCCGGCCGCCTGCCCATTCGGCTCCACCCAAGGCGCATCCCGCGCAGAGGGGCCTTGACAGCGGCACGGAGCGCGGCGGCCATCAGCCCGAGTGTGTGCACCCCATCTGGATGACGTGGCACAGGGCTGCAGAGCATGCGCTTGCCGGCCGTTTGTTTGCCCACCGTTCATCGCGCTCGCGCGCCATGGCAGCCGGACCGCCCTCGGACGGGGATGCAACGATGTCCCGTAAAATGCTGAGCGCGCTGCAGGGCGTGGCTTCGGGCGGCGTTTCGACCGCCGAGGCCGCCAAGCACATCTGCTCCCTCCGCGCCCGGAGCCCGGACGCGTGGACCGTCGAGATCGAGGCCTGTGCCCGTCGGGTGCTTGTCGCTGCCCCGTCCAGCACCGAGGCGGACGATGTCGCCGAGGCCCTCGCGCACGCGTGCGGCCTCGCAGAGACCGCTGCCCCGGACTCGGGCGCCGTCGCCGGCCTCGTGGACGTGAGGGTCCTGCCGCGTTGTGGGGGCAGCCAAGCGCGGCCTTGCCCGCGGTAGTTGTCCGGTGCGCGCGGGCGCAAGGTTTCGTGCTTGCTTCCACCGTTCGCCCACGCCCGCAGTTTGCGCTTGGCTTTCTCATGGCCAAGGACAAGGGCGTGCGCATCCGCTCCGCCCGCCTCGTGGCCGCCGCCCTGGCCGCGGCGCCGGCGGACGCCGAGGTGGACGAGGAGGTGTGGGACCGATCCCGAGAGGCGCTCATCGACGCGACGGGGGACAAGGTCGCGGCCGCCAGGGCAGCCGCCTGCACCGCGCTCCGCCGCCTGCAGGAGGCCCCCGCGGACGGCGAGGAGGAGCCGTGCCCCGCCACCGCGCAGCTGCGCCGCCTGGCAGCTCACGACGCCAGCCGGTGAGAGGGCTCCCGCCACGGCCCTGCCGCCCTCCTCGGCCCCACCTGGGACCGCACATCCGCCCTGCCGCACCCCCTCCCGGCTTCTTCCACGGTGCCCGCCTGCCCTCACCGCCCGCCTGCCCTCGCCGCCCCCCGGTCTCTCGGCCCCCGCAGCGAGGTCCGCCGCGCCGCCATCACGTCGCTCGCCGTCTCTCACGACACCCTCCCCGCCCTCCTCGCCCGGACCTCGGACGTCGACGCCACCGTCCGCGCCGCGGCCGTCCTCGTCCTCGCCGATCGCGTCTCCCCCGAGGCCCTCACGCCCACGCAGCGCGCCGCGGCCGTCCGCAGGGGGGCCGCGGACGACTCCAAGGCGGTGAGAGACGCCACCCGGGCGCTCCTCTGCCGGTGGCTCGTCGCCTGCGGGGGCGCGGGGGCCGCGGGAGGCACGGCGGAGGAGCGGTCGAGGTCGGCGCGGGAGGCCGCCGCGGCCTGTGTCGGCCTCCTCGACCTGGAGGAGGACGCCGACGCCGCCGCCGCCGCCTGCGACCTCCTCTTCGCGTACGCCGCGCGAGCCAGGCCGCGCGACGCCTCCCAGGCCGAGGTCTGGGCGACGGTGCGCCTCGCGGTGGCGTCGGGGGAGCCGCCGTCCCCCGCGGAGCTCACCCCAGCCCTGGCTCTCCTGTGGCGGGCCCGATGCGACTGGCTCCGGGGCCGGGCCGCCGAGGACGGGCCCGCCGGCAGGGCGGCCCTGCAGGAGCTGGAGGCAGTGGTGCCGCCCCTCGCCGCGCTGAGCGCCGTCATCGCCGGCCGGGTGATGGCCGCGTCGGCGCCCGCGGGGGCCGCCCCGCGCCCGGCGCCCGTGCGCGCCGCGGCCGGCGGCGGCGGCGACGGTGAGGACGGGGACGGCGTTCCCCTCGTCGGCGCCGGGGACGACTCGGACGGGGAGGCCGAGGTGGAGGAGGACGACGAGGACATCGAGGAAGAAGAGGAGGAGGCCGAGGCTGCGGGCATGGCGTGGGGGGATGCCTTCGTGGTTCGGCAGCTCCTCGTCCTCGCCAGCGGGACGGACCTGGCCGAGGAGGCGGGGCGGCGCCGCCTGGTCGAGGCGTGCGAGGCGCTGTGGCTAGCCCCGCACGCCGACGACGGCCTCGTCGGCCAGGCGGCCACCACGCACGCCGCGGCCACGGAGCCCGGGCAGCACGCCGCGGCCCTCGCGGCTGCGTGCGCGGCCGCGGCCGACGGCACGCCTCTCCCGGTGACCGACGCCGCGTCGCTCCGCCGCGCCGCCGACGAGGCCGGCCCCGCGGCGGTTGACGGCGAGGACGAGTGGGCGCGCGCCCTCCTCCTCGCGCGCCTGGCCCTCGCCGCGGCCGGGGCACCCGCCCCCGACGCCGAAGCCGCCGCCGCGCTCGCCGCCGCCGCCTCCTCCGTCACCGACGCCGTCGTCCGGCCCGCCGTCGACGCCGCGGCGCGCCTCCTTGCCCTCGCCAGGGCCGCACCCCTGCCGGACGGCGCCGCACTCCTCGCCCCCGCCCTCGTCCCCGCCGCCGTCGCCGCCGCCGTGCAGTCCGCGCTCCGCACCCGCCGCCGCGCGTCGGCCGCCCTCCGCCCCCTCGCCTCCCTCCTCGATGACGTCACGCCCGTCCTCGTCGCCGCCGCGGCAGGGACCGTCCCCCCCGCCGCCTCCGTCGCCGCGCTCCGCGCCGCAGCGGCCGCCGCCGCCGGCGTCTGTGACGCGCTCCTCCTCTGGCAGAGCCCGTCGCGACGGGCCATGCACGGGGCCGACGTCGCCGCCACGGCGCTCGCACGCCTCGCCGCCGGCAGGGCCGTCGCCGGCTCCGGCGCGCTCGGCGACGCCTTCGCCGAGCCCTCGGCCATGGCCGCCGCGGCGGAGCCCGCCGTCGGCGCCCCCTCCGCCGTTGCCGCCGCCAAGGCGCGCACCGCCGCCGTCCGCGGCCTCTCCCGCCTCCTCGCCTGCCGCCGCCTCGGCCCTCTCGACGCCTCCACGCAGCGCCGGTGCGCCGCCGCCGCCGTCGCCGTGTACTGCTCCACAGACGCAAGCGGCGCCGAGGCCGCGGCAGAGGCCGTCGAAGTCGCCGCGGCAGAGCTCGCCGAGGCGGCGGTGGCGGCAGGCGCCGACGCCGACGACATCGACGCCGACGCCATCGCCGCCGAGATGACCGCCGAGACGGGAGCCGCCGACGCGCTGGAGGCCGACGACCGTGCGAGGCAGGAGCTGACCCTCGCGCTGCCCGCCCTCGCCGCGGCGGGGCCGGCGCACCGAGCCGCCCTCGCGGCCGCCGCCGCAGCGGCAGCGCGCGGCCTCGCCGACGCCGCGCGGTTCGCGGCGGCCTACTCGGCAGAGCTCTCCGGGGCCAAGGGCAAGCGCGCCCGCGCCGTGGCGGCGGCTGACGCTGACGTCGTCGAGTCCGTCTTCGCTCTCGCCGGCTTCCTGACCGTTTCAGGGGCAGAGGACGGGGCAGAGGCGGCACCGGAGCCCGCGGCGTCCGCGGCCGACAGCGCCGCCGACGCCGAGGCGGCCGCACCCCCGGCCGCGGGGGCGGGCGCGGCCCGCGAGGGGGCCGCGCTGCACGCCGCCATGGTCGTCGACGCGCTGGTCGACGTCGCGGCAGAGCCCAAGGGCCCGTTCGCGGGGCCGATGGCCAAGGCGGCCGCCGGCCTCGACGCGTCGGGCGTGCGGGCTGCCGTGGCGTCCTTCCTGGCGGACGAGGCGGTGGAGGGGGGCGCGCTCAAGGGGGTGACCAAGAGCCTGCGGGCGGCCGAGGCGGCGGCGGAGGGCGGCGGGGACGAGGCCGACGAGGCGGCGGTCGGGGAGGCGAGGGCCGCCGTCGCGAGGCGCGCGGACGAGGCGGCCGCGGCGGGGGCCCTCGCCTCCAGGCTCGCGGAGGGCGAGTGCGGCCGGACGGACGTCGGGGAGGCGTGCCCCGGCGGCCTCGCAGCTCTGCTCGGCGACGCCGCGCCGCAGGCCGGCTCTGCCACAGGGGCGGAGAACGCCCACGCTGGTGTGGTTTCGGGCAAGGCGTCGCCCGCGCCGCGCCGGTCCGTGCTGGGTGAGGCAGCGGGGCAGGCGTGAGCGGGCACCGTGCGTGAGCGACGGTGTGAGCGATGGCCGTGCGTGAGCGACGGTGTGAGCGATGGCCGTGCGCGCAAGGACGGTCTGGCATTCTCAATCGGTGCAGAGCTAGCGCGCAGGCAAAAGGAAGGGCGGCGGCGGCGGGGAGGCCAGGCCGCGTGCCCGTGCCGCGGTTCGGCGTGCAACGCCGCGGGGCCGTCAGGCTGCGGGGCGAGGGAGGGCCCAGGAGCGTCGCCCGCGGAGGAGCGGGCGAGGCCTGGACGGCCCGGCGGCGGTTGCGTGGCCGGGGCTCGGCGTTTCCCGCGGGCCAGCCGCGACTGCCCGCGCAGAGCGGGAGCGGGAGCGGCCGGGCGGAGGGACGGGGCGGGGCGGGGCGACGGGGGCGGGGCCCGGGGTGGCGGCCTCCCCCTCAGGCGCGGGAGCGCGGGGGCGGGGGCGGGATGATGGGCACCACGACCTGGGGCAGGGAGATGAGCTCTTCCACGGTGAGGGCGGGGCCGCGGGAGTGGCGGTCGCCGCGCATCATCCGGATCGACTTCGCTGCGCTGAGCTTCTTGTGCCCGCCCACGTTGGACTGCCGGAGGTGCGCTGCCAGGGCCTGCTCGTCCTTGCTGAGGGCGCCGGACGAGGCGCTGTGGGCGCCGCCGAGGTTCCGGCGGGAGCGGGGCACGTCGGCGCCATGGGCACCGCCGAGGCGGCGGCGGGAGGCGGTCCGGGACTTGGCGCCGCGGGCGTTGGCCTTGAGGCGGGAGGCCAAGACGAGGGGGTTGACGGCGCCCATCTTGACCACGTCCTCGTCCTCGTCGCTGCCGCCGCCGCCGGGGGGCTTGGGCGTGAGGCGGCGCCTCGACGCGATGACCACGCCGGGTGGCGGGCCGCCGCCCGCGCCGGACGAGGCCCCGACCCCCGGCCCGAAGATGCCGCGCCGTGATGCGGCGCGGATCTTGGCGAAGGTGCTGGCCCCCTCGGGCAGCTCGTCGTCCTCGTGGGCCGGCAGCTGGGACATCATCATGCGGTGGGACTTGAAGACGGCGGCGAGCTCCCGCTTGGCCTTCTCCGACTCGATCTCCGCCTGGTGCTTGGCACGCTGCCGGGCGCCCGGGCAGCAGCTGAAGACGAGGCAGCACGTGCAGAGGCAGCTGAGGAGGCCGACCAGCGAGAAGAACACGATCTGGCCCGTCAGCTCGGTCAGGAGCCACCGCATGAGGTCCTGGAAGAAGTCAGACGTCGTGGACGGGGTCGAGGTGAGCTGGGCCCGCGTCGCCGCGAGGGCGAACCGCCCCTCGGTCTGCGCGTAGAGGGTGACCCACACGCTGGCCGCCGCCGTGGTGCCGTCCGTGACCACGACGGTCTCGTTGAGGCGGGAGGAGGAGCGGATGACGACGAAGTCGAGGATGGACCGGGGCAGGGCGTCCGCCACCAGCAGCGACGGGTTCCCCAGCAGGGACGTGTTGCCGGCCGCGGCCCCGCCGCCGGCGCCGGGCTGCGTCGGGACCCCGACCTGGGCTCTGCGGCCGTGCGCCACGGCCTCCGTGTGACTGCCGGCGTCGAAGGGACGGACGTCGACGACGTCGAGGCCGTCGGCGTCGAGGCCGAGGAGCGCCGAGCCGAGCTCGTCGGAGAAGCCGGACTGCGGCCGGTGCACCAGCATGGGCAGCACGGAGCCGGCGCCGGGGGCGGCGACGGACGACGAGGCGGAGGCGGCGGCGGCGGCCCGGGGCTCGGCCGGCGGACCGACGGACAGCTGCAGCGCGGTGCCCCGCTGGAGGGGCCTCTGCGCCTTGAAGAAGGCCATGCCGTCGCGGGGCAGGTCCACGGTGTCGTCGCAGAGGGAGCAGAGGAAGCCCATCTGCTGCGCGGCCTCGGCCAGGCGGGCGAAGGAGTTGAACTGCGGCGACTCGCACCGCGTGTCGTCGCGCCAGCCAAAGTCGCAGAAGCACTGGGGCCGGCCGTTGACCGAGGCGACGCGGCCGCGGCCCGCGCAGAGCTCCGGGCACCCGCCCCCCGGGCACTCCTGCGCGAGGGAGGGGCTGCGGCGGACGTCCACGGCGAGGGCGAGGGAGGCGGTGCCGGAGCCGCGCGGGGCGTTGTGGACTCCGACGTACAGGTACCGCTGCGACGACGGGTTGCTCCGCCCCACCACGAGGCTCTGCGTGGCGTTGCGCGCGGAGAAGGAGTCGTAGTCGACCATGGCGGTGGCGCCCTGGAGGGCGGCCAGGGAGCGGGTGCTGTCGCGGACGGACTCCCAGGCCGCCACCACGGCGGGGGCGGCGAGGCGGCTGTGCCCGGGGCGGGCCGCGGAGGTGAGCCGGACCTCGACCGCGGCCTCGGGGACGCGGAGGACGAAGAAGCGCCACGAGCCGGGGACGATATCGTCGGCGGTGACCACGTCGCCGGACAGGATGGGCGGCGCGGCGATGTCGCACCGTGTCCCCTCCCAGCCGTCCGCGCACTCGCAGATGGCCTGGCCCGAGCCCGACACGCCGGCGCAGGGGCGGCTGTTGGAGACGGAGTGGCCGGAGCAGCGGTTGAGGCCCGAGGGGCAGGACCCGCCGGTGACGATCTCGACCCGGATGGTGTAGCGGAGCTGCGCGGTGGCGTAGCGGCCGTTGAGGACGGCGATGAAGAAGAGGTCCGAGGCCGGGAGGCGGTCGATGGTCTCGTGCACGGGGCGGAGGGAGGCCCAGGCGCCGCTGTCGAAGTTGTCGTAGTTGGACAGCGAGGGGATGGCGCCCGCGCGGGTGAGGAGGACGGGGTCCGGGATGCCCTCCGTGGGGGTGGCGAAGGACTGGGGCCGGTACGACGACGTGGGGCCGTCCGTCATGTTGAAGGCGGAGCGGCCCGGCATCGAGACGGCGTCCAGCGTGACGTGCACCGTCGACGCCCCGGGCTCGAAGCCGCAGCACGTCCTGAGCGCCTGCGGGTCCAGCATGAAGGGCACGGCCACGTTGCCGACGTCCAGCGACCCCCCGGCCTCGAGCACGGCCCGCCGCTCCGTGCCGTTGGCGACGTAGTCGTCGAACTGGCCGAAGTGGGCGCTGAAGTAGCGGCCGTTGACGTCGATCCCGGGCGTCCTGGTCCCGCTCGGGAGGCTCAGGGTGTTGCAGTCGTCGCCGGAGTACAGCGAGGCGTCGGAGCACACGCAGGAGGGGAGGGAGGCGGCGGTGCCCGACGGGGCGGCGGTGCCGGCGGTGAGGGCCGCCGCGGTGAGCTGCGCGGGCGTGGTGCACGTGCCGCGCTTGCCGCCGCAGTCGGGCGAGCCGGGGCAGTCGGGGGCGGAGCAGTCGGCGCCGGTCCAGCCGTAGGCGCCGGTGGCGGAGCGCATGCAGGGGCAGCGGCCGTCGCGGCAGGCGCCGCCGCTGACGCGCTTGTCCACGTTGCTGTCGACGCACACGATGTTCGCGCAGGCGTCGCGGGAGACCCGGACGCGGCCACGGACGGGGGCGCGGGACGACAGCAGCGCCACCCGGATCCAGCCGGGCTGCGAGAAGCCGCCGACGCCCGACGCGCCCGACGGCTGCAGGGTGAGCACCATGGACGGCAGGCCGCCGTTGCCCGTTGGGCTCAGCGTGGCGTTGAACCGCGCCGAGGCGGCCGACGGGGGCGACGAGGCGTCCGAGTAGCTGGCCGTGACCACCAGGCCCGCCCCGGCCGAGGCCACCGTCTGGACCACGCCGCCCGCGTCCGCGCCGGTGACGGCGTCGAGGTCGAAGAGGAACGTTACCGCGACGTCGGCCGAGGGGGCGTAGAACTTGAGGTATCGGTACTCGCCCTGCGGCACCGTCACCGCGGCCGCGCCGTAGGCAGATGCGCCGGCGGCGCTGGGCTCCACGGCGGTGACCTCCAGGGCGCCGACGGTGCCGGAGGCGGCGGCGGGGAGCGCCGAGGAGTTGGCCGCGACCACGTTGACGGTCCTGCCGCCGTCCAGGCGGAGCGACGCCGCCTCGGTGACGTTGCTCCGGGCCTCGCCGTACAGCCCGAGGGCGAGGAATGGGCGCTGCGCGACGACGAGGGTGCCGCAGTCGGCGCCCGCAAAGTGCACCGGCCTGGGGTCCGACGCGCTCGCGGTCACGCCCTCGCCGCACTCGCACACGCCGCGGGTCGAGTCGCACGCGCCGCGGGAGCTGCCGCCGCACTGCGGCGACCCGGGGCAGTCACGCCGCTCGCACGCGGAGCCCACCCAGCCGACGGGGCAGCGGCAGACCGAGGCCGCGCCCCCGCCCGAGGTGATCTGCGTGCAGTTCCCGCGCCCCGCGCACTCGCACCGGCCCTGGCTGTCGAATCCCTCGGAGAGGAAGTTGCAGTCCTGCCCGGCAGCGAGGGGGCACCCCCGCTCGCCGCACTCGTTGGCGAACGCCCCGGCGCTCTGCCGCCAGCCGTCGTCGCACCCGGGCTGGCCGGTGGGGGACTCGCAGCGGCCGAGCTCGAAGTTGCAGGAGCCGTGGCCGCTGCAGTAGCGCTTGGTGCCGGTGGAGTTGTCGACGAGGATGCCGGGGCACTCGATCAGGTCGCAGGAGTAGGCGGACTCCCCGGCGTAGCCCCGGTCGCACGCGCACGTGCCGTCCTCGCTGCTGCAGCGGCCGTGGCCGTTGCAAGTCTGCACGTCGCACGGGTCCCCCGTGCACACGGACGACGACGGCGGGCAGTCCAGCGACCCCGTGAACTGCGACCCGGGCAGGGCCGCCAGGTCCACCGGCCCGCCCGACGCGGAGCACGTCACCGTGAGGCTGGCAGAGCCCTGGCGGAGCTTGAGCTCGAGCAGGTTGGTGCGGATCGAGCAGCCGGCCTCGACGCAGGCCGAGTGCTTGCGCAGCGCGCGGTTGAGCGACGTCCGCTGGAAGTCGCCAGTGAAGCACATGGAGGTGCTGCCGAGCGACTCTCCGTAGTACCAGAAGGGGATGGTGTTGGTCGAGCGGCAGTCGCCGGTGCCGCTGCGGCGGAAGATCGGGCAGTAGTCGTAGAAGGAGTCAGACCCGCCCACCTTGGGGTCGCTGAAGTACTGGAAGGCGGGCAGGAGCTCGAACGGGTTGGTGGTCAGGCTGCAACGCGCGCGGTAGCGGCGGTCGACCGTGCACCCCTGCTCCCAGCCGCCCTGGCTCTGGTCGCGGCCGCAGAAGTAGGCGTTGCCCCAGCCCTCGCCGCAGGTTTTGCGCACGAAGTCGCAGCCCTGCTTGAAGCCCCAGGGGAGCTTCTCGGCGCGGTCGTAGCTGACGGCGTACCAGCCGCTGTCCTCGAAGATGGCCAGCGTGACGGCGGAGTAGACGCTGTTGGGGTCCGCGACGCCGGTCATGAACTCGTTGGCGAAGAGGCGCTTCTCCAGGTGGCTCCCCGCCGTGCCGGACGAGCCGCCGTCCTCGAGTTCCGCGCCGGCGTTGGGCCAGTTGGAGCAGCCGAAGTGGTCCTTGACCGCGGCCACCGTCCTGGGGCCGACGATCTTGCTCGTCGTCTTGCCGTACTCGTTGAAGGAGGCCACGATGTCGCTTCGGCGGTCCACCTTGTCCAGCGTGCCCGGCTTCCGGAACAGCGGGAAGTGAGACGCGCTGAAGCCCAGGGAGTGCGCGATCTCGTGGATGGCCGTGGACAGCGCCTCCGCCTTGTTGGCGGGGTCGGTCGACACGCGCGCAGGGCTGAAGTTGGTGTGGCCGGCGATGGGGCGGCTGAACTGGTCGCTCTGGCAGGTCAGCGCCCAGGCCAGGGTCGACCCGCCAGTCGGGCGGGCGGTGACGTACAGCACAAAGTCAGTGTTGGGGACGCCAGGGGACTTGTGGCTGGCTGGTGCGTCGCCCTCGCAGCACTTGAAGCTGTACCAGTTGAAGCCGTTGTCGTAGCACGACGACGGGAACATGGGGTTGGGGAGGCGCAGGTTCCCGGTCACGGGGCGGACCGAAAAGGCATCGCTGCGGAGAAGGGAGGGGGAACGGAGGGGGGGGACACGGGCGAGCAGTCGCGGGCAGCGCCAAGTCGAGGGGGGCGGAAGGAACCGTCAGCGCGGAATCACGACATGGCACGGCTGGAGCGTATCCATTCCAAGCGTCGGGATCCGTCCGCAAGAGGCCCCTCAGCGCGCTGGTTCGCTGTGGGCATCGAGGGCGGCTGCCCGCAGCGGCCGCCGGGCTCACCGGAACCACTGCACGGCCTCAGGAAGGATCTCGTTCAGGAGGTAGTTCTTCTTCTCCGGCGAAAGGATGTCAGCCTCGGAGCACGTCGAGGTCTGCGAGGAAGTCGCTGCGAGCGTCGGGGTGTATGTCTGCCCGACCCCGTAGCAGCTCACGATCTGGCCCTTCGAGTTCTTCTCCGGGTTGGCCGCCGTAAAATCAAAGCTTGTGGTGTCGAGGTGGATCCGCATGGTCTGGAACTCGCTCGAGCCGGAAAGCTTGCGGCCCTCAGATCGTGGTTCGGCGTCGCCGACGGTTTCCGCGCCGGCATGCCCGTAGTTTTGGAACGAGGGGCGCCTCGCCGGGTGATCCGATTCGTCAATGGCATTGACAATAAGGTCATGCACGCACTGGTGCCCGTGCTTGTGGCCGTGGCCGTCGTGCGAGCCGCCTGACGACTGAACCTCGGGCTCCGTGTTCGACGCCGGCTTGCTCGGCACGCCGTCCAGGGTCCACTCCCGGAGCTTGCGCCTCGCGGCCATCTTCGTCGTGCTTTGCTGCTGCGCGGCCATGAACGGGTGCTGCTCAGCGTCCGTCACTGAGCCGTCCAGGTTCACCTCGGCTTTCGTCGGCATGGCCTCCCCCACGCCCAGCCACGCGAAGGCGATAGCTGCAACAGCCACCGCTGAGCGGCAAGACACCATTCGGTACGCCAGTACCAGGGCGGGGGCCGGCGTGGTACCGTGTGCTGCGTTCAGTTGGTCGCCCATGCGAGGCCTGGAGCGCGCAGAGGCTCTGACGAGCCCACGTCGACTCTGGACGGCATTCGGTCATTTCGTCTTCTATGCTTGTTGTGGCATGTGTGAACGCGTTGCCAATGTTTGCGTCTCGGCATGTTTCGTTGCCTGCCGGCACCACACAACGCCGTCAGGGCTCAATCACATCGCCAGCCGTGCGGCAGGTAGGATCCTCGTGGTCTGGAACATCGCCGCTGGCCGGCAGTCTGCGGGCGGAGAAGGAAGACGAGCGGATCTCGTGAGGTTGGTCGGTGCGAATGGGGGAACAGCCCCTGCCACCGTCTCGGACCGGGATTCTGGTCAGCACGCGTCAGAAGTAAGTACGTCGACTTTTAGAGGTGGCGTCATCGACCCCCACAGAGGAGGGCCTAGGAAATACCACTACAAAATGAAAAATAAAATCATCATTCGCGTTCGCTGGTCCGGAGACCCGCCCCATCGAGGGCGAGCCACGGGGCGAGGATTGGGCTTGCAAGGCACGGCAGCCCGTGAGCGGAAGCCGGGGGAGGAAGGTGCTCCTGGACCCCCCGGCGGCCGCAAGGGCTGGTTCGTTCAGGTCAAAGTGAAGATGACAGGCATCAGCGGCCGGCCGTCACGCAGACGGTTGTTCCGGCCTCCGCAGTCGAGTTGGATCGTCACCACGAACATCGGGCCAGGGCTTCAATCGGGGACGGGGGCCGAAGGAGGGCTCACGGAGTTGGTTGGCCGCCGTTGGCTGGGCGAGCGGGAGCCGTCCTGCGCCCAGGGCCGCCGTCGTGCCGCAGGGTTGATGGCGCATGGTCGTGATCGCAGTGCTGCGTCCTAGTCCATGTCTGGGTGGTTCTTGTGGGGTGAGGAATGTGCTGGTGGCGAGCGCGAAGCGTGACGCTGCAGAGCAGCTCTGCTTGGAGAAAAGTCCATCGACGGAAGCATGCTCGCGCAGGCGCAGGAACCACCTCTTACGCAGCGCAGACGCAAGGCAAGCATGCACAGGAAGCGCGCGCAGGAGGACGGAGACGGCCGGGCCCAGCGCCAGGCGGTGGGGGCGCCCGGCCGCGTGGCCCCGGCCCGCGACGACGACGAGTCGGAGGAGGACATTGAGTTCGAGGACCAGTTCGAGGACGAGTTTGAGGATGAGGGCGACGATGACGGCGCGGCCGAGCCGACGGTCTCCTCGTCTCACGCTGGCGCCGCTGCATCCGCATCCGCCCCTTCGTCGTCCTCGGCTCCGGGCCTCGCCGACCCCGAGACATTTGCCCCGGAGGAGGCCATGGGTGTCGCGGAGGCCGCGGCCGCGGCCGCTCCCGAGGCCGCAAAGGTGAGTTGTCGTGCGCCCTTCGCCCGTCACTCGCCGGTCGGCCGCGCAAATCTTTCTGCCCCCGGCGTCCTCGCGCGGCACTGCGAGTCGGCGATCTTCCACCTGTCGCGTGCTGCCACCACCCGCGCTCGCAGGTCTGGCGGGGCGACCCGCGCGCCCTTCCCGAGGGGCAGGAGCTCACCTGGTCGTCCGAGGCCTACCACATGCTGCACCGCTTCGAGACGCCGTGGCCCTGCCTGTCCTTCGGCGTCCTGCCCGACGCCATGGGCGCCGGCAGGTCCCGCTTCCCCCACACCGCCTACCTCGCCGCCGGCTCGAGCGGCCCCACGCCTCGCGACCACAAGCTCTACGTGATGAAGCTCAGCGAGATGCACCGTACCCAGAACGACGACGAGGAGGAGGACCCCGAGGCCATCGCCGACGACGACGACGTCGACGACGACGCCGTCCTCGGCGTGCAGGCCATCCCCCACCCCGGCGCCGTCAACCGCGTCGCCGTCATGCCCCAGGCCCCCAACGTCGTCTCCACCTGGTCTGACTCTGGAAGCGTGCACCTGTGGGACGTCAGGCACAAGCTCGCGAGCCTCGACGTGAGCGACACGGGCGAGGGCGCCCTGGGCAAGTCGGGCGTCGCCGCCCTCCGCCGCTCCGGCCCGCCCCCGTCCGGCCCCTCCTTCACCTTCACCGGGCACTCGAGCGAGGGCTTCGCCATGGCGTGGAGCAAGGCGCACGCCGGCCGCCTCGCCACCGGCGACACCAGCAGCGGCTTGTACGTGTGGGACCCGGTGGCGGGCGCGCAGGCCGCCGCCATGGGCGGGTCGGCGGCGTCGGGCGGCGGCGTCGGCGGGGTGAGCTGGAGGATACGGCCGTCGGCGTACGCGGGCCACACGGGCAGCGTGGAGGACCTGCAGTGGTCCCCGGGGCAGGCGGAGCTCCTCGCGTCGTGCTCCACCGACCGCTCCGTGTGCATCTGGGACACGAGGGATCCGCGGAAGCCGGTGGCGCAGTGGCAGGCCAGCGCCGCGCACGACGTCAACGTGATCAGCTGGAACCCGAGGGTGCCGTACCTGCTCCTCTCGGGCGCCGACGACGGCGAGTTCTGCGTGTGGGACATGCGGGAGGTGCAGAAGGGCAACGCGCCGGGCGCCGTCATCGCCAGGTCGTCGTGGCACCGCCGCGCCATCACCTCGATCGAGTGGAGCCCGCACGACGAGAACTGCCTCGTCGTCTGCTCCGAGGACGACACCGTGACGCTGTGGGACATGTCCCTCGAGCCAGAGGCACCCGGAGCGGGCGGTGCGGCCATGGGCGCGGCCTCGGCCGCCGACGGTGCCGACTTCCCCGCCCAGCTCCTCTTCGTCCACCAGGGGCAGCACAACGTGAAGGAGGCGCACTTCCACGAGCAGATCCCCGGCGCCGTCGTCACCACCTCCCAGACCGGGTTCAACGTCTTCAAGCCGGACGTCAAGCTGGCGTGAGCCCTCCCTCACGGGCCGGACGCTGGCCGTGGTGGTTGCTCGCCTCCGCGCCGCCAGTCCCGCCTCGCGTGCGTGTGTGCTTCTTCGTGTGTCAGGGCGCCGCTGCAACTCTGCGTTTGGACCGGCGAGCTGATTCCCCCCCCCCCTCGTCGCTCAACGCCCCGGCGCTCACAGCACCTCCTCGCCCAGGTCCTCCGTGTCCGCCTCCGCGGCCACCCGCGGCCGCGGCGGCACGAAGGGCCTGCCCACCAGGGAGCCGGCGCTGCCCGTTGACGACCGCCGCCCCTCTCCGCCGCTGCCGCCGGACGACCGCCTCCCATCGCCGCCGAACTCGATCCGACGGACGGGCCGCTCCAGCGCCGACGAGGGCACCTTGTCCGTCGGGGCCGGCAGCGTGGACACGCCCGACACCGCGTTGGCCGTCGTTCCGGTGCGCGGCACGCTGCGGCCGCGGAGCGTGCCGCTGCTCCCGCCCGGCGTCACCACCGACCCCGGCTTCGCCGGCGTGTCGGTGAAGCCGGCGGACAGCGGCTCCATGAAATCGTCCGCTTGGCTCGGGGCCGCGAGCTCCCCAGCCTGCATCAGCGAGCTGTACCCGTCTGGCGCAGTGGCCGCGAAGCCGTCCTCCGCCCTGCCGCCCGACCCCGCCGACGACGCGGACCCCGGCGTCGACGTCCGCCGCGACAGCGCCGGGCGCCTGGACGCCGTGGACGGGGCACGGAGGCCCGAGAACTGCACGGACTTGCGGCGCCGGCCGCCGCGAGGGGCGGGGGAGGGCATCGCGAGACCCGCAGGGGAGGCAACCGCGGCGGCGGGCGACCGGGCCGGGTCGCCGCGCACGGCGGACCCCGGGTCGGACGGCGCCACCATCGTCGTGGTGCCGTCGGCGCCCGGCGAGTCTGCGTCCCACGCCGCCGCGCCGTCCTCCGCGGCCTCCGCCACGCGGGCGCCGGCCCGCCGCGGCTTGATGGCAGAGCCGCACTGCGACCCGAAGGCCGCGTCGAGGTCGCTGCCCGGCACCACCGCCCCCGCTCGCTCTGCCGACAGGTGGCTGGCGGGCGCCGATAGCTGCAGCTCCGGCCCCGGCACCTCGGCGCTCCCGCCGCCGTGGCCGTCGAAACGCACGCGCTGGGCCGACGGATCGGCCACCGCGCGGCGCCGGCGGCCCGCTGCGGGCGAGTCCGGCCCGCCCGGACTCCTCGTCGTGATAGCATCGTCGTCCTCGTCGTCCTCCTCCTCGTTGTCCTCGGCGACGTCGGCCGCGGCCCGCTGTGCCGTGTCGCGACGGTGCCCCTCCGCGGCCGCCTCGGCTCCCGCTCTCGCCGCCCGTGGCGCCACCACCGTCGCGGCCGCAGCCGGCGCCCGCCCGCCGTCGTCGCTGAACTCCTCAATGTCGTCATCCTCGTCGTTACCGCCGTTCGCGCCCGCACCACCGTCGTCAGCCGCACCACCCAGCGGCAGGGCCCTCGCCAGACCGCTGCCGGCGAGACGGAGCCTCGCTTCCACCGCCGCCGCCTCCTCCTCCCCGGCGGCCGCGATGGCAGAGCGCGGGCCCGACGATGCCGGCGACGGCATGGCACCGACACTCCTCGCCGGCGTCCCCACCGCACCGGCCGGGCCCTCCGCCTCGGCACGGGTCACGCCCTTGGCGCGCTTCACCGCCGACGGCGGGGCCGCGGCGGTAGGGGCCGAGTACGCGCCGCTGCTCCCGCCGTCCGCCGCGCTGCCCGCCGTTGCTCCCTCGGCGGTGCCGGGCCCCGCTGAGGGCTCGAACGCGTCGGCGTCCGCGCAGGACTGCTTGCCGTTGACGCGGGAGGCCGCCGGGGAGGCGGCCTCAGCGGAGGCCTGCCGATGCTCTGCCGACGCGCGGGCAGAGGCGGGCGGGCCGCGGCGGGCGGGGGCCGGCGACGGTGCCGAGTCGACTGTGGAGACGGAACGCTGGGATCGCCGGAGCCGCTGGGGGCGGGCGGCGGCGTCGTCCGCGGCGACGAGCCCGGCGAGGGAGGCCGGGGCGCCGGCCGACGGGGGCGACAGGGGCGTGGCGGCGGCGGAGGGGGGAGTGGACCGCCGGGCGGAGGAGCGGGTGGAGGCCTGGCGGCGGGAGAGGGGGAGGCCGCGCGGGGAGCCGGCGGGCGGGTCCAGGGTCGCGTCGGTGCTGGAGCGGCGCGCGCCGACGGGGGCCGGGGCCGGGGGTGCCGGGGTGGGGGATGCGCCCGCGGGGCTCTGCTGCGACTGACCGGGCCGCCGACGCGCGCGGCCACGGCCCGACGACGCGCCGCCGACCGCCACAGTGCTGCCCGTCGTGCCCGGCGCCGTGCCGCCGCCTGTGCTGCGGCGGCCATTGCCGGGGTGGCTCGGCGTCACTCGCTCCGCCCTCCGTGCGGCACTTGCCCCGGCCGCGTCGGCCTCGGCACCGGCGGTGACAACCGCGCTTGCGTCATCATCCTCGTCGTCCTCCTCCCCGGCCTCCTCGTCCTCCTCGTCCTCCTCCTCCCCGGCCTCCTCGTCCTCCCCGGCCTCCTCGTCCTCCTCGTCCTCCTCGTCCTCGTCCTTTGCGTCCTCCTCATCCTCCTCGTCCTCCTCGTCCGGCTGCTCCATATCGTCGACGCACATCGAGAAGGGAGGCATCGGCGTCCCGTCAGCCACTGCGCTCGCACCCGCCCGGCTATCCATGACCTCGCTCCCGTCAGGTGCGCCCTCCCCCTCCTCGCCGGCCTCCTGCCTACCACCGTCGCCAGCCTCGTCCTCCTCGCTCTCCTCGTCCTCCTCGTCCTTCCCCCGAGGCCCAGAACCGCGTGTCTTGCCTCCGGCGGCGCCCCTGCGCCCACGAGACCGCCCCGACGACGCGGCTGCTGACCGCTGGCGCTTCGCCGCGCGGGACCGCGACGCCAGAGCCTCCTCCTCCTGCTCCTGATCCTCCTCCCCGTTGTCACCTGCCCCGTCCTCGTCGCCCTGGTGGCCGGCCTCACGACGGCCCGAGCCCCTCCGGCCGGCGGGCGCAGCCGCCCTCCGAGCCTGCTCCGCGAACACCGTCGCCTCGATGGCCGCGGCCTGCCTGAGCTCCTCCCGTGTCAGCAGCCCGCGGAGGGCACTGTGTGACAGCTCCATCTCAGCCATGCGGGCGGCGGCGCGGCGGGGGCGCCCGCGGGGCTCCGGCGCCGGTGCAGCCTCTTGCTCCGCACCAGCCGTGTCGCCACCGTGGCCGGGTGACGCAGCGTCTCCCCCGTGCTGGCTCGACTCGGCGTCAGAGTCGCTCGAAGAGTCGCTCGAGCTGGGGGGCGTGGCAGCACGCCTGCGTCCCCTGCGCCGGGCGGCCGGCGGGGGCAGGGCCCGCTTCCGGCCGACCACCGGTCGGCGCACGGCCGCGCGCCCGGCCTCGGGCTTGGTACCGCTGGCGGGCGATGCCGCGTCGGTGCGTGCCGCTGCCCTTGACACGGGCGCTGCTCTGCCCCGTCGCGCCGGGGCGCGTCGGGACCGCTTCGGCCTCGGGGCCTCAGCCTCGCTCTCCTCGCTCCCGCTTGAGTCATCCCCGCTGCTGCCCTCGGCCTCCTCCGCCGCTTTCCGCGCTCCGCGCGATGCTCGGCCTCCGCCCCGCTTGGCTGCCGCTGCCTTGACCTTGTCCTCCTCGTCCTCGTCCTCCTCCTCCTCCTCGTCCCCCTGGCTCGCACCTTCCTCCTTATCATCGTCCTCCCCTCCCTCCTGGTCGCTCTCGTCGGCGTCGTCCCCCGCCGCTTCCTCGGCCTGCTCCGTCGCCGCTTCCTCGGCCCCGTCCTCCTCCTCCGCGACATCGTCCTCCTCCACTTCCTCCTCCACTTCCTCGTCCTCGTCGTTGCTGGACTCAGGGCTGGGCTGCTTGGCGCGCGAGCCCCTCTGGGCCGGTGCCCGACCCCGCCCCGGCGCCCGACCGCGCGCCTTGGGCTCGGGACGCGCCGGTCGGTCGGCCGGCCGCTGCCGCTTCCCCGCGCGCTGCCGCCCCGCAGCGGTCGTCGCGGTGCCCTCCTGCGACGGCCTTGCCTCCGCCGTGGCCGTTGCGGCGAGGTACGGCAGCCGTGGGAGCAGGGACTGGGCGAGCACCGAGCGGATCAGCCATTCCAGGAGGACGGGAGGCGGGCCGTCGCCGTGGTCGCACCCCCACGACGCGGCGTCACGGGCCCCCGGCCTCCCCACGAGGTGCACCGTGGCCGACGGGGAGTCCGCCACCACCGCGCCCCCGGCCGCCCGCACCAGCCGCTCCGCCTCGGCCCGCGGCATCGCCTCCCCGCGCAGCCGCCCAACGAACACCCTCTGCCCCTCCAGCAGCCGGGGGCGGCCCTGCGACGCGAGGCTGCCCCCCGCGGCCCCCGGCGCGTCCTCCGACACGAGGACGTGCGGCCCCTCGTCCGCGAGCCGCCCCTCGTCCTCGCAGTCGTCCAGCCACGACGGCCGGAGCACCCACGCCCCAGCTGCCATGGCCAGGAGGAGCTTCAGCGTCCGCTTCCCGCTCCCCGCCACCAGGTGGGTCACCTCCTCCGACGCACCGTCCGCCAGGGCGCCGCCGCCCCGCTCGCGCGGGGCCGACCGGGACCGTCCCGCAGCAGACCCCGCCCGCCGGCGCGACGGCCGGGCCGCGAGAGACGCCGAGACCCGCTCTGCCTGCTCCCTCACTTCGCTCTTGGCGGCCGTGACGCCCAGCAGAAACGGGGCAGAGCCAGCGCGGGAGGAGGGGGCGGCAGCCGAGGACGACGAGGACGAGGACGAGGACGAGGACGACGAGCCGGCCGAACGAGGGCGGCCGCGCCGCGGCGTCGTCCGGCGAGCGGGCGTCGTCTTCGCGGCGGGTGCCTTGGCGGGGCGGCCGCGGCGGCGGGGCAGCGCTGTCGGCGGCTCGGCGGCCGCGGACGGCCTCCCGCGGGCAGCGGGGCGGCGCCGCGACCCTGCCGCGCACAGCGTCATGAGCGCAGTGGCGGCGGCCTGCGTGGACGGGAGGCCCTCGCCCTGCTGCCCCGCCCCGGCGCTGGCTCTGCCGCCGTCCCCTTCGTCGTCCTCCTCTTCGTCACTGCCGCTGCTGGCCGAAGACTCGGGAGCTCGCTGCGAAAAATGAAACCGCGCTTCGTCCGCGCTTGGGAGCGCATCGACGTCGGCCTGCAGAGCCCGCTGGGCGCGCCGGGAGAGCCGAGATGACGACTCGGACCGCCGCACCGAGTCCTGGAGCCGCTCAAGCGCACCCCCCGCGCGGGCAGGCACGGCACCTGGTCCGCTGGAGCGACGCCCCGCGCCGGCGGTCCGGATCAGGTCCTGGGCCTCGCGGACCGAGACGGCGGGAGGGAAGCTGGCCTCGCCTGGCGGCTTCCCGGTCTCCACCGCCGCGCCGAGCCAGCCGATGCCGACGGCGTGCACCGCTTCCCGCCCACCGACGGAGGCCAGCGTCTGCAGCGAGCCGCTGTCCCACACCAGGTGCGTGACGCCCCTGGCACTCGCCCGTGCGAAAACCCGAGCACCCATGTCCGCCGCCGTCTCCAGTAGAACGTCAACGACACCAAACGCGTCGGATTCGCGCCCGACATCGGCCGCAACACCGACTTTTCTGCGCCGGAGGGAGCGGCGGTTGGCTGACAGCGCACATTCGAATCCGGCGGTGTCAGCGGGCACCAAGTCCGCGCGCCCTCCATCACAAACTCACTCCATCACCACACACCTCGGCCTTGGGGATCGGAAAGTATGCAGAGAGCGGTGTGTGCAACGGCGTGGCCGCCTCCGGGCCGGATGACGTGGATCGCTCTGCCGCGCCTCCCCGTGGTCACCTTGAGTGCCACTGCGGGCTTTACGGCATGCCATTGTTCGAGATGGTCGCAACGATGAAGCTCGAAGGCCTGGCGAAGGTCGTCTTTGATGAGGTGCGGACGCCCGGGTAACCCGGCGGAACCTGGATTCTCGCGCGCGCTGCCGGCCCCCAGGCCCAGCTTTTGATGCGACCCATGCTGACGCAGGGTGATGGTTGGGTGATGACCCTCAAGTGTACCCGCTGCGGCCATGTGTCGGGCCCAAAGCCTGTCTCGTCGACGGATGAGTGCGAGATGTCCGGCTCCAGGGGCACTGCTCACTACGTGCAAAAGTGCCACGAGTGCCGCACGGAATTCAGCGTGAACGTGGACGCTGACAGGAGTCCCGGCCGCTTTGATGCCGAGTGAGCCCCTGCTGCGCGCCTGGTCCCGATGCGCGCGAGATGGCTGCCGGCTCACGACTCGGCCCGCCCTGTTGGGCCCAACCGGCCTCCCCGCAGGGAAAATGAGCACGAGGCAGCGGTGATGGTCACGGTCGAGTGCCGCGGGTGCGAGCCGGAGGACGGGGAGATGGCAGGGCGAGGGTTCAGCGCCTCGACGTCGAGCGGCTCGGAGATGGAGGGGGAGCTCGACGAGGAGGGGTGCTGGGCGGACGTCGACGAGGAGACGTGCGAGGGGGTGGGCGTGATGGACGCCGCGGCCACGTGGCGCGTCACCGCCGCGGCCGGCAAGGGCAAGGGCAGGCGCCGCAAGTGAGGCGGCGGCGGCCGGTCGGCTGAGCGACGCGGTGTGAGGCGGGGCCTGGCGAGATTTGTTCCGCGCACTCGCGCTTGCTGGCGCGCTGATGGCCGCGCAGCCACACACGCGGCGTCAGCCCGTCGGCGGCCGCACTCCGTCCCCTTGCGGCAGCGGCACCCTCAGCGCCGGTCGTCGCCGCCCCCGACGAGCCGGCCATCCGGCCCGACGCGCATGACCTCGGGCTCCACGGCCTGCCCCTGCTCCTCCGCGAAGCGCTGCATCTCCTCCTTGAGCTCTGCCGGGTCCTTGAGCAGCTCGTCCTGCATCGCCTCCTCCAGGTGGGACTTGGAGTCCTTGAAGGCCAGCTCGGACATGGGGGCGTGCCGCTTGCTCACCCCGGCGTGGTCCGACCCGATGTCCACGGGCGCGCCCGACTCCGAGATGGAGGCCATGACGGTGGCGAGGAGGGCGTTGAGCCGGGGGAGCATGGACCGGGCGTCGTCGAGGAGGCCGGCGGCGACGAGGGCGTTGTCGAAGATCTGCTCGGCCACGGCCTTGGCCACGGTGGGCTGGGCGGCGCGCTGCCGGTGGAGGGCCACCATGACGGGGTGCCCCGGGTTGATCTCCAGCGTCTGCATGGGCAGGACGTGCTCGGCGGCGGAGGGTGACTCCTGGTCCCGCTTGTGGGAGTCGAGCATCCGCATCATGCGGCGCACCGACGCCGACTCGTGGTCCACCACCACCGCGGGGGTGCTGCGGAGGCGGTCCGACGCGCGCACCGTCTTGATGCGCCCGCCAAGGGCCTCCTCCTTGAGCCACGAGCCAAGCTCCGACACCTCGGCCGCGCTCAGGCGGAGCGGCGAGCCGCCGGCGCTCTCATCGCCGCTCTCCTCCTCCTTCTCGCCATCGGCCTCGGCCTCGCCGGCCTTCTTCTTCTTGCCCGGCGCGGCGGGCCTGCTGAGCCCCAGGTCGCTGGCCTCCGCCGTGACCACCTGCCTGCCGTTGTGCTGCCCCAGCTGCTGGAAGACGAAGTCGTCGATCGACGAGTAGGCGTAGAGCACCTCCACGTCCCTGCCGGCGGCGCCCGCGGCCTTGAAGGCCTCCATGTACGGCGAGGCCTCGGCGAGCCCGCGGTGCGGGGCGACGAGGTAGTAGAGCCGGTCCTGGCCGGGGGGACAGCGGGCGATGTACTCGTCCAGGGTGGTGAGCTGCCCGGCGGGGAGGGCGGAGGACTCGAAGAGGAGGAGGCGGCCCAGGTCGGCCTGGTACGGCGGGTCGGAGCACAGGCCCTCCTTGAGGTAGGTGCCGAACTCGGCGAAGAAGCGCTCGTAGAGCTCCCGGTCGCGGCGCATCTCGCCCTCGAGGAAGCGGAGCGCGCGGCGGGTGAGGACCGACTTGATACGGAGCATGAGCGCGGTGTCTTGCATGGACTCGCGGCTGATGTTGAGGGGGATGTCCTCCGAGTCGACCACGCCCTTGAAGAAACGGAGCCACTCCGGGAGGACGCGGGACTCGGCCTCGATCAGGACCTTGCGGCTGTAGAGGTCCACTCCGGCCTTGGAGCGGCCGAGGCCGAAGCCCTCCTCGTTGAGCTCGGGGACGTAGAAGAGCGCGCGGATCTCCAGCGGCGCGTCGGCGGCGAAGTGGAGGCGCATGAGGGGGGTGGCGTACTCCTGGCCCGTCTTGAAGCGGAAGAACTCGAGGTACTGCTCCTCCGACAGCGTGTGCTTGGGCTCCGCCCAGATGGCACCCACGGTGTTGACCTGGGAGCCGTCGAGGACGATGGGGAAGCCGACGAAGTTTGAGTACCGCTTCACGACGTCCTCCACCGCCGCCGCGCGGGCGAACTCCTTGGCCCCGGCCTTGAGCGAGAGCACGATGCGCGTGCCGCGGGACAGGCCCTCCGCCCGGGTGATGGTGTACGAGCCCTCGCCGCGGGACCGCCACACGTGGCCGGGCTCGGCCGGGTCGGCGCTCTTGGAGTACACCGTGATGTCGTCCGCGACCATGAAAGCGCTGTAGAAGCCCACGCCGAACTGCCCGATGAGGTTCGCCCCGATGTCAGAGCCGGGCACGCCGGCCTCGCGGGCCTTTTGCACGAACGCCTTGGACCCCGAGTGCGCGATGGTCCCGATGTTCTCCATCAGCTCCTGGTGGCTCATCCCCACGCCCGTGTCCTCGATCGTCAGCGTCCCGGCCGCCTCGTCCGTGGTGATGCGGATCTGCAGCTCGGTGCCGCTGCCCTCCACCACCTCGCCCGTGCTCTGCATGTGCCGCAGCTTCTCGAGCGCATCGGACGAGTTGGAGATCAGCTCGCGCACGAAGATGTGCCGGTCCGTGTACAGGGCATGCGCCACGATGTCCAGGAGCTGGCGGGTCTCGGCCTGGAACGAGTGGCTCTCGGCAGCTGCGCTCAGCACGGGAGGCGGGGCGCAACACGGTGGTGCGTGGCGTCCGGCCCGCTCGTTACAACACCGCCCCCACGGGCCGGGTCACAGGGGCTTGCGAGGGGCACGAGGCGCCGAGCACAGTCGCCGCGGTCTGGTGCCACGCGTCAGCGCTGGCAGTCGCTCCACCGGTCGTCGCACGGGCGCGCTCACCTCCGGTCTCCTTGATAGTAGCGCCGGGCACAGCTTCGCCCGCGGCCTCGTCGGCCATCCAGCGGCGCGGCATCATGGCCGAAGCGGCGGCTGCTCGGCCGATGCCAGGGCCGCGGAACACCGCGCGAGCCGCGAGACGCCTCGTCGCAAAGGAAGCGGCGGCCATGTTACACGCTAGCAGCGGCAAGAGTGGCCTTTGCGGGCATCGGACGCCTCCCCGGCAGCCGGCGACGAAGCGGACCTGCTCTGCAAGCCCTCGCCGCGATTGTCACGCCCCACGACCACTGAGCGCCCGCCAGGCCTGGTGACACCACCCAGTCATGGCATCCTCGGACGTGGGTGGAGTGTGGCCGGACCTTGAGTCCGGGGATCTGCTCCGCGCCAGCCGGACGCATGAGCACGCCCCGTTGCTGCGCGTTTCGGTGCCAGCACCGGCGCACCGCGTGCTTCTTGCCGCCCGAGCCATCACTGCCGGGAGCGTGGTCCTGTCGGTGCCCGATCGCGCCGCGCTGTCGACCCTGAACCTCGATACACACCCCGTGAGATCTCGCAGCCCAGGCTTGCCCCCTATGCCGAGCGTAGCCACTTCCAGGACGCGATACTCGGTGTGCGCGAGTGTGCACCCGTCCATGTCCTGGTCTCAACGCGCCGCCCCGTCCCGCCGCGGCTGCCCCCGCAGGTGTTTCCCATCCTGGAGCGCGTCCGTGCAGCCCGCCCGGACCTCGGGGAGCTGATCCGCATGCCCGACGTGCACATGACCGTGGCGGTGGCGTACGAGGCGGTGTTCGGGTCCCACGCGCAGGTGCAGTCGCCGCGCAAGGACCGGCCCTGGCACACCCTGTGGCGCCGCGCGCTCGCCGGCGCGTGCCCGCCCTGCGGCAGCGCCGTCTTCGCGTCGGCGGCCGAGTGCGCGACGCTCCCAGCGCACCCAGCGCGCAACCATGCCGAGGGCGTGCGCCAGCTGTGTGGTGGTGCCTACGCCGCCGTGGTGCCGGCGCTTGAGGAGGAGTGCGCCTCACGCCCGTCCACGGCCGGGCTCTTCCGGCGGGCGGACCTGACGCCGGACCGCTGGCAGTGGTGCTGGGCGGTGCAGGCCGCGCACGGGCACGCGGTGGCGGCGTCGCTCTCCACGGCGCAGGCCTCGTCGCTTCGAGCGGCCAAGGCGGCTGACGTCGTCGCCGCTCCCGGGAGGGGCAGGGGCTCCAGACGGGGCAGGCGCGGGGCCAAGGCGGCGGCAGCGCCGTCCGAAGCGGCCGGGGCGTCTTCGCCCTCGCCGTCGGCCGGGGCCGGCGCCGGCGCCGCCCCCGGGGGCGTCATCCGAATCGTGGGAAGGCGCCTCGTGGCCCCGCTGCTGTGGGCACTGCCCAGCGCCGACGCCGTGCCCGGCGCGTGCCCGTGCGAGCTGCGGAGCAACGCGGCCGCCGGCACCATCGAGGTGGTCGTCCGCGAGGCGGCGGCCCCGGGGCAGCCGCTGGCGCTCGCCGGGCCGACGCCCGCCCTCGCGCACCAGTCGGTGGCCGCCAGGGGCGTGGTCCCCGTGGTGGGGGCGGTGCACGAGGCGGCCTTCTCGCTCCTCCCGGACGGCGCGACGGCCCTCGCCTCGGCTCTGAGCGAGAAGGATCAGCGGTCGCTCGCAGCCGCTGCTGCGGTGCCCTGGGAGCACTGGCCGCCCCAGGCGGGACAGCTCCGGTCCGACGGGCCGGTCCCCAAGGCGGTCATGGGCGTCGCGCGTGCCCTCGTGGCGGACGCCGCCGACGCCGAAGCGTGCCGTGCCGGGCACATGCTCTTCGTCAAGGCTGTCTCGCGGCGCAACGAGGCCGCGGCGCTCCGCCTGCTAGCAGCTGCTGCCGCGAGGGAGGCTGCCCGAATCGCGGCG
>Ga0136560_1000246_pt1 | contig 25521 bp, 7 predicted proteins | sample AntRauMeHopE1497_FD_104925 | JGI IMG/M metagenome (GOLD analysis project Ga0136560, IMG submission 104925) | Saline lake microbial communities from Rauer Islands, Antarctica - Metagenome Hop E1 #497 | ecosystem: Environmental > Aquatic > Non-marine Saline and Alkaline > Saline | place... | reverse complement strand
GTCGAGCCAGATCGGCTCCGGCGGCCCCGCCGGCTTCCAGACGGTGCTCATCGGTGTGGCAGTGGGCGGCACGACGGCGGACCGCACCGCCGGCGTGGCGGTGAACTCTACCCTGACCTTTGGATGGAAGCTGGGCGCCGCCGCGGCCGCCGACGCCACTCTGCGCACCACTCTCTTCGCCGCGACGGTCGCAGCCATCGTCGTCTTTACCGGGGCGACCTGCGTCGCGCCCCCGCCGCCGTCCCCGCCGTCCGAGGTCGACGTCATCGGCTGCCGCCCCTGCCGCCGCTGCTCCGGCCGCCGCTACTGGGCTCCGTTCTCCGCGCTCTGCGACCTTCCCCAGCGCCCCATCGTCCTCCTCCTCCTCGTCGGCGTCCTCATGTGGCAGCTCCCGACCGCGCAGTCCGGCGGCGCCCCGCTGGGAGCGTCGGGCACAGACAGGGCCACGAAGGCCCGACGCGCCGCGTCCAACGCGTGGCTCCTGCAGAGCACGGCGAGCGTGGGCTGGGCCCTCATGCTCGCCTGCACCCTCGCCCTGGTCGACGGCATCCGCGACGCCAGCTGGCGCCTCCGGGAGCGCCAGGCGGGGGTCGCATGCTCCGACGTGCTCCGCTGGGCGGCCATCGCCCTCTGGGCTGCCGTCACCGCCACGTCATCCGCGGCCCTCTCCGTGCTGGCCAACCCGTACCCCTTCTTCCCCGACGGCAACGCGGGCAGGCCCTTCGGCCCCAACGTCCCCGTGGAGGCCGGGGTCGCCGCCGCCGTCGCCGCCGGAACCACCTACGCCGCCGCCCTCCTCGCCTTCCTCGCCGTCACCGTCGTCTCCACCTGCTTCGGCGGCCGCCGCCTCCGAAGCCTCCCGTACGCCCCCACCCGCTACTACCAGCTGACCTGGCGCCTCCTCGTCTGGCTGCAGATCCTCGTCGTCACATTCGTCGTCGTCGTCAACGCGCTCCCGGCGCTCCGCTTCCTCGGCGTCGACACCACGCCCGACGGACCGCAGCCCGCGCCCGGCCGCCGGGCCCTCCGGGGCGGGCCCCTCGGCACCGGGGACGGCCTTGGCTACCCGACGCCCGGCCTTCAGGGCGCCGGGCCCGACGCTCACGACGGCCCGCTCAGCCTCGCGGCGCTGCTGGCGCCCCCCTCCGCCGGCACGGCCCGGAACGCGCTCCGCGTCCTCTCGGTCCTCCGCCTCCTCGTCCGCGGCCTTCAGCCGTCGGGGGAGCTGCTCCTGGTGACCACCTTTGCCATCATGATCGCGTACAGCTTCCTGCCCCCCGAGGGGGCGTGCCCGCTCTGCTCGAGGCGGACCGGGCAGGCGAGCGCCGACGGCCGGCAGCACGGGCCAGTCATGCCCCGCGGCGCGGCACTGGAGGGCGCGATGGCGCAGGCTGCGTCGGTGCTGGGCCTGTCGGAGCGCGGCCGGGCGTCCACCCTGACGGTGCCGTCGCTCTTCTCGGTGGAGACGGCGTCGTGGCTGCTGGACCTGAGCTGGCTCGTGTACGACGACGCCACGGTGGAGGCCGCGAGGCAGGCGCTGGCCGACGGCACGCTGCACCCGGTGGTGCACGGCTTCCGGGTGGAGGCGGTGGTGGAGGACAAGGAGCACAGCACGTGCGTCCTCGTCCTCCGCCGCGAGTGGCGCGTGGTGGTGGCGGCCCGGGGCACCGCCAACCACGCCAACGTGATGCTCGACCTCAAGGCCCACAGAGAGCCGGTGGGGACGGGGTCGGGGGCCTTGGACTGGGCCTCCCGCGTGCCGGGGCTGGAGCGAGGGCTGCAGTTCGTTCACGCCGGGTTCAGCGCCGCCTACGGGGGCCTCAGTGACGGCATCATTGGCGCCGTGCGGGTGGCACTGTCCCGCGCGGGCTCGGGCTGCCGCCTGTACCTGACGGGCCACAGCCTGGGCGGGGCGCTGGCCACGCTCGCCGCCAAGGACCTGGCTCCGCTCGTGATGGAGCAGCGGCGGAGCCGGGCGCTCGGCACGACGGCCAGGCCGGGCCTGCGCCGCGCGGCGTCAGCATCGGAGCTTCTGCTCGGCGCCTCGTCGTCCGTCGCTCCGGACCGCACATACCACGCCACCACCGCGTCGGCGGCACCCGTGAGGTCCCACGACGCGGCGACGGCCGCCGCCGCTGCGGCCGTGGCGTTTCCGCACCCCTCCGGCACGGGAGCTGCGGCCGATAGCGAGGGCGGCGCGGGGAGCCGCGGCCGGGCCGCAGGCATGCTACCGAGGGCTAGCAGCGACGGCGTGCCCCGCACAAGGGCGGCGTCCGGCGGTGGCGAGGCGGGGGCCGCGGCGGCGCCGGCACCGCCGGTGGGTGACGAGCGCGGAAGCCTCGACGACGGGTCCGGCGCCGGGCTCGGCCCCCCCGAAGTGCCTGAGCCGTCGGACGGGTTTGACGACTTCACCTGCGCTGACTGCGGCGTGGGGATGCTGGGCGAGTCGTGGGAGGAGCGGGACGACTTCGACCCGCCCGGCTCGTCGCACGACCACGCCATGAGCCGCCGGGAGGGGAGCCGGGCGCTTCGGCGGATGCTGGGCGACGGTCTCCCCGGGGCGGGGGATGCCGCGGTGCTGGTCGTCTTCGGCAGCCCCCGCGTGGGGAACGCCGGGTTCGCGCGCGCGCTCAACTGGCTCGTCCCCATGGCCTTCCGGGTGGAGATGGAGCGCGACGTGGTGTCCTCCATGCCCAAGTTTTGCTGCATGTACAAGCACGTTGGCGTGCGCGTGGTGGCCGACGGCTTTGGCAACGTCATCGTCGATCCGTCGCCCCTGGAGCAGTCGCTCCGCCTGCGCCCACGGTGGCGCGTGGACTCGCACCTCCTGGGGTCGTACCGTCGGGCGATGCTCCTCGCGAGGTCACAGGCCGGGTTGAAGGTGCGGAGCGACCCCGAACGGAAGGCGCCGGTGGATGCGCCCGACGCGGGCGGCGAGGAGGTGGCCCCGGGAGAAGAAGGGGAGGAAGGGAGCGGGGGCATGCTCCGCCGGTGCGGCTCGCTGCTGGGAATGCGCGACGCGTGAGATCATGTTGGGTGGCTCGCGTGACGTGTCGGAGGTGAAGAGACGCATCTGTTACGAGTTACCCACTGCTAAGGTCCACGCGGCATCACACTGACTTCATGGCTGTTGGGTGCGTGTGCGAAAGAGAAACCGCCGGAATCATCCGTGCTCGAACTCACCGACGGAGCTTGTTGTCGCTCGTGACACCAGCTCCAAGGCCTGCAGCCCACTGTGGGTTTTGTTTCGACTCTATCATCGCCGACTTCAAGCAATCCGTTTCGCTGTGCAGCTTCAGCCACCCAGCAGGCGCAACCCTTGGGGTGATTGCATGTCAAGATCTCACCACACTCGTGCTGACTCGACGCAGATTGGTGCAACACCGTGCGGGGCATATCAGCCTGCTCCGGGACACCGCGCTGCCGGGCGCTTTTACCTGGCTGCACGTCTCATCCCTCTTCGATCAACCGGGAAACAGGGTGGCAGAAATCCAACAAGGTCAAGATTCTCCGTACTGGGTGCGCATCAGTGAGCGCGGCTCCTGACCGAGGGCGGGGAGTTCGCCTGCAGTCGCACAGCTAGTGAGCGGGAACACAGTCCGGTTCTCCAGGATTGTCTGACTTCCCCCCTGCCCGTAGCTACCAGTGCCGGGCGCCCGGCTGGATCCGGACGAGCTGGAGGGCTGCTCGGAGGGCTACAAGGGGGTGCAGTGCTCGGCGTGCAGCAGCGGCTGGTTCTCGGGAGGCGGTGACGTGTGCCTGCCTTGCGGGGGCGAGGCAGAGGCCGCTGCCAGGGTAGGGGGAGCGTGCCTGGGCGTGCTCGTCGTTGTCACGGTGTTCCTGCTTCGCACCGGAAAGGCCAAATCGGGCGACAACCCAGCACGGCAGGGGGCCAAGGAGCTCGGCCCGCGCTTGCTGTTATTGCGCAGCTCGGGCGAAAGCGCGGGGCGACGGGGCGACGGGGCGAGCGGCGGCCATACGCCAGGGAAGGATCCGGGGCCCGCTCCGCTTTCACTTTCTCCGACTCTGCTCATGAAGATTGTGTTCGCCCACTTGCAGACCGTGGCAATCGCCGCGGGGGTGCAGCTGGAGTGGCCCGGCGCGGTGCGGGCAATGTTCTCGGTGGTTGACGCGGCGTCTTGTCCGAGTCCCTCGCGCTGCCGTGGGCCCGATGGGCACCCTGGCGCGGTCCGGCCTGGTGTTCGGGGCGGCAGCCCTGCTGGCCTCGTACGCGGTGGCGCTGAGGGCGGTGGTGGAGTGCTGCTGCCGCCGTGACCGCTCGTGGAGCGAGGCACCCAAGGTGCGGGTCGCGGGGGCAGCGCCCGAGTCGAAGCGCCGGGCCGGGCAAGGCGCGTGCGAGCGGTGGCGGGCCCGCGCAGGCCAGTCGCTGGTCGTTCTGGCGTTTGTGATGCACGCCAGCGTGTCAAAGGCCGCGCTGCAGCTGCTTGCCTGCACTGGTGTGGCGCCGTCGTCGTATCAGCCCGAGTCGGGCTCGACGCCAGATCTGGCCGACGTGACGCAGAGCCGCCTTGTGGCGCAGCCGGACGTGCGTTGCGACGACGCCGGCACGACCGCGCGTCGCTTGGCCCTTGGCGTGCCCGTGCTCGTCCTCTGCTCCGTAGGGCTGCCCATCGGGGCGGCGCTGGCTCTGCGGGGACGACGGGACCGGCTGGCGTGGGGCGGCGACGTGCGCCGAATGTGGGGCTTCCTGTACACTGGCTTTCGCCTGGAGGCGGGGGCGGAGGCGTGGGAGGAGTCGGTTGCCATGCTTCGGAAGCTGCTGCTTGCGGCTGTCACGGTGGTACTGGCGCCAAGCGGACCAATTGTGCAGTCGGTGGCCGCGCTCCTTGTGGTGGTGGAGGCCGCGCTGCTCCGCGAGCGGGTCAGGTCGTACGAGTCCGCGGCGCTCAACTCGCTCGAGACGATGGGGCTGTGCGCGGCGATCGTGACGCTGCTGTCCGCGCAGCTGCCTGCGCTGATCGGGCCGGGCGGCTCGCCGTCACTCACGGGTGACAGGCGCGACGCGCGTGCGGCGCTGACAGCTGTGATCTTGGGGTCGAACGTGGCCTTCGGCCTCGTGGCGCTGGGGCTCGCTGCGCGACTTTGTATCCGGCAGGCCGGGAATTGGCGTCAACGCCTTCCGTCTCCGGACAATGGGCGGCAGCCTCGCGGGGGTCATGCGGGCTCGGATCTGTTGCTCAAGGGTCCGCCATCAACTGCGCTGGAGCAGCACCTCCCGTCCGTGGCGAACCCGCTTCGCACCCGCGGGAGGCAGGGAACCGGGTCCAACGAAGACGCTCGCGCACATCCCGGATCTTCTCGAACTCGAGCGACGAGGGGTAGCGAGCGCGGCAGTGGATAGCCTGAGCTGCTTGGCCGTCGGAGCTTCGGTCGGCGTTTGCAGGCGGTGCAGCAATCACAGCGCGCCGTGTGTGTTTGGGCAGCGCACAACTGTGTGAGCGAGTCAGCCCGGCGCGGGCGCTCAACCAGCGTGCTTGGGCAGCTCTGCGGTGGGAAGCAGACGCTCCGCGTCACGCAGCAACGACCCAAACCCGTTGCCTCTCACCCGAGGTACCGCGGCGGCTCCGTGTCCGACCGCCCCTTCCTCTGGTGTTTCCTGGTCGAGTGCGCCTTGACGGCCTGCTCGGCCTCCCGCTTGACCTGGGCGTGTGACACGGCGTCAGCCTCAAATTCGTCCGCGTAGTCGTCCTCCTCTCCGCCCTCCTCGTGCCTCGCGTCTTCCTCCTCCTCGGCCGCCGCCGCGGCGGCAGCGGCCTCGCGCGTCTCCGCCTCCCACGCGTCCGCCGCCGCCCTTGCGGAGGCCCTGCTGCGGCCCGAGGCCGCCGCCGCCAAGGCAGCGTCGTCCCGGGCGCTCGGGGCGGCGCCTGCCGGCTGACCCGCGGCTTCAGGCGGCGCACCGAATATCCTCATGCCGGGCCGCTTGGCCGGCTCCGCGGGGCGGATCCCGACGCGGAGGTTGTGCTCGCGGAGCACCGACACGTCGCTCTCCCCAAGGCCGAGCTGGGCGGCCACGTCGCTCCCCAGGGAGACGCCGGCCGTCCTCGTCGCCGGAGCGGCGCTGCCGTCGACGCGGCTGAGGGCACGGGCCACGGCGGACGGGAGGTCGAGGGCGGACATGCCCGAGGACGCGGCCTCCGCGGCTGACTCGCGCGCGTAGGTCCGCTCGAAGCGCTTGAGGTACGTCAGGGCGACGACGAGGACGCCCTCGCAGTGCTCGAGGTCGAGAACCGCGGCGTCTACAGCGGCGGCGTCCTCCGCCGCGGCGTCGGCCGCCCCGGCCTTGCTCTCCGCGGCGGCCTCGTCGTCGTCCTCGTCGTCGTCGCCGCCCGGCCTGGTGGCCTTGGCCGCGGCCGGCGCCGCGCGTCTCCTGGACTCGGCCGGCGCCATGCCCATGGCCTGCTGCTCGTGCCTGAGGCCTGAGACCTTGTCTCGGAGGTGCGCCGACCCGGCGCGCAGCTCCACCAGCGTGCGCGTGATGCGGTCAGACCGGTCCTTGGCGCCGGCGAGGGCCTTGAGGGCGGCCTTGAGCTGCGCGTCGAGGCTGTCGATGAGCTGCCGGTTCCCGCCGCGGCCGTCGCCGCCTGAGAACTTGAGCGCGTCAAGGTGCTCCTTGAGCTCTGCCTGCTCGCGGTTGAGCTCCTCGATGCGCTGGGCGTTGTCCCTGGTCAGCTGCTGCAGGCTGTGGTGCTGCTCCTTCTGCCCCACGATCTTCTGGATCACCTCGTTCTCGTCCTTGACGCCCGTCGCCTCGCGGATCTTCTGGAACGCCTCCTCGAAGCGCTCCACGCGCCTCCTCGCCTCGGCCGCCTGGTCCTGCAGCGAGGTCCGCTCCCGTGCCTGGTCCTCCACGCTTGCCTGCAGCTTCGCCTCCTCCTTCTCGTCCATGTCGCCGTGCAGGGCGAGGACGCTGCTGGCCCGCTTCGCCTCGCGGTCCCGCACCGTCTGGTTCATCTTGCTGCGCGCCATGGCCATGCCCCGCTTGTCCCGCAGCGCCTTGAGACGCTTCTCCTTCTCCTCCAGGGCCATGGCCTTGGTCCGGTCCAGCTCCGCGAGGGCTACGTCCTTGGCGTGGTTGGCCTCCTGCGCCAGGGTGCGGAGCTCGTCCAGGTCCGCCCGCTTCGCACGCAGGCTTTTCTCGATCGCCGACAGCTGCGTGTCGAAGCCCACCCGCTCCTCGCGCAGCCGGCGCACGATCTGGTCGTACGTCTTGCGGATCGACTGCGCCTCGTTGAACTTGATCATGGCCTTGTCCAGCCGGTTCTCGAGCGCGCGGATGCGGCGCGCCTGCGGGTTGTCCCTCGTCTGCGCCGCCTCCTCCCTCGTCAGCACCTGCAGCTCGTCGCGCATGCGCTTGTAGTCCTTGGTCAGCTGCCTCGCTCGGTGTCTCAGCGTGTCGTGGTGCGACCGCACCGCCAGCAGCTGCCCGGACACCTTGGTGGCGTCCCGCCCCGTGGTGCGTCGCAGCTGCGCCTCCTTGGCCGTCTTCTGCGCCGACCCGAGCTCGTCCCTCAGGGTCTTGTTCTTCCTCCGCAGCTCCCCCAGCAGCTCCTGCGACGGGCGTGGCAAAGGGCGGCGGCACTCTTGCCCAGGCCCGGGGCGGGGCCGGCCCGCGGGAGCTCCGAGCCGCCGCGCGCGGTCCTCACCTCATTGTTCTTCTTCGTCGTCTCGTAGGTGTCGAAGAACGCGCGCCGGTCTCCCTGGACGAGCTCAAACTTGTCCTTGAGCGCGTTGAGCTGCTCCCGCGTGATTTCCTCGATCGAGGAGCCGCGAGCCATAGCACGAGACGCTCCGCCCGCTGGCAGACCCGCACACTGATGCGGCGATGGAAGCCCCGACCCTGTGTCGCGCGCCGACCGCCTGCGCGCCCGTGGGTGCCGGTTCTTGCCGGCCGTTTTCAACCCCTTGCTCTGCCTTGGTCGATCGCCACACGCGGGCAAAACAGAGCAAAGACGGACGGCCGGGCCGGCTGCGCGCCCCAAGCACCTCCCGGCGGGGCTTCAGGGCGAAGGCTGCAGGGATGGCGGCACGCGGCGTGGAGATCCCGCTCCGCGAGGGCGGGTCGGTGGTCGTGGACGAGCTCCCCGAGGATCCCTCGGAGATTGTCGCCCTGCTCAAGGACGAGGCACCCCCGCTGGACACCTGGCTTCGCGTGGCAGTGAGTGTAGTGTGCTGTGCAGCCTTTGGAGCCGCGGGTCGGGTCGGCCCAGGCACCGCGGGCGGGTTGGAGGACGGGGGCGGCTCGCCTCGCGCTGCCTGCGCGCGGCCACGCGGCCCAGGGGATGTCCGGGCGGGCGCATTGGTGTGCGTGCCATGCGGGGGCAGGCTCTCGGCGTGTCGGCTTCCGGGGGCCGGCCAGGCCGGCCACGAGGGACGCGGGGCGCGAGCCCGGCGCGGGCTCCCCGTCCCCAAGGCTGCCCCTCCCGGCGCCCGGCCCCGCGCCTGCGACGCCGCCTTGCAAGGAGATGCAAAAGGCCGCGCCCAACCGTTGTGCCGTGCCTCGCGACGCCCGCAGAACCTCTACTACGCCAGGCGGCAGCTCGACTCGGCGCTCGCGCTCCTTGAGGCCGCCACGAGCGAGGACGTGCTCCCCACCGCTGCGACCCGGTCCCACTACCGCGCCCGCCCCCAGGTGTACCGGAGGCACTGCGCCACTGCCAACGCGGCGCTCGCAACGGCACTTGTGGAGGCGCTTGGCGTGTCCCAGCGCGAGCGCGGCCGCGCGCACGTGATCGAGCAGGCCCGGCCGCTCTTCTCGCGGCTGCAGCAGCTCCAGTCCCAGGTGGAGGCGGCGCTCGACCTGGCCCCGGGGGAGGCCGACGACACGGGGCGCGTCCCCTCCCAGGTCGCCTCTGTGCGCGCGGCCATGTCCCGCCTCCAGCTGCTCACAGCGGCGGCAAGCGGCGCCTCGGCGGAGCGCGCATCGGAGCGCAGGGAGCAGGACGACCTGGTCCGAGCCCGGGCACGGGAGGTGAACGAGCACGCCGCCGCGGCGCAAAAGGCCGCCCGGCTCGAGTTTGCCGCCCGCGCTGAGGCCGCGACGCCGGCCTCCCCCTCCGCCGCCAGGGCCAGCCGCCGGGAGGGCGCGGTCCCGCTGGACGACGGCTCCGAGGTGGAGGGCTTCAGCGTGCCGGCGTGCCTCGCGCAGGCCGAGGCGGCGTTCCGGCAGGACGACTTCGCTCGCGCGCGGTCCCTCTTCGCCCGGGCCGTGCGGGCGGCGCCCGACACGTGCCCGGCCGGCGCCAGGGTCGGCCTCGGGCTCTGCCTGTACCGCCTCGGGCACATCGCTCCCGCCCTCAACGCCATGCGGAGGGCTCTGCAGCTCGACTCGGCCCTGCCCAGCGCCCTCGCCGGCTTTGCGGTGCTCAAGCGCGTGGCCGCGGCGCGCTACACCCCCCAGGCGGGGGACGTCGACGCGCAGAGCAAGGAGCAGGTGGAGGAGGAGGCACGGGCCCAGGCCCACGTCCTCCTCACCCGCGCGCACGGCATCGCGCCGCGGGACCCCACGGTGCTCCTCCCCCTCGCCCAGCTCACCTTTGACGCGTGGGAGCCCGTGGCCAGCCGCGCCCCGGGGGCCGCCGAGGACGCCGCCGTCACGGTCCTCGTCCGGCGCCGCTCCTCCCACGTCTGGTGCTCCGCGCCCGTCGCCCACCTCCTCCGGCCGGGGGAGGCCATCCGCCTCGGCGACCGCGCCGTCATCCTCGCCCAGCGGCACGACGTCGCCCCCGACAAGTCCGGCACCCACGCCGCCGGCAGCGTGCTCCGCCTCTCCGCCGCCTACGCCGGCGACACCACCGAGGGCCTCCCCCTCCTCCGCCGCGCCGTGGACAAGGCCGGCGCCCTCGCCCGCACCGCTGCCGAGGCCTCCTCCGACACCCGCCTCCGCGCCGAGGCACACTTCCTCTCCGCCAAGGCCCACCACGTCGACGGAAGCATGCTCGACGCCTACGTCGAGTACAAGCGCTGCCACGACGCCGACCCGGCACACCTTCCCGCGGTCTTCGGCCGCGCCCAGTTCATGCTCTCCCAGCGCCGCCCCAAGGACGCCCGCAAGCTCGCTGAGCAGGTCCTGGAGAAGCAGGCCGACAACGCCGACGCCCTCCGCATGCTCGCCCGCCTCGACAAGGACGAGGGGCGGGCGTCCTCTGCCGCGCGCCACGCCGCCCGCGCCACCGACGTGGCCCCCGGCGACTACGACGCCTGGCTCCTCCGCGCCGAGATCGCCCAGGTCCACCGCTCCCCCGAGGCCCTCCGCGAGGCCGTCAAGGCGTACCGCCACGCCGGGAAGCTGCTGCAGGAGCACCTCTCAGCCACGCCCTTTGAGCTGTGGGCCAACCTCGGCGCCCTCTCCCACTCCCTCGGGGCCGACAACGCGCGGGACTTCTACATGCACGCCCTCCACGCCGCCAGCGCCGAGGCCATCCCCGACCGCGCCGACGACGACGCCGCCGTCGAGGCCCAGGCCCTCCGCACCGTGCTCAGCCCCAAGTGCGCCACCCTGGCCTTCAACCTCGCCCTCCTCCACGAGTCGCGCGGCGAGGCCGTCGACGCCGCCGACCTCTACCAGAAGCTCGTGCGGCTCTACCCGGGCTACTCGGACGCGGCGATGCGGCTGGGCATCCTGGAGCAGCGGAGGGGCGACCTGGTGGCGACGCGCCGCTGGCTGACCCGTGCCGTGGAGGCCGCGAGGGGCGGGCCGCAGGGGGAGAACGCGCTCGCGGCGCTCGGGCGCCTCATGGACGAGCAGGGCGACCACGCCGACGCGCGCGCACGCTTCGCCAGCGTCATCGGCTCCCGCGCGCCCAAGCAGGGCGGCTCCGGCGGGAGGGCGGAGCTCTACGCGGAGGTGGCCCGCGCCAACGTCCACTTTGGGGAGCTCTACCGCGACCCCCGCGCGTCGGTCCACGCCAAGTCGACGTCCCGGCGCGAGGCCGCGATGAAGAAGGCCTTCCAAGGGTACAAGACCGTGCTCAAGGCCGTCCCGGGCAACGTCTTCGCCGCCAACGGCCTGGGAATGGTCCTGGCGGAGCAGGGCCGGCTCGACCGCGCCCGCATGGCCTTCCGCCTCGCCCGTGAGGCCATGCTCGAGGCGGAGCCCGTCACGGTGAACCTCGCGCACACCGAGCTCGCCCTCGGGTCTGGGGACGCGGCTCTGCAGCTCTACCGGTACGCGCTCCGGCAGTGCGGCGGCGAGCCCCGGCGGCGGGTGCAGCTGCTGCGGTACCTGGGACGGGCGTGCGTGGAGACGAAGCAGCCGGCGGGGGCCCGCCGCGCGGTGATGGAGGCGCTGACGCTGCTCCCCGGGCGGCTGGACCTGTGGTACAACCTGTGCTACGTCATGTTCGAGGAGGCGGGGGAGACGCTTCGGGACCGGCAGGGGCGGACGCTGGCGGGGACGGAGCAGGCTGCCCGGTTCCTCGAGTCCAGCGTCAGGAGGCTGCGCTGGCTCCAGGACCGCACCACGGAGCGGGCGGAGGCGATCAAGCTCGCGGACGAGGCCAAGGCGCGCCGCTCGGCCGGCGGGGACGGCGCGGAGGAGAGCAAGGGGTCCGAGGCCGGGGACGGCGAGGACGCCGCCGTCATCGCCCGGGGCGACGCGCTGCGGGCCGAGGCGAAGCGCGACGGCGTCACGCCCGAGCTGGTGGCGCTGCTGCTCGCCCCCACGCTGAAGAACAGCAGGGCAGCGCCCGCCCACGTCGCCTCGCAGCGGTCCATCGCGGCCGGCAAGGCGGAGGAGCGCAGGGCGAGGGAGGAGGGGAGGCAGGCCGCGGCGGACGCCAGGCGCAAGGCCGAGGAGGACGCCAAGAAGCGGTCGGACGACGCCCGGCTGGCCGCCGAGGAGGCCGCCATGGTGCTCCAGGGGCAGGTGGAGGAGATCAACCGCATGGTCAGCGAGCGCCGCAAGTCCGCGGGCAAGGGCCGGGCCCGCAAGGGCGCCGGCGGCAAGGGTGGCGTCGACTACGACGACGAGGACGTCTCCGCCGAGCGGCTGCAGCAGATCGCCGCGGAGCGGCGGGCGGGGGACGAGGACGACGCCATCGCGGAGCCGCTGGACGCCGACGAGGAGCTCGCTGCGGTGTTCGGGGCCGCGATGGACGGCCTGTTCCTCGGCGACGCCGACGCCGCGGGTGACGACGCGGCCGGGCGCGCCCCCGCGGCGGCGTTCGGGGGCGATGACATCTTTGCGGGCGTGCCGCAGCTGCCCGAGGTGGCGCCGGAGGCCCCCGTCGGCGGCGGCGTGGCGGCGGCGCGCAGCCGCGCAGCCGAGGCCCTAGTGGCGCAGCTTGGCGGTGACGACGGCGACAGTAGCGACGACGACGACCTCGGCGCGGGCTTTGACCCGGAGGAGTACGGGGCGGCCGACGCCGCGAACGAGGACCCGGGCTTCGCGAGGGCCATGGCGGACGGCGCGTCGAGCTCCCCCGCTCAGCGCCGCAGCCGGAGGTCCGCGCCGCAGGACCCCGAGGCGGTCGCCGCCGAGGCCATGGCTGCCGCCGCCGAGGTCGCCGCGTCCGCCCAGGCCGACAAGGCCGCGGGCAAGAAGAGGCTGCGGCGCGAAGAATCGGACTCGGACTCGGACTCGAGCGACGGGGTCATGGGGGGACTGTTCGACGGAGAGTCGGACGACGAGGCCACGGCCAAGCGGGCCAAGCCGGGCCCCGACGAGGAGGCCGGGCTGGTGCCGGCAGCCGATGCCAGCGCCTCGGCCGCAGCGAACGGGGGGGCAGCAACCCCCGCCGCCGACTCCGACGAGTGATCGCGTGACCGATGTGCCGCCAACTCATAGCGCACAATCTCCATTGCCGTACTTACTTGCGCGCGGCCTGCGAACCGCGCGCGCTTCGTGCGTGGCTCGTGCTGCACGCGCGCTGTCTTGCCCGGTGCCAAGATACAAGCTTGCGATATGCTGGATGGCCTCACGCAGCAAAAATGATTGCATCGGCCCCCAAAACAATGGGGGCCTGAGCCGCTGGAACGGGACTCTGTCAATCGTGTCATGTTCGGATGCAGCACGGCGGGCCGGTGCTGGGAGCGGCAGGGGCAGTCGTGCCCCCCGGCTCACTGGTCGCTGCGCGGGGTGGGCGCGGACGGGGGCCGGCTGGCCACCCTTCCGGGCGATTTGGGCGCGCCGGCACCCTGCGCGGCGGCGAGGAGGGCGGCCTCGCGTTGCAGGGCGGCGAACTCCCCGCCGTGCCCGTCGCCCTCGATCTCGACGTCGCCGATGCGCACCTGGACGCCTTCGCGGATCTCCGTCTTGATGACCTGGAAGGTCGGGACCTCGCCGCGGCCCTTGGCCGTGACAGTCTGGTGCGGCCGGAACTCGAGGCCCTCCTCGCCGAGCAGGGCGAGGCGTGTGTCCACGGAGACGACGAGGCCGCCGGGGATGCCCTCGCTCTCCATCTTGTTGGCCACCAGGACGTCGGTGCCCCAGATGTCGTAGCGGAGCGTCTTGGAGCCGATGACGCCGCCGACGATGTCGCCGGTGTGGAGGCCGATGCGCATCACGAGGGGCTCCCCCGTGCCCGGGTGCCGGATGCCCTTCATCACCTCGGTCATCTCCATGGCCACGTCCACCATGGCGCGGGCCGTGTGGCGGCGCTTGGGGTGCTGCGCCTGGTACTCGGGGTCCGCCACGCCCGCCGCCCTGGCCCCGTGCATCACCTCCACGTCCTCCTCCGTCCACGCAAATGTCTCCTCCACCTCGGTCATGTCGCCCGCCACGGCCTTGGCGTCGGACGCCGTCCTGTTGGTGTCGGACGCCGTGCGGTCCAGATCCTCCATGTGCATGCGGGAGGAGGCGTCGCGGGGGGTGAAGGTCACGCCCCCAAAGGACGGGCCCTCGACCATGCCGGACTGGGAACCAGCGCGGGCGGACAGGGGCGGGCCGTGCAGGTGCGGGCGGTGCCCGTCGGCGGCCCCGGTGACGAGGAGCGAGCCGTCGGCGGCCCGGTTGAGGGACGCCACGTCCTGGCGCACGCGGCCCGTGAGGATGGACTCGAGGCCGCCGTCGGCGCTGTCCTCGCTCTCGAACGAGGCGCTGAGGAGGCCGTTGGGGGTGGAGGCCATGGAGACGAAGGACGCGTTGCCGCTGAGGAGGCTGGTCTTGGACGGGAGGCGGACGGGGAGGCGCCCGGCTGAGCCGCGGGCGGTGAGCACCGCGCTCTTGCCGGCCTGGGCCGAGGCGTGGGAGGCGCTGGACACGCGCTTGTCGAGGAAGGGCATGCCCGCAACGATGACGTACGCGTCCCCGATGGTCTGGACCTTGAAGACCTCATACTTGTCGGTGATGGCGTCGAGCTTGCAGAAGAGGTCGTTGAGGACGTTGACGACCTGCTCCGGGGTGACGGAGCTGGCCATCTTGGTGAAGCCGCGGATGTCGCAGAAGAGGAGCGTGACGTTGCGGAAGGTGTCGCTCACGCCCTGCTTGCCCTCCTTGATCTGGTTGACCAGGGCGGCGGGGAGCATGTTGTACAGGATGCCGTGCGCGCGGGCCGTCTCGGAGCGCGTGAGGCCCTCGAGGTCGAAGCGGCGGCGCTTGTAGTAGGCCCGGGAGCCGGAGGAGAGCCAGCCGGCCACGAGGCCGACGCCGCAGAAGAACGCCGTGGTGGCGGTGAGGTCGCGGTCGCCGGCGAAGTCGAGGGCGTGCGTGGCGGCGAGGGAGATGCCGATGGCGACCATGCTGACGTTGGCGATGAGGGCTCCGAGGTGGTGCACGGCGCCGCTGGCGGCGGTGAGGGAGGTGACGAAGAGGACGTCCAGGACCATGCCGGCCTGGTCGGCCTGGGAGGTCATGAGCATGGCCGCGGCGCCGGCGAGAGCGATGGCGACGATGGTGTGGCGGACGCCGGGGTCGAGGAGGCGGAATGCCTTGACGGTGGTGAGCGCGGCGAGGAGGGCCATGAGGCCGGCGCAGGCGACGCGGATGATTCGGCTGCGCTCCGACGCGGCCTCATCCCACAGGACGCGGAAGACGGCAAAGGCGGCGAGGACGAGGCTGGACACGCGGAGGGAGCGGAGCTGGCCCTTGCGGCGGCGCGCCTGGTACTTGAGCTCCTTGGCCGGGTCGGTGAAGACGTACATGCAGCTGTTGATGCGGGCTTCCTTGACCCGGCGGGACCGGGAGGAGTGGCCGTGCCGGGTGGAGCGGGAGAGCTGCGAGGCCGCGGCGGCGGTGGCGCCGCCGGGGGGCGTCTCGTCGCCGCGGGCGGACAGGCTGGGGCTCCGGGCCTGGGCCGGGGAGTGCACGGGGGAGTCGAGCGCGGCGGCGGCGTCCGAGGCCGACACGCGGAGGCGGCGTACGCCCATGGGGACGACCTTGCCGCGGCCGTGGCCGCCGGGCGACGGGCCGGGGGAGGCGGCCGAGCCGGCGCCCGCGACGGTGCTGGCGCCGCCCGTCATGGAAGGGCTGACGATGCCGGCCGAGTGCCTGGGCTCGGAAGAGGACCCCCGCGTGGGCATGGGTGCCATGCCGAGCGCGGACATGCGCCTGCGGGCGACGGCCTCCTTGGTCTTGACGGTGCCGACGATGTGGTATGTGGTCATGACGCCCTTGGACTTGACGGGGGTGAGCTGCGACTCCGTCTCGAAGAGGCCGTCGACGAGGCGGTGGGTGTCGGGGGAGACGTGGACGCGGTTGACGGTGCCAGAGCCCTGCATGCGGGCCGAGGTGTTGACGGTGTCGCCGAAGAGGCTGAACTGCTGCTTCTTGAGGCCGGCGACGCCGCTGACCACAGGGCCCGAGTGGATGCCGATCTTGACGGAGATGATGCGGCCCTCAGCGTCCCGGAAGGAGCGGAGGGTGTGGAGGATGTCGAGGCCGAGCATCACCAGGGCGGCGGCGTGGTCGGGGCGGGAGCGCTGCAGGCCGGCGCACGCCATGTAGGTCTTCCCCACCGTCTCCATCTTGGTGACGAGGTGCTTCTCCACCAGGGCGTCGAAGAGGCGCCAGAGGCGGTCCAGGAGGGTGACCATCATCTGCGGGGTGTGGGTGGAGGTGACCTTTTCAAAGTCGGCGATGTCGATGAAGATGACCGACATCTCCTCCTCCTTCTCGTAGTACATGCCCTTGAAGCCGCCCTCGGAGGAGCGCTTGAGCTTCTTGGTCACGTGCGGGGGCATGGAGCTCTTGAGGATGTCGTCGAAGCTCTTGCGCTCCGCGGCCAGGCGCGCCTGCTGGAGGAAGTCCATCCGCATGGCCTCGTCGATGGAGACGGCGCCGTTGATGCTGAAGGCGAGGACGAAGCCGGCGTAGGGGATGTAGTTGATGAGGGTGGCGGCGCCCCCGCCGACGAAGTTGGCGGCGACGGCCGCGGCGAAGACGGCGAGGTCGAGCAGGGCGAGGAGGACGGCCGAGGCCACGCTGAGGCGGAGGATGAGGAGGACGCAGATGAGGTAGAGGGCCTGGCCGAAGGTGCCGGCCTCGGCGACGAGGAGGGTCTTGGCCACGCCGGTGACGAGGAGGATGACGAACATGATGGTGTCGTGGCGGCGGCGGAAGCACTTGAGGGCGGTGCACGCGGCGGCGACGAAGGCGCCAACGACGAGGAGGAGGCGGAAGAGGAGGCGGAGGAGCGCGTCGTCCGGGCTAAGTCGCGCGAATCCGCTGTTGCCGCCGAGGGAAGCAAAGTACTCGAAGACGACAAAGGCGCCGCCGAGCACCGCGGCGATGAGGAGTGACACCCTGGTGATGGGGAGGCTCTTGCCGAGGAAGAAGGTGGAGTGGTAGGCGCGCTCCAGCTCGGGGTCGTCGGAAAACTGCCTCGTGAAGCGGGTGAGGCGGGGCTTGGAGCCGTCCTCCAGGGCGATGCTCAGGCCCTCCCCGACCCCGGCGCTGGCCTGCTTCGCCTCCTTGAGCTTCTGCCGCAGCAGCGGGGAGCCGAAGCGGAAGGCCCGGACCAGGACGTCGTTCTCCGTGCCCGTGACCCACACGGGGGCGACGGCCACGGAGCCGCGGCGCGGGCGGCGCGCCACCGGCGCCCCGCCGTCGGCCGCCGAGCTCTCGCGCGGCCGGCCGCCGCCGTCCTGGATGTCCATCGACGCCCTGCCGATCTGCGACTGCTGCCGGAGCCCGATTTGCTGCCGCGCAACGAAGGCGGGCACGCCAAGGACATCCGTGCCGGCGGCGCTGCCGGTCGATGACCGCGGCGAGCCGCCACGCGCCTGCGCCGCGGTGCGCTTGGCGTCCCCGTCGCCCGAGGTGCCGTGCTGCCTTTCGGGGGTCGCCGGGACCACCGACGTCCGCTTGACCGCAACGTGCGAGGACCCGAGGTCGGACCCGCGGCGGCCCGCGCGGCCCGCACGCTTGGCGATGGCCGCCCACAGGGCCTCCTGCTTCCTGTTCACGCGCGCGGTCAGCCGCTCGAGGACCGAGACCTGCCGCAGGTGCTCGTCCAGCCCGAGGAGGGCGCCGCCAGTGACCGAGAGGGCCTGCGAGCCGCCGCCCGCGCCGCGGAGTCGGCCGATGACAGTGTGCCCGGCACGCTTCCGGTTGCGGTCGGCGCCGGACTTGGACATGGCGTCGCCCTTGATGCGCTCGCTGCCCCTGGCGACGAGGTCGAGCTCGTGCTCGTCCTGCTCGGAGAGGGCCCACGGGGACTCCTGGAGGGTGAGGAACCTGCCGCCGGCGCCGCGGAGGGCCTTGGTGCGCTGCCTGGCGACGACGGCGTCGCTGTGCTCCTTGGTGACGTCTGCCGAGGCCCGCTCGGACAGCCCGACGGCCATGCCCCGGTCCCACTCCTGCACGATGGCGGCCGTCGAGGCGAAGGACTCGCGGTGCACGGCCTTGGCGAGCATGTCGACGAGGACGGGCGGGGCGGCGACGATGATGACGGTGAGCCAGGTCCACGGCTCGCTGAGGATGATGAGGGCCGTGCCCGCGAAGTCCCGCGTGGCGGCGATGCCGGTGGCGGGGTAGATTGCCGAGTAGGCGAAGACGAATCCGACCCAGAGGCCAAGGCTGAGGAGGACGGAGCCGACGGTGGAGAGGGACCAGCTGTGCATGTGGACGAGGAGGCGGCCCGACACCGCGAGCACCATGCAGAGGTTCATCACGGCGCCGGAGCCCCACAGGCCGGGGAGCCGGCCGCCGCTGGAGAGGGGCCCGCCGGCGAGGTAGAAGCCCCCGGTGACGGCGCCGCCGTAGGCGATGCCCTGGAGCGTCCAGGAGGCGAGGGCGCGGAAGCTGAAGCCGCCCCGGAGGCCCTGGCGGTAGAGGAAGGGGTAGCGCATCGCGGCCTCGGGGCTGACGTCGTGGTCGAGGATGCCGACGGCAAGGATGGGGAAGAAGGTCCAGCCGACGTTCCAGCCGGCGCCGAGGTACGACTCGTAGAGGGTTGTGCCCGAGTACCCCGAGAAGTTGGAGAAGATGACGAGGGAGAAGACGAGGGCGGCGTTCTTGAAGAAGGAGTACAGGATGGTCAGGCCCGTCCGCAGGTTGTTCTGCCGCCCGTGGTCCAGGAGGAGGCGGGGGAGCTGGGCGAGGGAGGGGAGGGAGAAGTCGGCCGCGCGCTCTGCGTGGTCCCCGTGCATGGCGCGCACGCCGATGCCCACGTGGGCCTCGCGGATCATGGCGACGTCGTTGGCGCCGTCGCCGACGGCGAGGGTGACGGGGGCGGGCCGCACCATGGTCTTCACGGTGCGCACCAGCTGCGCCTTCTGCCCCGGGGTCATGCTGCACGCGATGACGGTCTTGCACTGCCGCACCAGCTCGAGGAGGCGCCGCTCCCGGGGCAGCGGTTCCCACTCCAGCGCGGCGTCGGACACGCCGAACGCCGAGCTGAGCCAGGTCGGGAGCCACGACGCCGGGTGCAGCGCGGCCCAGGCAAAGGTCCCCGGCTCGACGCCCGACGACGCCATGAGGCTGCCGTGAGCGTAGCTGAGGCCGCCGCAGCAGGTCCAGACCCGGGAGCAGCACACGCACCTGGCGCAGCCCGACGACGGGGGCATGGGGACGGCGGGCCGGCCGTACGAGCCCGGCCCCTCGGAGCCGGCGGGCATGGAGCCGCGGAAGCCGGGCCTCGCCGGGGCGCCGGGGTACGCCGACTGTGTGACGCTGCCGACGGCCTCGAGGCCGGCGGGCGCCGGCGCCGCTTCCGGCAGGCCCGTCCGCACCGCGCTGCAGCAGCAGAAGAGGCAGCCGCCGGAGCCGAGGAAGCAGGCTCCGAGGCACGCGGGGTCGTCGAGGCCGGCCTCGTCGTCGTCGTCGGCATCGTCGTCATCGAGCCTCGCGGCGCTCGCCTTGGAGTCCTCCGTCCTCGCGCGCTCGTTGGGCGCGGCGGCAGAGCTGACGGGCGGCGACTCAAAGGCCGCCGAGCGGTTCCGGGCGCTGCTGTCCCGGCGGCCGAGCCTACGGCCCGAGCGGCGGCAGCAGCAGCCGGCCCCGCCGGCGGCCCGCATGCCGCGGCGCGAGGAGGCGGACCCGCCGGAGGAGTCACCCCCCGAGTCCGAGTCCGAGTCGGACCCGGCGTCGAGGATGTCCTGGGACGAGGGGGACAAGATGCCCGAGGAGGCGCCGGCCCTGGCGGCGCGGCGGTCCCGCGCGATGCGCTCGTGCTCGCGCCGGCGCGCAGCGGGGCTGGGCGCGAGGATCTTGGAGAGGGCGTTGCCGTTGATGACGACTGCGAGCCGCTCGTTGACGAGGCGGGGGAACCACTGGCGGCGGGAGCGGAGCTCCGCCCTGGCCGTTGCCAGCTGGTGCTTGCACTCCGCGCGGGACTGTCCGTTGAGGGCGACGACGATGGAGCCGGGCCGCATCAGGCCCGAGGCCTGGGCGACGGACACCGACGGCTCCTCCCTGTCCCCCGTGACCATCCAGACCTGGCACCCCGCCTGCCGCAGCTTGTCCACGGCGGCGGGGACGCCGGGCTGGAGGTCGTGCTGGATGCCCGTGGCGCCGAGGGGGGCGAGGTCGCGCTCCACGAGGGACGCCGCGGCGTCGAACAGGCGGCCCCTGACCCTCCCCGACGCGTCCATGGCCGCGCCAAGGGTGCTCCGCAGGGCCTCGACGTCCTCGGTCCGGAGCTCGCGGGCGGCGACCACCATGGTGCGCAGGCCGCGGCCCCAGAGCTCGCTGAGGCGCTGCTCGAAGGTCACCAGGGCGCCGGCAGACGTGCTCCGGATGCCGGTACCGGGGAGGGGGTCCGATACGGTGCTGACGGGCGGGGCCGCGGCGCGGGGCCCCTCGCTGGTGTAGGGCCTCATGCCCGGCGCCTGGCTGCCGTAGCTGACGGGGACGGGCGAGCCGGCGCCGCCGGCCGAGCCCGGGGCGAGCATGGTCGAGGGCGCCAGGGGGCCGGCGTACTCCTGCGAGCGGGACCCGACGGCGGCGTCGTCGCCGAGGTCGGTCATGGAGCCGCCCAGCTCGGACACCATCATGTCCGCGAGGCCGCCGACGGAGTGGTCGCTGAGGAAGGAGTCGTTGGCGGCCATGGCGCGCTCGGCGGACGGGTGGCCGCGCGCGCCGCCGCGCGTGGGCCTCCTGGCGTCGTCCGAGTTGAAGAGCCGGGGCAGCATGGCCGAGTCGGCGCCCTTGCTGAAGACGAAGAACCGCGAGGCGGGGGAGCGCACCACCACGCTCATGTGGCGGCGGGAGGAGGTGAAGGGGTGAGTGGACTCCACCGTCCAGGTCTCGCGGCGGCCGAAGACCTCCAGGACGAGGTCGCTGCCGGAGCGGCCGACGACGGCGAAGCCCATGGCCCTGGCCGCGAGGACGATGGCCAGCTCGTCCGAGCTGGCGGCGCGGTAGGCCTCGACGGGGGGCGTGGGCAGCTCAGGGGGCCTGGGGCCGTCAGGGGCCGTCCCGCCGTCCGCCCCGGGAGGCGGTGCGACGGTGATGGAGTGGCAGATGACGACAGCGTAGAGGAAGAGGAGGGCCTGCGCGGCTGTGTCCTGCGGCGCGCAGTCGGCGGCGGCAGAGGGGCTCGCCTCGGCGGCGCGGTCGGCCGAGACGGCGGCGCGGAGGAGGCGGACGAGCCTCGGGTCGCAGAAGGTGGTGCCGGGCACGGCCTCGACGCGGCCGGGGGCGGCGGGGCCCGGCGGGGCGGGCGGCTCGTCGCCGTCGGCGGTCCTGTCGTCGCCGGCGGCGGGCGGCAACGACCGCCTGCTGTCGGACCCTGAGCCGCTCTTGCAGAGGATGACGGCGCGGCGGAGCTCCGCGGCCAGTTCGCCCGGGGAGGGCGCGCGCCCCGAGGGGATGACGTGGGCGGCGCCGGCGGGGGACACGGCGGTGGAGGAGGGGGGCGTGACGACGCTCGCGGTCCAGGCGTGCTCGTGCTGCTTGCTCCCGTCCTTGGCGGGGCTGCCGTCGCCGGTGGACTCGGCGGCGGCGGCCCTGCTCGCCTCGGCAGCGCCGTGCGCGTTGGGCTCGTCGGGCGCCGACGTGCCGAAGATGACGCCGTCGATGACGAGGGCGCGGCAGTCCATCGTCTGCGCGGTGAGGGTTCCCGTCTTGTCGAGGAAGGCGAAGTCGACGCGCCCGAGGTCCTCGTTGAGGTTGGACGTCAGCGCGCGGGGCCGGCGGCCGTCCTCGCCGCGCATGGCCTCGTCCCCCTCGATGCGGCGCGCCTGGCACCACCGCACGACCTCGAGGGTGACGTAGAGGGAGATGGGGACGAAGCTGTTGAAGAGCAGCAGGTGCGTCACGAAGGCTCTGCTGACGTCGGCGGCGCCGCGGAGGGCGCCGAGGAAGGTGAGATAGGTGCCCGCGCCGGCGTTCTGGCGCTGCCAGTTGGAGTGGAAGGCGACCGAGGCGGAGATGACGAGGAAGAGGAATGCGAAGATGAGCCAGACGGCCTGGTCCACCTCGGCGTCCACGCGGCTGCGCTTCAGCCGGGCCTGCTCGGAGCAGAGCACCAGCTTGGTCCGCCGCCCCGTGTACGCCGCCGCCCCCACGGCCCAGCCGGTGCCCCGCAGCACCCCGCCGCGCACGAGCAGGCGGTGCTTGCCGAGCGCGTCCACGGCCTGGCCCGCCTCCCCCAGCCGCCCCAAGGGGATGACGGTGCCCCCGACGGTGACCGCCGCGCCCTCGGCCGACGCTCCCGCCCTGTGGGCGGTCCAGCCCCCGCCGACGGGCACCGCCGCCGCCGCTCCCGCCGGCGCGCCCGCACGGGGGGCCAGACTGGCCGGGAGCTGCGCGTCGTCGCTCCACACATGCAGCGCGCCGCCGACCACATCGAGGTCGCGGGTCGGCGGCGACATCACCGCCGCGGCCTTGAGCCGGGCGAGGTCGGCACCCTCCCGCCCCAGGTGGCGGGTCAGCTTGGGAGCGGCGAGCACCTGCAGCCCCTCCTGGCCCGCCAGCGACGACGCATCGACCATGGCCTTGCCGTCACGCCCCGACGAGGTGAGCAGAACGAGGTCGGCCGGGATCTCCTCGCCGTCGCGGACCTGCACCAGCTCACCGGGCCGGATGCTGTGCTTGGGGGCCATCTGCCAGTCGCCGCGACGGAGGACGCGCGAGGGCTCGTCGTTGACAATATCATCCGCGGCCCGACGCCGGCAGTCCTCGATGCCCTCCTTGGTGATGGAAAGCGCGAGCACGACCAGGAGCGGGACCAGCGTCGAGAACTGGTTGGTGGGCGAAAGATCCGTGACAATCTGAGCGGGGCGGGCCGGGGGAAACGAGGGGGGAGGGCGGCTGGGGCAAGAGGCTTGGCAACGAAGCCTTGGCGGATGCGGGAAGCGGGATCATTCGCCGGGCGATGCGGGGGCGGCAGCCAGCCTCACCTGCACGATGGCGATGAACAGAAAGTAGAGGTTTGCCGTCCTGGAGCATTGCTCGAACAGCGCCTGGGGCAGAAAGAGCCACGCCGAGAACCGAGAGGTGGAGATGGCGTTGGTCGTCCTGCGGCCGTCGGGAGCAAGCGGGAGGTGAGCCAGCGAGGGGGCGCGACAGCACGTGCACCCGATACCTTACAGTGCCGGGGCAAGCGCCGCCGCAATCGCTGCGTCCGCAAGGGCGATGGGGCCGCAAACGCAAGCGCTCACCCTCCCCCCGTCCGGCGGGTCTCGCCAGCCGGCCCGACCCAGACCACGGTGTCCGCCTGCGGGGCGTCAAAAAGGGAAGGTTTCGCAAGCGAGCTCTCGGACGGCGAAGCACCGGAGGCGGCGGCAGGGGGGCGGGCGGCCGGGCGGAGGAGCGGTGAGAGCAGGGCTTGCAGCAACGCCTCGCTCTCGTCGTCCACAGCGATCTCACCCCTGCGAATGTCGGGGCCGGCATGGTGGGTCGCCGCACCAAGTCTGCTTCTGTAGGCTCAGTGGGGCACCCAGTCAGCGCGATGGGGTGTGACCGATTTCGGCGCGTGCGGGTGAATCGCGGTCTCTCGCCCTGACCAAGACTTTTACTTTGAGTGTTCGGGCAGAGTTAATTTCGAGTCCGGGTGCAACGCTCTTGCCGCCGGCACCTCAGCTCGCCGCGAGCCATGGCCGCGTCGGCCGAGTTCAAGAAGGTCATGGCTAAGCCTCTGGTTAAGGTGAGCCGCATGCGCGCGCGCTAGCGCGCGAGGGGCCGTCCCGGGCCGGCCAACCCCAGCCGTTGAGCTCCTTGCCGCGGTTCCCGTGACGCAGCAAACCGACATGCCCCACGAGATGTCGAGCGAGTCGGTAGAAATCATCGTAGGCGCGGTGGACAAGTACCTCACGTCCGAGAACTTCGAGGTGAGGCAAGGCGCCCCAGTTCCAGGCCAAGGCGCTGCGCCGCAGCCGGCAACGTGCCCTCCCGTGCCGCATGAGTGTCGCAGAAGGCGGCCCAGATGATCAAGGAGAACATGGACAAGCGGTACGGCCCGACGTGGCACTGCGTGATCGGCGAGGGCTTCGGGTTCGAGGTCACCCACGAGGCCAAGCAGAGAATGTACATGCAGTATCAGGAGAAGCTCGCCGTGCTCGTGTACAAGTGCTGACGCGGGTCTTCGTGCGGCCCGGCTGCGTGTGCGTGTGGTTGTGTGTGTTTCCTGTGGGCGGGCAGGCGAAAGCCCCGTGCGGCGTGACCTGGCCAGCGGGCGGCCTTGGCGGCCGCGCCACACGCACGCACTCGCCCCGCGCTCAGTCGTCCCAGTCCTCCATGACGTCATCGGCCTGCGCCGAGGACACCACGGACCGCGCCGCGGCGAAGCCCGCCATCACCACCGGCGCCGGCCTGTGCAGCTCCGGCTCTGCCGCGGCAGCGGGGGAGTTCCCCACCTGCGGCCTGCCGAGAAGCTCTGCCAGGCTCGCGGCGGGCCGTATGGTGCGGACGGGCTCGTCCTCGTCCTCGTCCTCGTCAAAGTCGCTGCCCGACGCGGATCCGTCGGATCCGGGGGCGGCGCGGGGGGGCGGGGAGGCGTCCGTCCCGAACAGGGCCGTGGCGGGGGCTGCGGGCGAGGCCGTTCTGGGGGTCTTGGCCGCGGCAGCGGGGGCGGGGGCCCTGCGGGGCGGCGCAAGGGACGCGCTCCGCCTCGCGGGGGCGGCGGGTCCGCTGTCCCCGTCCTCGTCCTCCTCGCCCAGGGCCGGGAGGCCGGACGCCGCCTGGCGCTTGGGCGGCGCGACGACGGCGATGGTGGAGCGGCGCTGCTTGCTGTCGCCTGCCGTCTTGCCCGCCAGCGCGAGCCTGCGGGCCTCCTGCTTCGCCTTGAGCTCCTCCATGGGGTTCGTGAAGACCTTGGGGCGGGCGGGCTTGGCGTCCTCGTCGTCCTCGTTGCTCCCCCTGGGCTTGGGCTTGGACGCCGGCTTGAGCTTCTTGGCCGCCCCGGCGTTCCGGATCGACTCCAGGAGGAGGTTTCGCGGCTCTGCCGGGGCGGGGGCAGGAGCAGCAGCGGGGGCGGCGGCGGCGGCGGCGGCGGCAGGGGCGGGGATGGCGGGGGCAGGCGGCGCCGCGACGGGGGGCGGCGGAGGGGCGATGGCTGCGTCGGCCTGCGCCGGGGCGGCGCCGGGCGGGCCGCCGGGGGGCGGGGGTGGTGCGGCGACGGGGGCGGCCGCGGGGGCGGCCGCGACGGGCGGCGGCAGGGCGCTCGCCGGCGGAGCGTAGTCCTCGATCGCCGGCAGAGCCGGCACGGCGTCGCGCAGAGCCGAGGGGAGGAGGCTCTCGAGCCCCGCGCCCCCGGCGTCGGACCAGGAGACGTCGGCGACGTTGGGCAGAGCCATGGCGGAGGGCAGCTCGAGCGCAGCCACCTCCGGCGCGGCCGGTCTGTAGGAGAGGTCGAAGCCCGCGACGGCGGGGAGGTCGTTGCCCTCGAAGAGGGTGGTGGGCGCGGCGCCGATGCCGTCGCCCAGCACCGGCTCGTCGTCGTCCTTCCCCTCCTCCTCCGCGCCGCCGCCGTCGGCGAGGTTGTCCAGCTTGGCGTACGCCTGGTAGGGGACCTGGGTCGAGTTGAACAGCAGCGTGTCCGCGACCGAGGCCACGCTCGGTGGCAGCGGCCCCAGGCCCGAGGGCACGTCGGCGTCCGCGGCGGCCTCGGCGTCGGTCTGCATCATCCTCGACTCCACGATGACCTCCAGCGTCGCGGACCGCTTCCCGGCTGTGGTCGAGTC
>Ga0136560_1000245_pt1 | contig 25560 bp, 14 predicted proteins | sample AntRauMeHopE1497_FD_104925 | JGI IMG/M metagenome (GOLD analysis project Ga0136560, IMG submission 104925) | Saline lake microbial communities from Rauer Islands, Antarctica - Metagenome Hop E1 #497 | ecosystem: Environmental > Aquatic > Non-marine Saline and Alkaline > Saline | place... | reverse complement strand
GGGCCTGGCCCTCGGCGACGCCGCGCCCCCCCTCGCGTACGGCACCGCCGCCGTCGCGGCGCCCCCCTCCTCCCCCCTCGCCGGCCCCGCCGCCGCCCGCCACCGCACCCACCCCCTCCTCCTCCTCGGCCTCATGCCGGTGCCCCCCGACGCCAGGACCGCCGCTGAGGTCCTTGGCGTCCCAGAGGCCAGGGACCCCTCCTCCGGCTCTGCTGGCAGAGCCGGCGCGGAGGGGTCGCTGGCACTGCGGCGCTGGGACGCCGGGACTGTGACGTGGCGTTCGGAGGCCGGGGGTAGCGACGGCGAGGAGGAGGAGGCGGCCGTTGGAGGCGGCGGCGTGACTGACGACGACGACGACGACGACGACGACGGGAGGGCGTCGCCGCGGCCCGGGGCTGCGCTGGGGGCGGCACAGGCGTCCTCGTCGTCGGCCCCCGGGACACCCGGTCGAGGCGGTACGACGCGTGGGGGTGGGGGCGTCGCTCGCTCGAGCCGCGCGTCGGGGGCGCGCGGTTACGGCCACAACGGCCTCCTTCGGTGGTTCTCGGCCACCTTGCTGGAGAGGATGGGCTCGGCTGGGCCGGGGGGCGGCGAGGGCGCTGCCAGGCTGCGCCGGCGAAGGGAGAAGGCTGCGGAGGAGGCGGGGGCCGACGAAGCCGCGGCGGGGGCTGAGGACAGCAGCGGCAGCGACAGCGACGACGGAGGCGGCGGCACCGCCACCGACGGAAGCGACGACGACGACGACGACGACGACACGAGCGGAGGCGGGGCCGGCCAGGGCGGCGGCGGCGGCCGGCTGGGCGGCGCCTACCGGGAGGTGCTGAGCAACTTCGGCCGCGGCCTCGCCGCCGCCGTCGCGGCCTCCTTCGTGCTGGCGCTGGGCCCGCGCCGGCCGTGCGACCTGGCCGTGACGCCGGCCGGGGACGTGGTCCTCGTGGGCCTCGGGCACGGGGCCCACGCCCCCGGCCCCGACCCCGCCCTCCTCGCCGCCGGCGGGGACGAGCTCTACCGGAGGGTTTGCAGCTCTGCCGCGGGCTCGGGTCGGGGCGGTGGCTGGTCGGGGCCGAAGCCGCGGTTCGCGGGCCGTGAGCTGTGCGCGGAGCTGCTGACGGTGCTGTCCGGCGGCGGCGGCGGCGGCGGCGGCGGCGGGGGCGGCGTGTCGGGCGGGGGCGGCGTCGGGCGGGTGGTGTCTGACGCCGTCGATGCCATCGTGGCAGCGCGGCGGCGCGCCGACGAGGTGGCGGCTCTGCTCGCCCTGGGCCGCGGGGCAGCCGGGAGGGATGAGGCGGCGGCTCTGCAGGCCAGGCTGATGCTCGACGTCCCGGAGGAGGAGGCGGCGAAACGTTTCGCCGGCATGCTGGCCGTGATGCTTCACCTGGACGACGACGTCGGCGGCGGCCCGGCAGAGTCGGACGGCGCTGCGTCGGAGAGCGGCATGGGCGAGGAGGCGGTGGCGGCGGCGGCTGCGGCAATGGAAGCGGCGCTCGCAACACCCCCGCCGCGACGCCGGACCGCCCCCGCGCCGGCCCCCTCGCCCGCCCCGGACCGGCTCCTCGACGGCCTCCGCGAGGTGCGCAGGCGGCAGCTCGAGCTCCTGGGCAGAGCCGGCGGCGAGGACGGCGGCGGCAGCCCAGCCGTCGTGGTGTCGCTAGACCCCAGCCGCGGGCCGTTGGCGAGCCACCGGCCCGGGCCCGGCACCCGCCGGCCTCTCGACGGCCTTGGCCTCGCCTCGCCCTACAGCAGCGGCAGGGACGCCTCCGCGGCGCCGGAACGGCCCGGCCGCAGGCTCCGAGGCTCCAGGGGCGTGGGCGGCCTCCGCGGATCCGACGCCGGACCCTCGGACAGCCGCGCCGGACACCTCCCGCGCATGCGCTGAGATCGTGACGTCCCACGGCACCGTGAAGCGGGGCCGCGATGACCAAACCTGCATCGATAGTCCCGGCAGAGCCCGGACCGCCACTCAGCCACGAACCGCCGACGTGCTGCGCACACGCGAACGGGTCATGCCGGGAACCGCGGCAGGGTGGACGCCGATGGGCATCTGCGCCGCCGCGGGTGCCGTTGCCGTGTCGCTGGGAGTGGTTCTGCTGCGAGCGAGGTACCGCCGGGCGCCGCCCACGCTGCTCGAAGCCGTGATGCGCCAGACCACCAGGGCAATGGCCGCGGGTGCCATGTCGCCGTTGGCAACCCGGGCAGTGACCATCACGGACGGGGGGGTCCCGGTGAGCGTCCGTGCCGCATCGGTGTGCCCGGCCGCTTCGTCCCCGTGGTCCGGGCACCACAAGTTCACGCTCCCCCCATTGCCGCAGTTTCTGGTCTCCGTCGTCAATGAGACGGCAATGCGGGCCAAACCGAAGCCGAGGCCGGGAGCGTCGGCGGCAGCTTTCGACGCCTTTGCCTCGATTCACGAGGACTTGCTGGTGCGCCCGCCGCTGCTGTTTCCGCGCCATAACTTAGTGCTTAACAAATTCCCCGTGGTCCGGGGACACGTTGTCGTGGTGACGCGGGAGTTTGAGCCCCAGGCCGACCCGCTGACCGAGCACGACCTCGCGGCGCTGTGGGCGTGGTGAGCCGGCCCGTCCGCCGTCTGCATGCCTGTGAGCGCATTACCACTCGATGACACCGTGCCATGCGGTTGTCTTTGTCCATTCGCAGTGTCGATGGCATGGACGGCCTAGGGTTTTTCAACGCAGGCCGGATCGCGGGCGCGTCCCAGCCCCGCAAGCACACCCAGGTCATCCCAAGGGCGGCCCTCGCGGCCCAGACGGGCACGGGCGCGGACGGGCGGGCGGCGCTCCCGGTGGAGCGGGTGCTGCTCCCCGACGTCGAGCGCCTGGCCCGGGCGGGCGGCGGGGTCGGCCGCTGCGCCGCCCTGCCGTTCGCGCACGCGATCGCGCCCGTTCCGGCGGAGCTGCGCGCGGGAGCGGCGGCCGGCCCGCCCCTCAGGGCGATCTGTGGCGCGCTCATGACCGGCGCCGGGGTCGCGGCCGGGCAGGACCACAACCTGCTCATGACACGGGAGTGGATGATGATTGTGCCCAGGCGGCGGGAGGCGTGGTGTGGCGTGGCGGTGAACGGAGTTGGGTTTGCTGGCTTTCTCCTCGCGCGAGGCGAGTCGGGCGACGCCATGGCCGACGCCGGGCCCATGGCGGCCCTGCGTGCAGTTGTGGAGGGATCGGCCGACTGAGCCCGCGCACCCACCAGGCTGTGATCCCGGCCTGCGAAAACAGAGCCGGAACGCTGCCGCCTGGTGCCCCACACGCGCCTCCCGCCGATCCGGGCGCCACGCCATGCACAAGCCAACATGGAACGCAGCTGTCGGGCGGTCGGGCGGCAACGGGATGGAGGGCGGCTTCTCAGGTGAGGCGTAAACTCCTCCTTCCGGCGCGCTTGCGCTTCCCCGCGTTCCCGAAGCCCCCGAAGCGCGTCTCGTCTGGTGCAAGCTGCGCCTGAGACCCCGATGCGCTCGTCTGTACGCATAACCGCAGGACCCAAGTCCCACCATCACTCGGTTCGCGCGATTCCTAGCCAGACGCGGATGAAGCAAAGGTAAGCCTCGGCCGCCGGGCGCGCCCTGCGACGCCCCGAGGCTGGAAGTGGCGCCGATGTGCTACGCACGCTGTTGTCATGCTGCCTTCTCCACGTGCCCGTCTCGCTTGACATCGCAGGAGCGTTGCGGCGGACGGCAACGCAAAGGCTGCGATGGCCTCGCGGCTCGCGGCGCGCGAGGTCCAGCACCACCTCGCCAGGGGCGACCTGCGTGGCGCCGACGCCGCGAGGCGGACGCTGGCACTGCCCGCCCCCGCGGCCCCCGCACTGGCTGACACCAGGGGTCTGGCGGCGTCGGTGGACAAGGATGCGCTTTCGGCCGGCTTGACGGCGGAGGAGGCGGCGATGCTGTCGGGAGTGGCGGCGATGGACGCCGACGTGGAGGTCGGCGCCGGGGACGGGGCGTCCAGGGCGGCGAAACGGCCGCGGGCGGAGGCGGGCGGCAGCGGCGGCGGCGGCGGCGAGTGGTCGGACGAGGACGACAGCAGCGACGACGAGGACGAGGAGGCCGCCCTGATGGCGGAGCTGGCACACGTGAGGCAGGAGCGAGAGGCAGAGGCGGCGGCGGCGAGGGCGGAGGAGGAGGCGAGGGCGGCGGCCGACACTGAGGCCTCCGCCGCCAGGGGCAACCCCCTGCTGGACCTGACGGGCTCTGCCGCCGCCGGCGCAGTGCGCCGGCGCTGGGACGAGGACGTGGTGTTCCGGAACCAGGCCTCGACTGCGCCGAGGCCGGGGAAGCGTTACGTCAACGACACCATTCGGAACGACTTCCACAAGCGCTTCATGCGCCGATACGTGCAGTGAAGGCACCTGCAAGCGCTTCATGCGCCGATACGTGCAGTGAAGGCAGCTGCAAGCGGCTCTTGAAGGTCGCGGTCTGCTGGCCATAGCGAGTGTCAGGCACACCCTCCTGGCCTTGGCGAGTGCAAATCGCATCCTTCTGGTCGCCGAGCCTGGGCGACCCTGCCCGACCCGGTGCCCTACTGACGCATGGGCGGGGACCCTGCTACCGGCCCGGCAGCGTTGGAAAGTTTGAAGCTGAATGCCGGCGCCCGGAACTCGCGACAGCAGTTGCCCTTGCCATCGACGCCTCGCCACACATCGCACGCCATCGCACGAAGGCCCCGTGTCTGGCTCCGGCCCTCTCAGCCGGTCCCCTGCGACGCGGCCCGCACCCGGGATGACGACGCGGCGGACGCGAAGGCCGCCTCGGGCATGCCCACGAAGAGCGGCCGCGGCGACGTCGGGTCGTCACTCCCCGCGGCACACCGCACGCTGCCGTCGGTACGCCGCACAGCGAAGGCCTCGGGCACAGAATCGATGACGTCTGCGGCTCAGCGGGCGGGAAGCACGGCGGGAGCGCGTGACGGACGGCACGGCGGTAGCGGGCTGCGGGCAGCGCACAGGCCCAATCGGAGCGCATCGCAGGCAGCGCGGCGGCCGGGAGCGCCGAAGGACAAGCACCGCGGCCCTGTCTGCAACGCTCCAACCCGCGTCGTTCTCCGGCGCCTCCCAGCGGCGTGACTCACCGTCCAGAGTGACGAAGCGTCCCTCCCCAGCCTTGGCATCCGCTGGCCTCCCCGCCACCAGGACGCGGCAGCCCGACGCCTCGATCCGCGCCAGCGCCCGCGTCACCCCCGAGGGCGCCCCGCCGAAGTACTTGTCGTCGCACAGCCGCACCGCCGTGTCCACTCCGACCACCAGCCAGCTCCCCCGCCCCAGCCGCTCCGCCTTGTCCGGGAAGAAGGGCAGCGTGGTCACCAGCAGCGGCAGCAGCTCCCCGCTCGACCCGGTCGCGTCTGCCGGGTAGAGCTCGCGGAGGGAGTCGGGGTGGCCGGCGAGGCCGAGGCCCGCGAGCTCTGCATCGGGAAGCGGCCCGGCGCACAGCTCTGCCCTGGCGGCGAGCGCTGCCGGGTCGAGGCTGCCCTTGTCGGCGTTGGTGGCGGACAGCTCCAGGACACGAGAGGGCAGGGGGAGGGAGGCCGGGTCGACCCCGGCGAGGGCGGCGTCCTCGCGCCGCGCGGCGGCGGAGGCGGCGGCGAGGAGGGCCTCGTGGCCGCCGTGCAGCGGGTTGAACGACCCGCTGAGGACGACGGACCCGGGAGGGGGCACGGCGCCGGGGAGGACGAATGAGGCGCCGAGGGGGCCGGGGCCGGGCATGACCAGGCAGGGGCGGTCGTCGGCGAGCGACGCAAGGCCGCTCCTCGTCGGGCCCCCCGTCAGCCAGGCTGCGTTCCCGCCGTCGTCGTCGCCGTCGCGAGCGATGCACGCCAGCTCGCCGTCAGCGGCGGTTGCCCCGGCGAGCGGCGGGAAGCCCAGCTCCGCCGCCCGCCCCGCCACGCCTTCCGTCAACGACGCATCGAGCCCCACGAAACGCCCGATCATCCACAGCATGAGGCTGCGGGGAAGCAAACGACGGGCAAGAGTCGAGCCAGCCTGCCCAAGCGCGATGGGCCGAGCCCGCGGCCCCGCCCCGCTCACAGCGACACGATCTCCTCTTGGGCGTCCCGTGTGCTCGTGGAGGCGTCCGTCTTGGAGAGCCGGACGCGCAGCTCCCACGTGCGCTCCAGGTCCACGACCGAGCCAAACGCCCGCAGCTCGCCCCGGTGCTCCCGCGTCGTGGCCAGCGAGGCAGTGAGCCCAACGCCCGTGGCAAGGCCGGGGCGCGCCGCCTCGCCGGCGGCCCACAAGCCAAGGAGCCCCTGCGCCGCGCGGGCGCGGGAGGCTTCCGCCATGTTCGCGGCCGCCTCCCGGGAGCACTGGCTGCCCGAAATCGTGCCCGGGCCCACGAATTCCTCGAGCTCGTGAGATGCGTACGGCACGTGGCATGCCAGCACCGTGCTGGAAGCTCCCGGAACGCGCAGGAGCGCCGAGTGAAGCCCGGCCCCGCCCCCTGCCGCAGACAGCCAGAACCTGCGGCCGCTGGCCCGGCACGACGCGTGGAGCGCCGCGATTGCCGCGCGCTCCGCCATCTTCAGGCGCGTGGACGTTTCGCCAGAGTGCCGGGCTGGGACCGGCTCGACCTATTCTTGACTCGTCACGCCGCTGCAGGGCTCACGCCGGTAGCCGTGACCTCATACGACAGGGCGCCCACCCTGATGACCCGCGAGGCGCAGCAGCCGCCGCGACCGGCTGACACGGTCTCGACAGCCGGGTGCGTCGCGCCTTCCGCCGCCACGCTCAAAACCCACACCCAGCCCCCGACGTCCGCCCCGCCCCGCACCGACGCGTCCACCCAGGTGTTGTTCGGGTACACCCTCGCCCCGAAGCCGTAGCCCTCCGTGTGCGAGTCGCCGGGGATGCCTCGCGGCACCGTGCCGGTGCGAAGCGTCACGTCGCCGCGCTCCGCCCCGTCGGCGTAGAGCAGCAGCGCGCGCAGCGACGGGCCCGCGGCCCCGACGCGCCACCCGAGCGCGCGGCGCAGGGCCGGGTCGTCGCGCGCGGCGGCCGACGGCCGGAGCTCGAACCCGGCCGCGGCCGCGGCGGGGAGCTCTGCCGCGGGGACCGGCTCTGCCAGGACGAACTCGGGCGTGTTGAGGCGCCAGAACCGCGCGCTCCCGTTGTCGCCGCTGTCCGCGACGACGACGACGACGCTCGCGCCACCCGCAGCGGCTCGGTCGAACGACACCGCCAGTCGCCGCACCGCCCCCTCCACCCCCGTGGACGACCCCGCGGCCGCGAATCCGCCCTCCCCCGTGACGTTGTCCAGCCGCGGGGCCGCGACGGCGCTCCCCGAGTCCCGGGTCTGCGCGGCAAAGCCGACGGGGTCGGCTGGGAACGTCGTGGTCTGGCCCTCCGCCGACGGAGTCCGCCCCGCCCCCACTGCCCAGGGGAAGCCTTCCGAGAAGATCCGGAGCGCGGCCGCGTCGCTCGCCTGGTGGCACTGGTAGCAGGGCCGTGCCTTCGCGCTCAGCTGCACCAGCGACGACGCGGCGCCCCACCCGTCACGGAACGACGCGAAGCCGTACGACGGGTCGTAGAAGGTCAGGCCCAGCGCCGTCCCGGGATCGGCCGGCGGCACGTGCGCGGGGTATCGCAAAAAGGCAAAGAGGGCTCCGGACCGGTGCGACTCAAAGGTGGCATCGCCGCCCGTGCCCCAAGCCGCGTCGTACAGGGTGCGGAGGCCGCCCAGCGCGGTCGTGGGGGCCCACTCGAAGGCCATCGCGAGGGAACCGGTGAGGGTGACCTGCGGGTTGTCGTCCGAGAAGTCGGGGTGGAGGCCTGTGACGACGCGGGTGCCGGGGCCGCCCAGGGGCCTGGGGAGGGGCACGGCGCTGCGGTAGCGCCACACCTGGGTGAGAGCCGCGGGTGGTAGGTCCGCCGCGAGGTCGAAGCCGAGGAGGCGGCGGGCGGCGGAGGCGAACGGGAAGGAGAACAGCGCGGGATAGGCGGTGTAGCCCTCGCCCTCGGGGTTCACGCCCTGCCGCGAGGCGCCCAGGGACGGCTTTCCGAGGTTCGCGGTCATGGTGGCGAGCAGGTAGTCGTAGGCGTTGGCGGCGCGCTCCGCGCAAGCGGGCTGCACGTCGCAGGCCGCGAAGCAGAGGCCCGCACTGCCGTACCGCTGCGGGGAGGGCGAGGGGAGTGCCGCGCGAGCGATTCGGGCGTGCGCAAGGAGGCAGGGGCCGACGCTCTGGTCCGCACGGCGTCGGGAAGCACGAGTATGTTCGCATCAGCCAGCACAGCCGTCTTCCAGTGGCGCTTCCACGCGATGGGGCTGCCGCCTCACCACCGCCTCGTGGTTGTTCCCCAGGCCGTTGACTCCGTCGAAAGCAAGCATCAGGCTGTAGCCGTTGGCGAGCAGCGCCGTGGAGAGCGTGTCCGTCGCCCAGGCGGGCCACTCGTCGTGGCAAAGGTCGAACGAGACGGCGACCGCGCGCGAGTAGTACGCCCTCGTCAGTCCGCGGGCCGTGGTGTTTGCCCACAGCCCGGAGCGGTTGACGATGTCCCAGGCGCCGGTGAGCGCGGCGGCGCAGGATTCCGGCTCGTCGGCGATGACGCCCACGGCCGCCAGGTCGAGCGTGTGGGTCGCGTTGTAGTACGGGTCCGACGGAGTGTCCATTGGGTCGCGCATCCGCGCCAAAATGGTGTCGAAAGGCGGCGTGGTTGCCCTGGCACGCAGCCCCGGCAGCTCGGACCGGTTGAACAGGAGGCGCGGGTGGCCCACCGGGATGGCCGGAAAGCCGCTGTTGGGGACGGCGTGCGCCACCGACCACAGGATCGCAACGGCGGCCGGCCTGCAACGGGCGGGGGCGGGGCAGACGCGTCTCGGCGAGCGCCGAGGTCGCTGGGGACAGGCGCGGCGCGCCGCGAGAGTCCCCGCCCCCGCCTCACCAGGTCACCAAGGCGACCCGCATACCTTTGGGGCCGGTGCTGAGGCACCCCAGGACGGCGCCCGGGCGCTGTCCGGTCACTCGCTCTGCGAGTTCCACAGCCCGGCGACACTTGCCCCGCTTGCGAGCCGGCGCACACCCCAGCCGCCGGGCCAGACGCGCGCAGGTCACAACCAGGGATTCTTTGCGCCGAAGGGCCGCGCAGAACCATGAGCGCGAGCAGCCCCTCCGGGCCGGGAGGCGGAGGAAGGGCGGCGTCAGCTGCTTCGTCCGCGGACCGCTCGGTGCCCGAGCGCAGCCTGTTTGCCATGGAAAGGGGCTCCCGCCGGTTTCCCGAGATCTCCCACCAGCTGGTGGCGGCGCGGACCATGTCCACGGACCGGCGCGCGTCGGCCGGGTCCGAGGCGCCGGACCTCGCCGACGCCGGCGCCTTGCGCACGGTCTGCACGCAGCAGGGGAAGGAGTTCGCGGAGCTTCCGGGCGGCGAGATGTCTTGGCGCGACGTGGCGCGGTCGCTGGGCGACCTTTGCTCCGGAATGACGCTCTCGAGCCTGCCCATCGTGCAGTGGCTGCCGCGGTACAGCCTCAGCTTCCTGCGCGCGGATCTCATCGCCGGGCTGTCCGTCGGGGTCCTACTCATCCCCCAGAGCATGGCGTACAGCCTGCTGGCCGGCTTGTCGCCGATTTACGGGCTCTACTCGTCGACCATCCCGCTGTTCGTGTACGCCCTCCTGGCGTCCTCCACCAAGGTCTCCGTCGGCCCCGTGGCGCCCACCTCCATCCTGATCAACGGCATCGTGGCCTCTGTGGCCATGGAGAACGCCTCGCCGGAGGACCGCGCCGCCCTCGCCTCCGCGCTGGCCTTCGCCACGGGAGCGGTGCAGATCGGACTCGGCCTCCTCCGCTTCGGCTTCATCGCCCAGCTCCTCTCCTGGCCCGTCATGTCCGGTTACCTAGCCGGCGCTGCCATCACCATCGTCGCGTCGCAGCTGAAGGACTTCTTCGGAGTCACGTACGACCCGGGAACGCAGGACCGGCTCTTTTACGAGCGCGTGGGTAACTTCTTCGCCAACCTGGACCGCGTGTCGGGCCCCACCACCGCCCTCAGCGCCGCCTGCCTCGTCGTCCTCGTGGGCTACAAGTACCTGCCCGCATGCGGCCTCTGGCGGCCCTGCTGCGTCCGCACCTGCGGCCCCCGGCCCCCGCGCTGGATGCCCCTGCAGCTCCTCGTCGTCGTCGCCGCGCTCCTCCTCGCCGTCGGCATCGGCGCCACCGCCACCGACGGCCGCGGTTTCGAGGTCATCGGCCCAATCACCCGCGGCTTCCCGGCCCCGTCCTTCCCCATCCGCGACGGCGCCGCATTCCTGGCCATGCTTCCCCAGGCCTTCGTCCTCGCCGTCATCGCCTACGTCGGCACGATCTCCCTCGCCGTCTCCTTCGCCCGCAAGGACGCCGAGGAGGTCTCCGCGAACATGGAGCTCTTCGCCAGCGGCGCAGCGTGCCTCGCGGGTTCCTTCTTCCAGGGATTCGCCGTGTCGGGGAGCTTCACCCGCACCGCCGTCAACGCCGACATCGGCGCCCGCACGCCCATGGCCGTCGTCTTCACCGCCTCGCTGATGACCGTCACTCTCCTGGCGCTGGCCCCGGTCTTCGAGGTGCTTCCCCGCGCCGCCCTCGCCGCCATGGTCGTCGCCTCCACCCAGTCCCTCATCAAGCCGGTTGAGGCCCTGGGGTTCTGGCGGCACAAGCGCCTCGACTGCTTCCAGGCCGTGACCACCCTCATCCTCACGCTCTGGCTCGGCGTTGACTGGGGCATCATCGCCGCCGTCGGCGTCGCCCTCGCCATCCTCGTCTTCAAGTCATTCAAGCCGCGCATCACAGAGCTCGGCAACCTCCCCGGCACCGAGGTCTTCGTCGATCGCGCGCGGTACCCCGACGCGTCGCTCGTCCCCGGCGTGATCGTGTACCGCGTGGACGGCGAGCTCCACTTCGGGAACATCAAGGCCGTGTCCACTCTCCTCGCGAAGACCCTCAAGGCAGCGGACGCCGCGGGGGCCACCCAGGCGGCCGTCGACGCCGCGGCCAGGGCCGCGGCCAAGGCGGCAGAGGCAGACGCCCGGGCGCCGGACGTGCCCGCGGCAGAGCTGGAAAAGGTCGTTGTCAGCGGCGGCGACGGACCGGGCGACGGGGCGGCAGAGCCCGGGGGCGCCGGCCCCGCAGAGCCGGACGCCCCGGCGGGGGCGAGCGACGCGGACGGCACCTACCACTACCGCAAGCCGAGCCGGGGACCGCTGCCCATCGAGGCGGGGGAGGAGGCCGGCGCGGCGGGGGCAGTCGGCGGCGGCGGGACCCGGGAGCGGCTGGAGGCCGAGCGGGCGGCGATGCTGTCCGGCGCTGTCCTCCGGGCCGTGGTGGTCGACGGAGTCAGGGTGTCCGGCGTCGACCTGACCGCGTGCCGGGAGCTGCGCGACCTGGTCGCGTCGTACCGGTCCAGGGGGGTCAGACTCCTCTTCGCGGCTCTGCCGGGCCCGTCGCGGGACGTGATGGAGCGCTTCGGTGTGATGGAGGAGGAGGAGGACGACGACGACGACGAGACGGTGGCGTCGTCGGCGGACGGGGGGGAGGAGGCGGCGGCGGACAAGGGCTCTGCGGGGGACAGCGGTCGCCTGCGCCGCATGCGAGCCCGCCGATTCATCACCGTGTCGGCCGCGGTGGACAGCGCGGTGCCGAGGCGGCTGTGGCCGGGTGCTCCGCCCGCCGCCGTGGGGCTCCGCGGCCGGGTTCCGGGGCTGCGCAGCGCCTTCTCCCGGGCGGCAATGGCGGACTCTGGCGTCCTGGGCGGCGGGGCGGACGGCATCATCGCGGCGCGGGCCGCGGGGTCACCGCACCGCGGCGGGGACCAGCGCGGCAGCGAGGATGACGACGACGATTCTGCCGACAGCGTCCACCTCTCCACAGGCGAGAACCTGCGACCGCCGAGCACCACCCCTGAGGAGGCAGGAGGCAGCGATGTGCCGGCAGTCGTTGCCGCCGCCGGAGACGGCCGGGCGGCAGCAATGGCACCTGATCTGCCCGCCATCAGCGGCGATTTGTCCGACGGGCCCGACCCCGACGTGGCGTGATCAAGCCCTCAGAGCCAAAACGCTCAGAAAGGCTTGGAAGCGTGTCGCGTGCCGGCCGCTGACCATCGAAACGGAACCGCCATCGTTTCGGAGATTTCTCGGGCACTGTTCTTGCGAGAGAGCGGGAACGAGCCCCGCGGCACCGGCTTGCAGCAACACTCCAACCACTCGATTCAGACCTTGTGGCATGCCATCTCGGACTCCGATGCGTCTCTGGCCCGTCGCCGGTCAAGGCACGGCCGGGGTGGCGGAGGCCCTGGAACGAGTAGCAGCGCATGACTCGGTGGACGCGACAGACGACATCAGCCGATCTCCGCTCATCCTTGCCAGCTCAGTGGGCAACTACAGGGCGGTCAAGTGGTTGCTGGACGCAGGCGCGGATCCCGGTCGGCGTGACGTGATGGGCCGGGCCGCACTGTTCTGCGCCAGCGAAGCAGGCCGCGCCACAATTGTTGCTCTCCTGCTCGAGTGGTCTGGAAGTCAAGGTATCGATGCTTGCAACAGTGCGGGGTGGGTGCCGATGCACGCCGCAGCAAAGCACGGGCACGTTGACGTGGTGGCGCTTCTGCTGGGAGCGGGCGCGAGCCCGGCCGCCAGGGATTTCGAAGGCAGGACGCCACTGAGCCTTGCAGCTGCGGCTGGCGAGCTTGAAACGGTCGGGGCGCTGCTGCAGACCGCCGCGGGCCGCCTCACCGTGACGATGGAGAGCAATTTCGGCTGGACGGCGATGGCGTACGCCATCAACGGGCGGAGCCTGGCTTGCGCACGGCTCCTCGCAGCCGCTTGCCGGGACACGAGCCCCACGAATCCCGTCGGAGAGCGCGCCCTGGAGCGATGCGTGTCCGAGGGGCACGCAGGCCTGCTCGACACGCTCTTGGAGGCACGGCCTGCCGAGGACGTCCTTGCGCGGGTGATGGTGAGCCTCCATCCTGCCCGCGCAACGGAGCTCCGGTCGGCGGCAGCGTGGGCCCCCCGACGTCGGCTCGTGGCCTGGCGGAGTGCGGTCGCAGCGGCTCAAGCATGAGCCGCCCGCTACACCACCCGAACAGCACTGATGTGGTGATCCTTGAGTGCTGGGCTGCTGTTCGTGGGAGAACTATGACATATCAACCGGGGGCCGAGCGCAGGGGTGTCCAGCAGGCAATAGCCGTCGGCCACGGCGGCAATGGCCACCCAATCAGTCGTGTCCACTTGCACTCACGAAATTTCACTTCAAGCACCTGCTCAGGGTGCGCTGACGGGCCCAGGCCTGGCAAGCGATGATCGCACGGCGGTCGATGTTTGGGCGGCAGGTCAACATCAAGCTCTGGTGGTGCGGGCCGCCGCACTCGAGCCTCGGGGCCAAGCATGGCATCGATTCACAACAAGGGTGCGTGCCATGCCCTGCTCGTCCGTCGTGCCAACGTTGGGGCGAGGCTGGTCTTGGCTGTGCCGCGCCCGGCGCGGCCAAACTGACGCCGCGTGTTCCGTCCCAGCCCGCCGCAGACTGGGGTGATGTCATTTCAAATGTGTCGCCGTACATGCTCGCATATATGGGGGCGACGCTTTCGCTGGTCCTGTGCGTCATTGGCGCGGGGTGGGGCATTTTCCTGACCGGGACGAGCATCATGGGCGGCGCCGTCAAGGCGCCGAGGATTACCAGCAGGAACCTCGTCAGGTGCGTAACGAAGGCCCATGTGCGGCGTCGTGCAGACCGCGCGCGCAGGCAGCCGTCGAGCGGGCACGAGGAACGCTTCCTTCCCGCTACCGCCTTTGTCGCAGCATCATTTTCTGCGAGGCCGTCGCCATCTTTGGGGTGATCGTGTCCCTGGTGATCGCGAGCCGGCTGTCGGCCTCGGAGACGATCAAGGGCGACTTCCCGCCCGACTTTGACCAGGCGCAGTTCCAGTTTGCGGGCTTCGCCCTGCTCTCGGCGGGCCTCAGCTGCGGCCTCTCAAACCTCGCCTCGGGCGTCTGCGTGGGGGTAGCCGGCTCCAGCTGCGCGCTGGCGGACGCGCAGGACCCCAGCCTTTTCGTGTCGCTCCTCCTCGTCGAGGTGTTCGGGTCCGGTGAGCCGAGGCTGCGCCGCGGGGACGGGGCGGGCGGGGACGGCAGGGCGCCGCGAGGACGGGGCGGGCCGTGGGGAGGCGGGCCGGCGCGGGCAGCGGGGCCGTCACGACCCCCTCACGGCCAGGCTGCTGCGGTCCCGTCACACCCGACGCTTAGTCCCTTGCCCTTGCCGCCCTCTTCACGAGTGCCCCCGCTCCCCCTTGCCCCTCCGCGCAGCGATCGGCCTGTTCGGCGTCATCGTGGGCGTGATCCAGCTCAACAACGCATTCTTCCCCGGCACGTCCGGATGACGGCGCCGCGACGGCCGGGGAACCGCGCGGGGAGTCAGTCGTCGCCGGCGCCGGCGCGCGGGCTCTGCCAGCGGGTGGTGCGGTGGGGTCACGGGTGCAGGCTGGCTCGGCGGGCGATGCGGCCGCAGACAATGGCGCGTCGTTGTCACTGCCGCCCGGCGCCCACACGCGCACACGAGAGCCGTGCAGTCGCATATACACACAGGCACACTTAAGCTTCGCACCGGGCCGTCCCAACCAGGCCGCGTCGCCGCCATGCGCGGATCCGCTGCGGCGACCGCCGCTGCCCCCGGCCCCGTCTACGCCACAGCAGCCGCAGCAGCTCCCTTGCCCCCCGTCGTCGCCGCGGCCCACTCACCCGCGTCCTCCTCGGCGTGGCAGTCCCTCGACCACTCCAGCACCGGAGCCTCGACCCCGTCCGGCAGCCCGCGTCGGTCCAGCTCCCACGACGCCTCCTCCCTCCCCGACACCGCCCCCCTGACCGTCGTCCGGACGAAGAGCCGCGGCGTCCACGCCCCCTCCCCCCGGTGCACCGGCAGCCGCCGCTGCCACGCCTCGACCGCGTCCTTGGCCCGAGCCACAGAGTCCCAGTCCACGACGGGGCGTGAGCGCAGGCCACCGAAGACCCCGGCCCACCGCCGCCGGCTCTCGCCGGCTCCCTGCTCCGTCACGGGCAGGACGAGCTTGGGCGCCACGGGCGCCGTCTCGGCGTCGAACACCACCTCGCCGGCCCCCGGCGTGCCCGGCCGGGACACGGCCAGGGCCCCGTCCCACCGCCCGCTCACCGTTGCGACCGTCGTGCCGGCTCTCTGGACCTCCGCCGTCACGACGTTCCTGTCCCGCTCCCCTCGCATGAGAGACACCTGCTTGAACTCCACCTCCGCCGCGCACCCCGACTCGTCGCACACCACGCGCGTGCGGCCGCCCAGCTCCATCGCCAGCGGTCCCACGAGCAGCCCGTGCGCGTGCACCGACGGGAAGGACAGCCGGTAGCGCTCCCGCCGGCGGCCGAAGCGCAGCACAGCCGTGCCCTCCAGCACCGACGAGGCCGTCTGGGGCGCGGTGAAGCACGAACGCGTGTGGATGGCGCCGTCCGCGACGATGCCGCGCGCCGAGCACTCGATGTGCAGCGCCGAGACGGGCGGCCGGTGCGACACCTGCTCCGCCACGTACCAGCAGCGCGTCCCGTCCGGCAGCGGGATGGCCGCGGCGAAGGTCTCGCCGATGACCGGGTTGGCGGGCTTCTTGACCCCCGCGGTGCGGTAGTGCCAGCCGCTGAGGTACCAGACGACCACACGGACCATCCGCTCCGCCGCGTCCTCCTCCGCCTCGGCCTGAATTAGCAGCTCAGGGTGCATCATAGTGTCAGCAAATCGCTCGAGAAGCGACCGTGGCTCCAGGAACCAAGCCGGAATCGCGGTTCTGCGGGCGAGGCGACCAGAACAGTCGACACTTGACCAATCAGGGCGCAGCTCGCGCACAGCTGCCGCAAAGCAACATAGCTCAAACGCACCGTGTGAGGTCTTGGCCTGCGAGGGGAGCGAGGAGCACCCAGGGGGATGACGGGGCAAGCGGAGAACGTTGACGTGGACGGCAAGCGACGGGCGGCGAAGGCCAGCGGCACGTTCTTGCTCACCTGGTGCCAGCTGGCGTATCAGGTGCATGGCCAAAGACGGGTGCGGAGGTTCTGCGCTCGGAAGGTCGCAAGGGAACCCCGAGGACATGCTGGACCCGATTCGCCCTCGTGGCACGGTGCTACGCCAGCACTACGATTGCAGCAGTAGCTCACCCTTTTCCTCGCGCGGTCCGCCCAGAGAGCCTGCAGGGTCCGCGACGCACGCTCCGAGCAGGCCGGACAGGGCATCGGCTCGCGACACGGCGCCACCGGCTCCGTGCCCGACCGAGGCTGCCATGGCACCGCCGGCCGAGAGCCCTGGTGGTGGCTCCAGGTTTCACCCTGCAAACTGCTGCCTGGTGCGACGGCAGTTGCCGTTGTTCGACCTCGCCGCGGCAGATGTGCGTCAACCACCAGCCCTGCGGCTCAGCTCTGCAAGCCGCCGAAACTCGTGCTGCTCCGCCTGCCCAAGGCGCACCCGCAAAGCACCTGACGGTGATGCGTGCAAAACGGGAATTCACCGGCTCGCGCGAACACCTGGCCTCCAGCTCGAGGGAGCGTCGGCCCTGCCCGGGCAGAGCGTGGGTTGCTGGGCCATCGCCGCTCGCCACACTCATTCCAGAGCAGGTCCCGGGATGGCTGACGCCACCAGACCCCCGCTGCTCAGACGCACCAAGAGCGCGTCGGACCGGCTCGTGGGGCATCTCTTGGAAAAGCTTGGAGACCTGGTATCGTGAGCGGGATTCCTTGGATTTCCACGGCATTCCGCAACACCGGCAGTGCGGGAATGGATCCTTGCCTGGGGGCGCTCCACGCGATGGATTGTGCATTCTCTCCCCTGCCCGGCCGCGCAGGCAGTCCAGGGACTTGGCGGGCGAGGCGCGTGCACTCAAGGCCCGTCAGGCAGCGCTCCGCGAGGAGCAGGCCCGCGTGCTCCAGGAGCTGCGCGAGACAGAGATGCAAGGGCCGGACTGGGCGGACGTGGAGGCGGAGGCGGCGCACCTGGACCGCTGCATCGGCGCCGTGACGGTCCGCGTGCGCGTCGTCCGCGACGCATCGCAGCGCGAGGCCCTCCTCAAGGCAGAGCAGCGGCTGGCGGAGATGCGGTCGAGCATGCGGGCCGCGTGGGAGGCCTTCTGCCACGGCTCGGGGTCCGAGGCGGCGGCGAGGGACGTCGCCCAGCTGGCCCGGGCGATCCGCTCGCACTACGCGGCGACGCAGGCAGAGCCGGATGGGTCGATTGACATGCGGTACGCGACGGTGCTGAGCGGCTGCACCATCGACGACCGGACGTCGCTCCGGGCACGCTGGCGGGAGCTGTCGGTGGCTGCGGCCGAGGCCGAGAGGCGCGCCTCAGGGGACGACCACGCCGCTCCGGCGGCGGGGGGCGACGGCAGGGTGGACCTGCAGGCCTTGTACCGTTCGTCGGTACCCAGGGAGGAGGAGGACGACGAGGACGAGGAGGGAAGCACATCGCCGATGAACACAGCAGCCCCCAGCGCCGGCCCCGGCTTTGGCGGCAGCGGCGGCGGGCACAGATCAGCGGCGGCGCGCGGCCCCGCGGTGGCCCCGCCTCCCGTCCCGGCGGCGGCGCCACCCCGTCACGGCGCTGGCGCCCACGGTGCGACGCTCCGCGGCGGCCACAGCGCCGCCCCCGCCGACACCGCATCTTTCGCCGCCTCTGCCGCCGAGGCCCAGGCCCGGGCGCAGGCGGAGGCCAACCTGGCGTCGCTGCGGGAGCGCCGTCGTCAGGAGGACGTTGAGGCGCTGCGTCGTCTCGAGGCGAGGCGGCTGGCCGCCGAGGTGCACCAGGCGCGGCAGCAGAACGAGCGACGCAGGATGGCGGAGGAGCGACTCCGGCAGCAGGAGGCGGCGCAGCGGCAGGCGGCGGCCATGCGGCGCGCGGCGGCGGTGCGGGCGCACCGGCACCAGGAGCGGCTGGACCGAGCGGCGCAGGCCGAGGCCGAGGCGAGGGCCAGGGCGAGGCGCACGAGGGGCGGGGCCACGCCGTGGGACCAGATTTTCGCGCCGTACAGCGTGGACGGAAGAGCGTTCCGGTGACAGTGAGATCAAATCTTCGCGCCGTACAGCGTGGACGGAAGGGCGTTCCGGTGACCGCGGGGCGGTGACCGCGGGGCGGTGACCGCGGGGCGGTGGCCACCGGCGCGGCGCTCGCATGATTGGTGCGCCAAGCTGCACTTTATATCATTCGGCGGTTGCGTGATTGGTGACCCAAGCTGCACTTTATTGCGTTCGGCGGTTGCGCGATTGATGCATGTCAGTGCACCACAGCGTGCTTGGCTCCCGTGGTGGGAATCACCGAGGAGCATCGCAACAGTTGCTTGCGCCAGCCGTAAGTGACAGTGCAGCGCTCGCATCGACATCGAGGCCTAACGCCTCGTCCCTCAGCTACACACGCTTTCGGCAACTGGCGTCCGCGTGCAAGGCTCCCTCGGCGCACCTGGAGCAATCACGGGTGCTTCCATCGTGTGACACCTGTTCGTCCCTTGTTCCGCAGCCGCAACTCAGGCGGTCGTGCGCTCAGCCGTCGCGCCACAGCGACGGTGTCACCGGCACACCCGCGTCCACAAACACCACGCGAACCTCACATCCCCGGCCGCAACTCTCCCAACCGCCGTCCTCCCCGTCCGCCTCCGCCCCGGCTGGCTGCCCCCAGCGCAGCGGCAGCCGCAGCCCCAGCCGTGACCGGAACACAGCGACAACGCGCCCCAGATCACCGCCGCCGGCACCGGCCCCGCCGCTGCCGCGCCCCCCGCCGCTAAAGTCCCACCCCCGCCCGTCGGCGCCACGGCCGCCCGGTGCTCCCGCCCCGGCCTCTGACGCGGCACCAACGTCGACTACACGGAACACCACTGCGGCCTCGATGCGGCACCGCGCCCCGACCCGCCACGCTGCCCCCTCGCAGTCCCGGTAGGGCCCCACGTCGACGTCGATGACGGCGGGCAGCGCCGCGGCCGAGTCCGGCGCCAGGTGCAGCGACCGCTCCCGGATGACGTCATCAAGCAGGCGGCGGACGATGGCAAATGCAACGGCACCACTATCGGTGCGACACGCCGAGCGAAGGGCCGAGGCGGCGGCGGCGGCGGCGATGGCGGCGAGGGCGGAAGCAGCCTCTGCTGCTCCGGGGGCGCCACGGACGGCCGCAGGGCCCAGCGCGGCGCGCGCTGCTGCCACGACCGCCGCTGCGACCGCGGCCAGGACCGCCTCCGCCCCCACCTCGGCCCCGGACAGCCCCGTGCCGCACACTACAAACTCGTCACGCGCCACGTCCAGCCGCAGCTGCGCCGCCGAGGCGTCCCGGGCCGGCCGCTTGGCCGCGCCCGCGATCCTGTCCACCTCACCGGTCACGACCGCTGGCGCCGCCGGCTCCGTGGCGGCGGCAAGCATCGCCAGAGCCTCGGTCGCGGACTGTGCGCCCTCCAGCGCCTCCCACCCAAACCCGGCGCTGGATGGAGGTGGAAGACCGGAGCTAGCGTCACCCAGCGGCTGGTAACCACCCGAGAGCGCGGCACGTCGGGCGTCAGCAGCGGTCAGTGCCACCTGAACGCCGGGCGGCTGCAGCGCCAACACCAGCGCATCGAGGCCCGCACCGGAGCCAGGCACCCGCGCTGCTGCCTCGTCTAGACCCGCAGAAGGCGACATCTCCCGGAACTCGGGCGGCACTGCGTCGGCAAGCAGCGCGGCAAGCTCGCTGGAGGTGCCGCCGTCCAGCTCCAGGGCGCGCAGCTCCACCGCCGCCGCGCATGCGGCCAGCAGGCTAGCACAACTCGACATGCCGCTCCCGCCCTGGGCCTTTCCGCGCGGTGCCGGAGCGGGGCCCTTGGACGGCACGGCGGTCTCTGCCGGGCTCGCCCTCGCTCTCTGCCACGTCCAGGCCGAGGGCCGCACATCCTGCTGGGACGGGAATGTTGGCCACGGTCATCCTGCTCGGATGTGCTGTCGCGCAGTCCCTGGCGGCCGACGTGGAGCGCTGCGACATCGTCGTTGCCGGCGGGTCCACAGCCAGCCTGGCCGCGGCGATCACGGCGGCCGAGACCGACCCGGGGCTGGAAGTGTGCTTTACAGAGATCACAGACTGGCCGGGAGGGCAGATGACGTCCGGGGGCGTGCCCGCCATTGATTTTGGGGAGCTCAACTCGATGCCTGAGAACCAGCCCCGGTCGTTCCGCGAGGCCATGACGTTCCTCGGCGGGCCAGAATTTAACCCGGGGGCGTGCTGGGTCTCCAAGACTTGCTACCTCCCGAACAGGCTGGTGGAAGGCTTCATCATGCCTCGCCTCGCCGCGACCAAGAACCTCAGGGTCTTCCTGCGCACCGTGGTCGTCGACACGGAGCGCAGCGCGGCCACGGGCGCGATCAGCGCGCTGACCGCGGTGCAGAGGACGCCCGTGGACCCGTCGCTGGAGTGGACGGCGCGGCTGAGCGAGGAGCTTCCGGACTGGTACTCGCCCGCCAACTCGACGGCGTTCTCGAAGCACACGATCCGCTTCGAGGCCCCGGTGTTCATCGAGGCCACGGAGCTCGCCGACGTCCTCGTGACGGGGAACTTCTCGTGGACGCAGGGTGCGGAAACGCCGCGTGAGAACAGCACGTCATCGTCTGACGGCCGGTGCGGGCAGGCGTGGACGCTGACCTTTTACATGGAGCTCCTGGCCGCCCCACCCGCCGAGCCGCACGTGGTCCCGCCCGGCTCCGCGGAGGGGTCGCCGTGGCCGAGCTGGGAGCCGTCAGGGCCCAAGTCGTGGGCGTTCCGCACTTGGAACTACCGCCGGTCGCACTGCGCCGGGAACCGCAGCCTGGACGCCGTGAACGTGGGCGACGTGTCCCAGCAGAACCTGGGGAACGACCTGGAGACCGCCTACGTGCCGCTGCCGTCCTCGGCCGTGGCGGCGCAGCGCCCGTGGGCTGGCGGCCTGAACCTCACCGCGGTTCGCATGCTCGAAGACCGGGCCTACGGCTACTTCCACTACGTCAGGGCCACCGCCCCCGAGGCCTCCATGGTGCCGCGCCTCGTGCTGAACCGCACGGTCTCCGGGACGAGGCACGGTCTCTCCAAGTTCCTGTACCTGAGAGACACCAGACGGGGCTTCGGCCTGCCGCCCTCGCCGCCGCCCCGCTCGGCCGGCTGGCCGCCCCCTGCCCCCGCGCGCCCCTCGGAGGGCTTCCGTGTCATGTACTTTGACCTAAGCCAGGTTAACGCCTCGGCACCCGGCCGCCCCAGCGTGCGGCCCGCCGACGCCGTCGGCCTTCAGACCTACAACGACGACTGTCACTCCCTTGCCGCCTCCGTCTGCTCCCTGCCCCCCTACATGGCAGAGCACGTCACCCGCCCCTTCTGGCTCCCAGCCCGCATGCTCCTGCAGCGGGGCGCGCCCAACCTCCTCCTCGCCGGCAAGACCGCGGCGCAGACCTTCCACGCCAACGGGGCCGTGCGGCTGCACCCCGGGGAGTGGACGATGGGCGTCGCCGCCGGCGCAGCCGCCGTCCTCTTCGTCAGGCGGGGCCTCACCGACACCGCCCGGCTGCTGGACGCCGACGCCGCCGGCCTCCGGGCCCTGCTCAACTCGTCCGCAGTCGGGCAGCCGCTGCTGTGGACGGGGGGCAAGTCCTTCCCGCCGCAGACCGGGTACCAGTGCGCGCCCTTTGCCGGCGGCACGGGCGTCTGCGCCGGCACCGACGCCGCGCACCGCAACGCGAGCAGGCCCCTGTGCCCCGACGCGTCGTGCCGCGGCCTCTGCGGCGCCATGGCCGCCGACGAGTGGCTCGCCAACGCTGACTTCTGGTCCGCACCCGACGCCGCCGGCGACATCCGGGCGACCGCGGCGACGGTGCTGAAGAAGTCGTTCGCGCAAAGTGCCGTCCTGCCGCCCGACGAGCTCCGAGGGGCGGCCGCGGGCCAGCCTTGCCGCCTCGCGTCGCCGGAGCCGCTCCACGGCTACTGGCTTTGCACGATTGCGTGAATGGGCGCCCACCGTTTCGATAACTGACCGCAGCACCCGCTGACCCGTTTGCGCGGCGGGCGGAGCCGGGGAACGAAAGCCCTGCCCGCCCTACGGTAGCCAGCCGACGTCGCAGCGCCCACGCCTGCCGCACACCCAGCAGCCGCGGAAGCCCGACTGTCGCTCCCCGCACAGACTCGCGGTGTGACGTTTGCGTCATGAGGCTCGCGGCCAGGCGCATGCTGTCAACTTTGGCACCCAGGGGTGCGGGCCAGCCGCTCCCGTCGGACATGAAGGTGCACGCAAGGTTCAAGCAGCTCGTCCTGGTCCTTTCGTACGAGGGCACACGGTACCACGGCATCCAGTACGCCGGGATCGAGACGCCGAGTGAGCGCCCCGCCAGATGCTGGCGCTGCCCGCGCTGCTGCCCCGCCGCAGCGCTATCCAAGCGGCATGACTTCGTATTTCCCCACCGCAGCCGTGACGCGGGAGCTGGTGCGGGCCATGCAGCGGGTCGGGCTGTGCCCTCGCAAGGCCGGCGGCCACGCCATGGACCCCGATCGCGAGCCGCACCCCGGGCCGTACAACCTCGCAATGATGAGCCGGACTGACGCGCAGGTGCACGCGATGCGCAGCGTGGTCTCGGTGTCCTGCAACGCGATGGAGCCCGTCGACGTGCTGCCCTCGGGCCACGCCCCCGGCCTCGCCGACCGCCTCAATGGCGAGCTCCCGCCCGACATCCGCATCCTTTCGGCCGTGCGCTGCCCTGCCGGCCTGCCGGCCCGCACGGACATCGTGTCCCGGCGCTACGAGATGCACGTGCCGCTGGCCGCGCTGCTCCCGGACCCAGCCGCGGCCACGGCCCGGCAGTGGCCCGCCGCGATTGAGGCCCTGCGGACGGGCACCGTGGAGACCACGGAGTCGTCTTTCGACCCTGAAGACCCCGCGGCCGAGAGCTCCGCGCCGCTCGGGTCGAGGGTCGCGTACCCGGCCTCGGCGATGACGGGCGAGGAGCGGGCCGCCCTGGGGCGCTTCCGGGAGGCCCTGGCCGGATTCTTGGGCTGGAACGACTGGCACAACTTCACCGACAAGCGCTCCCGGTCCGACGGCGTGCGGTGGCGGAAGCACGGGAGGCGCGAGCTCGGCGATGAATGGCTGCGTTTTCCCCCCTCCTATTACACAGGGGGGCCCATGCCACCGCCGCCGGCCGAGGACCCCGACGTGCCGGCTTCCGGCCGGGGCCGCCGCGGGCGGGACCGCGCGCGGCGTCACACGGACCTTCGGGAGAGGCTCAAGACCAAGCCGAAGCGACTGGCCGACCCGGCGCCGACCCGGGATGCGCACGGCAGGCTGCGGAACCAGCACGAAAACTGGGAGGACTGGCCGGAGGAGGCGTGGGCGGGGGGCATGGAAGGGTGGAGCACGGATAAGGGGATGCGACGATGTGTCACGCGGTGTTCCGCCGACGATCCCGTCGTGTTCGTGGGCGGCGCTGGGGACGCCGGGGCCGCGGCCGCCGAGGCTGCGGCGGCGGCTGGGCCGGGGGGTCCCCTGGAGGAGCCGGAGGGCGGCTGGGAGCGGGCGCGGGGCCGCGGGTACGTGGGCGTTCCGGTCCGCTCGCTGCGTCTTCCCGACGCGCGCGACCTGTCGTCGCTGCCGTCGTCCGCCTCCCTCCCCTGCGTGCGCGTCCGCGTGGAGGGATCCTCCTTCGTCCTGCACCAGATCCGGTCCATCGTCGGCCTCGCCGTGTGGGCGGCCGCGGGGGGCGACGCGGCCGCCGTCGGGCCCGCTGACGTTCGAGCCTTCCTCGACATGCCCCGGGCCCCAGCCGTCCCCCTCGCCCCGGCCTCCACCCTCCTCCTCCGCGACATGGAGCTGTCGCCGCACACCGCTGCCGTCATGCAGGCAGCGCTGCCCATCCACCCGTGGCGGGGGCACGACGGCCCAGAGCCGGTGATCGGGCCGAAGCCCATCGCGGCGCACCTCGGCGCCATCGCGCGGGGCGAAACCGCCATCCCGTCATCCACCGCCGCCCCCGCCGCCTCGGCCACCCCCGCCGCCTCGGCCGCCCTCGCCGCCGCCGTCGCCCTCCTTCCCCCCAAGCTCCACCTCCTGCCACCCTCCGCCTCCACCGCCGAGGCCGCCTTCTTCCGCCGGCACCTGCAGCCCCGTATCGCCGAGATGGCCAACTCCCTCCTCCTCCTCGGCCGCTTCCGCGCCCTATCCGACGCCATGGAGCTGCGGGGACGGGTCGTCCGGCGGCTCGCGGAGGCTTGCGCCACCGACGAGGCGTCGGCCGCCGCTGCCCGGGCCGTGGCGGCGCCCGCGGCAGAGGGCGACGACGGCGTCTGGGCCATGGACGCCGGCCGCCTCCTCATGCCCGCCGATGACGTCACCGCCTGGGCCGCCGCAGCCTCCGCCGCCGACGCCTCCGTCGGCTCCTCCGAGCTCTGCTCGCCCCGTGACGGCACCGCCGACGTCCTCCACGACCTGTTCGTCAGGGCCGGGTCACAAGACTCCCTGCCCGCCGCCGTCCCGCCCCGCCCCGACGCCGCGCCCGCCCCCGCCGCCGACGCGGCCGGGTACAGATCGGCCCCCGGGACTCGCACCCGCGGCCTCGCCGCCGCCGCCGCCGCCTCGGCCGGGCACCCCCACCCCTCCGGCCTGCCCCCCCTCGTCCCCCGCGAGCGCATGACCTGCGACCTCGAGGCCGCCCTCTGCCTCGCCAACGCCGCCCCCTCCCTCGCCGCCATCAGCAACACCCTCCGAGTCAGGCTCACATTCCCAGGCCTCTGCATCACGGCAAGCGACCAGCCCGCAGAGCTGGCGCGGTTCCGCGCCGCGGCGGACGGGTACGGCAGAGCCTCGGCGCCGAGGCAGGCAGAGCTGGCGCGTCGGAGGTGGGACGACCAGGTGAGCGCCGCGGTGTCGCTCCTCGGGCCCGAGGCGGTGGAGGAGTGCTTCGCGGGACGCGACACGCTCCTGCGGCCCGGCCCGCGGCACGCTCCCGCCGACGACGACGCGGCCGACGCCGAGGCGGGGGACGAGGGCGGCGAGGCGAACACCCTCCCGCCCCCCGAGGGCAGCGTAGACCTCGTCGTCAACCCGCTGGCGCCATCGCCCGACCCGATGGCGGTCGGCGCGAGGGCCGAGGTCGGCCACGCCGCCGCCCGCGTGCTCGCCCTGCCCTCCCCGTCCGGTCTCCCCCGGCCGCTCCCCGCCGGCTGCTCCCCCGACGCCGCCTTCGCCATGCTGCCCCGGCACCTCCCCGTCGCCCTCCGGTCACGGCTCGGCCTCCGCGGCACGGCTCTACAGGCGGTGCTGCGCGGCTGCGGGCTGCGGGTGCTGTCCGGGGCGTACCCGCTCCTGGCCCCGGCGTCGTCGTACGTTCGGCTGGTCGAGGCGGAGGGGCCGTGGCGGCTGGTGGAGGAGGGGGTGGTCGCGGGGCTTGTGCACGAGGCGAGCGGGGTGGAGGGATCGGGGGCGGCGGCTCTGCGGGACAGCGTGGCGATGCTTCCAGACGGGGACGGCCCGTGGTCGGCCGCCAGCGGCGAGGACGAGGCCTGGGGCGAGGAGGACGACGGCGCGGACAGGGCGTGACGCGCAACGGTCACATGGCGAGGAGTGCGATGGCGCGGACAGGGC